>Ga0123328_1002194_pt1 | contig 17873 bp, 17 predicted proteins | sample BioC12SIPDNA_2_FD_89702 | JGI IMG/M metagenome (GOLD analysis project Ga0123328, IMG submission 89702) | Anaerobic biogas reactor microbial communites from Washington, USA - Biogas_R1_A C12 SIP DNA | ecosystem: Engineered > Bioreactor > Anaerobic > Unclassified | place: Washington, USA...
CTCCGCCTCCACCGACCCGGAGCCGCGGTCCATGCGCAGAGCCAGGGGCACGCCCCTGCCCAGCCGCACGTCCCAGCGCAGGTCACCCCCCAGTGACCAGTCGAACCATCCACCGGAGCGATCGAGTGACAGCCCCACCCTCCTCTCCGAGCCACCGCTCACTTCGTAGGTGGGCTCGCCACGGTCGGTGATGGTGGCATCGAACAGAACGGCTGCATCCTCCGCGGCCGTGAGGTAGGAGGGCGCCGCGGAGAGGTCGAGTCTCACCTCAGCCGACGCAGCATTGCCGACCGCTTCGGTGTAACGATGGGTGCTGATGCTCTCGTCGCCGATGCCCCATCCCCAGTTCGCCGCCCCGACGTAGAGGACCACGGCCACCGCCACCGCCAGCAGGCCCAGCACGCCGCCCACCCAAAGGGCGCGGTGCCCTATCAGGAGGTCCAGCCCTATGAACACCAGCACCAGCGGCCAGAAGCGCAGCAGCGCCGCAACACTCAAACCTGAGATCACGCCGAGATTGGCCAGCAGCCACACCACCCCCACTCCGATGAGGACCACCGGCCAGAACAGCGAGCGATAGCGATAGCCCCCACCTTCGGCCATGGTCACCCCTCTCTGGGGGACGCCCCGGGCAGGGGCTCCACCGCTGCCTCGCCCTCCACCGGCGGCTCCACCACCTCGGCCACCTGGGCCGGCTCCACCACCTGGGCCGGTTCGGCCGGCGCCGGTTGCGGTGGTGACTGCGGGGCCTGGGGCACACCGGGAGGGATGATGGGCTCAGCCGGCAGCGCGAGAGAGGGCGTGGCCGGGGGCCACGGTCGATCGGAGGCGGGGGAACCGCCCGGCTGTTGACCCGCCGGCGCGGCCTGCGGCCCGCCCGATGCCCGCCGGAACATGGGCCGCAGAATGATCCAGGCTCCCAGCAGGATCAGCAGGATGGGCCACACGATCCGCAGGGACAGGTTGCCGCTCACCCCTACCAGGCCCTCGAAGAAGAATCCGAACAGCAGGAAGAGCACCAGCCCCACCTTCATCACCACGCCTCCGGCATCCTTGAGCCCCGGCTGCGCGGCGTGCGCCCCGAAGATGTACAACCCCACCCCCACCGAGAACGGGGCGATTAGCGCCCAGGCGTAGGCCCAGGTCTGCCAGGCATCAAACAGGTTCTGGAACAGCAGCACCACACCGGTCATGGTCAGCACAGAGCCGGGGATGGCGAATGCCCCCCACGAGGCCTCACGGAGGAAGAGAGGCGCGAAGAACAGGAGACCCACCACGATAATAAAGAGCGGCCACCACGTGCCCACGACATTGTTTCCCAGAAGCGATGCAACGAGGAACACAATCCCCAGCGCCACCAAGAGCACGCCCATGATGAGCGTCCCCTTGCTCGAGCCCTGCCGGTTATCCACTAACCCTCCCTCCCTCTGGCCACTGCTACTATGAGTATATGTCCCCGGAGGAGATCATCGACACGCTGCGCGCACACGCCGACCCTCTACTGGCCGGGGCCCTCGAGCGCCTGGGCGCGCCCCCGGGCTCTGCCCTGGGAGTTGACCTCCCTTTCCTGGAGGACTTGGCCCGCGACCTGCGCCCGAACCACACTCTGGCCGTGGCCCTGTGGGAGAGAGGCCTGCGCGAGACGCGCCTGCTGGCGATTGCCCTGGCCGACCCGCGGGCGCTGAGCGAAGAGCAAGCGCAGGAATGGGTGGACCAGGCCGATACCACGGAACTGGCCGATTACCTGGCCACGAGGCTCTTGGAGAAGACCCCGGTGGGACGCCGGCTTGCCCCCTCCTGGAGCCTGTCGTCTCAGGATATGGTGCGGCGAGTGGGGTTCCTGCTCATGACGCGCCTTTCCATCGACGATGCCGGTCACCCCGATGCCCGCTTCCCGGGGTATTTCGCGCCGCCCGGCAACGAGGCACCCGGCCGCTGCAGCCCGCTGCGGGCAGCCATGCGCTTCCTGGGCCGGCGCAACCGGCGCACGGCCTGGAAAGCGGTGGAGCTGGCACGACATGCTCAGCTTCAGTTCACCTCACAAAGAGATCAACAGGACTGAAACTGTCCCCGTCGAACAGGCCTTCATCGCTCATCTTCAGGCTGGGGATGACCAGGAGGGACATGAAAGACAGCGTCATGAAGGGCGAGGTGAGTGTGGAGCCCAGGTCTTTGGCCGCGCGCTCCACGGCGTCGTAGGCCTCGGCCACCTCCCAGCCGTCCTGAGTGCTCATCAGCCCTGCTACCGGCAATGGCAGCTCATACACCCCCTCCGGCGTCGCCACCGCCAAACCTCCCTGGTTCTCTCTCACCCGATTGATCGCCAGCGCCAGCGCTTCGTCCGAAGCCCCCACGGCCACGATGTTGTGCGAGTCGTGCGCCACTGAAGAGGCCATAGCCCCTGTCGCCAGGCCGAAGTTGCGAATGAACCCCACGGCCGGCGGTGCCGGGCGGTAGCGATTGACCACGGCGATCTTGAGCAGATCGCGGCTGGGGTCCGCAACGGCCAGGTCGGCGCTGATGGTGGGCGTCAGTTGCAGCCGGGGCGTGACCAGCTGGCCGTCCAGCGCCTCCATGACGTTGATCTTCCCCGGCCGTGCCCCCACCGCGAACGACTCCTCCCTCACCGGCGCCGCCGCGAACATGTTGGGCTCCTCGCCCGGCTCCGCCTGCCACAGCGCGGCACCGTCCACCGCCACCAGTTCCCCCCGCACATAGGTCTCCACGGCGTCGAAGTCCTCCAGGTCGGCCACCACCACCATATCGGCCGGGTCGCCCAGCTGGAGCAATCCCACTTCCAGCCCGTAGTGGCGCACCGGGTTGACCGTGGCACAGCGCAGCAGGTTCGTCAGCCCCAGCCCGGCCGCCACCCCACGGCGCAGGAGGCTGTTGATGTGGCCGCGCACCAGGTCGGTGGGGTGCAGATCATCGCTGCACAGCATGCAGCGCTCCGGGAACTCGTCGATGAGGCCGGCCAGGAGATCGAACTCCCGTGCCGCCGAGCCTTCGCGGATGAGCACCTTCATGCCCCGCTCGATCTTCTCCCGGGCCTCCTCGTAGTCCAGGCTCTCGTGGTCGGTGCTGATGCCGGCATCGATGTAGCGCTGCAGGTCATCACCACGCAGTCCCGGTGCGTGCCCGTCCACCGGCTTGCCGTACCGGCGGGCGGAGGCCAGCTTGGCCATCACCCCGGCATCACCGGCCAGGACGCCGGGGAAGTTCATCATCTCGCTGAGGTAGCGGATGTCCGGGCGGGCCAGCAGCGCGTCCACCTCCCCCGGCCCCAGCTCGGCTCCCGCCGTCTCGAAGGGAGTGGCCGGGACGCAGGAGGGAGCGCCGAAGGCAAAGGTGAAGGGAGCGGCGGCGCCGTTGCGGATCATGTACTCCACACCGGGCAGGCCCAAGGCGTTGGCGATCTCGTGCGGGTCGGAGACAGTGGCCACCGTGCCGTGGCGAACGGCCATGCGCGCGAACTGCGAGGGCGTCAGCATGGAGCTCTCCACATGCACGTGCGCATCCACCAGGCCGGGCAGGATGAAGCGTCGCGGGCCCGGTCCGGGCACCGCATCGTTTCGCTCGATGCGCGCGATGCGCCCCCCGCTGACCGTGATGGCGCCGGCGTAGACCTCGCCCGTCACCGGGTCCACAATGGTCCCAGCGACACACCTCTCCGCCCCCGGCTTCATTTCGCCACCCGAATGACATCGGCCAGGTCGCAGGCTTGCTTGTAGAGCCCCGATTTCACCACGATGGTATCCCCCAGTTCCAGATAGCGGTCGGCAGAACGGTCGTAGGTGGGCCAGAAGTCGCTCCCCGGCTTGTTCGGGTTGCCCGTGGCGGCGAACCGGGTCCACATACCTATCATCTCCTCCGAGAGGCTGTGATCAACCGGGTTCTGCACACCGAAGGTGTCGGCTTTGCCGAACACGTAGGGTATCTCCAGGCCGTGAAAGGCACCCTGCGGCACGCCCGGCAGTCTGATGGCCTCGGTGGGAACCCGCGTGAACTGGTAGAGGTAAGCGGGGGACTTGATGCCGGGATAGTTCATGCAGATGGCGGCGAAACGGGCCGTGGCGGCGAAGCCCATCTCCGTCACCATGCGGCTCAGCGCCTTCGACACCTCCTCCTTGGTGTCTGCCGGGTACAGCGCCAGCACCGCCGAGGCGCTCTCCACCAGCAAGTCCCGCACATATTCGCGATACTGGTCCGGCGTCAGCTGACCCACGGCGGAGAGGAACAGCTCTCCCTCATCGGCGTTGGAGCCTATGAGCAAGGGCACGTCCATCTGCTTGGTGGCGGCGAGCACCCGCGTGGCCGTGTCGGGCAGCACATGACCGTCCACCACCGGGCCGAAGCTCAGACCCAGGGACAGCGGGTTTTGCGCGGCACCAGTCCCGGCCAGGAGCTGGTCAGAGGTGAGGGCCCTCATGCCCTCCATCACTGACGCTCCGCTCAGCCCCAGCCTCTCCACGAATTCGCGGCCGGCCCGCTCCGCGTCACCCAGCGTGGTGCCCGTGATGGAGCCCAGGCCTCCCTCCCACAGGACACCGCTCTGCGCGATGGCGCGCTGGAAGAGGCCCTGGGCCAGCGGTGAAGCCATGAGATGGAGCACGCTGATGGCCCCGGCCGACTCCCCAAAGACGGTGACGCGGGTGGCATCGCCCCCGAAAACGCCTATGTTCTCCTTGACCCAGGTGAGCGCCGCCATCTGATCCAGCAGCCCATAGTTGCCCGAGATGCCCCGGGGTGATTCGGCGCTCAGGGCAGGGTGGGCCAGGAAGCCGAAGGGACCCAGGCGGTAGTTGATGCCCACCACCACCACTCCGCCCCGGCGGGCCAGCGTCTCGCCGGAGTACAGTGGCATGGAGGCGGATCCGCCGGTGAAGGAGCCACCGTGAATCCACACCATGACCGGAAGCCTGTCCTTGGGCGACTCCGCCGGCGTCCACACGTTCAGGTAAAGGCAGTCCTCGCTGGTGTGGCCCACGCTCAGCAGGCCGATCTGCATAAGGCCGGTGCGTTGGGGACAGGAAGGGCCGTACTCATCGCAGACCCGGACCTGCTTCCAGGGGATGACGGCTTGGGGAGGTTTCCAGCGCAGATCACCCACCGGCGGCGCGGCGTAGGGAACGCCCAGGTAACTCCACACCCCGGAGGACTCCCTGCCGCGAATGACACCGCCCTCCACCACCGGCTGCTCCAGGGTAGCCGCCGTCTCCCCGCACCCCGCCGGCGGGAGCACGACCAGGAGCAGCAAGATCAGGGCGGCGCCCAAAATGGCCCACCTGCGCCAAGAGAGACGCCGGCGGGGCCGGCGGAAGCCATCCTCGCGGGCGGCGCACGGCGCACGGGGTGCCGGCGGGCCGCTCACTGCGTCTCTCCTGGTATCACTCATACGCAATTCGTAGCATGGAATCCGGTCAGGTGCCGCGTCCTCCGGCCGGCCCCCTCGGGGAGCCACGGCCCGCAGTGCGGCTCCGGCAGCAGGCGGGCAGAGCCGGCGCCGGCCACCCCTCCCGCGCGGCATTCACGTCCTCCAGGACCCGCGCCGCATGCCCGGCGGCCTTCACCTTCTCGTAGGCCAGCACCACGATGCCGTCCCTGCCCACGACCACCGTGTCGCGCTGAGTGCTGCCGGTGCCGTCCGCGTTCTTCATGACGCCGTAGAGCGGGCCGATCTTGCGCTCCTTGTCACCGATCATGGGGAAACGGAAACCGTGCTTGGCGGCGAACCCCGCCTGGGTCTTGGCGGCATCGACCGAGATGCCCACCACCTCCAGGCCCAGCTCGTGGAAATCGTCCAGCAGGTGGTTGAACTCCACCCCTTCCAGCGTTCAACCGGGGGTGTTGGCTTTGGGGAAGAAGTACACCACCACCGGCCCTCTCTCCAATAACGCGCCCAGGCTCACCTCCCCCTGCGTCCCCTCCGCCACAAACAGAGGTGCCTTCTCACCCACCGCGATCATGGCCTTCCTCCTTGCCTATCCGACCATCCAGGCCCCTCGGCAAAAGCACGCTACGGGCCGCCCGGCGCCAGCCTCTAGCGGCCGCGGCCCTCCCTCACGACGGCTGAAACCCGATCTTGAACTCCGGCTGTGCCTCCGCCTGCAGGCTGCCGAAGGAGCGCTCGTAGCGCTCCAGCGCGTTCTGCAGCCCCGTCACCATGCGCTTGAGGTGCTCGGGAGAGGTGATGACCCGCGCCACCACCTGCCCGCTACCGCCCACCACACAGGCGAAATCCAGCACGAACTCCTGCTTGCTGTGCTGCACCAGCATGGCGTTGGCGTACGCACCGGGGGCGATAGCCTCCGGCAGGCGCATCTTGACCTCTCGCGGTTGGGCCTGCTTGTCGACGGCCACGTTGTCCCTCCTTGCTCGCCGGCCACTGCCCTGCAGCGGCCGGTCACCCGCTCCCTGTTCGCCGCGCCACCCACTCCTGCGGCGATTCCACCAGCGGACCGCTACCCGGCAGCCGACCGCCGAGCCTTCATCAGCGCCGCGAACTCCGCGAACAGGTACCGCGAGTCGTGCGGCCCGGGCCCCGCCTCCGGGTGATACTGCACGCTGAACGCGGGCGCGCCATCCAGTCTGAGACCCTCCACCGTCCCGTCATTGAGATTCAGGTGGGTGACGCGGGCGGGCCCGAAGGCTGTCTCCACCGTGAGCACCGACGGCGCAAGGCCCGACACATCCGCCCCCGCCTCCACGGCTTCCCTCACCGCGGCAGGAGCCTCCACCGCGAACCCGTGGTTCTGGCTGGTGATCTCGATGAAGCCCCCGGCGTAGTTCTTTACCGGGTGATTGATACCGCGATGCCCGAACTTCAGCTTGTAGGTGGAGAGCCCCACCGCCAGCGAGAGCAACTGATGTCCCAGGCAGATACCGAACACCGGCACCCGACCCAACAGGTGACGCACGTTGTCGACGGCATAGGTGAGCGGCGCCGGGTCGCCGGGCCCGTTGGAGAGGAAGACGCCCTCCGGCCGGTAGGCCAGCACCTCCTCGGGCGGGCAGGCGGCCGGCACCACCAGAACCAGGCAGCCCGCCGCCGTCAGCCGACGCAGGATGGAACGCTTGAGGCCGAAATCGTACGCCACCACCCTGTACGGCCGCCCATCGGCCGCGTGAGGCGCCCCGCTCCCGGCGAAGACCTCCGGCCCCCGGCCACCGGGGTGCTCTCCCGCGAGGGGCCCTCCCTCCCACACCAGATACGGCTCGTCACAGGTGACGTGCTGCACCAGGTCCTGACCGGACAGCACCGGGAAGTCCTTCATCTCCGCCAACAGCCGGTTCACGCCCACATCGTGTCCCGCCGCCACGCAGGCGGTCATGGCCCCCTGCTCGCGAATGACCCGAGTGAGGGCGCGGGTGTCCACGCCCCCCACTCCCACCACGCCCCGCTCCGCCAGCCAATCCACCCAAGCCCCGGGGCAGGTCCGGTTGTAGTTGGTGTTTTTGACCTCACGCACCACCACGGCTCGGGAGCGGACGTCGGCAGATTCCAGGTTGTGATCCGAGACCCCGTAGTTGCCCAACATGGGGTAGGTGAAAATGACCATCTGGCCGTGGTAGGAGGGATCGGTCACGATCTCCTGGTACCCCGTCATGCCGGTATTGAAGACGATCTCGCCGAAGACCGCGCCTTCGGCCCCGAACCCGAAGCCGGTGAGGACCCGGCCGTTCTCCAGGACCACGTAACCCGGGGTGCTCCCCCTATACACGGTGGTATCTCCGGGCGCCGTCCACCACGGTCAACCGCACCCGCCCTTGAACCTCGGCGCCCAGGAAGGCGGAGTTGCGACACTTTCCGCGCAGATCCTCCTTGCCCACCCGCCAGCGCTCCTCCACGTCCACGGCGCAGAACCGGGCGGGCTCACCCACCGCCAGCCGGGGCGGCTGCAGGCCCAACACCCGGCAGGGCGCCGCCGACATGGCGTCCACCACCCGCCGGAGCGGTACCGCCCCCGTGACCACCAAGCCGCCGTACACCGCGGCGAAGGCCGTCTCCAGGCCCACGGTACCGGAGGGCGCCTCCTCAAAAGGCACCTCCTTCTCATGGGGCGCATGGGGCGCGTGGTCGGTGGCGATGCAGTCGATGGTCCCCTCGGCCAGGGCGGCCACCAGCACCTCCCTATCTCCGGCGGAACGCAGAGGTGGGTTGATCTTCAGGCTGGAGTCGAAGGAACGTACCGCCTCGTCCGTCAGCAGCAGATGATGCGGGGTGACCTCGGCGCTGACGGGGAGACCCTCGGCCTTGGCGGACCGCAGCAGGCGCACGCTCTCCGCCGCCGAGAGGTGCTGGAAGTGGACCAGGGGTGTTGGCGCCGACTCCGCGCCGGCGGCGGCGGGCCCGCCGCCCGCCGCCGCCCGGGCACCGGAGACGCCCGCCACGGCCGCCGCTTCAGCGGCGGCGTAACGGATGACCTCCAGGTCGCGGGCCAGCGGGCCCGACTCCGAACTGGAGGGGATGCCGTGCAGCCCCAGCCGCGCACTCCACTTGCCTTCATGCATGCTGCCGCCCGCGGCCAAAGCCGCATCCTCCAGATGCAGCAACACCGGCCTCCCCGTGCCCCGCAGGTAGCGCAGTGCGTACAGCAGCAGGTTGGCGTTGGTGAGGGGCCGCCCGTCGTCGGAGAAGGCCACCACACCGGCTTCGGCCAGCTCCCGCAATTCGGCCAGGGTCTCACCGGCCAATCCCCGGCTGACGGCCCCCACCTGCCCCACGCAGACGTCGGCGCGGGCCGCCGCCTCGCCCAGCACCCAGGAAGCCAACGGGCCCACATCCACCACCGGCCTGGTGTTGGCCATGCCCACCACCGTCACGAAGCCGCCGGCGGCGGCGGCACGGGCGGCGGAGGCAACGTCCTCCTTGTACTCCTGCCCCGGGGTGCGCAGATGGGCATGCATATCCACGAAACCGGGGAATACCCAGCAACCGCGCAGGTCCTCCAGCACCTCGGCCCCGGCCGGCGCCTTGACGGACGTCCCCACATCCACGATGCGCCCCTTGGCCACCAGCAGGTCCGCCACCGTGTCCAGTTCGGAACCGGGGTCGAAGAGGTGAACGGAGGGAAGGAGCAGGGTCTCGGGGGGAAGAGCCCGGCAGGCCAGGCGCGGCACACAGGCAGCGACAGACGGCATCATGTGATCCTTTCGGCCCGAGGGGACACGTCTAGGCTGCTTCATCTTCGAGCTGCGGCGCCAGGGCTTGATAGAGGATGGCCATGCGCAGGGCCAAGCCCGACTCCACCTGATGCAGGATGAGGGACTGCTCGGCGTCGGCCAGATCGCCGCTCATCTCCACGCCGCGGTTGATGGGCCCCGGGTGCATGACCCGCTGCCCTGCGCGCAGCCTGTAGGGGTCCAGGCCCCAGACCCGGCTGTACTCGCGCAGGCTGGGCACGGCGGGCAGACGCCCCTGCACGCGCTCCAACTGCATGCGCAGGAGGTAGATGACATCCACCTCCTCCAGCGCGGCTACGTCAAAGTAGGTGGGCACACCCCACTGCTCTATCCCGGGCGGCATCAGCGTGGGCGGCCCCACCAGCCGCACCTCGATCCCCATCTTGCGGAAGCCGAACACGTTGGAGCGGGCCACCCGGCTGTTGAGCACATCCCCCACGATGGCCACCTTGAGCCCGTGCAGTGCTCCATACACGCGGCGCAGGCTGTACAGGTCCAGGAGGCACTGGGTGGGATGCTCACCGGTACCGTCGCCGGCGTTGATGACCGAGGCGCGCGTGAAGTGGGTGGCCAGCCGCGCGGCGCCCACCTGGGCGTGGCGGATGACGATGATGTCCGGCCGGTAGCTCTCCAGGGTAAGGACGGTGTCCTTCAGGCTCTCGCCCTTGGCCACCGCCGACGACGACCCCTTGATATTGATGACGTCCGCCGACAACCGCTTCCCCGCCAGTTCGAAGGAGGCCTGCGTGCGCGTGCTGGGCTCGAAGAACATGTTGACCTGCGTGCGGCCGCGCAGCGTGGGGACTTTCTTGATGGGGCGGGCGGAGACTTCGAGGAAACCGTCACTCAGCTGGAACAGACCCTCGATATCGGACACGGAGAGATCATCGATAGAGACGAGATGCATCGGGCGGCTCCCTTCCGGCCTCGCTGGGCACGCTTAAAGGTCGACCTCACCTGCCGCACCGATTCTACTCCTGACGGGAACGAAAGCGAAGGTGGGCACCAGAGGCCCTTACGACGCCACGGGCGCCTCCGCCTCCGCCTCCTCCGGCCGCCACCCCCCCTGCTCCACGGGAGCTCCGTCCCGTTGGCCGTCAGCACCCACCGGGAAGGCCCCGGCCTCCTCCAAGGCGAAGGGCCGGTAGGTGGGAACAAGCTCGCCCAACGCCGCCACCAACGTATCGCGACCCGCATGGTGGCACGCCAGGCTGATCAACCCGTCGAGCTTCTGGCCGAAGCCGGTTCCCGGGGTCACCCCCGCCGTCTCGCTCGCGAGGGCACCAGGACGAACCAGGAAGACCATGGGGTGGGAGGTGGGCGCACTGTGCTCCAGGGTGCCCACCAATACCTCGTGCAGCTTCTCGCCCGGCCGGAGGCCCGTGAACGCTATCTGGATGTCGGCAGCCACTCCGTGGCCGGCGAACCGGATCATCTTCTCGGCCAACTCCAGAATCCTGACGGGCTCACCCATCTCCAGCACGAACACCGCCCCCTGCTCGTCCACGTGCGTGGACATGGAGGCAGCCTGCAGCACCAGCTGCACAGCCTCGGCGATGGACATGAAATAGCGGGTCATGTCGCGGTGGGTGACGGTCAGCGGGCCGCCCTCCTTGATCTGCCGGCGAAAGATGGGCAGCAGGCTCCCCCGGCTCCCCAGCACGTTGCCGAACCTCACGGAGCAGAAGCAGGTCTGGAGGTTCTGGGCGCCCACGTGCCGCACCACCAGTTCCGCTACCCGCTTGCTCACCCCCATGACGCTCACGGGGTCGGCCGCCTTGTCGGTGGAGATGTTGACAAAACGCTCCACCCCGGCGCCGGCCGCGGCCTTCGCCACCACCATGGTGCCCATCACGTTGTTCAAGACGGCCTCGTCCGGCGAGTGCTCCATCAGAGGCACGTGCTTGAAGGCCGCCGCGTGAAAGACCACGTGAGGACGATGCTCCTCCATGATGCGACGCATCTTCCGGGACTGCTGGATATGCGTGGCCACCAGCGAATACCGGGAGAATGCCCGGCCGCGCAGCTCCTCGTGCAGAGCGTAGAGGGCCGACTCGTCACGATCCACCAGCACCAGCTTCTCGGGAGCGAAGGAGGCTATTTGCCGGCACAGCTCCGACCCTATGGAGCCCCCGGCCCCCGTCACCAGCACCCGCCTGCCCTTGATGTAGCTGGCGATGGCAGCCAGATCGGTCTGCACGGGAGGACGGCCCAGGACATCCTCAATATCGAGCTCGCGGATATCGGTCAAGCTCACCTTGCCCCCGAAAAGCTCGGACACTGAGGGAAGCGTTCTGATGGCTGCACCCGTGTTCTTGAGCTCGCTGTAGATGCGTTCCATCTCCCTGGTGCCGGCGGAAGGGATGGCTATCACGAACTCCTCCACCTCGTGCTCCGCGGCCACGCGGACCGCGTCATCTATGGTCCCCAGCACCGGATAGTTGTGGATGCGCATGTGCTGCATCTGGGGGTCATCATCGAGCAGCCCCACGATCCTCACGTCCAGGGAAGGGGTGCCGTCCACCTGCCGCACTAGCATCTCCGCCGCCGAACCCGCGCCCACCAACACCATCCGCCTGCCGGAACGAACCGCCCTTAGGCTCTGCATCTGGAAGACACGACTGTAGAAGCGCACCGCGATCATGGCCACGCCGGCCGTGGCTCCTCCCAGCAGCACCACGGAGAGCGGCATGAGGAACGCGCCGGTGAAGAGCCAGCCCAGGTCCACCAGCAGCAGGACAAGGACAGAGGCGATTGTGGCCCCCGCTATCCAACTGGCCTGCGGCAGGCCCACGTAGCGATTGACGATGGAGTACACGTGATAGCCGGCGTTGAACCCCACATGGACCACCACGGCGATGACCAGGAAGTGCAGGACCCTGGGGGAGCCGAGCACAAAGTCGTCCGGCACCGCCCTCTGGAAACGGAATCCCAAGATCACATCGTAGGCCAGAACGATGATGATGACGTCCAGCAGGACGGCCAGCAGGCGGCGGCGCGTCATACGGCCGAGCACGTGCCTAACGCCGGTCAAGCCAGTCTCCCCCCACTCGTGGAACCAACCGGTAGCCATCCTAGCAACAGTGGGCCGAGATGGGAATGCGCGTTATGCATCGCCGCGCATCACCCTGCCCCGGACAAAAACCTACCCGGTGGCCTACGCCATGACTTCTTCCACGATATCCGCCATTCCTGTCATGTGGCTTACGGTGAGAGTCGGATGGACTTCGAACATCAGCGAGTTCTCACCAAGCTCTTGCGCCACCGGCTCCGGAAACGAAAGGAAGCGCCGCCTGAGCGTGGCAGTGGTGAGGCGGCCGTGCCCCACCATCCGTGTCACCCACGCGGTCGGCGATGAAGGCGTGGTAGGCGTAGGCGGCAAAGAGAGCCAGTTGACTCCCCGGGCTGGGAGGCACCCAGCGCACGATGAGACGCACCGGTACACCCCGCCTGCCGAAGGCGGTGCAGGGGATCTCGGCCACGGCCGCCCCGGGCAAGGGGCAGGGGATGGGCCACCAGGCTTCCTCCACATGGACGCCAATGGAGCCTTGGTCAGCATGACCGTCGAGCATACGAAGGAAAAGGCCAAGATCTCCGAGCCGACCTTCCTGCACATGGACAAGGTGGTTGCCTGATGTGTTTCAGCATAGCAAGGCCACCCGCGCTCGAGGTACCGGCCTCCCGGGCCTATTCCTCGGCCTCGTAGCCGTAGTCGTAGCCGTACTTGTAGCCTCCGTAGCCCCGCTTGCGGTAGTAGCCGGGGCCCCGTTTCGTCCCTCCGGCCACGGTGCCGATGACGCGCACGCCGGCGCGGTCCAGCAGGCTGCGCATCTCGCGCACTTCATCGCGGGTGGTGGAGTTCAGGCGAGCGGCCAGAATGACGCCATCCACGTGTTTAGACAGCACCAGGGCATCTGACACCAGGAGCACCGGTGGAGTGTCAATGAGCACGCAATCGGCGGTCTCCGCCAGCTCCTTGACCACCTTGGCCATGCGGGCGGAAGAAAGCAGTTCGGCCGGGTTGGGGGGCAACGGACCGGAGGCCATCACGTAGAGGTTGCGATGCATGGGTCGCGAACCCATCTCTGCCTGCCGGTTCTGGCCGCCCGCGGGCAGGTAGTCCGTGGCCTTGACCAACTGCAGGACCTCGGTGGGCTGTTTCATCCCGGCCAACACGTCGGACAAGCCCTCCCGCGCGCCGAGGCCCAGGTACGTGTCCACCATGGGCCGGCGCAGGTCGGCTTCCACCACGATCACCCGTTTGCCAGAGAGGGCCAGGCTGAGGGCCAGGTTGATGGTGGTGACTGTCTTCCCTTCGCGGGACAGCGCGCTGGTGATGAGCCACACGGGGCGCTGATTCTCCACGCTGAAGTACTGCAGGCTGGAGCGCAAGGTGCGAAACGGCTCCAGCAGGGAACGGTGGGTGGCGAAGCCCACCGGCGCGGCGGAGCGCCCGCGGTCTTTGCCCAGGCGCCGGCGCCTGTCCACGTCGGGGATGGCCGCCAGCACCGGGACACCCAACTCGTTCTCCAGCGTCCTCTCGTCCTTGACCCTTTTGTCGAGGTAGTCAATGAGGAAGGCCAGCCCGGCTCCCACAACGAGGCCAACCAACAATCCCAGAAGGATGTTGCGGGTGGTGCGCGGCGTGAAGGGGCTTTGTGGCACCGCGGCCTGGCTCAGCACGCTGAAACCGCCCGTCTGCATGGACTCCAGGATGCGCAGCGTCTCATACTTCTCCTGCAGCATCAGAGCGTAGGAGCCCTGCAGCTCACTGGGCTTGAGAGCGTCCAGTTGCTCCTTCACCACGTCACGCGCCGCCGCCACGGTCTTGCGCGCCGCGTTCTGGCGGTAGATGACGAACTGATCGGCGAAAGCGTTGGCCACCCCTGCCGCCTGGCCGGGATCGGCGCTCACCGCCTCGATGGTGATGAGATCGCGGTCTTTGTCGGCGCGGGCGCTGACCATGTCTGAGAGCGCCTCGGCGGATTCTGTAGAGCCAAGCTGGGTCTTGACTCCTTCGGCTATGGATACGTCCTGCCCCACGGCGGCAGCCGCCGTCTCCAGCGTACGCAGGCGGTTCGACTCGCCCGTGAGTTGCGTCCCCAACAGCGCCGTGTCCAGATTGGTCTTCTCGTACACCAGACTGGCGGAGGCGCTGTAGAGAGGTGTGACGCTCTGCGAGTACGCGAACGCCGCAAGGGCTCCGATGATCACGGCCGCCACGATGATCCAGGCCCGCTCTCTGACCACCCGGAGGTAGTCCTCCAGCCCCAGGGGCTCCTGCAACTCAGGTTCCACGTTGGCCATCCTTGCCTTCCAGTTGGTCACAGTGGGCGCGGCCAAGATGCGCAGCCGGCCATGACAGGACCGGCCTGAGCCGGGCCGAAATCTTGCTCAGTGTACTACACGCTCTTCAAAAGACCTTCATGACCGCGGCCGGCGAGCGATGAGCGCACCCACCACATCGAACGCATCGATGCCGACAATGGTATCGGTGGCGGCCGGGTTCTTCTCCCCCGTGCAAGAGATGGTCACTGTATGCACCCCGGGTTCGAGCGTGCCTGAGCCCCACACCTTCTGCTGTCGACCCATGCCGGCGCCGGCATCATAGAGGTCGATGGTGCCGAGGTTCTGCCCGTCGAGCGTGACTTCGGCCATACCGTAGACCGGGCTCCTTCTGGCGATCCACGCCAGGTAGGTACCCTCAAAGGTGACGGTCACCGAGGCCAGGGGATCGGCGGCCTGGAAGAGGCTGGTCCCTGACGCGGCATCGTCGGTGATAGTAGACCAGTCGCCGCTGTAGGCCAGGCGGGGATCAGACTCCTCGTAGCGAGCGAGCGTCGCCGCCGTAACCCCCGCGGTGGTGGTCCGGAGCTCGAAGGTGGTGCTGGTGGTGGGCGGAACCGTGGTCGTGGTCGTGGTCGCGGGGATGACGCTGGTGGTGGAGCCGATGGTGGAGCCGGCGACGCTCGTCTCACTCCCGCCCGAGGTCTGGTTGAGGAGCAAGGCCAACCCTGCCACCAAGGCGATAACGGCAACCACCCCCAGCGCCGTGCAAAGGAGCATCTTCCGACCCCGGAACCTGTCCCGCAGCGTGCCATGGTGGGACTCGGCACGGGCAGCCGGCTCGGGCGGCGGCGGCGAAGCGGCGGCGGTCTCCTCCGTGGTAGCGTCGGCGTCCTCCGTGGCGGCCGTGGCGTCCACGCCCGTGACCGCGGCAGGCTCGCGGGCGGCGGCAGCTGTGCGAGCCTCGACGGTGGCAGCCTCGCCCGTGGTGACGGTCCCCTCGCCCGTGATGACGGTCCCGGCCTGCACCGCCTCCAGGAAGCGCAGGGCAGAGGGGAAACGATCCCCCGGGTCTTTGGCCAGGGCAACCCGCAGCGCCGGTGCGACGTGCTCCGGCAGGGCGGCCCGCACCGTACCGGGCATCTCCAGGGGTGGGGCGTGCAGGATGCGCTGCTTCACGGCGTCCTCGGACAGGTCCTCGGAAGCCCCGAAGGGGTGGCTGCCGGTGAGCATCTCGTAGACCACCACCGCCAGAGCGAAGACATCGCTCTGTTCGTCTGCCGCGGCGCCCGCAATCTGCTCGGGAGCCGCATACTCGACAGCGAGAGCGCTCGGGACCGGACCGCCGGGAACCGCAGTCGCATCCACGTCCGCGGGAGTGATGCCGAACTGAGCCCTGATCCCCCGAGGCTCTGAAAAAAGAACGATACCCTCCGGCGTTATGCAGGCGTACGTCAGCCCGCGCCAGTGGGCGAACTCGAGAGACCTGAGGAGTTGCTCCAGAATGCTGAGAGCAGTCGAAGCGTCGACCGGACCTCGGCTGATGAGCTCACGCAGGGTCTCGGACACACATACCTCCTGACAGACGTCCGCCCCAGGATACCGGGTGACCGCGCACAGGGCCAGAGAGGGGACCCGCGCCTACGTGGAAGGCCGGCCGCGCCCCCCCGGACGCCATGCCGCACGACACGTGCTATGGCTTCTCCAGCACCACCTCGTCCACCTGGTCGGTCTCGGTGAGGTGCACGATGACCTTCTCCGACCGCGCCGTGGGCACGTTCTTGCCTACGAAATCGGGACGGATGGGCAGTTCTCGGTGACCGCGATCCACCAGCACCGCCAGCCTGACCACGGCGGGACGGCCGTAGTCGAACAGCGCCTCAATGGCGGCACGGATGGTGCGACCGGTCTGCAGCACATCGTCCACCAGCACGATGAGGCGGTTGTTCACATCGAAGGGCAGGCGGCTGGAGCGCACCACCGGCTGCTCGTAGGCCAGGGTGGGCGGGCGGGTATCGATGTCATCACGATAGAAGGTGATATCGATGGACCCGGTGGTGGGCCGGTGGCCGTAGAACTCGGCGAAGAGATCCGCCAGCCGCTCGGCCAGCTCCACCCCACGGCGGTGGATGCCCACGAAGGCAAGCTCCTTGCCTTCCGCCTGCTCCGCGATCTCATGGGCTATGCGGGCCAAGGTCCGCCGCAGGCGCTCTTCATCCATGAGCACCACGGTAGGGGACCCGGACTCCGTAGTGTCAACCATATCTGCCGCCATCTCCCTCCCCCAGTGGCCCGGGCTGCAAAGGAAGCGAGATTGTAGCTAACCCGCTGCTTCGCGGCAAACCAGCGCTGCGGCCTCCGCGTCCAGGATCCAGGTGACCTTCGCGGCCCGGGCCGCCACCCGTGCCGCCGGCAGGTCGGAATCCGCGGCGAACACGGAGGCAACGGCCGCCGCTCTGTCTCCCGTCATCAGGTACAGCAGCCGTCGCGCCGCGCCCAGGGTGGACACGGTCATAGTCAGCCACCGCACGCCGCCTGCGATGCGCAAGGTCGCCGGAGACTCCGAAGATGACCATGGTGAACGACGGCGGCAGGGCCCGCATGCGACGTCCGCCGCGCAACGGATTGTCCGGGAATTCCCGACCCGCCGCAGTGGGAGATCCGCTGATCATGCTTCCCCTATCGGAGGCGCCACCGGCCTCCTGATGCTGAGAGCCCGGCTCAGCCGCCCTCGCGCGCAATGGCGTACTTGGCCGCAACGGCATCGGCCAGCGCCGTGAAGGAATCGGCGAAGGCCTTCACGCCCTCCACCTCCAGCTGCGCGGTGACCGCCGCCATGTTGATGCCCGCTTCCTCCAAACCGGCCAGCCTCTCCCTGGCCTTCTCCACGTCTGAGGACAGCGTGGAGGCGATCAGGCCGTGATCTCGGAACGCGTCCAACAGCACCTGGGGCATGGTGTTGACGGTCTGGGGCCCGATGAGCTCCTCCGCGTAGACCACATCCCGGTAGGAGGGGTCCTTGGTGCTGGTGCTGGCCCACAGCGGGCGCTGCACGCGGGCCCCGCGGGCCTCCAGCGCTTCCCAGCGGGGCCCGCTGAAGGCCGAGAGGAAGTACTGGTAGGCCAGCTTGGCGTTGGCCACCGCTGCCTTGCCGCGCAGCCGCTTGAACTGGGTGAGCGCCGGCGCATCCCCTTTGGCGGCGGCCGCCGCCAGAGCATCCAGCTTTGCATCAACGAGTGTATCCACCCGGCTCACGAAGAAGCTCGCCACGCTTGCCACGGCCGAGAGCGGCGGGAGTTGCTCACCCGCGTCCAGCCCTGCAGCCAGCGCCTCCAGCCCGGAGATGTAGGCTTCCACCACCTGCCGGTAGCGTTCCAGCGAAAAGATGAGCGTCACGTTGATAC
>Ga0123328_1002197_pt1 | contig 17862 bp, 17 predicted proteins | sample BioC12SIPDNA_2_FD_89702 | JGI IMG/M metagenome (GOLD analysis project Ga0123328, IMG submission 89702) | Anaerobic biogas reactor microbial communites from Washington, USA - Biogas_R1_A C12 SIP DNA | ecosystem: Engineered > Bioreactor > Anaerobic > Unclassified | place: Washington, USA...
ACGCCCGCAAAGTAGACGCGCCATCTTGGCGCGTTCTTTGGGCCAACGAAAACCCCAAGAACGCGCCAAGATGGCGCGTCTACTTTTCCGGCCCTCCCGCAGCCCTCACTTCATAGGCAGAATTCCCACCCCCGGGCGGTCTGGGGCTCGCAATGACGTGTATTTCCGCGTCATTGCGGGCGAAGCGAAGCAATCGCTTGTCAGAACGCCCCCATTCTGTCGCATCCCGCAGGTAAACCGGTGTGTTCGGCGATTCGGGGCTGGGATTGCCCGTCCGTGGCCCCGGATTGGGAACCGGATCCGGAAAAATGGTAGAATAACGGGACTTTCCAGTTTTCCGCCGGTCATTTCACCATAAGGAGACGATTTTCATGGCGAGTTACAAGATTGCCCTCATGGGCGGCGACGGCACGGGTCCGGAGGTGCTTGCGGAGGGCGTGAAGGTGATGAACGCGGCCGCGCAGCGGTTCGGGTTCAAGACGGAGACGGCGGATTTCGACTACGGCGGCGAGCGCTACATGCGCACGGGCGAGGTGCTCCCGCCCAACGCGGCGGACGAGCTGCGGAAGTTTGACGCGATCTACCTCGGCGCGATCGGGCACCCGGACGTGAAGCCGGGCATCCTGGAGAAGGGCATCCTGCTGAAGCTGCGCTTCGAGCTGGACCAGTACATCAACCTGCGCCCCGTGAAGCTGCTGCCGGGCGTGGAGACGCCGCTCAAGGACAAGGGCCCGGAGCACATTGACTTCGTGGTGGTCCGCGAGAACACCCAGGACGCGTACACGGGCATGGGCGGCCTCATGCACGAGGGCACGCCGAACGAGGTGGCCACGCAGACGGCGGTCTACACGCGCTTCGGCGTGGACCGCGCCCTGCGCTACGCCTTCGAGTACGCCCGCAAGCGCAACAAGAACAAGACGCTGACGCTGTGCGGCAAGACGAACGTGCTGACGTACATCTACGGCCTGTGGGAGCGCGCCTTCCACGAGATGGGCGAGAAGGAGTTCCCGGACATCAAGCGCGAGTACGCGCATGTGGACGCGACGACCATGTGGTTCGTGAAGAACCCCGAGTGGTTCGACGTCCTCGTGACGGGCAACCTGTTCGGCGACATCATCACCGACCTGGGCGCCATGATCCAGGGCGGCATGGGCATCGCCGCGGGCGGCAACATCAACCCCGAGGGCGTCTCCATGTTCGAGCCCATCGGCGGCAGCGCGCCCAAGTACACCGGCATGAACGTCATCAACCCGATGGCCGCCATCCTCGCGGGCCAGATGATGCTCGACCACCTCGGCGAGACCGAGGCCGCCCTCGCCATTGAGAAGGGCGTCGTGGACCTCCTCACCTCCGGCCAGCTCAAGGGCCTCTCCGTGAAGGAGATCAAGGAGTCCGGCCTCTCCACCAGCAAGATCGGCGACATCGTGGCCGAGAACGTCGCCAAGGGCTGACGCAAAGACGGACCTTTTTCGACCGCCCCGGAACCCGTCCGGGGCGGTTTTTTCATTTTCGACAGCGTCGTAACGAAATTTCCCGCCGCTGGAGGAGGTTTCCATTTACAGAAGGGCTGAAATCCAGCCGCTCCGGGGCGGGTAACCCATTGAAAGGACGTTTGTTGGGCACCCCGGCCCTTTTCTTGCGAAACTATTGACATTTGAGCGTTTTTCGCTTAGAATAAGGGTATGCGGAAAGTTTGACGGCGCGGCATTATTCGTTGTTCCACGCGCCGGCAGGCTTCCGCCGGGTGACGGGCTGTTGCGCGGCGGGGTGTCCGGCAGATCATTTTTGGTCTTCATAACTGTTTACGGGCTGTGGCGATGGGCGCCATACGGGTTGGGTTCATAATGGACGACCGCGGGGACAAGTTGGCTGCGGGGGCGACCAGGACGGTTGAAAAGCCGCCCAAGCTCAGTCATGGCGCAAAGGTCAAGCGGGGCCAGCTGACAGCGGTCCAGCAGGGCCGCTACGGCACGGGTCCGGCGCCCTACGGCTACCGCCGCGGCCCCGACGAAAGCAAGCCCCTCGTGATAGACGACCGCGAGGCCGAGGTGGTGCGGACCATCTTCCGCGAGTACATCACCACCAAGAGCACGGGCAAGGTGGTCAACTACCTGCACTCGCGCAGCATCCAGACGCGCAAGGGCAACAAGTGGTCGCGCCAGGCCATCGCCATCATTCTCTCCAACCGCACCTACCGCGGCCGCGTGAGCTACGGCGAGGTGGAGACAGAGGGGCTGCACGAGCCCATCATCGAGCCCGCGCTCTTCTACAAGGCCAACGCCATCAAAGAGCGCAAGCGCCGCAACCGCCAGCACGTCCAGGAGGCGCTGGCGGAGGACTGACCGGCCTGTTTCCGTCCGGTTCCGCCCCGCGCCCCGCCGCCTCCGCGACACCCCCCAAGGAGCCCCCCATGCTGCTTGACCGAGAGAAGACCGCCCTGGTGGTGATAGACATCCAGCAGGTGCTTCTGCCGAAGTCGGAGGAGGTGACCGCCGCCTACCTGCGCGCCGCCGTGCGCATGATTCGCGCGGCGAAGGTGCTGGGGCTGCCCCTGCTGGTGACGGAGCAAAACCCGGACCGGCTCGGCGGCACGCACCCGGAGGTGCTCCCCGAGCTCGGGGACACGCCGCGCATCCCCAAGATCGAGTTCGGCTGCCTGGCCAACCCGGCCTTCCGCGCGGCCCTGGCCGCCTCCGGCCGCACCCAGCTCCTGATCATCGGCATGGAGGCCCACGTCTGCGTGAACCAGACAGCGCTTGAGGCCCTGGAGCAGGGCTTCGAGGTGTTCGTGGCGGAGGACGCCGTGGTTTCCTCCACGCCCGAGGCCCGCGCCGCGGGCCTGCGCCGCATGGAGCGCGCGGGCGCGGCGCGGCTCACGGTGGACATGGCCCTCTTCGAGCTCCTCCGCCGCGCGGGCACCCCGGAGTTCAAGGCCATGCTCCCCCTGCTCAAGGGCGGCTGAGCCCCGCCTTCCCCCCTCACATCCTTCGGACCCGCAGGACGCCCGGCGCATCCTGCGGGTCCGGTGTGTTTTCCGTCCCGGCGGCCCTATTCGCGGGTGATGGGCGCCGGCGCGCCGCCCATCAGCGCGGCGGTGGTGCGCACGAGGGTGATGAACTCGGCGCGGCGGCCGTCGAGGTCGGCGCCTTTGCCCGCCTCGGCGAGCTGGAGGACCAGGTCGAGGCTCGCGGTGCCCGCGTGGGCCGAGCGGCGCAGGAGCATGCCCCACGCGGCCACGGCGGCGGCGAACTGGTGGTCGGCGCCGGGGGCGGCGTCCAGCGTGTCGCCCGCCACGGGCACGTCGAGGCGCGTGCTGGTGTCGGCTTCGGGCCGCTTGTAGCGGAGCTTCACCGTCATCAGCTCGTTTGACGCGGGCCGGGCCCCGTCGGGGGCCGCCTCCGGCTTCGGGGCCTCGGGCACGGACTGGTACTTCAGCGCGTCCACCTGCGGCGGCTCCGGCTGCACGCCCGGGGGCACCAGCTCGTAGAGCGCCGTGACCGTGTGGCCCGCGCCGATCTCGCCGGCGTCCTTGCGGTCGTCGTTGAAGTCGCGGGCGGCGAGGGCGCGGTTTTCGTAGCCGATGAGGCGGTAGTGGCCGACGCGGGCGGGGTTGAACTCGACCTGGATCTTGACGTCCTTGGCGATGGTCACGAGGGCGCCCGCCGCCTGCTCCAGCAGGGCGCGGCGCGCCTCCTGGAAGGAGTCAATGTAGAAGTACTGGCCGTTGCCCTTGTCGGCGAGGCTCTCCATGCGGTTGTCCTGGAGGTTGCCCGTGCCAAAGCCGAGCACCGTCAGGAAGACCCCCGTCTTCGCCTGCTGCTGGATCATGGAGACCAGCGCGTCCGTGTCGCTCACGCCCACGTTGAAGTCGCCGTCCGTGGCCAGCATGACGCGGTTGGCGCCGCCGGGGATGAACGCCGCGCGGGCGAGGTCGTAGGCGATGCGGATGCCGCCCTCGCCGTTCGTGGAGCCGCCCGCGGACAGGCTGTCGAGCACGCCGTGGATCGCGGCCTTCTGGTCGCCCGGCGTGGGGGCGAGGCGCACGCCGGCGCGGCCCGCGTAGGTGACGATGCTGAGGCGGTCGCGGCCCGTGAGGGACTCCGCCAGCAGCTTCAGGCCCTTGACCAGCAGGGGCAGCTTCTCCGGCGGCTGCATGGAGCCCGACACGTCCACGAGGAAGACCAGGTTCACCGGCGCGCGCTCCTCCACGGCCACGTCCTGGCCGCGCAGGCCGATCCGGGCCAGCAGGTGGCCGGGGTTCCACGGGCAGGGGTGCGTCTCCACGTTCACGGAGAAGGGGTGCTCCGTCTGCGGGGCCGGGTACTCGTAGCGGAAGTAGTTGACCAGCTCCTCCACGCGCACGGCGTCCGGCGGGGGCAGCGTGCCCTGCGTCAGGAAGCGCCGCACGTTCGCGTAGGACGCCGTGTCCACGTCCACCCCGAAGGTGGACAGGGGCACGTCCGCCACGCGGGTGAAGGCGTTCTCCGAGATGGGCGCATAGGACTCCGACCCCGGCGCGGGCGTGGGCTGGGCCCAGTACAGGCGACGGTCCAGGCCGTCCTTGTCGGACAGATAGCCCAGCGCCTGCAGCTGGTCGCGCACCTCGGCGGGCACTTGGGGAACCCCCAACCCGCCCTGCCCGCCGGCACGCTGCTTTGCCTCGTTCGACGAGTAGAAATCGGTGACGGTGCCCAACCCGTCCCCCTCCCCAGACATCTCGACCTTGTCCGTGAAGTCGGCGCGGACATTCAGTTTCGTGGGCTCGGCTGCGGGGGCGGGCAGGGGTTCGCCGGCAATGCGGAGCTGCCCGCCGATTTCCACGTTTTGCAGGCTCCCGGTTGCATACTCCACCTGCGGGAGGGGCGCGGCGGCGGGGGTGTCACCCTTCGGTGCTTCCCCGGCGGCCGAACCCTCATCCAGTTCGACAAACGCCCCGGGCTTGTCCGTGAACTCGGCGCGAATGTTCTCCTGGGCGGGCTGGGCGGCGAATTCGGGCTGCTCCTTCCCGCCCACGGCGGGCTGGGCGGCGTCGGGCGGATACATCGAGCGAAAGTCCTCGCCCCAGACGCTGTAGTTGTCGAACTCTCTAGGCTCGGCCAACTGGTCCACCAGCGCGGGCTGGGCGGGGGCCTCCTCCTCTCTGGAGACCTTTGAGGCGTCCGTGTTCGGGGCTGTCCGGGCCAGTTGGGGCCGCATGGCCGCTTCACGGGCTCTGGAGAGCGCGGGCAGCACGAGGAAGGCGCCGACCGCAACGATCAGCCCCGCGGCGAGGGCAAGACGCAGGGCCAGCCTTCCGCGCCGGGCGGGGGCCCTTACGGAGGCGGGGCCTGCGGCGGCCAGCACGGCGGCGCGCTGTTCCGGCGTGAGGGCGGGGGCGTCCTCTTCGGCCAGCGCGCCCGCGAGCAGGGTGGCGGCGGCGCGGATGTCCTCGACTTCGGCGCGCGCCTCGGGGTTTTCGTTCAGGAAGCGCTCCACGGCGGCGCGCTCCTCGTCTGTGACCTCGCCCAGCGCGTACGCGGTGAGGAGGGGGTCGTCTTTAGTGATGTTCATGGTGTCGCTCCTCAGGCCTGCGGGGCGGCGGGGGCCGCCGCGTCCGCCAGGTGTTGGCGTGCCGTTTTCAGTCCCGTGTGGATCAGATAGCCCACGTTCGAGACGCTCAACCCCGTGATCCGGCTGATTTCCTCGTAGGACAGGGCGTCCTGAAACTTCAGCCGGAGCACCTCCTGCTGTTTGGGGGGCAGCCCCCCGATCAGGGCGTCGGCCCGCGAGCGGGCCTCGGCCCGCTCCGCCGACGCCGACGGCGGCGCCTCCCTGCCGGGCAGGGACGCCGCGGTGTGCTCATCCAGGGCAACCATGCGCTGCTCCTTTCGTAGGTGGTCCAGGGCGAGGTTGCGGCAGACCGTGTGAAGCCAGGGCACCAGATGGTCCCCGATCCGGGCGCGGTCGGCGCGGCACAGGCGCAGGAAGGTCTCCTGCACCACGTCGCGGGCCGTCTCCAGATCCCCCGTGAGCCGCGCCGCGTGGCGCAGCAGGGGGGCCTCATGCCGGTTGAGGGCGTCCCTCACCCAGTCCGCTTCCGGCGGCGTGCCGCCGGGTCTTTCGGTTTCTTGACTGTCCACGGAAACTCCTCCAGGTTCAGCCGGTGTCTTCACGGGTCAGCGCTGACATCACTATAACGGGTGAGACCCCGGTTTTCTTAGGGGGTTCGGGAAAAGGGCGGGGAAATTGATGGACGGGATGGACGAAATGGACTCGATGGACCGTTGTTTCCTGTCCACTCGGTCCCCCTGGTCCTCTTTGTCCATTCCGTCCATGTCGTCCATGTCGTCCATCTTGGTCCCTATTCGCCCGTGCCGGGCCGTGTGGGCTATAGTGTTGGGCGTTTGGGCCGCCGGGCGGGCGGCCCTGGAGAGGTTCATGGCGACGGACAAGACAGACCGGCACCCCCCCCTGCACCCCCTCTCGTGGCGGGAGGACGGCCGCGTGCTGCTGCTGCTGGCCGGCCTGGTGCTGCTGGTGTTTGGGTACACGGTGTTTTTCGACTCCCTGATCATGGACGACCAGCGTTTCGTCTTCCAGAACAAGGAGATCATGAAGGGGCTGGCGGGAGGCGGGTTGCGGGTGCTGTTCACGCACTTCTGGATGCCCCTCACCACGCTGACGCACCTCGTGGACGCGTCGCTGTTCGGCAAGAACCCCGCAGGGCACCACGCGCACAGCGTGCTGTGGCACCTGGGCGCGGTGCTGCTGTGGTACCTGGCGCTGGTCCGCATGACGGGCAACCGGGGGGCGGCGGCGCTGGCCGCCGCGCTGTTCGCGGTGCATCCCCTGCGGGCGGAGGCGGTGGCGTGGATCGCCAGCCGCAAGGAGGTGGTCAGCGGGTTCTGGTTCGCCGGAACGGTGCTGCTGTACGCGCGGTACGCGGCGCGCCCGTCGGTGGGGCGCATGGCCCTGGTGTGCCTCGGCATGGCGCTGGCCGTGCTGTCCAAGCAGACCGTGCTGACCCTGCCCTGCGCGCTGCTGCTGCTGGACCTGTGGCCCCTGGGGCGGCTCACCCTGCTCCGCCCGGCCACCTGGGTGCGCCCGGTGCTGGAGAAGCTGCCGCTGTTCGCCCTGTGCGTGCCCGCCATGCTGCTGGCCCGGGCGACGCAGCGGGAGTTTGGCGCGTTGGAATGGGCCGCGGAACTTCCGCTGTCCTTCCGCGCGGGGAACGCCGTGGTGAGCCTCGCGCGCTATCTCGGCCACACGGTGTGGCCCGTGCCGCTCATGGGGCACTACCCCGAACTGCGCAACACCCTCACGCCGGGCATGGTGGCGGGCGCGGCGGCGCTGCTGCTTGTTGTGACGGCGGCGGTCCTGTTTCTTGCGCTGCGCCGGAATCCCATGCTGTATCCGCTGACGGGGTGGGCGTGGTTTCTGGGCACGCTGGCGCCGGTGCTGGGGCTGGTGGGCTTCGGCAACGCGTCCATGGCCGACCGGTGGGCCTACATTCCCCATCTGGGGCTCATGGCCGCCGTCGCCTGGGGCTGGTTGGCCCTGGCGGACCGCCTGGCACCGGCGCCGGAGGCCCCGCCGGAGTCCAGACCGCCCAAGAAGGCCCCGCACCGCAAGACCGCGAAAGCCGCGCCGCAGAACCGCCTGGCCCTGCGGGGGGCGGTGGTGCTGGTGGCGGTGACCGCGCTGCTGGGGATACGGCAGACCTCATACTGGTGGAACGACCAGGTGCTTTGCACCCGGATGCTGGCGGTGTCGGACGGGGCGAACGCGCTGGCGCACACGAACCTGGGCTACCTGTGCGGGCGGGCAAAGGATCCGGCCGGGGCGATGGAGCATTACCGGAAGGCCAGCGAACTGGAGCCGCACAACCCCTTCTGGGCGGTGAACTACGCCATGGCCCTGAACGGCGCGGAGCGCGCGCCGGAGGCGGAGGCGCTGCTGGCGCCGTTTCTGGCAACGGACGGGGACAACCCGCATGTCCGCATGCAGCTCGGCATCTCGCTGTTCAACCAGAAGCGCTTCGCCGAGGCCCTGCCGCACATGGAGGCCGCCGTCAAAAGGCTTCCGAAAAACCACCTCTACCTGACGAACTGGGGGCACTGCCTCGGCAATCTTGGGAGGACGGACGAGGCGCGGAAGGCGTATCAGGCGGCGCTGGCCGTGGAGCCCCGGTACAAGGGCGCCCGCGCCGCGCTGGAGGCCCTGGGCGCCCCGTGACGGAGGATGCGACCCCGTGTCCCTGAGCGAAGACACTGAAACAGGCGGACGCCTCTCCCTCCTGCGCGACGGCGCGGCGGCGGCGCTGCTGTGCGCGGCGGTGCTGGCGGTGTTCGGGCAGGCCGTCTTCTTCGACTTTCTCGCGATGGACGACCTGGCCGTGGTGGTGGAGAACCCCGGCGTGCGGCCCGGGCTGTCGGAGGAGGGGCTGCGCTTCGCGCTTACGCAGTACCACTTCGGCATCTGGATGCCCGTCACCACGCTGACCCACCTGCTGGACGTCTCCCTCTTCGGCATGCGCCCGGCGGGCCACCACGCCCACAGCCTGCTGTGGCACATCGGCGCCGCCGTCCTGTGGTACCTGGCGCTGGTCCGCCTCACGGGGCGGCCCGGGGCCGCGCTGGCCGCCGCCCTGCTCTTCGCGCTGCACCCCATGCGGGCCGAGGCCGCGGCCTGGGTGGCGTCGCGCAAGGAGGTGGTCGCCGGGTGCTGGTTCGCCGCCGCCGTGTTCGTGTACGCGGGCCAGCGGGGCGGACGCCCCTCCGCCGCGCGGCTGTCCGCCGTGTTCTGCGTCATGGTCCTCGCGCTGCTGTCGAAGCCGACCACCCTTGTGCTTCCCTTTGCGCTGCTGCTGCTGGACGCGTGGCCCCTGGGCCGCCTGGACCTGCGTCGTCCCGCCACGTGGATCCGCCCCGTGGCGGAGAAGCTGCCGCTCTTCGCCTTGTGCGCGCCCGCCGTGTGGCTGGGCCGCGCGGGACAGGACAGCCTCAACGCCCTGTCGTGGACCGGCGACCTGCCCCTGTCCTTCCGCGCGGGGAACGCGCTGGTCAGCTACGCGCGGTATCTTGGCCACACCTTCTGGCCCGTGCGGCTCATGGGGCACTACCCCGAGCTGCGCGGCGCGCTCACGCCGGGTATGGTGGCGGGCGCGGCGGTCCTGCTGGTCGCCGTGACGGCGGCGGTGCTGGCGCCCGCGCTGCGGCGCGGCGGGCGGCCGCGCCTGCTGGCGGGGTGGCTGTGGTTCCTCGGCACGCTGCTGCCCGTGATCGGGCTGGCGGGCTTCGGCAACGCCGCCATGGCGGACCGCTGGGCCTACACGGCCCACCTGGGCCTGCTGGCCGCGCTCGTGTTCGCGGTTGCCGGCGCGCTGAAGTCCCCGCGCGCGCGGGCCGCGCTTGCGGCGGCGCTGGTCGCCGCGGCGGCGGGGCTCGGCGCGTGGCAGACCGCCTATTGGCGGAACGACGAGACCCTGTGCCGCCGCATGCTGGAGGTGTCCGGCGGGGAGAACGCCATGGGCCGCGGCAACCTCGGGCTGGCGTTGTGGAGGCGCGGCGACCACGCGGGCGCGCTGGAGCAGTACCGCGAGGCGGTCCGCCTCCAGCCGGGCAACCCGGCCTGGCTGGTCAACCTTGCCGCCGCACTGATCCAGACGGAGCGCTTTTCCGAAGCCGAGTCTGTGCTCGCGCCGCAGATCCGCGCCTTCGCGCGGAATCCGCGCGTGCGCATGCAGTACGGCCGCGCGCTCTACGAGCAGGACCGCTGCCGCGAGGCGCTGCCCCATCTCGCCGCCGCCGCGGCGCTCGCGCCGGAGGACTCCGTGTGCGCCGTGAACCACGGCCTCTGCCTCATGGTCCTGGGCGACCTGGAGCGCGCGGCGGCGGAGTTTCAGCGCACCCTGGCGCTGGACCCCGGGAGCGCCCTCGCCCGGCAGTGCCTGGAGGACATCCGCCGCGCCCAAGAGGCGCCGGGGAACTGACGGGAGGGGGGCAGGACGCCGGCCCCCGCGCGCCGGTCATCCAAACCATTTGCGCGCGCCGTAGAAGGCGGCGCCGAGCGCCACCGCGCCAAGGAGGGATTCCCAGTTTCCGGTGAGGACCAAGGGCAGGACGCCGAAGGCCACCCCGAACGCAAGGACAAGCGGCTCCTTCTGCCGGACGCCGTAGACCAGCATGCCCATGCTCACGGCGCTGGTCACCAGGGCGACCAGCAGGTAGAGGGTGCCCATGGGGGTTAGCTCCGCTCCTCCCACTCGTGGAGGCCGGCGGCCACGAGAATGACCAGCACCCCCGCCCCCATGACGATCCAGCCCCATTCCAGCGGCATGGTCGCCCCGAGTTTGACGATCTCGGCCCTCCTGAGAAAATAGGTGGCCGGGAGCATGAGCGCGCAGAGCCCCCCCGTGAGCCACAGCCACCGCATCTTCCCCCAGAGCGCCAGCCCGAGCGTGGCCGCCGCGAGCAGCAGCACCAGCGTGCCCGGAAGCACCCACACCCCCACGAAGCTGATCCCGCCCAGCTCGCCCACCCGCTCCACCGGCGCGAACACCCCGAGGAACAGCACCACCGCGCCGATCATCCCGACTATCTGCCGGGTCTCAACGTTTTCCAAACTTTCCATGCCGGGTCTCCCTTGACCGGGCGGACTCCCGCCTCCGGCCGCGCATGATTCTACCCCTCCGCCGCCCGCCGGACAAGTTGCGGACCACGGCGCTGCGCGGCCTCCCCGCGCTGACGCTGAAATCAACGTCGCCGCGAAGGAGCGCAGCGGCTGCGGCGATCCCGCGCCCGCTCCGGCTTCGGTTCTCGCGATGTCTTATCCGGCGATTGGGGGACATGCGCCGTCTTGCAATGCCGCCGCCGGGGGGCTAGAATTCGCCCCCATGCCTGAAGAGACACATTCCCCGGCCCCCCCCCCGTCCTTGGTGCCGGCGCTGCGCCGGACGGTCACCGGCCTGTCGCTGGTGCTGCTGACGGCGCTGGTCCCGGCGGTGTGGGCCGTTTTCGGGGGGGCGGCCGCCAAGGGGCTGCTGGGGGGCGGGCTCGCCTCCGTGTTCGGGTTCCACATGACCTGCCTGGGGGCCCAGAAAGTTGAACGGCTTTCCGGAGGGGGCATAAAATGGTTGCCGTCACTCTGGGTGCTCCTCAGGCTTTCCGCCTACCTCCTTGCCCTTGCCAAGGGTTACTCCCTCGACACCGCGCAGGCCCGGGGTCTGTTTGGGGCGGCCGCCGGCCTCATGCTGGCGCACCTGGTGACGGCCGCGGTCGGCGTTTCCGGCCTGGACACAAGAACAGGGTCGCAGTCCCATGATGGACGAAATCGGTGAGCGGCTGGTTTGGCACTATGTGCCGTTTACGGACATCCCGATCCCACTCGGCGGGGTGAGCGTGGACACTGTTGCCAACACCCTGCTGGCCATGGTGGTGCTGTGGGGGGCGCTGTGGCTGTGCGTGCGCCGCCTCTCGTGGGTGCCCGGCCGGGCGCAGGCGGCCGTCGAGGTGTTCGTCTCCTCCTTCGACCAGATCGTGCGCGACGCGCTGAACCCGCGGGAGAAGGGGGCGCACCGCCAATACCTGCCCCTGATCGCCGTGCTGTTCCTTTTCATTTTCATGTGCAACTCCCTGCCGCTGCTTCCCCTGCCGCATGTGGAGGAGCCCACCAGCGACCTGAACTGCACGCTGGCCCTCGGCTCCATGACGGTGGCCTACTCGAACTACTGCGGGGTGCGCCGCCACGGCGCGCGCGGCCGCCTGCGCGAGATGCTCGGGCCCTTCTGGGCGCACGAGGGCCCGCTGACGGCGGGGGCCGTCATCGGGAAACTGAGCGGGGTCTTCTTCTTCCTCCCCATGAGCCTGGTGGAGAACCTCTCCCGCGTGGTCTCCATCTCGTGCCGGCTCTTCGGAAACATCACCGGCGCGGCGATCGTGATCGTCGTGCTGGGCAGCCTCACCTACGAGATGTTCACGCCCATGTTTCTGGACGTGTTCCTGCTGATTTTCGAGTCGGCCGTCCAGGCCTTCGTCTTCTCGATGCTCGCGTTGGTTTATCTGGCCATCAATCTGGAGGAGCAGGGCGGATAAGCCCCCTGTTCCCGCCGGAGGCGGCCCTTCCGTTCGACCCCCTTCCTCCAACCCCCACAACCACATAAGGACACGGGTGCAATGGACAGTGCGACAATCATGGCGGTCCTGCAGAGTTCCCTCGGCCAGGCGGAGGAGACGGCCCGGGCCGTCTCCGGCGCGGACCTGGTCTCCATCGGCAAGGCGTTCGCCATGGCCCTGGCCATCGGCGTCGGCGTCTTTGCGGCGGGCCTCAGCGAGGGCCACGCTGCCGCGAAGGCCGTGGAGGGCATCGCGCGCAACCCCGAGGCCGCCCCGGTCATCACCCGCACCATGATCATCGGCCAGGCCATCACCGAGTCGAACTCCATCTACGCCCTCGTGGTCGCGCTCGTCATCTGGCTCTTCCTCTAACCCCGGCCGCGCGGCACAGAAGGCGCCCCCGTGCTTTCCCTTGATTTCACGCTGTTTGTGGAGCTTGCCCTGTTCCTCCTCTTCCTGTGGGGGACCAACTGGGCCGTGCTGCGCCCGCTGCTGCGGACCATGGACGCCCGGCAGCTCCGCATAGAGCAGGACCGGGCCGACGCCGAGGCCGCGGCGCGCCGCGCCGCCGAGCTGGACGCCGAGTATGGGCGCCGGCTTGCGGCCATCCACCGCGAGGCGGCGGGGCGGGTGCGGGAGGAGCGTGCGCGCACGGCGGCGGAGCAGCGGGGGCGTTTGGAGGAGCTGCACGGCCAGGCGGATGCGCGCGTGGCGGCGGAAGCCGCCGCCATGGACGCCCTGACGGCGCGGGAGCGGGAGTCCTTTCCCGGGCTGGTTCCCGGGCTGGCGGAGGAGATGGCGCTGCGCATCGGGCCCGGAGGCCGCCGCCCATGACGCGCGCGGGCACAGAGAGGCACTGGATGCGGCGGAAGCTGCCGCGCGAGCTGCACTGGCAGTTCGCGCTGGCCGCGCTGGCCCTCTACATTCTGGGGTCCACGCTCGGGGTGACCGTGTTCCGCTCGCCCAACCTGTCCGAGGCGTATCTGGAGGCCCACGGCGGCGAACACCGCGAATACCTCGAGATCAAGAAGTCCGAGTGGTTCATGCTCCACGAGGAGCGGCCCCTGCTGCATCCCCCGGCCACGGAGGAGCAGCATGAGATGGCCGAGTTTGTGAAAAAATACGAGGCGCGGCCCTGGTTCCAGGAGGAGCGCAGCCGCGCCTCCCACTATGTGCTCTACTTCCGCGTCCTCAACGCCCTGGTGCTGGTCGCCCTCTTCGGGTGGTTCCTGCGCACCCCCCTGCTGGACCTCCTCGACGGGCGCATCGGCGAGGTGCGCCGCGGCCTGGAGCAGGCGGCCGACGCCCGCGCGGAGACCGGGCGGCTGGAGGCCGAGGCCGGCCGCCGCATCGGCGCGTTCATGGAGGTGGAGGAGCAGGTGAAGCGGGAAGCGGAGGACACCCTGGCGCGTGACGCCGAACGGATGGAGCGGGCCTTCGAGGCCCGCCGCGCCGAACTGGAGAAGGACACGGAGGAGCGCGTCCGCGCCGAACGCCACCGGGCCCATGCCGCGCTGCGGGCCGGGCTGGTGGAGGAGGCGGTGGCCCTCGCGGAGCGCGCCTGCCGCGCCGCCGCGGACACGGACCGCCTGGACGCGGAGGTGGAGACCTTCACGAGGCTCCTGGAGCGCGCGTCATGAAGGAGGCGCTGCTGGCCGGAAGATACGCCCGCGCGCTGGCGGAGTCCGTCACGGACCCCGCACTCCTGGAGCGCGCCGGCGCCGCCGTGGCCGCCCTGCGCGACCTCCGCGCGGCCGACCCGCTGTTCCGCGCCGCCCTGGAAAACCCCGCGGCAAGCCTGCCGGAGCGCGCGGCCCTGCTGGACGCCGTGCTCGGAGCGCTCGACGCCCCCCCGGAGGCGTGCCGCCTGCTCCACCGCATGCTCGCGCGCAACCGCACGGCGCTGCTTCCGCAGACGGCGGCGGCGCTTGCGGCGACCGTGGACGACCGGCTCAACCGGGCCGGGGCGGAGGTCGCGTCGGCGGCGCCCCTGTCCCCCGCGTCGGAGCGCGCGCTGGCGGAGAGCCTTTCGCGGCGGACCGGGCGGCGGGTCACCCTGCGGACGCGGGTGGACGCCGGGCTGCTGGGGGGATTCACGGTCCACCTGCTGGGAACCCTGTACGACTTCAGCGCGCGGACGCGGCTGGAGCGGCTGAGAGCAAAACTCCTTTCCGAGGAAACACCCCATGGAAATTAAGCCCCGGGCCGACGAGATCACCGAGATCATCCGGCGGCAGATCAGCGAGTTCCAGTGGAGCCTGGACATCGCCGAGGTCGGCACCGTCATCCAGGCGGGCGACGGCATCGCCCGCGTGCACGGCCTGGAAAAGGCCATGGCGGGCGAGCTGCTCGACTTCGGCGGCGGCGTCACCGGCATGGTCCTCAACCTGGAGGAGGACAACGTGGGCGCCGTGCTGTTCGGCGGCCACGAGCGCGTGCGCGAGGGCGACCTCGTCCGGCGCACGGGCCGCATCGCGTCCGTGCCCGTGGGCGACGCCCTCATCGGGCGCGTGGTGGACGCCCTGGGCGCGCCGGTGGACGGCCTGGGCCCCATTGAGACCGCGGAGTTCAACCCCGTGGAGCGCGTGGCGCCGGGCATTGTGGACCGCCAGCCCGTGCGGCGGCCGCTCCAGACGGGGCTCAAGGCGATTGACTCCATGACGCCCATCGGGCGCGGGCAGCGCGAGCTGATCATCGGCGACCGGCAGACCGGCAAGACGGCCATCGCCCTGGACGCCATCATCAACCAGAAGGGCCAGGACTGCGTCTGCATCTACGTGGCCGTCGGGCAGAAGCGCTCGACGGTGGCCCGGGTGATCCAGGAGCTGCGCGAGTACGGCGCGATGGACTACACCATCATCGTGAGCGCGTCGGCCTCCGAGGCCGCGCCGCTCCAGTACCTCGCCCCCTACGCCGGGTGCGCCATGGCCGAGTATTTCTGCGACCGCGGGGGGCATGTCCTCATCGTCTACGACGACCTGTCAAAGCACGCCGCGGCCTACCGCCAGCTCTCGCTGCTGCTGCGGCGGCCGCCGGGCCGCGAGGCCTACCCCGGCGACGTGTTCTACCTCCATTCGCGCCTGCTCGAGCGCGCGTCGGCCATGAGCGCCGCGCGGGGCGGCGGCACGATCACCGCACTGCCGATCATCGAGACGCAGGCGGGCGACGTGTCCGCGTACATCCCCACGAACGTCATCTCGATCACGGACGGACAGATCTACCTGGAGTCGAACCTGTTCTACTCCGGCGTGCGCCCGGCGGTGAACCCCGGCATCAGCGTGTCGCGCGTGGGCGGCAACGCCCAGACCAAGGCCATGAAGAAGGTCGCGGGCATGCTCCGCCTGCACCTGGCGCAGTACCGCGAGCTGGAGGCCTTCTCGCAGTTCGGCAGCGACCTGGACAAGGCGACCCTCTCGCAGCTCCAGCGCGGCGCGCGGCTGGTGGAGATTCTCAAGCAGCCCCAGTACCAGCCGCTGCCCGTTGAGAAGCAGGTGCTGATCATCCTCGCGGCGACCAACGGGCACCTCGACGCGGTGCCCCTGGCGTCGGCGCCGCGCTACGAGCAGGAGCTGTACGCCTTTTTTGAGACGGACGCGCGGGCGCTGCTCGACGGGCTGCGCGAGACGCAGGACCTGGACGGGGCGCTGGCCGGGAAGATCCGGGAGGCCCTCGCCCACTTCACCGCAAACATCTGGAAGGACGACGGGGACCGCTGATGCCCAGCCTCCAGGACATACGCCGCCGCATCGCGAGCGTCAAGGGCACGCAGAAGATCACGCGGGCCATGAAGATGGTCGCCGCGGCGAAGCTGCGTCGCGCCCAGGACTCCCTGCTCCGCGCGCGGCCCCACGCCTACGCCCTGCGCGGCCTGGCGGCCCGGGTGGCCGCGGGCGCCGGCGACACGGGAAACCCCCTGCTGTCCCCGGGCCGCGGCGACACGGTCGGCCTGATCGTGGTGACCTCCGACCGCGGCCTGTGCGGCGGGTTCAACGCGAACATCGTGAACGCCGCGATGCGCGCGCTGGAGGAGCGGTTCGCGGGGCGCCCGGTGGAGCTCATCGTGGTCGGCCGCAAGGGGCTGGAGACCCTGCGCCGCCGCCCGTGCGTCATCCGGGCCTCCCACACCGGCGTCTTCGACAAGCGCGCCTCCTCCGCCCACGAGCGCATCATCGGCGCCGCGGCGGACGACTTCCTGTCCGGGCGCCACGCGGAGGTGCACTGCCTCTACAACGAGTTCAAGTCGGCCATTTCGCAGAAGGTGACCGTGGAGCGCCTGCTCCCCTTTGACCTGCCGGACGACGAAGCCGCGCCGTCCGCCGTTCCCTACCTTTTCGAGCCGGACGAGGCGTCTGTGCTCTCCGCGCTGGTGACCGAAAACCTGCACGTGCAGATGAACCGCATCCTGCTGGAGTCGGCGGCGAGCGAGCAGGGCGCGCGGATGGCGGCCATGGACGCGGCCACGAAGAACGCGGGCGAGGTCATGGAACGGCTCACCCTGAAATACAACCGCGCGCGCCAGGACGCCATCACGAGGGAGGTCGTGGAGGTGGTCAGCGGCGTGGAAGCCCTGTAGACTGGAGGTTCCGATGAGCACAGGTGTCGTCTCGCAGGTGATCGGGCCCGTGGTGGACGTCAAGTTCCCCCCCGGCGCCCTGCCCCCCGTCTACAACGCCCTGGAGATCGCGCGCCCCGGCGGGAAACCCCTCGTCCTCGAGGTCGCCCAGCACACCGGGGAGAACACCGTGCGCACCGTGGCCATGGACAGCACCGACGGGCTGGTCCGCGGCATGGAGGTTTCGGACACGGGGCGCAACATCACCGCCCCCGTGGGCAGGGCGGTCCTGGGGCGCATCATCAACGTCATCGGCGAGCCCGTGGACGAGCTGGGCCCCGTGGACGCGGCGGAGCGGTGGCCCATCCACCGGCCCGCGCCCGACTTCGCGGACCTCGACACGCGCACCGAAATCTTCGAGACGGGCATCAAGGTCATTGACCTGCTCGCCCCGTACTGCAAGGGCGGCAAGACCGGCCTCTTCGGCGGCGCCGGCGTGGGGAAGACCGTCCTCATCATGGAGCTGATCCACAACGTCGCCACGAAGCACGGCGGCTACTCCGTCTTCGCCGGGGTCGGCGAGCGCACCCGCGAGGGCAACGACCTCTGGCTGGAGATGAAAAGCTCGGGCGTCATCGAAAAGACCGCCCTGGTCTACGGGCAGATGACCGAGCCCCCGGGCGCGCGCGCCCGCGTCGCCCTGACGGGCCTCACCGTCGCCGAGTACTTCCGCGACCAGGAGGGGCAGGACGTCCTCCTCTTCATTGACAACATCTTCCGCTTCACCCAGGCCGGGTCCGAGGTCTCCGCCCTGCTCGGCCGCATGCCCAGCGCCGTCGGCTACCAGCCCACCCTCGCCACGGAGATGGGCGAGCTGCAGGAGCGCATCACGACCACCAAGAAGGGCTCCATCACCTCGGTGCAGGCCATCTATGTGCCCGCCGACGACCTGACGGACCCCGCCCCCGCGAACACCTTCGCCCACCTCGACGCGACCACGGTGCTGTCGCGGCAGATCGTGGAGCTGGGCATCTACCCCGCCGTGGACCCGCTGGACTCCACCAGCCGCATCCTCGACCCCCGCATCGTCGGCGCGGAGCACTACCGCGTGGCCCGCGGCGTCCAGCGCATCCTCCAGCGCTACCGCGACCTCCAGGACATCATCGCCATCCTCGGCATGGACGAGCTGTCGGAGGAGGACAAGCAGATCGTCGGGCG
>Ga0123328_1002207_pt1 | contig 17798 bp, 12 predicted proteins | sample BioC12SIPDNA_2_FD_89702 | JGI IMG/M metagenome (GOLD analysis project Ga0123328, IMG submission 89702) | Anaerobic biogas reactor microbial communites from Washington, USA - Biogas_R1_A C12 SIP DNA | ecosystem: Engineered > Bioreactor > Anaerobic > Unclassified | place: Washington, USA...
CGACCGCCATCAAAACACGGCCAGTCGGCAGGGACAGGTTGAAGTACGGCCAGCCGTCGGGACCCGAGGTGGATTTTCCGGGGTGGTTTCCCGGGGCGAACTCCTTGCGCGCGCCGGCGCCCAGCGCAAGTTCATAGGGCTCGTAGCCTTCGGCGACGGTCCAGTCGCCCTTGATCCCGTTGAGGATGAACGGCCCGCCGGCCTCCTTGCTGAGCAGGACATCCAGCGCCTGGATCCGCTCCAGAATCGGCGTGTCCTCCGGGCCGTTGTTCTTCAGATAGACCGTCCACTCGACCGCGGGATAGTCCGCATACTCGACCACCACGCAGCGGACGGAGAGCTTTGTCCGGGGATCCGTCCAGGAGAGCGTCCGCTCGGTGCGCAGGGCGTCCAGTTGCCGGGTCTCCGAGGACGACGGCCATTGCCGGAGCAGCCCGTCGGACGCCTTGCCGTCATAGGTGAAGGAGAAAGGGAGACTCGAACCGTCGCCGCGAAAATGATCCGAAACCCATGCGGACGCGGCGCCCTCCTCCGCGGCGGCGGCGCAGACGGCCAGCAGGCACGCGCACAGGGCGGCCCGGACTGCGGCGTTGAGTGGGAACCCCCGGGAAGAAACGCGACCGTCACGGACACCCCCGGCTTTCATTGTCATGATTCATTCCTCCGCCCGGTCCCACCGGACGCGCGGGCTCCTTCAAGTGAACTGGGAAAAATCCGGCGGGCGGTGCTGCAGGAAGGCCTGGAAGGCCTCGGCGGCCTCGGGGGAGGTCAGGCGTTCGACGAAGACCGCCGCCTCGCGGTGGATGGCGGCGACGACCTGCTCCGGCATCGCGCCGCGCAGGAGGGCCCGGGACGCGCGCACGGCGGCCGGGGGCTGGCGGGTAAGGGCCGCGGCGGCCTCGCGGGCGGCGGCCTCGGCCTGTCCGGAGGGGCAGACGGCATTGATCAGCCCCCAGGACAGCGCGGTGGGCGCATCGAAGGGTTTTCCCAGCAGCACGGCCTCGGCGGCGCGCGCGGGGCCGGCGAGCGCGGGCAGGAGCAGGCTGGACCCGGCCTCGGGGCACAGGCCGAGGCTCACGAAGGGCAGGTGAAACCGCGCGTCCTCCGCCGCGTAGACCAGGTCGCAGTGGAGCAGCAGCGTGGTGCCGACGCCGACGGCGAAGCCGTTCACGCCCGCTACGAGCGGCTTGCGCGCCGTGGCCAGCGCCTCCAGAAACCGGATCACGGGGTGGGACGTGTCGCGCGGGGGATTGAACAGGAACTCCTGCACATCGTTGCCGCTGGAGAAGAACTTCTCCCCGCCGAGAAACAGCACGGCGCGCACGGCGGGGTCGTCCCCCGAGGCGTTCAGGGCGTCCGCCAGCACCGTGTACATGGCGGCGTTCAGGGCGTTCTTCTTCTCCGGCCGGTTGAAGCGCAGGACCAGCACCCCGTCCTCCAGCGTCACCAGCACGTCGCTTTGCGCCGCGTATGCGTCCAGATTCATGCCGTTTCCTCTCCGGGTTGGTTCGCGGTCCTGTCAGCGTTTTCCGAAGGCGAAGATGCGCTCCTGCGTCGCCACGAAGAGCGCGCCGTTTGCCGCCACGGGGGTGGATGAAATGGCCGCGCCCAGGGTTGCCCGCGAGAGCAGTTGCTTCTCCCGCGCGGCGGCGAAGACCGCCACCTCGCCGCGCCGCGTACCCACATAGACCTTCCCGTCCGCCGCGAGCACGGAGCCCCATATCTCCCCGCCCAGGTCCTCGGCCCACAGCAGGGCACCCGTCGCCGCGTCCACACAGGAAAGCTCCCCGCCGCCGTCGGTGACAAAGACCAGGCCGTCCGCCACGCAGGGCGTGGACATGCTGAACTTCTTGAGCGGCGCGGTCCAGAGCAGGCCCGACTCCGTCGCATCGCCCGGCTTGGAGGTGTCCACGCACTTGAGCCAGGCCTCGCGCTTGCCCCACCACGTGTCGCCGCCGCCGGTGATGTAGAGGCGTCCGTCCAGCCATACCGGCATGCTGTGGATGGTGCTGGGCCCCGCTTGGTTGTCCTTCAAGTACTCCGCGACATTTTCCTTCGGCGCCGCCGGGTCGGGGTCGAAGCGCCAGATCCGCTCCAGCACCCGCTCCGGCTCCGGGGCCTCGTCATGGCCGAGGGCCCTGAACCCGTAGCACACGCCGTCGCCGCCGCAGAAGAAGACTGTCTGCACGCCGTCCACCGCGCCGAGCGCGGGGGACGACCAGGTGGAGTGGAAAACGCGCGGGCCGATCCGCTCGCCGTCGCGCGCCACCAGCCGTCCGGTGCGCTTGTCGAGCACCACGAGGCTGGGCGCATCGGGATTCCGGATCACTTTGTGCGTGTTGTCCACGCCGTTGCAGGAGTTCGCATAGAGCCAGGGGCCGTCCAGCAGCGGAGAGGCGTGCGCCCCGTCGTGGGGGTAAATGCCCGCCTGCGTCTTCAGGTCGAAGATCCAGAGCACATCGGCGTCGGACGCGGTGACCTCCAGAGGCGGCTCGCCGTCCCGCGCCATGAGGACACCCTCGTCCAAATACGGGCCGTCGTTGCCGTTCTCCTGTCCGCGCGCGTCGAGACAGACAATCTGGTAGCGGTTGGTCACGGCGTAGACGCGGTCGCCCTCCACCGTGGGCGGGGAGCACACGGCGATGCCCGGCCAGTCCAGATAGTCGTCGCCGCCGATGCGCGGCGTGCCGAGTTTCCACAGGAGCGCCCCGTCCTTTTCCGAGAGGCAGTACAGCAGGCCGTAGTCGCCCTGGAGCCGGGCGTCCACGGGGTTCAGGTTGTTCGCGCCGATGTAAACCCGGCCCCCGGCGACCACGGGGGTGCCGTAGCTGTTGTCGCCCAGACCGACGGACCACAGGGGACCGGCCTCGCCCTCCGCCGCCACGGCGTCCGGCAGGCCGGTCTCCGCCGAGACCATGTTGCGGGAATGCGCCGCGCCCCACTGGGGCTGGTCTCCGGCGTGAACGGCGGCGCACACCGGGAACAGGCACGCGGCGGCGCACAGCCGCCGCAGGAAACGCAGGTTCAATCCATCACCCTTTCGTCTTCGGCCGGACATTCCTTGCCCCTCCAGTATTGACGAGGGGGGGGGCCGTGCGCAAACTGCCGCCCGGACGCCGCGCGGGTGGTGTCCAACCCGGAAATTTTTCCTGATTTCTCCGGGGTCTCCCGGGGGAGTCCATCCGTGGAACCGTTGAACCGAAAAGGCGCGGCGCGGTTCCCATGCGAAACCACCCGGAAGGGGTCATCCGGCTGGTCTGCCCCTTTTACGCGGCGGCGGCATTGCATCGCGGCGGCGGCAGGGGGTACACTATCGGCGCTTGCGCGGACAAGAATCCCCTGTTTGGCAACTAGGATAGGAGTATCGCCATGCTCATTTATGCACCCAAAGAAACGTGGCCGGGGGAGCGGCGTGTGCCGCTCGTGCCCGACACGGTGGCAAAACTCGCCAAGAAAGGCGCGGAAATCACCGTTGAGGCGGGGATGGGCGCGCCCTGCGGCTATACCGACGAGGCCTACGAGAAGGCCGGCGCCAAGGTGACCCAGGACGGCCCCGGCACCCTCGCCGCGGCGGACGCGGTGCTGCGTCTGCGCAAGCCGTCCCTGGACTTCGTGAAGGCGATGAAGCCCGGCAGCCTGCTCATCAGCTATCTGGAGCCCTTCACGGACGCCGAACTGCTGGACACGATCATCGCCGCGAAGGTGGACGCCATCTGCATGGAGATGATCCCGCGGACGACGCTGGCCCAGAAGATGGACGCCCTCAGCTCGCAGGCGAACCTGGCGGGCTACATCGCGGTGATGGCGGCGGCCAACAAGCTGAGCCAGGTGCTGCCCATGATGATGACGCCCGCGGGCACGCTGAAGCCCGCGCGGGTCTTCATCATCGGCGTGGGCGTGGCGGGGCTCCAGGCCATCGCCACGGCGAAGCGCCTGGGCGCGCGCGTGGAGGCCTTCGACACGCGGCCCGTGGTGGAGGAGCAGGTGCAGTCGCTCGGCGCGAAGTTTGTGAAGATTGACCTCGGCGAGACCGGCCAGACCAAGGACGGCTATGCCGTGGAGCTGACGGAGGAGCAGAAGGAGCGCCAGAAGGAGGCGATGGCCAAGGTCATCGCCCAGTCCGACATCGTCATCACCACGGCGCAGGTCTTCGGGCGCAAGGCGCCGGTCATCGTGACCCGCGCCATGGTCGAGTCCATGCGCCCGGGGAGCGTGGTGGTGGACCTGGCGGCGGAGACCGGCGGCAATGTCGAGGGCTCGCAGCCGGGCGCCGAGGTGGACATCAACGGCGTCACCGTCATGGGCGCCGAGAACTTCCCCGGCCGGGTGCCCGTGCACGCCAGCCAGATGTACTCGGCGAATGTCGGCAACCTGGTCGAGCACTTCTGGGACAAGGAAGCCGGCGCAATCAGACTGAACACGGACGACGAGATCATGAACGGGTGTCTCATCGTCCGCGACGGCGAACTTCGGAGCGAACTGCTGAAGAAAGCGAGGGCCGCGAAATGAGCGTCACCATGCTGCTGCTGTTCACCTTTACCATCGCCATCTTCCTGGGGGTTGAGCTGATCAACAAGGTGCCCTCCCAGCTGCACACGCCGCTCATGTCGGGGTCCAACGCGATCTCCGGCATCAGCATCGTGGGCGCGATCATGGCCGCGGGCGCGGGAAACGAGTCGCCCTTCCTGGCCTTCATCGGGCTGGTCGCCATGATCGGCGGCGCCATCAACGTCTTCGGCGGCTATGTGGTCACCCACCGCATGCTGCTCATGTTCAAAAGCAAGGACGCCAAGAAATGAAAGAGAACCTCATCCAGATCCTGTACATCGTCTCGGCGGTGATGTTCATCTTCGGCCTCAAGATGCTGAGCAAGCCCACCACGGCGGTCCGGGGCAACCTCCTGTCCGCTGTCGGCATGGGCCTGGCCATTGTCGCCACCCTCATGACCGGCGGTCTGAGCATGACATGGATCGTCGCCGGGCTGGTCATCGGCGGCGTGGTCGGCACCGTCGCCGCCCTCAGGGTGCCCATGACCTCCATGCCCGAGTTTGTCGCCGTGTTCAACGGCACGGGCGGCCTCGCCAGCATGCTCGTCGGCTGCGCCGAGTACTACCGCTACTGGAGCCACGGCGGCGGCGAGATTGAGGCGGTCCCCCTGATCGCCACCTACCTCGCCGTGCTCATCGGCGGCGTCACCTTCACGGGCAGCATGGTCGCCTACGCCAAGCTCGCCGAGAAGATTGACAGCAAGCCCTTCCTCTTCAAGAACCAGCAGCTCATCAACGCCGCGGTTCTCGGCCTGCTGGGCGTGGGCGGCGTGGTCTTCTTCCTGTGGCCGCACAGCATCATCGCGGTCCTCTTCTTCATCGTCGCGGTTGTCCTCTCCAACGTGCTCGGCGTGCTGGTGACCATCCCCATCGGCGGCGCGGACATGCCGGTCGTGATCTCCCTGCTGAACAGCTACTCCGGTTTGGCGGGCTGCGCGGCGGGCTTCGTCATCTCCAACACGGTGCTCATCGTGGCCGGCTCCCTGGTCGGTGCCAGCGGCATCATCCTGACCAGCATCATGTGCAAGGCCATGAACCGCTCGCTGGCCAACGTGCTCTTCAGCGGCTTCGGCTCCGCCACGGCGGGCGCCGGCAAGGCCGTCGAGGGCGAGGTCCGGTCCCTGAGCGTGGAGGACGCCTACTTCGTGCTTGAGTCGGCCTCGTCGGTGGTGTTCGTGCCCGGCTACGGCATGGCCGTGGCCCAAGCCCAGCACGCCGTCCGCGAGCTCGGCGACATTCTGGAGAAGAACGGCACCGAGGTGAAGTACGCCATCCACCCCGTGGCGGGGCGCATGCCCGGCCACATGAACGTGCTGCTGGCGGAGGCCAACGTGCCCTACGAGCAGCTCGTGGAGATGGACGACATCAACCCGGTCATCGAGTCCGTGGACGTCTGCATGGTCATCGGCGCGAACGACGTGGTGAACCCCGCCGCGCGCGAGGACGAGACCAGCCCGATCTACGGCATGCCGGTCATCAACGTGGACCTGGCGAAGTCCTGCTTCGTCATCAAGCGGTCCATGCGCTCCGGCTTCGCCGGCATCGAGAACCCCCTCTTCTACAAGGAAAACACCCGCATGGTCTTCGGCGACGCCAAGGCCGTCATCACGGGCCTCGTGGAGCAGTTCAAGAGCGCCTGAGTCTTTCCTGCTTTTCGTCCGCGGCGGGGCCGTCCCCGCCGCGGTTCTTTTTTTGTTCCCAAGACCGGCGCCGCTGTACACTGGCGGCGCCGCGAGACGTCGGCGCAACCAAGGGAGACGCCCCAATGGCGCACCAGTCCAACCGCAGGGAATTCGTGAAACAGGCGCTGATGGGGGGGGCGGCGGCCGGGATGGCGGCCGGCTGCGGGTTTCAGGCCGCGGCCAATGACGCGGAGGCGCCGCCCGCGCCCATAGACCTCACCACGAACAGGGAGGGAATGGAAAGGGGGAAGATCGGGGACCTTGCGGTCAGCCGCATCCTCCTCGGCGGCAACCTGCTCACGCACTTCACCCACAGCCGCGACCTCAAGTACGTCTATGACCTCTGCGCGCACTACAACACGGACGAGAAGATCATGGAGACCATGTCGCTGGCCGAGGCCAACGGCGTGAACACCCTGGTCATCCACACCGTCCCGCGGGCGATGGCCACCCTGAAGGCCCACCGCGACGAGCGGGGCGGAAGAATCCAGTGGATCATCTGCCCGACGGCCCAGGTGGACAAGGAGCCCGACGCCTATGCCGCGCAGGTAAAGGAACTCAAGGAGATGGGGACGGAGGCGGTGTACCTCTGGGGCGTCGCGGGCGACCGTTTTGCCTCGGAGGGGAACGTCGAGGCGGTCAAACGCGCCGTCGGCATCGGCCACGACCACGGCATGCCCTCCGGAGTCGGCGCGCACGACATCGAGGTCATCCGCCTGTGCGAGAAGCACCAGATTCCCGCCGACTTCTACATCAAGACCTTCCACCACCACAACTACCCCACGGGCCCGAAGCCGGAGGAGATCAAGGGCCCGCACAGCGAGATTCCCGGATACTGGTGCAAGGACCCGAACGAGGTGATCGAGGTCATGAAGGACGTCGAGAAGCCGTGGATCGCCTTCAAGGTCATGGCCGCCGGTGCCATCCCCCCGGAGGACGCCCTGCAGTACGTGTTCGACAACGGCGCGGACTTCTCCCTCCTCGGCATGTTCGACTTTGAGATCGAGAAGGACGCCACCATCGCCCGGCAGGTGCTCGCCAAGGTCCAGCGCACCCGGCCCTGGCGCGCGCCCGCCGTCTAACCCAGGGAGTCCCGGCCATGCATCTTTCCCTCGCGCTCCTCGCGGCGCTCGCGGCCCTGTGCGCCGCCCCGGCACCGGCGGCGGACCCCTCCCCCCTCCCCTTTTTCGCCTACTGCATGGACACCCACGACAGCCTGAAACGCACCCTGCCCGAGCAGGCGGCGCTGCTCAAAGAGCTGGGCTACGACGGGGCGGGGCATCTGTGGCTGGACAATGTCCAGGAGCGCCTGGAAACGCTGGACACGGCGGGACTCAAGCTCTTCCAGATCACCATGCAGGTGTCCATGAAGGAGGGCGCCCCGCCCTACGACCGGGAGAAACTGGAGGCCGTGCTGCCTCTCCTCAAAGGCCGCGGCGTGCAGCTCTGCCTGCTCATGCAGGGCATGGCGCCGTCCGACCCGGCGGGCGACGCGCGCGGTGTGGACATTGTGCGGGAGATCGCCGGCCTGGCGAAGGCCTCCGGCACGGAGGTTCTCCTGTACCCCCACGCCAACGACTGGGTGGAGAAGGTGTCGGACGCCGTGCGCATCGCTGAAAAGGCGGACCGGCCCAATGTGGGGGTCATGTTCAACCTGTGCCACTGGCTCAAGGTGGACCGGGAGGAAGACCTCCGCCCCGTGCTGGAATCGGCCCTGCCCCGCCTGCGGGCCGTCAGCATCAACGGCGCGGACCGCGCCGAGGCGATTCACGCGGGCACGGGCGACTGGCTCCAACCCCTCGACAGGGGCTCCTACGACGTGTCCCAGGTGCTGCGCACCCTGTCGGAACTCGGCTACAAGGGCCCGGTGGGCCTCCAGTGCTACGGGATCGGCGGGGATGCGCGGGACCACCTGACCCGGTCCATGGCCGCCTGGAAACGCCTGAACGGCGGCCTCTCCCAGGCCCCCGCCAAGAGCGGCGGGAACTCTTAACTGTCCCCGCGCCATTCATTTATGGCATGATATTTGGACAACGTTCTGGGAGACTCCGTTCATGACCCGTTTCGTCCTCTTTGTCTGTTTCCTGCTTTGCGCGGGGGTGTGCGCCGCCCAGGAGGCCCCCGCCGAGGCTGCGGCACCGCCCGCCGCCGAAGTCACGGACGCGCCCGCCCCGGTGGAAACCCCGGCCCCCGCCGACCCGGCTCCGGCAGAAGAACCCGCCCCCGAACAGGCCCCGCCCCCGGCGGATCCGGCACCGGCCGCGCCCCCCGAACCTGCTCCCGCCGAGACGCCGGCCGCGCCGGCGGCGCCCGAAACCCCCGCCGAAGCGCCCGCGCCCGCGCCCGCGGAACAGCCGGAATACCTGGGCCACCCCCTCGCCCTCGCCGCGCCGACCCTCGACGCCGTCCGCGTGCCCGACGCCCTTTTCGTGGACGCCCGCGAACCTGAGGCCTACACGAAGAACCACATTGCCGGCGCGGTGAACCTGCCCGCGAAGGCCCTCTCCGAGGAGCGCAACGGGGTGGTTAACCTGCTGCGTCCGGTGGACCAGCTCGCCGACCTGCTGGCGCAGCGCGGCATCACCGCGGACCGCACGGTCATCGTCTACGGCGAGGGCGACTCGCATGAGAATGCCATTCCCCCCGCGCGGGTGTTCTGGGTGCTCGAGTATCTCTCCTTTCCGGAGGTGCATCTGCTGGACGGCGGCCTGCGCAAGTGGATGGCCGACGCCCTGCCCGTGGAGAGCGGCGAGGGATCGGCCAAGCCTGTCCCGGTGGAGAATGTGAAGGTTAAGATTCGCCCCGAGGTTATTTCCCGGCAGGGCGAGGTGCTGGAGCTGCTTGTTTCCGGGAAGGGCCTGGTCGTGGACGTCCGGCCCCGGCCTTTCTATTTGGGCGGGGAGAAGAAGGACTTCGTGCCCCGCGCGGGCCACATCCCCAAGGCCTTCAGCCGCCCGGCATCGCGGATTTTGGACGAGACCACGCTCCTCTTCAAATCGAAGGAAGAGGTCAAGGCGGCGCTTGCCGTCGGCGACGGCGACCCCGCCGCCCGCGTGGTGGTCTACTGCAACTCCGGCAACGAGGCGGCCCTCGGCTATTTCGGCCACCGGCTTGCGGGCTACGAAAATGTGGCGCTGTACGACGGGTCCATGGCCGAATGGAGCCGCAACCCCGGCCTCGCCCTGACCACCGAGGACACGGAAGCGCCGCCCGCGCCGGAACCGCCAGCAGCGCCGGCGGAGGCGGTCCCGGCCGAGCCCCCCGCCGCACCCGCGGCGGAAGCCGTTCCCGAGGCGGCCCCGGCCGAGCCCCCCGCCGCACCCGCAGCGGAAGCTGTTCCCGAGGCGGCCCCGGCCGAGCCCCCCGCGGAGAAGGCGCCGTCCGCGCCCGCGCCGCCAGCGGCCCCTCCCGTCCCCGAGACGCCGGCGGGAGCCGCGCCCGCGCCTGAGACACCGGCCCCCGGGGCCCCCGCCACAGAGGCCGCCCCCGCGCCTGCGGAACAGACGCCCGCCGCCGCACCGCCCGCCCCTGAAGCCCCCGCCCCCGCACCGGCGGTGGAAACGCCCCCCGAAGCCGCCCCCGCGCCGGAAGCGGCCGCGCAGCAGTAGAGACCTGGGCGGAACAGGTGAAGGCGGCGCATCCACGTCACGGGCTGGAAGCTCGGGCCGCCTCAATGTCCGTGCACGACACCCCCTTGAGAATGCCGCATCTCAGCCCCAAGATGCACTAGCCCTTGCGGCGCTGCGCGTCGAAGGCGCGGACGGCGGTCATCAGGTCCTCGCCGTGGAACGGCTTGAGCAGGTAGCCGTCGGCCCCGGAGTCACGGAGCAGGGCCGGTTCGCTGTCCACCGGCCGCCCGGTCACGAGGAACACCTTGATGCCCGCCAGCTCCGGATCGCCCTTGACGCGGCGGCACACCTCCCACCCGTCCATGTCCGAGAGGGCGATGTCCAGCAGCACGAGCCAGTAGTCGCAGGTCTTCGCCCGCTCCAGCGCCTTGGCGCCGGTGGTGGCGATGTCCACGGCAAATCCCTCGTCGTCAAGGAACCGGGCGACCACGCGGCCGATCTCCGGGTCGTCGTCCACGCACAGGACGCGGGCGCCGAGGTTGTGCGCGGCCTCGGTGGCGCCGCTGACGGCGGAGTGGATGGCGCTCAGGAGGGTGCTCTTGCGGAAGGTGCGGCGGATGCGCGCCGCGACCAGGTGCCTGCGCCGGTATTTCTCGGCCAGGGCGTCGTCGTTGGTGATCAGGACAATCGGCGCCTCGGCGCCGGCCGGCTCCTGCAGCATCTCCTCGAGCACGAAGGCGCCCAGCGGCCCCGCCTCCGTGTCCACCAGCAGGCAGTCGGGGCTGTACCGCCGGGCCAGCGCCACCGCGGCGGACGGGTTCGGGGCGTGAATCACGTCTATGCCGTCCGGGACCAGCAAATTGCGCAGCTGAAACGAGAGGGCCCGGTCCTGGGCAACCACCTCGACCAGGAGGCGCGTCTCCACGGAGAAGGCGGCGCCCGCCCCGCCGCCGGGCTCCTCGGGGCGCACCGCCGGCAGGGTGAACTGGAAGGTGGCCCCCTCCCCAAGCCGGCTGGTGGCGGTGATGCGGCTGCCGTGCAGGCGGACGATGTCCTGGGAAATGGCCAGTCCGATGCCGGTGCCCTCGTACTTGCGCGTGGACGAGGAGTCCACCTGGTAGAAGCGGTCAAACACCTTGTCGAGCGCCTCCGGGGGAATGCCGATGCCCGTGTCGCTCACCGAAATGGACACCGTGCCGTGCCGCAGCTCCGCCAGCACGGCCACCTCGCCGCCGTCCTGGTTGAACTTCACGGCGTTCGAGAGCAGGTTGTTGAAGACCTGGCCGAGCTTCCCCTTGTCCCCCTCGACCATCACGGGCCCGGCGGCCGGCGCGCCGGAGGGGTCGCGCACCTCGCACCGCAGCGTGATGCCGCGCGTGTCCGCGCGGGGCTTCACGCTCTCCATGCTCGCGCGCACGCAGTCCAGCAGGTCAAAACGCGTGAAGGTCACCTCCTCGGCGCCCCGGTGGAGCCGGGAGAAGTCGAGCAGGTTCTCGATGAGGGTGACGAGTTTCTCCACGTTGCGCATACTGATGCGCAGGTATTCGCGCTGCGTGTCGGTCACGGGCCCCGCCTTCTCGTTCAGCACGATGTCGGTGTAGCCCATCACCGCCACCAGGGGCGTGCGCAGCTCGTGGGAGACGTTGGAGAGCAGGTTGGTCTTCATCTCGTCCAGCGACTTCAGCTCGTCGTTGGCCAGCCGCAGCTTCTCCCGCGCCCGCGTCACCTCCTCCAGGGACTGCTTCAGGCTTTCCAGCAGGTGCGCGTTGCGCAGCGCCGCCGCCAGGTGGGGCGAGAGCTGCTCCAGCACCGCCGCCTCGTGGTTGGCGAAGCCGCCCGAAACCGACGAGCCGAGGTTCAGCGCGCCGATCACCTCGCCGCGCGCGAACAGGGGCACGCACAGCACGCCGTGGATGGTCTCCGGAAACTGGAAGGCGAAGACGCTCCCGGGGAACTGGATGTCCTCCGCGCGCAGGGCGCGCCCCTCCGCCACCACCCAGGCCGCGCAGCTGTCCCCCCCGTCCAGGCGGGGGAACTGCTCGCGCCCCTCGCGGGGCTCGGGCCAGAGCTGGCGGGTCTCAAAATGGTCCGGGTCGTCCTCCAGGCGAAGCGAGAGGGCGGCATAGTCGAAATGGATCACCCGGCGCAGCTCCGCCGTGAGGCTCTCATAAAGGAGCCCCGCCTCCAGGCTGGAATTAATCACGTTCGCGATCTGGTTGATGACGGCGATCCGCTCCGCGCGCTCCCCCGCCTCCCCCTCGAGCAGGACGTTCCGCGTGACATCGCGAAAGGTGCCGCCGACCCCCTCGAAGACCCCGTCCTCGCCCACCAGGCGCCGCCCGGCAAGCTCCACGCAGACACGGCCCCCGTCAGGGCGCCGCATCCAGATGCGGATGGGGCGGGCCCCGATTTCCCCGGGGGCGCCGTCGGCGAGGCGGCCCCACTCCGCGGGATCCTCGCACAGGTCCTCCAGGCAGACGCCCAGCGCCTCGCCGTAGTCGCGAAACCCCAGTATCTCCACCCCGGCGGGGTTGATAAAGGCCAGTGCCCCATCGGCCCCGGTCTGGAACAGGCCGTCGCGCATGGACGTCACCAGGTTCCGGTACTTCTCCTCGGACTGGCGCAGCCGCCCCAGGTTGTGCCGGAGCGCCGCCGCCATCTCGTTAAACGAGGTGGCCAGCTCCTCGATCTCGTCGCCCGTCTCCACCTTGAGTTTGAGGTCCAGGTCGCCCTGGCGCACGATCTGCGCCCCCTCGCTCAGCAGCGAGAGCGGGCGGATGATGGTGTTGTTCACGATCCGGTAGGCCACGGCGCAGAAAATGCCGATGAGCACGCTGGTCACGGCCAGGGTCACCAGGGCAGCCAGGTTGATCCGGGAGAACACCTGCGGCGTGGGCCGGTGAACGGCCACGAACACGTCCGTCCCCGGCACCAGCCGCTGGTAGGCCAGCAGCACCGGCGCGCGCCTGTCTCCGGACTCGTAGTTCCACAGGAAGAAGGCGTCCGAGTCGCGCTCGGGGTACTTCGTGAAGCGTTCGGCGAGTTTGGGGTCCACCGTGGCGTAGCGCGGCGGGGCCGCCTCCCCCTCCGAGGTCATGTCGGGGTAGACCACCAGGCGCGCGCGCTCGGAGTAGATGACAATCTCGTAGCGGTCGTAGACGCCGGAGCGGACGGTCTCGCGGCTCCGGTCGCCGAGGATGAACCCGAGCAGCTCGCCCAGGCTCTGCACCTCCACGAGGTACCCCAGCACCCCGCCCCCGGCGGCGGCCCGGACAGGCGCGGCGAGCACCGCCACATACTGCTCCGTGTCCGCGACGTAGCGGATGTCCACGAAGCGCGCCCCCGTGATCAGCTCGGGCTCGCTCAGGTCCCCGGGGAGTATCTGGTCGGGACCGCCCGCCGCCGCCACCAGACGGCCCTGGAGATCGTACAGCCCCGCGTCCAGCGTCCGGCCCCTGCTCTCGGAAAGGTCCGCCCGCAGCACCGCCAGCGCCCTCTCCGCGGAGGTGGAGGGGGCTGTCGCGTGCTCCTGGAGGAACTGGACCAGGGCCGCCGACGCGCCCAGGCGGGTGATCATGTACTCCCGCTCCCCCATGGCGAGGTTGATCCCGTCCGCGGTCTTTTTCGCGGCCGTGGACAGGTTCTGCAGGGTGGCGATCTGCTGGGCCTCACGGGCGGCGAGATAGCCGATCACCATGGCCAGCATCATGGGGATCACGCCCACCCAGAGGATGGAGACCACAAAACGGCGTTCCAGGCTGCCGCGCGTCAGCATCTTGCGCATGGATCGCTCCCGGGCCGGACCCTTGGAGGGGTCCTACTCCGCGTTGCGCCCCTTGCCCACCAGCTCGCGCACTTTCGCGAGAAGGGTGTCCACCTTGAACGGTTTGGACAGGTAGTCGTCCGCCCCGGACGCGAAGATGCGCTCGATGTCCTTTTCCTTGGAAAGGCAGGTCACCGCCATGATCGGAATGCTGCGCGTCAGCTCGTTCGCCCGAAGGGCCGAGCACACCTCAAACCCGTTGATCTCCGGCATCAGAAAGTCCAGCAGGATCAGGTCGGGCGTCATCTGCACCGCCTTCAGCCCCACCTCCGTCGCGTTGGCCACCTTCACCAGCTCAAACCCCTCGTCCGACAGGATCCGGTCCATCAGCGCCAGCGCGTCCGGATCGTCGTCCACCACCATCACCCGCTTGGTGGACGGGCCCTTCTCCCGGGGGAACATGTCAAACCGCTCCCGGAACTTGTCCAGGTCCTTCTCCAGGATGCGGTAGTGGCCGCCGGGCGTGCGCGACGCCTTGATCAGCCCCTGCTTGATCCAGTTCTTGATGCTGTGGTGCGTGACGTGGCAGATTTTCGCCGCCTCAAACGTCGTAAAGGCTTTCTGTTCCCGGTCTGTCATGGCAAAAAGTCCTCCATTGGATGAAAATGCGACAGGCACTCGCCTCGTTGTATTGCACTGCCCCTTCGGCCCCGCCCACGCGGAGCCGCCACTGCAAAATTCGCAGTTCTCGTACCGTCTATACGTACTGTACCCATTTTCGCACTAAGATGTCAACCCGTTTCCGGATTTTTCCGGGAATACCGCAGTTGTTGCAGTTTTCATTACCGCGAAAGGTGTCAAAGGTGAAAGCCCGCCCAGCCCACAAATCGGCATCATGGGGGAATCCGCCTGTGCTATGCTGGCGTTGTTCAACACAAGGAGACACCCCATGGGCAAAGTCGCATTCATCACCGGAGCCACCCGGGGCATCGGCAAGGCCTGCGCGCTCCGCCTCGCCGCAGAGGGATGGAACATCGTGGTCGCCGCCAAGAGCACGGAGGAGGACCCGCGCATCCCCGGCACGATCTACTCCGCCGCCGAGGAGATTGCCCGGCTGGGCGTGGAGGTCCTGCCGGTGCGCTGCAATGTCCGCGACGCGGACGAGGTGCGCGCGGCCGCCCAGGCCACGCTCGACAAGTTTGGCCGGGTGGATGCCGTCATCAACAACGCCGGAGCGCTGTGGTGGCGGAACATGGACGAGACGCCCCTCAACCGCTTCGATCTCGTGGTCGGGGTGAACGTGCGCGGCGCCTACGCCGTCACCGAGGCCTTCCTTCCGACGCTCAAGGCGCAGGGAAGCGGCCATGTCATCATGATGTCACCCCCCGTGGACCTCGAAGTGGTCCCCGGGCACATCGCCTACTCCGTCAGCAAATTCGGCATGACCATGATCGCCCTCGGCCTCGCCGAAGAATTGAAGCCCTACAACATCGCCGCCACCGCCCTCTGGCCCAAGACCGTCATCGAGTCCTACGCCACCAAAAACTTCGGCCTCGGCGCGCCGGAAATCTGGCGCAAGGCCGACATCGTGGCCGACGCCACCTGGGAAATCTTGGCGCACCCGGACCAGTCCAACGGCCGCGCCGTCCTCGACGAGGAGTTCCTGCGCGAGGTCGGCTACACGGACTTCGACCAGTACCTCTGCGTGCCCGGCGGCACGCCCCTCGAACTCGACAAGGCCATCATGCGCACCGCGCGCTCCTGAAGGACCGTCCCCATGCAGACCGTGCTGCTCAACATAGCCGTCGCCGCCGCCGCCCTCGTCCTCATCTACCTCGTGTGGGGCGGCGTCCACCTCCTCGCACGCCGCCGCATCGGCGAGCGCCAGCTCGGCTGCAAGGGCCCCGTCCCCGGCGAAAACGGCCAGAACCTCTGCTGCCGGGGCGACGGCTCGCTCTGTGAGGACCGCCACGGAGAGCACCGGCACGACTAAGCGGCCCCCCGCGTCCACAATACCCCCCAGTGTTTGCAGTGCGCGAAGCGCCTTGGACTGCGGCAGCTCGCTGCCGCCTTTCTTCGCGCGGGCTCGCCCGCGCGGGGCGCGCGAGAAACGCCGGGCCCGGGATGTTCGCACGGCAGTCCTCATGGTGCCCGGTCTGGAAGGCGGCAGCAAGCTGCCGCACTCCAAGGCGCGCTGCGCGCGCGTGCCCGGCGTGGGGGGGCATGGACCTGCACGGACGGGGCACGGACCGAAACGGACAGAACCCGCCTTTTCCTTGTCCACTCCGTCCACTCCGTTCCCCTCGTCCACTCCGTCCACCCCGAGCCGGCGATGCCCCTGTTTCCCCCTGCGGGCTGCGGCGTGCTACACTTGACCCATGCTGCGGGTGCGGTGTGTCCGCGCCGCGGCGGCCGGCCGGGAATGGGCGCCCGGCACACTTCCGAGGCTTGACAATGCGCATTTCTCTCGCACAGACGATTCACGGTTTTGCGGCGGCGGTGCTGCTGGCCGCCGGGCTGTTTCCCGCCGGGGCGGGGGCGCTGGAGGCGGGCGCGGGCAAGGCGGACATCACACCGCCGCTGGGCGCGCCGCTGAACGGCTACGGGGCCCGCATGGGCCGGGGCGCGACGGCGGTCCATGACCCGCTGTGGGCGCGGGCGCTGTATCTGGACGACGGCACGACGCGGCTGTTCCTGGTGAGCCTGGACCTGGTGGCGGTGCCGCCGGAGCTGCGCGCGCGGGTGCTGGAGCTGGCGCCGGACGTGGCGCCGCGGGAGAACATCATTCTGGCGGCGACGCACACGCATTCGGGCACGGGCGGCATGACGCGGAAGATGCCGGTGCGGCTGGTGTCGGGGCGCTTCATGCCGGAGGTGCTGGAGGCGGCGGCCACGGGCATCGTCCAGGCGATGCAGCAGGCCTATGACACGCGCACGCGGGCGGCGGTGGGCCACGGCACGCTCGCGCAGACGGACCTGACGCACAACCGCCGCTTCGGCGACGGGCCGTCGGATCCGCAGATCGGCGTGATCCTCGTGGAGGACGCGGACGGCAACCCGATCAGCGTGGTGGCGAACATGGCGGCCCACCCGACCTCGGTGGGCGATGAGAACCTGTACAGCGTGTCCGCGGACTACCCGGGTTTCTACTGCTCCCACCTGGAGGCGCTGACGCGCCCGGAGTGCGTGCCCCTCTTCCTGAACAGCACGGAGGGCAACCAGACCATCGGCTCGCCGCCGCAGAACAAGACGGACTGGGGCCGCACGGAGGCCGAGGGCCGCACGCTGGCGGAGCGGGTGAAGGAGGCGCTGCCCTCCATCACCTGCGGCGAGGCGACGCTGCGGGTGGCGTCGGCGGAGCCGGACCTGCCCCTGAGCCTCGCGGGGGACATGATGCCGAAAAAGGTGCTCCTGCAGGCGCTGGAGATCAACGACCTGCTGGTGACCTTCCTGCCCGGCGAGGCCTGCGTGGAGATCGGGCTGGAGCTGCGCCGCCGCGCCCTGGAGAAGGGCTACGCCGCCCAGTTCTCCGTGGGCCTGGCCAACGACTACCTCATGTATTTCACCCCGCGCAGCCTCTACGCCGAGTACAACTACGAGGCGTCCATGAGCTTCTACGGCCCCCTCATGGAGGACTGGTTCTACACGCAGTTCACCCGCCTCATGAGCAGGGCCGAGGCGGCGCCCGACCCGCCGGCCGCCGAGCCGCAGGCGCGCGAGGACCTGCCCGGCGGGGCCGTGCTGCTGCGCCTGGCGGGGGACCCGAAGACCGTGGGCGAGGCGCGGGGCCGCGTGTTCGCCGACAACCTGAAACAGCGCTGGCTGGAGCGGGTGGAGCGGCCCGTGAAGGCGGGCGAATGGACGCCGCCGAAGAGCCTCTGGGCGAAGTTCCCCGCGTTCATGGACCCGTCCACGCTGATGCTGCCCATCCTGGGCATGGCCGCGCGCCGGCCCCTCAGGGGCACCCCGGACTCCACCTTCCTCGAAATGGCCGGGCTGGCCCAGGGCGCGGGCCTGCCCTTTGACGCCGTGTGGCTCCTCCAGGCCGCCCCCCTCTTCTCGCGCCTGGAGGACAAGTCGCCGCTCTTCACCGCGCCCCTGTGCACCATGGTCGCCGCCACGGGCATTCCCGCGGGCGCGGACGACCTGCTGGTGGCCCGGAACCTCGACTGGCCCTGGGGCGACGAGCTGCCCGTGGTCTCGGTGGTGAAGCCGGACGCGGGCCTCGCCTATGTGC
>Ga0123328_1002213_pt1 | contig 17770 bp, 8 predicted proteins | sample BioC12SIPDNA_2_FD_89702 | JGI IMG/M metagenome (GOLD analysis project Ga0123328, IMG submission 89702) | Anaerobic biogas reactor microbial communites from Washington, USA - Biogas_R1_A C12 SIP DNA | ecosystem: Engineered > Bioreactor > Anaerobic > Unclassified | place: Washington, USA...
ACGTGGCACTGGCGGACCAGGTGCTCACCGCGCGGGTGCGCGTGGAGACGCTCACCGGCCACAAGTTCCCCACCAGCTTCCCCTCGCGCCGCGCCTGGCTGCACGTGACGGTCACCGATGCGGCAGGGCAGGTCGTCTTCGAGTCGGGCCGGCCCGGGGCCGATGGGCGGATCGCCGGCAATGCCGCTGATGGCGACCCGCTGGCCTATGAGCCGCACTACGACGTCATCACCGCGGGCGACCAGGTGCAGATCTACGAGCCCATCATGGCCAACAGCGACGGCGAGGTCACCTACACGCTGTTGCGCGCGGCGAGCTACGTCAAGGACAACCGCCTGCTCCCGCGTGGGGCGGACAAGGCGGCCCTCCCGGCGGACATCGCCGTCTTTGGCGTCGCACGGGACGACGCCACCTTCGTGGGCGGCAGCGACGAGGTCACCTACCGTGTGGACGTGGGCAGCGCGGTCGGGCCGTTCACGGTGGAGGCGGCGTTGCTCTACGAGACGCTCTCCTACCGCTTCGTGCAGGACCTGCTGGCGGAGGGCACCGAGCTCACCGAGCGCTTCGGCGGCTACTACGCCCTGGCGGACAAGACCCCGCTCGTCGTCGCGACCGCGTCCCAGCGCAGCGACTGACGGGGTCGCCCCTACGAACCGGCGCGACGTTGGCGGTGGGCGGCCCGGCCCGTGCCGCATGGTACGCGTGGATTCAGCCGACCGTCCGGGTAGGGGCGACACATCCCGGGAATCACCGCCTGGGAACGAACGGTGTTGTACCGGGATGCGTCGCCCTCCGCGAGCGTGCTGCCGCATTGCCGGAGGGCGACCCAACCCGGGCGTGGGTGGTTCGCGATGCCTTGATGGTTCCCGGGTAGGGTCGCCCCTACGCGCCGGCGCGCCGTTTGCGGTGGGCGGCCTGGCCTGTGGCATGTCCGGGTAGGGGCGACACATCCCGGGAATCACCGCCTGGGAACGAACGGTGTTGTGCCGGGATGCGTCGCCCTCCGCGCGCGTGCTGCCGCATTGCCGGAGGGCGACCCTACCCGGGCGTGGGTGGTTCGCGATGCCTGGATGGTTCCCGGGTAGGGTCGCCCCTACGCGGATGGTGGGGCGCCCTCTGCCGGCCCGTAGAGACGGTCCTCGACCCACAGCGCCGGGTTTGACACGATGTAGGTGCGGATTCTGGCCAATTCGTCTTCATCGCGCACGACGTGCTCCCAGTAGTTGCGTTGCCAGACGGGCTCACCCTGGTCGTGGCGCAGCGCGTTGATGCGGCGGGTCGCTGTCGCCTTGAACCCGGCCAGGATGGCGCCCAATGAGCCCGTCGACGGGCCTCGCGGTCGGACGCCTGCCGGTTGTGATGCGTCTGCGATGGCGTCGGCGATGTCAGGCAGCGCGCTGATTTCGATGATCCCGTGGATGTGGTTGGGCATCACCTGGAATGCATCGAGCCTGACGTGAGGATTGTTCCTGGGGATGGTTTTCCAGGCCGCCGCAATCGCGCGCCCGTACGCATTGAGGACCATCGTGCCGTCGTCCACCTGCCCGAACACCCAGGCCCGGCGGTAGGCACAGAGCGTCACGAAGTACAGCCCCGGCAACCTGTAATCAAACCCGTGCAGCCGAATCGAGCGACGGTGGTGGCGATCAGGATCGTAGGGCACAGCGAACCTCCCGTGAATGCGATCCCGCAATGATGCCGATCACCATACCACACGTTCTGCGGGCCGCCAGTTGCCACCTGCCATCCGGCAACGTGATGCCGCGCAGGCAGAGGGCGACGCATCCCGGTAGGGGGCCATCCGCTGCCAGGGGATGGTTCCCGGGATGTGTCGCCCGTACACGGAGGTGTCGCCCGTGCCCGGATGGACGGTGGCGGGCGTGCCCCGCATTGCGTCGCGCGCGATCTCCGCTATGCTGCGGGTGGGCTATGACGCCCTTATGACGCGGACCCGCTACCCTGCAGGCAACTCAACGCTCGTGGAGGACCGATGAGACGATCACGCTGCTCCCTGGTCTTGTTGCGTCTGGTGTCTCTTGTGGCTGCCGTGGTCTATGGCGTGGGGCCCCTGGGTGCGCCGCCGGTTCCCACGCAGGCGGCGGATCTGTCGGCAGTCGCGCCAGCGCTGGAGCGCCCGGCGGAAGCGGTCGCTGCGCCGTGTAGCGCGAACGCCACCGTGTCCCTCGCCGCGACAACCGCCACCCCGTTCCGCGTGACGCTCGTCGCGACGCGGGACAGCACGGTCGACGAGGGAGCGCCCGACACCCCCCTTGGAGCAGAACTGACCCTGATCGTGGGCGACCACCTCATCTCGGGCCGTACCTACACCTACGACTCCCTCGTCGGGTTCAGCCTGGCGTCGCTGCCGGCAGACGCCGTGATCCTCACCGCCACGCTCGAGCTCCGCCAGACGGTGACGGGGGCCGCGGACACCGTGGCCCAGGCGCTCACCGGGAGCTGGAACGAGGGGACGGTCACCTGGAACAACGCGCCCGGGTCTACCCGGACCGACCAGGCGGGCGACACGGTCGCCGGCAGCGTCCGTCGCTGGGATATCACGAAGATCGTGCGGAAGTGGGCTGCCGGGACGCTCGCCAACAACGGCGTGCGGCTGTCCATGCAGGTGCCCACGGTGGGCCCGCACGTGTTCAACTCGCGCGAGACGAAGGAGCCGCCGCGCCTGATCATCGATTACGCGCTGCAGGTGGCGCTGGAGGTCGTGGGGGATGCTGAGGTGAGCCAGGCCCAGCCCGGCATCAACTATGGCGACAGCGGGACCATGGCTATACGCGATGACGCGTCCGGCAGCGGGCAGCACGTGCTGCTGGCGTTCGACCTGTCGACGATTCCCGCGGGCAGCAGCGTGATCAGCGCCAGCCTGGGGGTGCATCCCTCCGCGATGCTGGCGCAGATGCAGGCGGTGGGGGACGTATCGGGGGAAGGGGCGGCTCTGGAGAGCCGCCCTACATGGGAGGCGCCGGCAGCGATCGCCGCTCTCTCAGTCCAGCCGGAGGCGGTGCTGGCGCCGTGGAGTGAGGGCACGGTCACGTGGAACTCGGCGCCGCCCTCCGAAAGCCAGGGCGATCCGGCCCTGGCGTGGACCGAGGTCGCGTGGAACTGGTTCGACGTGACCGGGATCGCAAGCGCCTGGGCTTCGGGCGCCGTGGGCGCCGATGGCATTATGCTCAAGCCGGCGACCGGCTCGACGGGCCTGGCCACGCTCTACGCCCGGGAAGGCGGCTACCCGGCCCAGCTGATCGTCACCTACGGCGCGCCGCTCTGCACGCCTGCCACGAGCGTCACGATCGGCGGGGCGACCGCGGGCGTCACGAACGCCGGCTACACCTTCGCGGCCAACGTGCTGCCCACCGGTACGACCCCGCCCATCACCTACAGCTGGCAGGCCACCGATCAGGCGCCAGCCTCGGGCTTGCTGGCCACGCGCACCTACACCTGGACCACGGCGGGGACGAAGACGATCACGGTGACCGCCACGGCCTGCGGGCAGAGCGTGCAGGACACCCACCAGGTCGTGATCTCCGCGCCCTCGCCCACCTGTCCCGCGCCGCTCACGGGGCTGAGCCTCGATGGCCCGGCCTTCGTCTACACCGACATCTGGACCACGTATACCGCGATCCCGGTCCCCACAGGGGCGACCACGCCGATCACCTACACGTGGCAGGCGACTGACCAGCCGAAACACACGGGCCCCGAGGCGACCCGCGACTACCTGTGGAGTTTCGAGGGGCCAAAGACGATCACGGTCACCGCCTCCAACTGCGGCGGGACGATCGTGCAGCAGATGGCGGTCGAGGTGCAGCGGCGCCCGAACCTGAGGGTCACGAGCGCCTGGTACAATCAGATCGAGGCGCGCGTCTACGCCATCGTGACCAACGACGGCGATGGCCTCGCCCCCGCGGGGCACACGGTCGCGCTCTCCCTCGACGGCACGCAGGTTGTCACGGCGACCTTTGCCGAGGCGCTGGCGCCGGGCGTGGCGCGCGCGGTCGGCATCGACCACGCCTGGACGTGTGGCGAGGCATCGGCTGAGATGCGCGTCTGCGCCGACGCCACGGATGTGCTCCCCGAGCTCCGCGAGTACGACAACTGCCTCGAGCAGGACTGGGCGTGCGACCTCGATCCGCCGACGTTCACCTCGGGACCGGAGGTGTCGGTGTTCGGCGAGGACGCCGCCACGCTCACGTGGACGACGAGCGAGCCGTGCCGGACCCGGCTCGACTACGGCCTGAGCGGTCCCTGGAACGCGACCTCGATCAGCGACCCCATCCTCAAGACCGATCACACCGCCAGCTTGAGTGGCCTCACGCCCGGCGGCGTGGTCTGGTACGCCGTGACGATCACCGACACCGCCGGCAACGTCGCGACGAGCGGCGGCGACTTCTTCCAGACGGCGCCGCCGGAAACGTCCCCGCCCGACGTGGTCTCGCTCGAGATGGTCAACCTCCCCTCCGGCACCTACGACTTCTACGCCCTGCGGGCTGACCTGGCCGATACCTACGGGGTCGATCGCGTCGCGTTCACGCTCGATGGGAAGCCCATCGGCACCGACACCTCGGCGGATGGCACGCTCTACGAGGTCATGCTTTCGCCGGCGGCGCTGGGCTACACCCGCCTGACGTGGTTCGCGAGCCACACGCTGCAGGTGCGCATCACCAACCTGAACGGCGCCAGCGCGACCGAGGCGGTCCCGGTCACCCCCGACCCCGACCCGATGGACGTCTATACCTTCATCCAGAAGGTCGCGCCGTCGAACAGTGTCTTCATCGGCGGCAGCGTGGCGCCCCCCGGCACGACCGTGACTGTGACCGCCTGGGCGGCGCAATATCCCTGGGGCTGCACCGACGAGTCGCCCGAACCGACGCCGCCCGGGCTCGACCCGGTCCGTTGCGTCGACGTCCGGCAGGATGTCTGGTCGATCAAGATTCTCCTCGACGGCGTTGCGAAGAAGACGGTGACGCCGGGGACGGGCGTCCTGTCGGAGGAGGTGCCCATCGACCTGTCCGGCGTGAGCCTGGGGACCCACACGCTCACTGTGCGCGCCACGAGCAGCGATGGGCAGACGGTGGCGGAGCGCGACAAGACGCTTACGCTCGTTTCGGGCGCCACCTGCGCCGACGTGACGCGCCAGGTGACCCGTACGGGCAACACCTTCCAGGTGGACCTGACGGTGCGCAACCCGTGCAATACCGCGATCACGCTGCGCGGGCTCGAGGACCGGGGGCTCGTGGGGTTCTACCCGGCCGCGGGCGCCGGCGGGTCGGCCTATACGCTGGCAAGCACCAGCTACGACGTCACGTCGCAGCGCGCCGCCGCGGTGATGACGATCGACAACGTGGTCCTGGCCCCGGGCGGGCAGTTGGCGCTGCGCTACACCGCCGTGCCCATGATGCACGACCAGGGCTATGCGGGGAACGATCTCGCGTATAGCCTCGGCCTCGAGACCGACGGGCTTGTGACCTACACCGTGGGCACGGATCCGACAGAGGTGGCGCGCCCCTTCTACGCCCCGTGGACCGGCTCGGTCGCCGACGCGCTGCGTGCCGCCGACTATCTGATCATCACCAACCCGAAGCGGCTCGCGACCTTCTACCCTGACCAGGAGGCCGACATCACGCGGCTCTACGCGACGATGGCCCGGCTGGCCGCGCACAAGCAGGGCGTGCTGGGCTTCCTGGGCGCGCACAATCTCGAGCTGCTCGACACGCTGCTGGAGACCACGTGGGGCAGCCAGTTGCACCCCGACTTCATGTCCGATAACGCGCACGGCTACGCGCTGCTGGTGGGCGAGAGCGAGATCATCCCCGCCTGGACCGAGGACACGTTCACCATCGAGTGGTCCGATGGCGACAAGACCACGACCGTCGACTACAGCGACCTGCCCTATGCCAGCCTCCGGGGCAAGGACAAGCGCCCCGAGATCGTCTTGGGCCGCATCGTCGGCAACAGCCCGGCCGCGCTGATCACGCCGCTCGAGACGAGCATCGCCGTGGCGACCGGCACGCCGGGCTACAGCTTCGACCGGTCGCACGCCATGGCGGTGAGCGGTCGCGGGACGAGCGTGGAGGAGGACTTCATCCCCGGCATCAACATGGTCGAGTGGCTGTTGGACGCTCAGGGCGTGGACGTCACCAAGATCCACTGGAAGTATGACAACGAGCCCTCCTACACCTACGTCTTCACCGACGCGACGCCCGGCAAGGACATCGTCCACTTCTTCGGGCACGGGAACGTCGGCACCTGGGGGCCTGGACTGGGTACAGGCCTCGCCAACGTTTGGCCGCTCGACTTTGCCGGTAGCAACCCGCTGGTGATCGGGACGACCTGTCTCTCGGGCGGCTACGAGCCCGACGCCGACAGCATGCCTGAGCGGTTCGCAGAGAGCGGCGCCGGCGCTTTCATCGGCGCCACCCAGGTCTCGGCCAACGCCTGCAACCGGAGCGCAGGGAACTGGTTCTATATGAACTGGGGGGCGGACGAGGCGCCCGGCAGGGTGCTCACGGCCCTCAAGCAGGTGAAGGTGAGCGACGACGCGTACTGGCGGCTCTGGGCTTACGAGTACAACTTCTACGGCGATCCCAAGTACGGGATCTACGCGCCGACGCTGGCGTCGCAGGCCGTGACGGCGCTCGAGGTGGTGGCGCCGGCGGCCACTGCGATGGCCGCAGCCACGCTCGAGGTCGATATCCCCGCGCCGCTGGTGAGCACCTCCGAGGGCTGGGACAGCGTGGAGATCCCCGGCGGGGGCTGGATCATGGCGCCTGATCAGTACCGAGTGCCCACCTGGCTGGTGACGGTCGACTATCCGGCGGGGGTGCGCCCGCAGGCCGTGACGGTCTTGAGCCACACGGAACCCGTCGTGACCGCGGGCCTCGCGCTGACCGTGACGGTGCCGGTCACGTCGGAACCCGCGTCGATCGTGCCCGCCGGCGGCGCGACGGCGGGGTGGTATCCCCGGGACGTGCCCGAGGTGAGCTGGCGTGTGGAGGACAGCGGCGATGGCTCGTCGCAGCTCCTGATCACACTGGCCCCGTTCCGCTATGACTCGACGAGCGGGGATGGCGTCTTCACCCAGCACTACACGCTCGACATCCAGACGATCGCCGCAGCGCCACAGATCGAGGCGCTCGCGCTGGACTCGAGCGCTTACGCTCCGGGCGAGACCGCCTCCATCGAGCTGCTCGTGGGCAACCCGGGCGAGCCGCAGGACGTCATCGTCGGCGCCGAGATCCGCTCCAACGCGACCGAGGCGCTCGTGGCGGGGTTCCCGCTGCGCGCGGTCGATGGCCTGACCGGCACGGTGTCGGTCGGCTTCGCGTGGGATACGGGGGGCGTGGCGCCGGGCAGCTACGAAGTGCGGGTCACGCTCTACGACGCGGCGGGCGCCGTGCTCGATAGCGACGTGCGCGACCTGCGGGTGGGGGAGGTAGCTGCCGAGGTCACGCGGCTGACCGCCGTGCCGGCGCTGGTCAAGGCGGGGGTGCCAACTGCGCTCTCGATGGACGTGCGCAACACGGGCAGCCTCCCGCTCGACGGCACCGCGACCTTCCTGATCCAGGACGAGGCCGGCGCGACGCTGGCGACGCTCACGCGGCCCGTGAGCGCACTCGCGGCGGGCGCGGCGCTCCAGGTCGACGCGGCGTGGACGCCGCCGGCGAGCGCCGTCTACCGCGTGGTAGGGTGGGTGGCGTACCAGAGCACGGGGACGGAGGCGCGCGTGATCACGCTCAGCCCGACCGCGCACCTCTACCTGCCGCTCGTCGTCCGCTAGGCGCGTCGGAATGTAGGGGCGACCCCGCCCGGGAGGCACCGACGCACCGCGGCCCCGGGATTACCGGCCCGGGTCGCCCTCCGGGGCGCGGGGCAGAGGGCGACGCATCCCGGTAGGGGGCCGTTCGTTCCCAGGCGATGGTTCCCGGGATGTGTCGCCCGTACACGGATGTGTCGCCCCTACCCGGACGTGCCGCTGACCGACAACGTCGCACCGTCCCGTAGGGGCGACCCCGCCCGGGTGGCATCCCCGCACCGCAAACCCACGTTTCCCGGGCCGGGTCGCCCTCCGGTCACGTGGCATCACGCGCGCGGAGGGCGACGCATCCCGGTACGCCATCATCCGTTTCCACACGGTGGTTCCCGGGATGTGTCGCCCCTACCTGGACGTGACGCTGACCGACAACGTCGCACCGTCCCGTAGGGGCGACCCCGCCCGGCAATCATCCCCGCATCACAAACCCGCCAATCCCGGGCCGGGTCGCCCTCCGGCAACGCGCCATCACGCGCGCGGAGGGCGACGCATCCCGGGCGGGGTCTGTTAGTTTTCGGACGATACTGGTCCAGGGTTTTCACCCAAGATGGGCCAGTCACTTTCGGCCAAGAGGGGCCATAGGTTTTCGGCCAAACTGGTCCATGGCACTGGACGGATGCCTTAGCTCGGGCATACTCGCCTTCAGTCCAGCTGGAGGAGGAGCGATGCCCCAAAGGAAGAAAGATGCCATGGAAATCCGCGAGGTATTGCGACGCGTGCGTGCGGGAGAAAGCGACCGCACGATCGCGCAGACCCTGGAGATCGACCGTAAGACGGTGCGCCGGTACCGGGAGTGGGCGACTGAACAAGGGCTGCTGGAAGGTGAACTGCCACCCTTGGCGGACCTGCAGACGTCTCTGAATGCCACCCTGCCCGCGGCACTGCCGCCGCAGAACGTATCGATGGTCGAGCCGTATCGGGATATCGTGACGTGCTTGCGCAAGGGCAAGGTCGAAGTGGCGGCGATCTACGAACGGCTGAAAGAGCGTGGCTACAGCGGGAGTTACGCATCGGTGTACCGCTTCGTCCAGCGGCTCGAACCGCGAGAACCGGAGGTGACGGTGCGCGTCGAGACCCGCCCGGGCGAGGAAGCCCAGGTGGACTTCGGCTACGCAGGGCGGATGCACGATCCGGATACCGGTACTGAGCGCAAGACGTGGGCCTTCGTGATGACCCTGAGCTGGAGCCGCCATCAGTACGTGGAATTCGTGTATGACCAGAAGGTGGCCACGTGGTTGCGCTGCCATCGCAACGCCTTTCAGTTCTTCAAAGGCGTCCCTGAACGAGTCGTGATCGACAACCTGAAGGCCGGGATCGCCAAGCGCTGCTGGGAGGAGCCCGAAGCGCAACGCGCCTACGGCGAGTGCGCTGAGCACTACGGGTTCCTGATCCATCCCTGCCGCCCGTATACGCCGGAGCACAAGGGCAAGGTCGAGAAGGGGGGCGTGCATTACGTCAAGCGCAACTTCCTGGGTGGGCGTGAGCCGACCACACTGGCAGAGGCGAATCGTGATGTGCGCACGTGGTGTCTGGGCACAGCGGGGAAACGCATCCACGGCACGACGCGCGAACAGCCACTGGCGCGCTTCGCCACGGAGCAAGCGGCCCTGCGGCCGCTGCCGGGCAGCCCATATGATCTGGCCACCTGGAAACAGGTCCACGTCCATCGCGATTGCCACATCGTTTTCGACAACGCCTACTACTCGGCGCCATTCCGGCTGGTGGGGCAGGCGCTGTGGGTGCGGGGTGGCACGCATACGGTGCAGCTCTACTCCGCTGACTACCGGCTGGTGGCGACCCACAACCGCGCCACGCAGCCCGGCCAACGGCTGACCCAGCTCGCGCATCTGCCCACCACCAAGGTGGCGGGCCTGCTGCTCACCCGCGAGACCTGCCGGGAGCAGGCCGCGGGCGTGGGGCCTGCGACCACGACTGTCGTCGAACGGCTGCTGGAGCATCGTCCTGAAGATCGCCTCCGCACTGCCGGACGGGTGTTAGCGTTACGCGAGCGCTTCGGGGCGGCGCGTCTGGAAGCCACCTGTGAACGCGCCGTGCGCTACGAAGACACTGCCTACGTTACGCTCAAGCGGATCCTGGAACAAGGACTGGATCAGCAGCCCATGCCCGAAACCGCGTCGGCGCCGGTCGCGCACGCTTTCGCGCGCACAGCCGTCGAACTGGTGAGTCATCTTCTGGGAGCAAACCGATGGAACAGCACCACCAACTAATCCCCCACCTCAAACGCTTGCGGCTCTCGGGCATCCTCGAGACCTTGGACGTCCGTAACACCCAGGCCATCGACGGTCAGTGGACCTACATCGAGTTCCTCATGCGCCTGCTCGAAGACGAGATCGCGCGCCGCGACCAGAAGCAACTGGCCTGGCGCATCCGTCGCGCCGCGCTCAACACGACCAAAACCCTGGAAGGGTACGACTTCAACTTCAACCCGCACATCAACCGCCAACAGATCCTGGATCTGGCTACCTGCAGTTTCATCCGCCAACAACGTAACGTCCTGATCTGTGGCCCGACGGGAGTGGGGAAAACCCATCTCGCTCAGGCGCTGGCGCACGAAGCCTGTCGCCAGGGCTTTGATGTCCTGTTCGCCAACACCTACAAGATGCTGCAGCACCTCAACGGGGGGCGGGCTGACGGCAGCTTCGAGCGACGTATGCAGACCTATCTGCGGCCCGACCTGCTGGTCCTGGATGACTTCGGGCTCAAGCCCCTGCATCCGCCAGCCCCAGAGGACTTCTACGACGTGATCAGCGCACGCTATGAGCACGGCAGCATCCTGCTCACCAGCAATCGCGAGCTGACTGAATGGCCCGACCTATTCCACGAGCCCCTCTTAGCCTCGGCCGGGCTCGATCGTCTCACCCATGGCGCCCAGGTCGTGATCATCACCGGCCGCAGTTACCGCGCTCACGGTGAGATCCAAGCTTCCACACCCTAGGAGGTAGGCAGATTCTTAGAAAGAAGAAACAACGACCTGCTGCGTAGTCCGATCAATGCTCAAGTGAGGGGCTACCCCTTCATGCATCGCACCAGCGCCGCGTGTTTGTTGGACCGGTTTGGCCGAAAACGAGTGGACCAGTTACGTGCGGAAGTTGACACGGGATGTGTCGCCCCTACCCGGATGGCAGGATCGGTGATGCGACGCATGGTCCGCGGGTTGGATCGCCACCGCCAACATCGCGTCGGAATGTAGGGGCGACCCCGCCCGGGGGGCACCGGCGCATCGCGGGCCTACGGATACCGGGCCGGGTCGCCCTCCGGGGCGTGTGCAGAGGGCGACGCATCCCGGTAGGGGGCCGTCCGTTGCCAGGCGGTGGTTCCCGGGATGTGTCGCCCGTACACGGACGGGGGGTGGGACGTGTCGCCCGTACACAGACGGGCGGTGGGCGCGTCGCACCCACGCGGATGGCGGTATGTCGGGAAGATCCCGACCTGTTGCCGCCGGGCCATTGGGCGGCTACAATACCTCTCGTTCCATGACGAACAAACTGGATGGCCCGCAGCGTACCGTGATCTCTGCGGTGGGTACGGGCCACGCGATGGGAGGTAGACGGTTGCCCTGTGTAGTGTGTGAACGCAAGCCCTTGACGAAGGGAAAGCCCCTCCGGTTTCTGTTGCTGATTGCACTTGGCGCCTTGATCCTGAGCGCCTGTGGGTCGCGGATGGCAGCACCCGATCTGCCGCCAGCGTTGGCGTCTGCGCCGTCGCCGACGGCGACCCTGCTGCCGACGTCGATGCCGACCGCACTGCCAACGTCGACGCCGACTGCACTGCCGACCTCGACGCCAACGGCACTCCCGACGTCGACGCCGACCGCACTCCCGACCTCGACGGCGCTACCGCCGATTGAAACGGGGGCCGTTGTCGAGGGCTCGGCTGCCTGGCTGGAGTCGTTGACCGTCGCACAGGTACAGGGCGTGGTGGGCGCTCATATGTCAAGCCACACGTGCCCGGCTTCGCTGTATCCCGTGGACGTGTATCGCATGCAGTTCCGGACGCGCGACCGCGAGGGCAAAGAGGTTACGGTCCAGGCTGAGATACGCTTCCCCAGGGTGGCGACCGAGACGGCGTTCCCGCTCTTTGTCTACGGCTCGGGCACGACCGGCATCGCCAACGAGTGCGCGACGCTGAATGAGTACGCGGGCAAGCGGGCATGGGGCAACTACCGGGCCGACCTGTCGGCGTATGCCACACAGGGATACATCACGGCGATCGCCAACTGGCAGGGCTTTGACGATCCTGACCAGACGCACCCCTACTTCGTTTCTGAGCTGGAAGGCTATGTGATGCTCGACCTGACCCGGGCGGTCTACGACTTCTTCGCCGACTTGCCATCGGGCGACATCCTGGCACGACCGGCGGACACGGTCTTCCTCGGAGGATACTCGCAGGGCGGACACGGGGCCTTCGCGGCGGATGCGATGGCTCCTCGCTACGCGCCGGAACTGAATATTGTGGGGGTGGTGGGCCACGCGGTCGCGCCCAGCGTGGACGGGTTGATGAATGACAGCCCCCTCTATGCCCCCTACATCGTCCAGGCCTATCGCACCTACTACGGTAAGCAGATCATCAACCCTCAGGACTTCTTTCAGGAGAAGTGGTTGGCGACCTTTGACCGGGACGTGGCCAAGTGCATCGACGTTGCGCTGGGCTACTACCCCAACACCCACGAGTCGATGTACACGCCGCGGTTCCGGGAGGCCCTCCAGAGTGACCAGTTGGCGACGGAGTTCCCGGAGTTCAAGGCCATGTTGGACCTGAACTACGCCGGACGCCAGGTGAATCCGTCGACACCGGCGATCATCCTGCACGGCGATGCCGATCCGATCGTGCGGCTGCGCACGATCGAGCCCTTCGTCCAGCGGCTTTGCTCAGAGGACAAGAACGTCACCTATCGTACCTACGGGGGCGTGAATCACTTCAAGATACGGCAAAGTAGCCACGTCGATACGCTGGCCTGGATGGCGGGCATCTTGGCCGGCAACAGTCCCGTATCAGATTGTGGGGCGCTCGGCCAACTATGAGAATGCATCCGCTGCTCAAGCTCCTGCTCTTCATCGCCCTGCTCACCTTGCTGCAGGGCGGGATCGCGTCGCTTTTCCCCGTCTCGCTGCCGGCAGAGGTGGTCCAGTTTGACCGCTATCTGGCAGAGGGTGTCGACGTGCTGTACCTTGGCGACAGCACGCTGATGTTGCCCGTCGGGGATGTGACCACCGGGGAGATCCTGCAGGAGCTCCTGCCTGACCAGCGGATCGGTGAGATCGCCCATCCTGCCTATGGCCTCAACCTGTTCCAGGACTACATCGCCTATATGGACCGGCACGGGGGGGCTCCGCAGACGCTCGTCCTTCCGATCAACCTCCGTTCGTTTTCGCCTGCATGGGATGTGCGTCCGGCGTACCAGTTTGAGCAGGAGAGCCGGATTCTGGCGATGGGTCTGCCCTGGGCCAGGCTGCTGCTCAGGCCCCTGGACGTCTTCGGTTACTTTCGATCGTCGATCAGCCAGCAAGACTTTCTGGATGCGCCGGTCTACGATGGCGATGTCGTCGTCGGGCAGGTCAAGGACTTCGAGACGCTGGCATCCGGCGAGTCGCTGCAGGGGGACGTGGAGAACGCCTACCGCCAGGTCGAGCTGGCCGACGAGGAAACCGCCCGGGCCGTACTCACCTACCACTACATGGCTACCCTCCAGCCGTATCACCGCAAGCTGGATGCCATGGTCGAGGTGGCGGAGCTCGCCGCCGAGCATGGCACCCGGGTGATCTTCTACATCACGCCGGTCAATCTGGAGCAGGGCGAGCACTTCCTGGGGCGCGCATTCGGCGAACGCTTCGCCGACAACGTCCGCGTGGTGGAGGCCCGGCTCGAGGCCGCCGCTCTGGACAACGTGACGCTGCTGAACCTGGCGTTTGATCTGCCAGCCTACGACTTGACCGATATGGAGCACTTGACGGAGGGCGGCAAGGAGCACGTTGCCGAGCAGCTTGCCCTGGCGATCCAGCAAGCGCCAGGCGTACCGCCAGCGCCGGCGCCAACGGACGCGCCAACGGACGCGCCAACGCCGACGGTGGCGCCCACGGTGGTCACCGAGACGCCCCTTCCCACACCGGCGGACGCCGTTCCGGCGGAAACGCCAGTGCCCACGCCCAAGGCCACGCCCGCCGTCACCGGCGGCGATGTGACGGCCGTCCAGGCCATTGGCCGCTACCGACCTTCGGGTCCCTATGCGGTGGATCTGGTCAGGATCAGGTTCGAGACCGTGGATGAGTTCGGCGAGATCGTTGAGACCCACGCGGATCTGTACATCCCCAATGTCGAATCTGAGGCAGCTTTCCCCGTCCTGGGCCACGCGGCTGGCACGACCGGCATCGGAAACGGATGCGCGCCGCTGGATGAACGGACCACGGGACGCAGTTGGGGAGCGTATCACAGCCAGTCGCTCTCCTATGCCGCGCAAGGCTATATCGTGGTCTTCCCGAACTGGCTGCACTTCGAGGACCCGGACCGGATCCACCACTACTTCGTCTCTGACTTCCAGGCGCACACGCTGCTCGATGCGATTCGCGCCGTCTACCGTTTGTGGGATAGCGATCCTGGGCTGGATACGCGGGCCAGGCCCGCCGAGACGGCCTTTATGATGGGCTTCTCCAGCGGCGGCCACGCCGTTTTCGCGGCCAAGGACTACGCCGAGGTCTACGCGCCCGAGCTCCCCCTCAAGGGGGTGATCGGCTTTGGCGCGGTGACGAATCCGGGGCTCCTGTTGCAGGAGGATCCCATCTTCGGCCCGTACCTCGTCTACGCCTACCGTGACTTCTACGGCGAGGACATCATTGATCCTGCAGAGGTCTATCAGCCGGCCTGGGTACCGGACTTCGCGGGCGATGTTCTCTCTATCTGTGTCGATGAGATTTTCGGCACCTATTCGCACAGCGCGCGGCGCATGTACGTCGATGCGTTCCGCGGGGTGCTCTATGACGGCCGGCTGGCTGCCGTCTATCCTGAGTTTGCCGCGCAGCTCGAGGCGAACACCGCAGGACTGGGTGGGGGCACAGACATTCCGGTGTTGCTGCTGCAGGGCACAGCCGATACCGTGATCACGCCGCCGAGCCAACGGCGGTTCATGGATCAGTTGTGTGCGCTTGGGAACTCGGTGACCTGGGACGAATATACCGGTGTGGACCACGCCGGCATACGGTGGAGCAGCTTTGACAGCGTTTTGGCATGGATGGATGACGTCCGTGAGGGGACTGTGCCCCGCTCCGATTGCGTCACGTCGGACTAGCCCGATGAACGAGGGGGAAACCGTTGTCTTTCAATAGCCTTCCGTTCCTGGCTCTCCTGCCCATAGTCTTTGCCGTCTACTGGCTACTTCCCCAGCGTGCCCGGTGGGTGCCGCTGCTGATTGGCGGCTACGGCTTCTGCGGCACCTGCGCGCCGACGTTCCCCATGTGGATCGCGTTGTCCACGCTGGTCACCTATGTCTTGGGCCGTTTGATGGGCGGGACGGCCAATCCGGGGCGGCGCAAGGCCCTGCTTGCGCTTGGGATTGCCGGCAATCTGGGCCTGCTCTTTGTCCTCAAGTACCTGGGCTTCGCCGATGAGATCCTGCGCGCGCTCTTCGGGCGTTTGGGCGTTGCCTACCGGCTGACCGCGCCGGATCTGCTGCTGCCGGTGGGCATCTCCTTCTACACCCTCCAGTCCGTTGGATACCTGATGGACATCCACCGGGGCAAGATCGCACCGGAGCGACACTTGGGGCACTTTGCGCTGTTCACGGCCTTCTTTGCCAAACTGGCTGCCGGCCCGATCGAGAGGGCCGGGCACCTGATCCCCCAGTTCCGGGAGCCCCACACCCTCGACACGGCCCGTCTCTACAGCGGGCTCCGGCTGATGCTCTGGGGGATGTTCAAGAAGGTGGTCATCGCCGACCGGCTGGCCGTCTACGTGAACGAGGTCTTTGGCCATCCTGGCGACTATACCGGTTGGACCATCGTGATCGCGACGGTGTTTGCCGCCGCGCACATCTACAGTGACTTCTCCGGCTACTCGGACATCGCCGTCGGGGTGGGGCGCCTGTTCGGCCTCGAGCTGATCCAGAACTTCGAGCAACCCTACCTGGCGTCTTCGGTCTCGGAGTTCTGGCGGCGCTGGCACATCTCGCTCTCCAGCTGGTTTCGCGACTACCTGTACTTCCCGTTGGGCGGCAGCCGCGTGGCTCGCTGGCGCCGGGACCTGAACGTCCTGATCGTCTTCCTCGTCAGTGGGCTGTGGCACGGGGCGGCCTTGACCTTCGTGGTGTGGGGCGCGTTGCACGGCCTGTACCTTGTCCTGGAGCGGCGGGGCAGGGAGGCCCTCGAGCGGGTGTCCGGACCCTTGCGGCCTGCAGACACTGCTGTGGCCAAAGCGCTCGGCACGGCCGTGACGTTTGTCCTGGTCAGTTTCAGCTGGATCTTCTTCTATGCGCGCTCTGTCCCGGATGCCCTGCGCTTGATCGGCAACCTGGTGCGCTTCGGCGGCAGGGCGGATCTCACCGCGCCGTGGGCCAGCCTCGCGCTGGCACCCGCTGCGGAGATGGCGCTGGCGTGGGGGCTGCTGGGGCTGCTGGCCCTCGTACACCTGGGTCGCGACGGACGCCTGCCGCGGCTCTCGCTGGTGACCGGCCGAGCCGGCGTTCGGTGGGCGGCCTATCTGCTCCTTGGCTTGGCGGTCATGAACCTGGGTGTCGCCAACGAGCTACCGTTTGTCTACGCCGGGTTCTAGGACCCGACCCCGCAGCGTCACATCGCGCCCGAGGCGCGCCTTGCCACCACGGCCTCTCGCGACGACCCCTCAGAGTGGGCGAGGGCCGTCGGAACGGCTTGCCCGCTTCTGAGCGCCCGCTTCTGAGCGCCCGTACCGCAATCGTCTCGATTGCGTCCGGCTGCTGCCGCGCAAGCAGAGCGCAAGCCGGAGGCTTACGCTACAGCAGAGCAGAGTCCCCGCTTCTCGGCGGCCTCTGCTCCGCCGGCGGCGCGTGCGCCTCGCGAACGGCTCACGTGGGCCTCTCAGGGCTTGCCAGAATAGAACAAATGTTCTATAATCGAGATATGAGCAAGCCCACCAACTGCTGAGGAGGCCTTCGTGGATAAGCAAGCTCTCTTGGCGATCCTGGAGCGCGCCCAACGCGGCGCGCTGACGCCCACCGACGTGGACACGCTCCACGCGCTCTTCCGGCCCATCCTGATCGGGCCGCCAGAGCCGCTTTCGGGCGAGTACGCGCTCCACCGTGAGCCGTCCAATCCACGGGTAGGGTCGGTGGCTACGGTCGAGATCGACTTCACGACCGATCGCGCGACCGGCCCCGAGTTCTCCGTACAGGCGAGCTACCACCTGCCCGGGGGTCGCGTGATGCGGGACCGCCGCCGCAGCTTTCACTTCACGGGGAACGTCGTGCCGATGGTGCGGGCGCTCTGGGAGGTGGGCTTCGATGTGGTCCTGCGCGCGCAGCAGAACGAACCCGCCGTCACCCGCCTGAGCGTGCGCTGCGAGACGCTGGACGCCTTCTGGTTTGGGATCGTCAGCACGATCGCCATCATCATCGGCTACGAGCTCAAGGTTACCGTCTGTGGCGCCCACACCAGTCCGGCAGGCGATCGCTGAGCTGCGCTCCCTGGCAGGCGCGCGCCCTTCGCCGGGGGTGCCACGCCAGTCGTCTGCAACGGCATGACGCCTGCCGCCGGGCCAGAGCGCCGGGAGGCCGCAAGTGCGGTATAATGACGGCAGCTCACCGGGCTAACCCCGAAGGATGGCACCATGACTGACAACACCCAACCCCTCCACTTCCGACCCTATCTTCTCATAAGCGCAGCCGTCGTCATCGTGATGGCGCTCATCTCGACCTATGCCTGGTTCCAACTCCCCAATGACGTGCCCGTGTGCACGCCCTGGAAC
>Ga0123328_1002216_pt1 | contig 17747 bp, 16 predicted proteins | sample BioC12SIPDNA_2_FD_89702 | JGI IMG/M metagenome (GOLD analysis project Ga0123328, IMG submission 89702) | Anaerobic biogas reactor microbial communites from Washington, USA - Biogas_R1_A C12 SIP DNA | ecosystem: Engineered > Bioreactor > Anaerobic > Unclassified | place: Washington, USA...
GCCCACCCACTGGTAGGGTTAAAAATATTTCAGTGGCGATCCGGAAGCTCTGAGTTGGAGTGTGTCATTTTACTTAAGGAACAGTTCCATTACCAAGAGCCAATTATTATTACTAATTTTTTTATAAAGCACATCCTGGTATTAATAATAATCTGGAAAAAGATGACCGCGACTTAGTGGTTTTAACATCTGCCGGATACGTTTACTTCAATGGTCAGCTGATGGACCGGGCCTGGGATGGCCTTTTCAATGAGCTGGGCGCGAGGATGAGCAGATCAACCCTGTTACCAATCCACACCGCACCCTGGAAACCATTATGGTTTACCTTTGTGCTGAGAGGAGCAGATGGGTTAACCATGGACTCCATCTACATACGCTACACCGGAACTGGCTTCCAGGTTGGAAACGGGACAAACAACCCCCAAATCAATGACATTGGCCCTAAAGCCCTTAACAATAGCACCACCGTTTCTTATCTGGGCAGTAAAGTCTTTGTGGACAAAAACTTCTTCAACATACAGTCCATAGCCAATGCCTGGAGAAACGACCCTGCATTTGATCAGCTGATGACCTTCCTGTTCCACGACCACGCCTCTCCCGGAGTACAGCCCGGATTCTTCATATCCGAATACGTGTTCAAGAATTACCCCCTGAGTGGTGTCAGAACTACTTCTACATGGGATCCAGTATTTACTGTAAAGACGACAGTCTGGTATACCTCATGGGAGTATCCCCGGGTATGGGAACCTACATGAACCAGAGGCTCATGGCCGATGAAACCGTATCCGAGGTTATACCAGGGGGAACAGAAGAAGGATTACTGGTCATCTGGGACCCCAAAACCAAAACAGGCAAAGCAGTGATCATCAACTTCAAATGGGCTACCTTAAACCTGGCCGGTTTAACCACCAGTGACGCTCAAAGAGAAGCGATGATATCCGCCTACGTCAGTATGTACAAGGGTGAAGCAAGTCCCTACGTGGTTCAGGGAATCACCACCATAGCATCTGATGAACGACTCATCACTGAGAGTGAATTCAATGTCATCAAACAGGGCGGAACTGCCAGCACCAGTGCCTTAGCCTATGTCAAGGGCCTACCAATACGTAGTATGTCCGATCTATTACCGGCTCCGGGCGGATCTCAGACTGGATCTAGTCAGGGTACTAGTGGTGATTCTGGAACTTCAAACATTTCCAGTGGTCATAGTACCTCTTCATCTGGTTCAGTTGGTGATACTGGAACTGCAGTTAGTGCTGCTACAGTGACTGTTGCTGAAGGCGAAGCTGGTGATGCTGGAAAAGCCTACGAGGTAACCAAAGCTGGTTCAGAAGGTTCCAGTAATTCACCATGGGGAACTGCTGCTGCGGTGGGAGTGATAGCTGTTCTGGCATTAGGTGCATTCGGATTCCTCTTCAAGAGCGGATTCCTGGGAAGATAAAACAACCTATTTCCCCTTTTTTTCTTTTTTTTAGTAAAGTAGAACCAGTTCTCCCCTCCTTGCCTGGTATTACCTTTCCAGGGGCAGGGGCACCGATGGTAATAACACAAATCATATATATGATATTACTCACAATTTTTTTATAAGAATCTGCGGAGATGGTGTTAATTAAAACCATGAAGAAAGAAGTAACCATCATACTAATTAGTCATGATCCTGGTTTTAACTCTTGCTGGAGTTGTAAGTGCCCATCCTGGACATGGCAACCCTATTGTAGTTCCTTCCGAACCATCTGATCCAGGATCAGAACCAACTGATACAGGTACTAAATCCACTTCAGGTTCAACCAATACCGCCACCACTTCCAAAAACAATGCCCCGTCATCTCCATCAGGAAGCGGATCTATGGGAACCAGTCAAGAGCAAAGTGAACCAACAACTACCACCAGTGAAAATGTATCTCAGGATGTCGGAAATGTTGCGATTTATGATGGAACAGATTCTGAAGATATCAATTCATCCTGGCCCATAGCGGCCCTATTTGGAGTGGCTGCCATTTTAGGTGCCGTGGGCGTGTACTTCAAGGGTGACCGGATAGGCCCGTAATTATTCCATTTTTTTATGTACTGCTTTAAAGGTCTCCTTTTACAATTTTTTTTATAATAAAATTATTTTTGAAGTACCTAGATCAGACTAATGGTTCCCTCTACTCTGTTGGTGATCTTCCTCACTAGTTCTGGTATAGTGGAGGTAAGGATGATATTATCAGAATTTTGAGCTGCTTTTTTGTCATCAGATCCTGCCCCCATGACGTTTATATTGAGTTCCTGGTTCAAAGTCTCTACCGTGACCTTCTCCACCCATGGATCTGCATCACTAATGATTAACTCATCAAGATCCTGACTCAACGCTTCAGCTAAACTCCAGGATACAAACCTCCCTCCAAGTAGAGCAGCACTGGATCCAGTCATCATTTCAAGTATATCTTCCCTGGTCCTCAACACGTCTACATTGTTATATAAGGGAGTGTGGGGTAGAACTGCCCAGTGGGCATCCCCCACATAATTCCAACCAATTTTATACGGATAAACATTCTCAGGGCCCACTACTTTAATAGAGCGTGCCAAGGCTTCCAGTTCACCTCGTTGAATGGGAACGCTGACCAGGCCATTGGCCACTTCTTCCTTGATAATCTTTAAAACACGAGGAAGACCGAAATTTCCTTTCCTGGCCGTCCCTGGAGAATAACCGCACATATATCCATGATGATTCTTGGGAAACCCTGTAATAATAGCGTTAAGGCCTGCTCTAAGGCCTATCCGACATTCATCTTCATAGGCACCGTTGGTGGCCACGATCTTCCCTGGAACCAGTATTCGAGCCATGGCCACGGCCTTAGCAAAGGCATCCAACCTATCCTGGGACTGGTTGAAGGGACCTGCCTCCAGGACAAAAATGTCTGCACCTAATTCCAGAGCCTTTTTGAAACCAGTGATGAGGTCTTCATAACCATCTCCCACAAACATGATGGCCTCCACACCCTTTCCATATTCTTTGGCCAGCTTTGATATTTCCTCAGCCTCTTCTATAGGTGCTGCATGGCCTGCCCCTCCCTGTTCACTGGTCACATTAACAGCCACCGACGAAGACAATTGAATCCAACTTTCTCTTTCTTCCAGGGCCTCTTTTTCTTTATCAACTAGTCTGGAATGAATTCGATCACGGGGACATTCCTGGAAAGGCGGCCCTTCCATATAACACTGGCCAGGACATCTTACAATCTCTGGTGGAAATCGCATAGGCCCATATTTACCAAAATGATCCAAATCAATAGGGACCTCGGTCATCATCCGCACTTGTTTAAGGACATCTATCCCCTGCATTTGATTCTTCTCGGCAATATCTGCAAAGGCGTAGGCACAAACATGAATTGAAGCTCCCAACATGTTGGAAAGGATACAATTTCCATATAAATCTTCCTGGGATAAATCTGATGCACAGGTTCCCACCACTATCTCGGTGAGATCACAGCCCAGGGGGAACCTTTTAAAGTTCATTCCCAGATCTATTGCCTCTGAGGTCTTTAATTCTGATACCGCGTCCACAGTATCATCTACATTTTTTTTTGATTTACTCAGGTCCCATGCCATTTCCATATCCTTGACGGCCTCTTTAATAAGATCATGCATTTTTTCCACCTTTTAGGAATAATTGAAGGATTTTTTGTATTTCAGCTTAAAACTTCAACATATAATGTAACTGGGCTGTATGATATTTAAAACTTAGTATTTTATCCCAATTTAGTATTACTAATAAGGTGTTATCCTTCTAAAAAGTCATAAATGTTACCCCTCCATTAGAATCAGAAATAGCAATGAAAGTAGGGCCTTAGAGAGCCCAGCCATGTTCTGTAATGATCTAGTCCTAATTATGAAAAAAAATAGATACGAAAATTGGAAGAATTTATGTGCTTATTGAATTCGAAAAGCCACCGAATTTATCCTCCAAAAGAGAAATTTTTTATATCAAACCTCTTACTCATGCCCCAGGAAAGTGCCTTGGATGGGTTTTCTCCCGTTAACTTTTGAAGTTCTCAAGCCCGGTTCTGTGCAGCTACCAGATTATATCATTTGGTATGCTTATGGAAGTTTTTGTGGAAGCATCGGTTGTAATATCTTCAATAGGGTGAGCGATGTCTTTGCTACTGCTGATCATATTCAGCAAATTTTTCATGCTGTGATCAATGACTAACTGCGATACCCTGTTATATCTTTTTTCCAAGTGTTGGGACATGTTTTCGTACTGGAGATAGCCCTGTATCCCATATTTAATGGGCATTTCTCCTCTTAGTTTTATCGTGCATATGTACTCAATTTTATTCTGGCTTATAGTAGTGTATTCAATGCTCCAATCCATGTTTAATATCAGATTACGGCTACGAGGATTGGTTTCCGGTCGACACATTTTTATTTTAGTTATGGAAATCAACAATTGTTTATTATTAAATGTCATTTTTATACTACCCCAGTGATTAATAACTTGCTAAGAAGTATTACCCTAATAAAGGTTTTGATCAGTAGAAAGATTTTTTAGGATTTATTAATTTATTATAAGACTTCTTAATAATTTAAAATAAAATTTTGATATAACTTAATCTTAATTTATGGATTGAAGTTGTGTTGATCCTTGGATTTAGTATTGTATTATTTTATTTTTTTTAATTTATCGCAAATTATGAATTTGGAGTAATTGGATAGGATTTAGGCCTTTCTATGGCAGTTATTCATTTCAGTTTAAATAATAATACTTAGTTAAGTTTTATTACTAATACCAGGGAGCGCTATTTCCTCAGAATTGTATTGGCTTGATTTTGTACCAAAAAAATAATATTGAGCATGCATATCAGAAATGGGTCTATTATCCAACTATAAATAGTGGCTCTACGTGGCATTTTCTTTAATTTTTAAAAAAGACTTCAGTAGCATTAATGGTCATTAATTTGAACTATAAAAATCGTGATTATAAAGGTTTCATTAGTTTTTAAAATTCTTATTACCTTATTATCTTTTCCCGGTTCTTTTATAAAAATAGTAATATCAATCAAAAGATTTATATTACAATTAGGTTTACTTAATTTAGTACTACTATTTTATTGAAGTAGTATGAACTTTTTAAGAAAAAACGGAGTGATAGTATGAAACTTGCAATATTGGGAGCAGGCTGTTATCGAACCCACGCTGCTAGTGGGATAACAAACTTCAGCCGAGCCTGTGAAGTAGCAGAACAAGTAGGAAAGCCAGAAATAGCCATGACTCATTCCACCATCACCATGGGTGCAGAACTTAAAGAATTGGCTGGTATAGATGAGGTGGTAGTGGCTGATCCTGTATTTGACAATGAGTTCACGGTAATTGATGACTTTGAATATGAACAAGTCATAGAAGCCCACAAAGACAACCCCGAAAGTATAATGCCCCAGATTCGGGAAAAAGTAAACCAAGTGGCAAAGGATCTCCCAAAACCACCTAAAGGTGCCATTCACTTCACCCACCCTGAAGACCTTGGATTTGAGATAACCACCAATGACAACGAGGCTGTTCAGGATGCAGACTGGGTGATGACCTGGTTCCCTAAAGGTGATATGCAAATGGGAATAATTAAAAAGTTTGCTGATGATCTCAAAGAAGGTGCCATTTTAACCCATGCTTGCACCGTGCCCACCACCATGTTCCAGAAAATATTTGAAGATTTAAGCAGCGATGAAATGAACATCGCCCCTAAATTTAATGTTTCTTCCTATCACCCTGGAGCTGTGCCTGAAATGAAAGGGCAAGTATACGTCGCTGAAGGTTATGCGTCTGAAGAAGCAATCTGTAATCTGGTAGATTGGGGAGTGGCTGCCCGCGGAAACGCCTTCAAACTACCTGCAGAACTTTTAGGTCCAGTTTGTGATATGTGCTCGGCCTTAACCGCCATAACCTATGCTGGAATATTAAGTTACCGTGACTCGGTAATGAATGTTCTAGGGGCCCCTGCTGGTTTTGCCCAGATGATGGCTAAAGAATCATTGTCTCAAGTAACTGATCTTATGGACAAAGTGGGCATACACCAAATGGAGGATAGGCTTGATCCGGGGGCTCTTCTGGGAACAGCTGACTCCATGAACTTCGGAGCGATTGCTGATCTGCTCCCTGCCGTCATAGAAGTACTGGAAAAAAGAAAAGGGAAAGGTCCAACTTGCAAGATTGATTGATCACCCCTTTTTTTTCTTTATTTTTTCGAAAAATCAATATACTGATTCAACCATCTGTTCATAATTATTGTCCACAAAATTTTCAGGTGCTAATTTGATAAACAAAATCATCAGTAAAGCTTTAAGAGAAGAAGAATTAGTTAAACAAGAAGTTTTTTATTTATTTAAACAAAAATCTGCCGATAGTGTAGTAAGAATTCTTGAAGCCGCCTCTGAATTGAGAGAATCCAGGAACAGAACCATTAAACTCACTTCTACTGTGCACCTAACCAATATCTGTAAAATCACTCCCAAATGCAAGTACTGTGGCTTTGCCTCAGGTACTTCCCGGGATGGATACTATCACCCCTTTTTTAAGTCACACCAGGAAATTTTAAAGGCCGTTCAAGCGGTCGAAAAGTCAGGAATCCCCCGGGTTAGCTGTTCAGGTGCCCATGGTTACCAGGGGCAGCATGCCGTGGATGCCAGTCGGATAGTGAAAGAAAACACCGCATTAGAATTATTAGTAAATGTAGGGACTGATTTAAACCGAAAATCCCTGGAAGAAATGTCAGAATATGGCACTGACACCATATGTTGCAACTTAGAAACAGTGAACCTGCAACTGTTCAATCATCTAAAGCCCGGGGAAAGGCTGGCAGATAGGATAAAAATATGTAATATGATAGGTGAAGCAAACCTTGAACTCTCCTCTGGCCTTCTTATCGGCCTAGGTGAATCTTACCAGGACCGTGTGAATCATCTATTCTTCCTTAAAGAATTAAAAAACTTGGGTGAGATCCCCATTATGGGATTCAATCCCTATCAAGGCACCCCCCTGGAAAATCATCCCCCCTGTTCTCTGCAGGAGCAGATGAAAACCATTGCTATCACCAGATTAATGTATCCGGATTTAAGAATCACGGTTCCCACCCCTACCATTGGCCCTGAGAACGTGAAATTTTCGTTACTTGCAGGTGCGGATAACTTGGCCACAGTGATTCCAGAAAATTATCCGAGTGATGTGAAGGGTGTGGGTTCTCCTACCTATGGAAACTTTAAACAGGTACTCAGTTGCGTGAATAAAATGGGATTAACACCCGAAATCTGAGTGGTTATCATGAATATTCAGGAAATAATAAAAAATGCCTACCAAGAATCCGTGAACAAGAAAAGATTTGGGGATAAAGAGGAGGAATTGGAGGCTTTACAGAATCATGTAAGATCCTGTCAGAAAATTATAGTTCCCAACCATAACCAGGTGAAAACAAGAGCTATAAACAGCGTATTAAAGAGGTATGGTCTGCCATTGGCAGAACATCTGCGCATTCACACTAACTCTGCCGATTTAACACGCATTCCAGCCATAACAAAAGCTATTATGGCTCTGGACACTTGTGAATGCGATATGGTAATTGCCCGTGGACGTTTGGGAGTTCCTGGATCCGGCTCTCTACTGGTAATCATGGATAATAAGGGCAGAATCCTCTCTGCGGCCACCTCTTCCTCACATGTGTTGCATGGGAAAAGGTTGGATGATGCTGTAATTGAGGAGATGACCCAAGCCTTAGAAAGAATTGGGTTTAAGGTGGTGGAATGATCATCAAGGAAAGGGGTATAACTGGCGAGGTTTTCACACTTTACTCTGGTTTAAATGTGGGGCAGGTAGTTAACTCCATAGTGGAGAAGAAATGTCAGGCCACCATAAACTGGATTAAGTCTTTAGAAGTGGAGGTAAAACGCTCGACCATTATTGGAACCTATTTGACTGGAATGAAATTGTCAGAAATGCTCAGTGAATTTTCCAAAATTACAGTGATAGACATCCACCCCCACCTCAGAGGTCTGGTGAACTGTGAAGCAGAATTTTATGATGACCTCACAAACCTGGAAGGGGCTGATCTGGTGGTGGACACCACTGGATTAGGAGGCATCAGCCCTGAGGCAGTGCAAGAATTCGTTGATGCAAATATATTTTTAATAGAAGATCCCACCTCCGATGGTAGTGATAAAGCCATAAACAGTAAAAATAATATAAATAAACGATTAAAGTCGGCTAACTCCCAATATAAGGGGTTGCTGCAGACGGGCGGTCTAAAAACTAAGACCTCCGGCACCATGACCCTGACCATGGAAGTACTGCGCTGTGGTCTAGATGATGTAATAAAAAGAGAAGGAGTTCTCTACGGAGTGGCGGCTATGAATTTCTATGAAGGGGTGTTATTTAAAGAAAAGGACTGTGATAAATTTTTGAAACTTTTAAATCAACCAGCCCTGGTTATCTCCTCTCTTCAACCTGTATCTCCCGATAAATATCTAAAAAAACATGTAGATGAAATAAAATGTACGGTGGAACATGCTGGCCTCTAAACTTTTCAAAATGATCGAATTTAAAGTTCCTATGGAACTGGCCCTGGCCACAGACCCGGTAGGATTTATGGGCCCTGGGGACCCAGAAAAATTTGAGATTAGAAAGGCCCTGGTGGTTCTAGACTATCACCAAGAGAAAACACCGGAATATGATCTGGTCATCTCCCACCATCCACCCCTAGTCAATCCCACCCTTCCCACCTATGTCCTGCATTCCAATTGGGATATTGTACCGGGTGGTGCTAATGATGCCCTGGCCGACTCTCTTAAATTGGAGGTAAATGATTTTTTTGATGATAAAACAGGTATAGGGAGGATATGCTCCACTAACACTTCTCTTAAAGATTTTTTAAAAAATGTTTCCCAGGCTTTGAAAATTGAACAGATGAGGATAGTGAAGGGAAAAAAAGAAAAGATAAAAAATGTGGCGATAGTATCTGGATTTGGTCTCAATCCGGAGTATATAGAATTAGCCTATGAAAAGGGTATGGATCTTCTTCTATCTGGTGATCTTACTCACAAAGGAGCGATAACCGCTAAGAAATTAGGCATATCGGTGGTTGATGCTACACATCAGGCCACTGAAATTCCAGGTCTCTTAAGACTCTGTAAACTAATTTCAAACCTGAACATAGTTGTCGAATTCCGCTATCCAGGGAATCCCTGGACAATATTTGATAATAAAATTTAATAGAGTATTCCTTTTAAATAGAAAACACGATGATTAGTAATACTTTTTTGTAAAAAAGTATTTATATGAGGTGGTACTATGAGAAGTTGAGGAGAAGAAATGACAATGACTCCTCAGCCACTTTGCACCAACAGATCAATTCCTTATTTGGTTTTGATCAGGAGTGCTTCCGGGCATCTAATGACGATGAAAAGTTCGCTCAAACATTTACCTCTATTTAGATGCCCACCCTCCTATTCTGAGTGATTTGATTGAAAATAGAAAACCTAGAAAAAAGTAAAGTTCCCCATGGTCATGTGACTCTAGTGGGGTTGGGACGCCTTGGAATTCGGATTGGTCTGAACCTAGCCCAGATACACCGAGGAGGCCCCCAAAAAATAACAGCTATTGATGGTCAGAAGATTTCAGAAGGTGACCTAATATTTAGAATGTGGGGTGGAAACATAGGAGATTTCAAAGTTGATTTACTCCACGAGCTTCAGGGCATTAAACAAGTCATACCCGTAAAAGAAGACATAAACCAAGATAATTTAGATCTTATCACCGGCGATGTAGTCAGCATACAAATAGCCGGAGGTCACACCGTACCTACTACAGCTCAGATTATTAAAAAGGCCCACGAAATAGGGGCAATAACCATAAGTACTGCCGGGGTCTTTGGTAGCGGAAGGGAAAAAATAGAAATAACAGATATTTCCGAATCCAATTCTGATAATCCAGTAGTTCAAGAACTAAAAAAAGCTGGAATAAGAGATAATCATAGAATAATAACCACTGGAAAGTTTATTCGTGACAATGAGCCTATAACTCCATACGTACTTGACGAAATAGCTAAATTAACCACTATAGAGATTATAAATGCTTTGCAGGGAAAATAATGACATTAAAAATTGCCACTGCAGAATGCTTCACCCACGGCCTTATAGCCCGGGAGATACATGCCTGTTCTCAGGGCTACCACGGCGATTTTGGCCCTAAATACCTAAAAAATCTAAAAGAAGACGTAATACTCCTCAGTGGAATTTTCATTCCCACTTTAAGTGCACTTAAATCTGTTTTGAATTTAGAACCTCCAGAACCGCAGGAAATAATGAGGGGTATTAAAGTTTACGATGAAAAAACTGATCAGGAAGTGGCGGTGATGATGGCCCGTGCAGTTAAAGGCATTACTGGTGCTGATATTGGAATTGGCACTACAGCAGGGATAGGTAGGGGAGGGATTGCCATTTTAACAGATGAATTCACCATAAAAGCTACCGCTGATGTTCATGCAGATCTACGTTCCTCTGGTTCAAGTCAACTATTAAAGCGGCAGATATCCGGAGTGAAGAAGGTACTGAGTATTTTAGAGGATATCTTAGACTAAAAACTGAAACTTTGCCAGTAATGTGGCATATAACACCCCCAGAACCTTGAAATCCAATGATCCATGGCTATTTGTAATAGATTATTTTAAATATCTTTTTTTTGTGGGTATTATCTCCTTCTCACTCGCAGAACCGGGAATCCACGTTAATTCAACTCGTCATACATCAAGCTCTGGAGTTCTACTGAAAGTGACCTTCCGCCTCCCACGGAGATTGACAATAAGATAAATCCTGTTTACCATTTTTGATCATAGAATTTTTTTCTAGGTACCTGGTTTGGATGGTTTCCATATCAGCTATTATCTGGTAACTATTTTTTTCAGACGGAAATTCCAATGATCCCCGTGTATTCTGATAGGTGTGCAGATAAATTCTTCATAATGGTTCTCCCGGTAGAAGATCTCGCCATGCAGACCAGTGCAGAGGCTAGTCCATTTTTACACCAGGATAGATCCAGGAAAAACCGCCACAGGGTCTCCGAGAGATCCTTAAATCCTCCAGAAATTTAAGCCTTTAGCCTATTTTTTTGGACTTAAAATATTAAGGAGGCAGGGATCTGCTACACAGATCCCTAGAGGGTTTCTACCCGGATATTGAGGTTTTTTTGAACCCTAATTTAAAAAAAACAAGGGTAGGATTATCAATGTTACTATATGCTAGGCCCCATTTAAAGTTTACTTTAATTTTTTTCAAGTAAATGGATAAATTTATATACAAATATGCTTTAATTATTTTCAGGCAAACTTGATTTTTTTTCCAGTTTGTTTAAATAACAAAAAGGAGGTGAAAATCTTGAGAAAACAAACGATTTTACTAGTAACGACAATTGTTTTCGCACTGCTGTTGTGTGGAGCAGTATCAGCAGAAGATTCACAGGTAGGGGGTGAAAATAATTCAATGGACCTACCTAAGATTGCCATTGTAAGCAGTTACCCCAACAATGTGGTTACATTTAACAACTTATCAACATCAGATACAAATGTTTCCAGCAAACTCAACGTAAAAACCTATTCTGGTCGGAGTGTAGATGATTTAAATACTACCAGTTATAATTTAAGTGACTGTAAGGTAATCGTTTTAGAAAACCTCATAGCATCAGTAATTGATGCTGTAAGACCCACAATTCTTGAAGCCAGAAACAATGGTGCTTACGTGATTGCCATTGGAGATTCAACTGCAGCCTATAACTTACAGAATGTGAACACTAAGGATCCACAATATTCAGATATAACCAAATATTTCCAGTATCCCACCGAAGCTAATTTAAGGCAGTTGCTCCTGTTTTTAGGAGTTAAATTCTGCAATATCACAGCAACGGTAAAAGCTCCAGAAACTGGGGTGTTAGAGGGAATATACCATCCAGATGCACCAAAGATTTACAGTAATTTATCAGATTATCTTGCATGGTATAGTGCAACTTCAACAAGCCGATACGTTTATAATCCATCCAGTCCAACTGTGGGAATTATAACATCAAAATATACTGACATGGCCCGGGATAGTCCACTGATTGATGCACTGGTTCGGTCATTTGAAGCAAACCATGTGAATATTGTGGTGGGAACATATTCATCACCCAATCGAAATTCCATAAACTTCTTCATGAAAGATGGAGTTTCATTTGTGGATGCCATGATTGTAATATCCATGGGAGCAACCTTGAACTCTCAAAACCAATCATTAGGTATAGAAGACCTGAAAAAACTCAATGTACCGGTTATTAATGGGGTTAGATTGTTCAATTCCAATGTTTCGGCATGGGAAGAAAGTTCCCTGGGGGTTCCCATCTCAGAACTTTACCAGATAGCTTATGCAGAGTCAGATGGCATAATCGAACCTATTGTTATCAGTGCCAAAGAGACAAATCCTGCAACTGGAAAGCAGTATAATTTCCCAATAGACTATCAGATAGCATGGTTAACTCAAAGAACCATTTCCTGGATGGATCTGCGCAGGAAAGATAACTGGGAGAAGAAAATTGTAATCACCTACTACAGTGAAGGTGGAGGGAAAGCCAATGTTGGTGCAGATATAGATTATTATCTGGACACACCAGCCAGTCTGGTTAAACTACTTGCAACACTTAAAGAAAGAGGATACAATGTTGGAAATATTTCATTACCCACATCCAGTGAACTTGCCAATTTAATGATGCAAATCGGCAGCAATGTTGGAACATGGGCACCGGGTGTACTTGAACAAAGGGTTCAAAACGGTAGTGTGGTTTTAATTCCAGAAGCTCTTTACATGCAGTGGTTCAGTGAGCTTCCGGTTGATAAACGAACTGAAATGATCAACTCCTGGGGGCTGGCTCCGGGTAAAATCATGGTTTATGGAAATACCACTGGAAAATACATTGTTATTCCTAAAATTCAGTACGGTAACATTTTACTGGCACCCGAACCAGTATGGGGATGGTTGCAGGATAACTCAACCTTATACAACACTGGAACTCTCCCACCAACCCATAACCTTCTGGCATTCTATTTTTGGATGAACAAAGTCTACAAAGCAGATGCCATCTTTTCTATATTCAGCATCGTAGAACTGATGCCTGGTAAACAGGTGGGACTATCTGCCAAAGACTGGGGTGCCATCCTCTTACAGGACATGCCCATAATCCACGTACTACCCATGGATGCACAGGGAATATTTGATCGACGAAGAGCCAACATGCTCATTGTTGACTTCATGACTCCCATACTCATTCCATCAGGATTGTATGGCGATTTAGCAAATTTAGACCAGGACATAAAGCTTTACAACTCCGCCGTGATTGAAACTCTAAAAAATGGATATAAAGGGGATATCATCAACAAAACAAAAAGTTTAGGTATTGACCAGGCTTTAAATGTAAACCTGAACAATTTGAGTAATGATCCCACCTCATTTGATGCATTTTTAGGGTTACTCAAAACTTATCTCCAGGATTTGAAAACAACTTACATGCCTTATGGTTCCCACACCCTCAGTGAAACACCCAACGCTACGGATCCTTTAAATGGAACAGCTCTGGTGGCTATGATTGAGGCTATGCTGGGAGATGAGTATAAAAATAAGTTGGCGGCTGTAAATTCATCTAATGGTCTTACCACAGCACTGCTCATTGAAGTTTTAATCAACAACCTGACTCCAGAAGCTGCTCAGAACAAAGTCATGGGGACCGTGTCCAATGACATTACTAGGTACCTGAACCTAGCCTTGAACTATGCCAGCAGAATCGCCAACTGCAAGTATGAGATACCCAGAATACTGGATGCACTGGAAGGTAAATATATTTTACCTGGCCAAAACGGTGACCCTATAAGAAACCCGGATGCTTTACCAACTGGAAGGAACCTGTACACCTTTGACTCAAGGATCGTGCCTACTAAACCGGCATGGGATGCAGGTGTTGAACTGGCAAAGCAACTGGTTAATGAACAACTTCAAAAAACTGGAAGTTACCCCCAAAAGGTTGCATTTGTTCTATGGTCAGTGGAAACATCCAGACACCAGGGTATAATGGAGTCTGAAATATTCTACCTGTTGGGAGTACAACCAGTAAGAGATTCAAAAGATCGTGTGAAGGATGTTGAGCTCATTGACTCGGCAACGCTGGGACGGCCTAGAATTGATGTTGTCATCACCATTTCTGGACTATATCGTGACATGTATTCCGATCTTGTAAAACTAGTGGATAAAGCCGTGCGTTTATCTGCCCAGGCCAACGACACAGCCTACCCTAACTACGTAAAACAAAATTCCGAAGCACTCTATCAGGCACTTCTAAGTGAAGGCTACAGTGAATCAGAAGCTCGAAGTCTCTCTATGTCTCGTGTTTTTTCTGAACCACTTGGTGCTTACACCCCGGGAATTCAGGAAGTGATACCGGCTAGTGAAACCTGGAACAGTACAGATGAGGTGGCAGATTTCTACTTGGAACGTATGAGTTACGTCTATGGAAATAATGGATGGGGTCAGAAGTCTAATAGCCTGTTTAAAAAAGTCCTAAACGGTGTAGGAAGAGTGGAATTCAGTAGATCATCCAATCTTTATGGTGTACTGGATCATCCCATGGTTGCAGCCTACCTGGGAGGGCTGGGAATGGCAATTTCTAAAGTTTCTGGCAAATATCCTGAGTTGTACATAAACAACTTAAGGGAATCTGGAAATTACAAAATCGAAACCATGACTCAGTTCTTTAATCGTGACCTTTTAACCAGATACATGAATCCATCATGGATCAAGGGTATGCAGGGACACGGACAGGACGGAACACGCTACATGGATAGTTTCGTGGAAAACTTATGGATGTGGCAGGTAACCACACCGGGCATGGTCACTGAGGATATGTGGAACATGGTTTATGAGACTTATATTCTGGATAAGAACAATTTGGGCTTGAAAGAATACTTTAACGCCAACAATCCCTATGCCAAACAGTCTATGCTAGCACGGATGGTGGAAACCATTAGAAAAGGTTACTGGAATCCATCAGCAGAAGTGAAAACCTCACTCATCAATGAATACATTCAGAGTGTGAATTCATATGGTGTAACTTGCTGTCATCACACTTGTGGAAATCTGGTGTTAAATCAGATGATGGTCACTGGTTCCTCATTGAGCAAGGACCAGCTTCAACAGTATGTTGCAGCCTATTCCAGTGCCACCGGCCAAAGTTTAAATCTGGGAACGCCTGGTTCTACACCGCAGTCTGGAGGTACTCAAACTTCCACAGGAACATCCTCTTCAGCGGGTGTTTCATCTGCTGGAGACCAGCCAGCCACAGAAAGCGGAGCTCAAACTTCATCTGATTCATCATCAGAATCTGCTCAAACTGCAGGTACTGATGGATCATCCAAGTCATATGAAGTATCACAGAAGAGCTCGTCTATGCCTCAGTCAAGCATGCCCCTAATAGCAATTGTGGGAGTGCTACTACTGGTGGGTCTGGTGGGCTTTGGCTACTTCCGGAGCAGTGTCTTGGGATGGTTCAGAAAATAAAATCCTTTCTCCCCCTTTTTTTATTTTTTTTGGGTATTAAGAATTCTAAAAGAAACAGGTCTTGGTATTAATAATCATAAAAGTAGTATTACAAAAGATCTGAATTTAAGCCAATATGTAATAATACAAATTAAATAGAAAGTATTATAAATAACCTTATTGTGATTAACATGATGGAATTACTGTGGAAACTGGGAATATTATCAGTAGTACTGGTATTTGGAGTTAAGATAGGCCTGGCCATGGGATTCGCAGGACTCTCCAAGAAAGTAACTGCAGCCATAATTTTGGGCTACGGAGGAGGCATACTCTTACTAACCTACATTGCCAGCGATTTTGTGGACCAGCTCCAGGGGTTTGTTTATGATTACAGCTCCGTCCTGGGAATTGCCATGGCCGCCATCATTCTCTACGCCGGGTTTCACACCCTTAAGGAATGGAAAATAAATGAAAATAGCAGTGTCACCGGCACCTGCATGGCCATGATCGCCCCCTGCCCCTGCTGCTTTGGAGCAGCGGTGGCCGCCATCATCATCGCCTTCGACACCACGGTGGTGGGCCTGGCTGCCGGTGCTATTGCCTATGTAATATCTAAGGTCCGGAGAAGGTGGTACGAGGAGTACCTGTCTAACCTGGATGCCCTGTGTGAATCAGCCCTGGAGGTTATGGATCATGGTAAGACGCAAACGCCTTATGTTGCATGATCATGAAGAAGACCCTATGGCTGGTTCAGCTAACTTGGTAGATGCCATGCTGGTTCTAGCAGTGGGTTTTTTAATCCTTTTGGTACTGTCCTGGAACATGCAGAATGTGGTATTTGCCAACATGACCACTGAGGAAAAGCAACAGACCATGGAGGCCATGAAACAAGTAGCCCGAAGTGGAGATGGGGAAGGAACTTAACCAGACCCCTCAAACAGAGTCGGGGTCTGGTCAGGGATTCGTGCAGAAGGGTACCGTTTATCAGGACCCTCAAACTGGGGAGCTGATCATGGTGGAGGGAGGTTGACCTTAGTAATAACTTATGGGCCTTTTTAGCCACCAGAGTAATAATACAAATTAAATAGAAAGTATTATATTTGGGAGTGCCGCATCTTTAATTGGACGAGAAAAAAAACGACGATAGTCAAGCTAACCCAAAACCCGAAAATGCACATTTCTGACCCTAGACTAACTCGTCCCTGCCATCAAATCCCCATCCCATCCCGGGATACAGATGGAAAAAAAGCCTTTTAGGCCTACCTCCGGTTTACAGGGCACCAAGAGGGTGCCTCTGTAAACACATTTTTTTTAGTGGTGTTTAAAGTCCTTAAAGAATGTTCCTAAATTAAAAATATTGGAGATTTAATATGAAACTGAAGCTGGTTCGCCAATTGAAAGGGAGCGAAGTGATCCGGAATTTAAATGTCAAATATGGCTCAGTGGATAACCTAAAGGAACTTATTAAAAAGGATCCGGAAAATTTTTTGTATCAACATGACCTGGAAAACTGGCTTTTATACCAGAAACATCCCCATAGAGTGATAGAAGAAAGGGAAACCATCTTCCTAAATTATAGTGAAATTAGGAGGTCCGATCTGAAACTCTTAGAGATTATTAAAAAACAGAATCCCAGTTCCATAAGTAAACTCTCCGCCATCCTAAATCAGGATCTAGAAGAAGTTCAGCCCCAGGTACAACGATTAGCAATGGATGGTCTATTAAAATTAGTACCCGGACCCCAAGATGATGAAAGGCCGGTGGTTAATTTTGTTAAAATAGAGTTTGAGTTGTGAACCGTAACTCTTATGGTTATTACTAAAAACCCTTCTTTTTATTCCAGAGTAATATCCCGGATATATTTTATTACAAAACTATTGATTTTACACCACCCAGTAATAATAAAAATCTTTTAAAAAGTATTATATAGAGATCTTTCCCATTTTATTTTCTGGACAGGTGTGAAGGAAGTTCCTCTGCCCCTCGTCTATCTTTTTTTAAAAAACCTGGTGTATTATTTTAGACCCTGTTTCCAGTGTAACGTAATAATATTCTACGAAGTATTACCACCTTTTTAAAGGACCCACCCAAAGTTCATAATACTAAGTTAATAAATAGTATTATATTAGGGGAAGAAACAATCATATCTCATATAATTACACTCGGGGGTGATTAAAAGTA
>Ga0123328_1002220_pt1 | contig 17732 bp, 12 predicted proteins | sample BioC12SIPDNA_2_FD_89702 | JGI IMG/M metagenome (GOLD analysis project Ga0123328, IMG submission 89702) | Anaerobic biogas reactor microbial communites from Washington, USA - Biogas_R1_A C12 SIP DNA | ecosystem: Engineered > Bioreactor > Anaerobic > Unclassified | place: Washington, USA...
CGCTGGACCGACAGCTCCCGGTTGTTCTCGAGCGCGAGCAGGATGGCATCCTGTACGTCGATGGACAGAGGCCCGTCGTCCATCGGACGCGGATCGGCGGAGTCCCGGGCCTCGCGTGCGGGGGCGTCGGCGGGCGTCCGCGTCGGCGCGATCCTGACGTCCGCGGGCTTCGCCTCGGCGTGCAGGTCGCCCTGCAGCGCGCAGGCCCCGGCGGCCGGCAGCAGGACGAGAAGGGCCAGAAGGACGGGCCGTGCACGCTTTGCCGGGGCGGCGGGCAGGCTGCGCATCGTGTCACTCATCGTTGGCGGGCGTCTTGCGTTCGAAAACGGAGTAGACGACGGGCACAAAGACCAGGGTGATCAGCGTGGAACTGAGGAGCCCGCCGATCAGCGCCCGGGCCATCGGCGCCTGGGCCTCACTGCCCTCGCTGAGCGCCAGCGCCAGCGGGAGCATCGCGAGGCTGGTCGTCAGGGCGGTCATCAGGATCGGACGCAACCGGCGGCGTGCGGCCTCTTCGATGGCCTCTCGAAGGGGCAGGCCGTCGCGGCGGCGCAGCAGGTTCGTCTGATCGACCAGCAGGATGGCGTTGTTGACCACGATGCCGCCCAGCATGATGCAGCCGATGTAGGACTGGATGTTGAAGGTCGTGTTCGTCAGGAGCAGCAGCAGGATGACGCCGATGGCGGCCTCCGGCACGGAGAACATGATGACGAAGGGGTCGCGCAGGGATTCGTACTGGGCGGCCATCACCATGTAGACGAGAATGAGGGCGAGTATGATGCTCAGCAGCAGTTCACGGAAGGCTTCCTGCTGATCCTCGTAGTCGCCGACGAACGCGATGCTGAACCCCCTGGGGACGGGCACCGAGCGGAGCTTCTCGGCCGCGTCCCGGACAACGCTGCCCATGTCCCGCCCGCTGATGTTGGCCGACACGGTCACCACGCGTTCCTGGTCCTTGCGAGTGATGCGGACGGGCCCGGTCTCGGGCTCGACGGTCACGACGTTCCGCAGCACCACCGGCTGGCCGTCGGCGTTCGTGATCGTCAGGTCCAGCAGGTCGCGCAGGTCCATCCGCTCGGCGTCCTTCAGCTTGACGATGACGGGGAACTCGTCCCCCCCCTCGCGGTAGTTGGTGGCCCGCGTGCCGGAGAGGACGGTCTGGAGCATGTTGCCGACGGCGTCGACGGTGACGTTCATGTCTGCGGCCTTCCGGCGGTCGACGCGGACCAGTTCCTCCGGGGTGCCGGACTCGCGGCCCAGGCGGACGTCCGTCACCCCGGGGACCTCCGCGAGCACCTCCTCGACCCGTGCGGCCAGCGCGTCGCCGATGTCCAGCTCATACCCGCGCACGTCCACCTGCACCGCCTCCGAGGAGCCTCCGCCCCGCATCCGCATCATGCCCTGCCCCGCCCGGACGCGGACGGTCATGCCCGGGATGCCGGACAGCGCCGCGCGAAGGGCGGCCGACACCTCCTCGCTGGAGCGATCCCGCTGCGCAGCGGGCACCAGGGAGAGGCGCAGGTTGCCCGTGTGGGAGCCGGCCGCCCGAAAGCCGCCGCCGCCCACGCCCGTCACCATGTGCCGCAACTCGGGCACCTGCTCGGCGACGATGGCCTCGATGCGCCTGAACTGCCGGTCCACAACGTCCACGCGCGTGCCCACCTCCATCTCGCCGTCGATCCGCACCTCCCCCTCGTCCGAGGCGGGCATCAGTTCGCTGCCGACCAGCGGAATCAGGGCAAGGGCGCCGACCAGCATGGCCACAGGCACGGCAACGGCGATCAGGCGGTGCCCCAGCGCGGCGTGCAGGAGCTTCCGGTAGCCGCTCTCCATCCCCTCGGTGAAGCCCGTCCCCATCCGGCGCGCTCTCTCGAGGAGCCCACTGTGGGCGGCATGCTCCCTGCGGGGGGCGCGGAAGAGCCGGGCGGCCAGCATCGGCACCACCGTCAGGGCCACCCCCAGCGAGCAGAGCAGCGCGAACGCCACCACGTAGGCCAACTGGCGGAACATCACGCCGGACATCCCGCGCATGAACACCAGGGGCAGGAACACGGCCACCGTCGTGAGCGTGCTGGCGATGACGGCGGACGCGACCTCATCGGCGCCGTCGACGGCCGCGCGCTCGGCCGGCACTCCGGACTCGTGCAGGCGGTAGATGTTCTCCAGCACGACGATCGAGTTGTCCACCAACATGCCGATTCCCAGCGCCAGCCCGCCCAGCGTCATGATGTTGAGCGTGAACCCGCAGAAGTACATCAGGGCGAACGTAGCGATGATCGACAACGGAATGGCCGTGGCGATGACGCCCGTGCTGCGCACGCTGCGCAGAAAGACCAGCAGCACCAGCACGGCCAGAAGGCCGCCGTACATGGCCGTGGTCCCGACATTCGTGATCGAACGCTCGATGTAATCGGCCGAGTCCGTGATGGGCACCAGGCGGATCTGCGGGATATCGCGAGCGAGGAGCACCAGCTCCCTGCGCACCCGCCGGGCCACGTCGACGGTGTTCGTGCCGGACTGCTTGTTCACCGACATCTGCACGCCGTTCTGGCGGTTCACCCGCGCGATCCGGGTGATCCGGGGCCAGGTGTCGTCGACGGTCGCCACCTCGCGCAAAAGCACGGGCACGCCCTCGCGCACGGTCACGACCGTGTTGCGGATCTCGTCCAGGCTGCGGTACTCGCCGGGCGTGCGGATGAGCACGTCGTAGATGCCGCGCTCGATGTTGCCGGCCGGCACGTTGACGTTGCCGGCACGGACGCGGCTGATGATCTGGTCCAGGGACAGCTCCAGTCCCTTGAGCCGGTCGGGGTCCAGGTTGACGTGGATCTCCCGCTCGCGCCCGCCCCAGACGTCGATCGCCGCCACCCCGGGCACCCGTTCGAGGCGGTACTTGATCCGGTCGTCGATGATCCGACGCATCTCCACGGGGTCCAGGCGGCTGGACGCGCCCAGGACCATGATGGGGAAGCTGGCCAGGTCGAACTTGCGCAGCATCGGGCGCTCGGCATCCTCCGGCAGGCGCCCGATCACCCGGTCCAGGCGGTCGCGTATGTCATTGGCCGCCGCGTCCAGGTCGGTGCCCCAGGCGAACGATAGGCGCACCTGACTGGTGCCCATGCCGGAGGTCGAGTTGACCTCTTCGACCCCGGGCACGGCGCTCAGGGCCTGTTCGGTCGGCCGTGTGACCAGTTCCTCCATCTCCTCCGGGCTGGCATCCTCGTAGGATGTCGCGACCGACAGCGTCGGGAAGGTGATGTCCGGCATCAGGTCCACGGGCAGGCGCGCCAGCGAGACGCCGCCGAGGATCACCACGACCAGGGCGACCATGGTCGTCAGAACCGGACGGTGCACGGCGAGGCGCGTAACGTTCATGAAGCCGCCCTCTCCCCCGCCCCGGACTCGTCCGCGTCGGTCACGACCGTGACCGCCGACCCGTCCTCCAGCAGGTGGTGCCCCAGGATCACGACCGTGCCCGTCAGTGCCGGCTCGAGTATCTGCTGCCGGTCCCCGTCCAGGGTGCCCTGCACCACGGGGACGAACCGGACGGTCCGGCCGCTCTCGTCCGTCTGGAAGACGCCGAAGCGCCCGTCCCGGCGCGCCAGGGCGGAGGACGGCACGGTCGTCGCGTTCTCGACCCTTCCGAACTCGATCGAGGCGCGCACGAACATGCCCGGCTTCAGAAGCCCTTGCGGATTGGGCAGCTCGACCTCGACCCGTGCCTGTCGTGAGGTCTCGCGCAGCAGAGGGGCCACGCGCACGACCCGGCCCGAGAAGGTCTCCTCCGGGAACGCGTCCGTGGTCACCATGACCTCCTGGCCGGGCTGGACCTTCGTGTAGTCCCGCTCGATGACGTGAAGGGCGGCCGTCAGCGTGTTCAGATCCAGGATCGAGACGATGGGGTCGTTGGCCCTCAGAAGCGCCCCCTCGTCCACGAACCGCTCCCCCACGAGCCGCTCGTCGGCCCCGTCCTCCCAGTCCACCGCAATCTGCGTGTACGACTGGCGGACCTGTGCGGACTGGAGCGCCGCCCTCCTCTGGGCGACCTGCGCGGCGGCCACCCGCGCGGCGGCCGTCCGGGCCTGGAAGTTCGCCTCGGCAGCGTCCAGGTCGGACTCGGAGGCGATGCCCTTCTCCCTCAGCGCCTGCACGCGCTCATACTCCCGCCGGCCGATCGCCAGCGCGCTCTCCGTCTGGATCAGGTTCGCCTCGGCGACCTCCAGCTCGGCCCGCGACTGCTCAACCTCGAGGACGTACTCGTCGTCGTCCAGCACCGCCACGACCTGTCCCCGACTCACCCGGTCGCCGATGTTCACCAGCAGTTGCTCCAGTCGGCCGGATACCTTCGGCGCCACGGTGAACTCGGACCGCGGCCTCAGCGAGCCGGTGAAGAACGCGACGTCCCGGATCAGCCCGGTGCTCACGGGGCCAACCTCGATCGGCACGGCCTGCCCCCTGCCTGCGCCGGGCCCCGCCGCACCCGCCGCATGCGCCCGGGCCTTGACGTAAACCCGCCAGCCCAGAAGGCTGAGCAGCACCAGGACGACCACGATGGCGATTGGCTTCTTCATACGTTCCCAGATGTTGCAGGCGACGGGGGGACCGGGAGCTACCGAAAACCGTACAGGGAAAGATGATCGCCGAAACGACGCCCGCGCGCAACGTCCTTGCTCCGAAACGCCGGCCGTTTCCCCCCCCACGGACTACCCGGAAGGCGGACGCCTCAGCCACCGCCGGCGAGACGCCGCCGCTGCGCCCCGCAGTACAGATGCCTCAGACGTGCCTGCCGGTTGACAGAGGCCGCCTGCACGGTAGACTGGCGGGCATCCACGGGACCTGAGGTGGACCGCCATGCCGATCAAACACTGCTACATCGCCGTCGACCTGGGCGCCGAGAGCGGGCGCGTGATGCTCGGCACCCTGGAGGCCGGGCGCCTGGAACTGCTCGAGGCGCATCGATTCCCGAACGGTTCGGTGCCTCAGGGCGACTCCATCCGCTGGGACATCGGGCGGCTGTTCGCCGAGATCGACCAGGGGATCGCCCGGGCGGCCGGCCGGGCCGGCGGCCGCCTCGAGGCTGTCGGCGTCGATAGCTGGGGGGTGGACTTCGGCCTGCTGGACGAGGACGACCGCCTGATCGAGCCGCCCTATCATTACCGCGACTCCCGCACCGACGGCATGATGGAACGCGCATTCGAGCGGCTGCCGAGGCGCGAGTTCTACGGCCGGACCGGCATCCAGTTCCTGCCGATCAATTCGGTCTTCCAGCTCCTGGCGATGCGCCTGGCGGGCGACCCGGTGCTCGAACGCGCGAAGCGGCTGCTCTTCATCGCCGACCTGGTCAACTGGCACCTGTGCGGTCAGCGGCTGGCCGAATACACCCTGGCCAGCACCTCGCAGATGATGGACATGCGCACGGGGTGCTGGTCGGAGGCCGTCCTGTCGGCACTCGAACTGCCGGCCGACATCCTGCCGGACATCGTGCTGCCCGGCACGGGCATCGGCGAGCTTCGGCCCGAGCTGGCCCGCAGGATCGGCGTGCGGCCCCTGCCCGTCGTGGCGGTCGGCGCGCACGACACCGCCTCGGCGGTGGCCGCCGTTCCCGCCGAGGGCGACCGCTGGGCGTATCTGTCCAGCGGCACATGGTCCCTGCTCGGCGTCGAGCGGGACCGCCCCATGATCACCGACGAGACCTTCGAGGCGGCCTTCACCAACGAGGGAGGCGTCGAGGGCACCTTCCGACTGCTGAAGAACATCATGGGGCTCTGGCCGCTCCAGGAGTGCCGGCGGCAGTGGGCGTCCGAGGGAATGACGTTCGCCTACGAGGCGCTGACGGCCATGGCCGAGGCGTCCGAACCGTTTGCAGCGGCGCTGGACCCGTGCGACGACGCCTTTCTGGCGCCGGGGAACATGCCCGCGCGCATCAACGAGCACATGGCCGCGCACGCACGGACGCCGTTCGCGGACAGGGGCGGCATGGTCCGGGCCATCCTGGAGGGCCTGGCCCTCGCCTACCGCCGGCACGTGCGGCAACTGGAGTCCGTCGTCGGCCACGGCGTGGACGCCCTGCACGTCGTCGGGGGCGGTTCCCGCAACGGCCTCCTGAACCGTTTCACGGCCGACGCGACCGAACGGCCGGTCGTGGCCGGCCCGGTCGAGGCGACCGCCATCGGCAACGTCCTGATGCAGGCGCTGGCCACGGGCCGCGTCGATTCGATCGAGGAGGCCCGAGCGGTCGTTTGCAGGTCGTTCCCCACGCAGCGGTACGAACCCGGGGATCCCGAGGTCTGGCGTCACGAAGAGGAACGCCGGCTCCCGGCAGACTGAACGTCGAACGAGGAGTACCCATGACGAACAGAGCGCAGGTCGAACGGGTCTACAGCGAGGCGAGTTCGCGGTATGCCGAACTCGGGGTCGATGCGCGGACGGCACTGGACCGGCTGAGCGGCGTCGCCGTCAGCCTGCACTGCTGGCAAGGCGACGACGTGGCCGGCTTCGAGGCGCCCGACGCGGAACTCTCGGGCGGCGGCATCCAGGCCACCGGCAACTACCCCGGCCGCGCGCGCACGCCGGAGGAACTGCGGGCCGATCTGGACGTCGCCGTGTCGCTGATCCCGGGCACGCACCGGCTCAACCTGCACGCCATCTACGGCGAGTTCGCCGGGCAGTCGGTCGACCGCAACGAGATCGGCCCCGAGCACTTTGCCGGCTGGACAGATTGGGCGCGCCAACGAGGGATGGGCGTGGACTTCAACCCGACCTTCTTCTCGCACCCGCTGGCCCAGGACGGCCTCACGCTCAGCCACAGCGATGAGGGCGTGCGGCGGTTCTGGATCGAGCACGCCATCGCCTGCCGCCGTATCGGCGCGCACTTCGGCCGGGCACTGGGCACCCCCTGCGTCACGAACCTGTGGATCCCTGACGGCACAAAGGACACGCCGATCGACCGGGCGGCACCGCGCCGCAGGCTCAAGGACGCGCTGGACGAGATCTACGCGGAGCCGCTCGACCGCGCGCACAACCTGGACAGCCTGGAGGGCAAGCTGTTCGGCATCGGCTCGGAGAGCTTCGTGGTCGGATCCCATGAGTTCTACCTCGCCTACGCACTGGCCAACGCCAGGCTGCTCTGCCTCGACACGGGCCACTACCACCCCACCGAGCAGGTGGCCGACAAGGTCTCGGCCGTCCTGACGTTCCTGGATGAGATCCTGCTGCACGTCAGCCGCGGCGTGCGGTGGGACAGCGACCACGTGGTCACGTTCGGCGACGACGTGACGCTGCTGGCCGCCGAGCTGGTCAGGAACGACTACCTGCCGCGCGTCCATCTGGGGTTGGACTACTTCGACGCCAGCATCAACCGCGTCGCCGCCTGGGTCATCGGCACGCGTGCGTTCCTGAAGGCGCTGCTCCTGGCGATGCTGGAGCCGACGGACCGCCTGCGCCGGATGGAGCTGGAGGGCGACACCACGGGGCGCCTGGCGCTTCTGGAGGAACTGAAATCGCTCCCGTTCGGCGCCGTCTGGGACTACCACTGCCTGCAGTGCGGCGTCCCCGTCGGCCCGGCCTGGCTCGAAGAAATCCGCCGCTACGAGCGCAAGGTGCTCTCGCAACGGCAGTAGGCGACGGCTCAGGGCGCCCAACCGGTGACCGTGTCGATCATGGCTTGGAAGGCCGGGAAGCAGGCCTCGCCCTTGTCGCGCATGTAGGGGGAGGCGGTCGGGCAGACGGTCAGGCCGCGGCGGTCGTCGAAGGCATCCCGGATCAGCGCCAGCGTCTCCTCGCGGATCTCGTCAGGGCCGCAGCCGTACATGCGGTCGATCTGGATATTGCCTTCCAGTGACATACGGCCGCGAGCGGCGGCCTTCGCCTCCGCCGCCGTGATGTCTCCCTGCGGCGGAGGCTCGAACGGATGCAGCACGTCGATCCCGACGTCCACCATGTCGCCGATGACTTTTCTGATGGAGCCGTGGCAGTGCACGTGCACGCGCCCGCCCGCTTCGTGGATCATGTCCAGGATCGGCCGGTCGTAGCGCACGTTGAAGTCGCGGAAATCGCGCGGGCTATGCACGGGCGGGATGATGAGTTCCTCGCCCGAGATCGAGAAGAACGGGCCCACGCCGTGCGCCAGAAGATAGCGCAGGCGGTTGAGCAGGACGTTCATGCGCCACTCGCACAGGGCGTGGAGCAGGTCGCGGTGTGTCACCGACATGAGGGCAAACAGCTCCGAGCCGAGAAGCTCGACCGCTACGCCGCCCGGATTGTGTCCGAGTCCGGCCTCCGCAATCCCGGCGTCGCCGATGGCCGCCTCGCAGCGTGCGTGGGCCGAGACGTCGCCTCCCACGTCGGGCAGCGGCAGCGAGAGGTATGTCTCGACGTCCTCGGGACCCTTGATGAAATGTGATCGGTCCAGGCCGGGCTGCCCTTTCAGGCTGACAAGGCGGGTGCTCTGCAGGGGCCCGGCCGGCGTGTGGAGCGTAAGGACCTCCAGTTCCCAGTCGTCCGAGTGCGGCTCCCGGCGGCGGTCGATCCGGTGATGCGATTCGCAGGCCGCCGTATCCCAGAAAGCCTTCCGCTCAGTGTGCGCGCGCATGTAAGCCTTCAGACGATCGTAACTTGGATCGTCCGGCGGGAAGGCAGTACGGATGTACACGCACGGACGATCCTGCTCCTGATGGCGGTAGCACCGCGTCAGCCGCTCCCGGCGCGTCAGTTCCCGCACGTTCCGGCGATCCTCCACGCGGGCGCTCGATGTCAGAGGGTCTCCTCAAGACTTCGGAGGTATGCGACGGCACGGCGCACGCCTTCGGCCGGAGTGTAGTCGTTGCCTTCATACTCTATGTTGATGCAGCCGTCGTAGCCGGCCTTCTTCATGGCGGCGAGCGACCCGGCCTGGTCGATGTCGCCCTCGCCGATGAGGGCGGCCACGTAGTGATGCCCGTCCAGCATGAGGCGGGCGCCCGGATTGGCCGCATCAACGATGCGCCAGTCCTTGAAGTGCGCGTGCACGACGTGCTCGGCGCAGCGCGCGAACGACGCCCCCGGGTCCTCGCCGGTGCCGGCGTTGCCGTTGTCGAACGTGAGCTTCAGGCCGGGCACCTCCCGCATGGCCTCCAGCACGTCATCGCCGACGACGAAGGGGCTGTCCGCACCCGGGAAGTTCTCGATGGAGAGCACCAGGCCGGCGTCTTGCGCGATCGCGTTGGCCATCTGGAGCCCGCCGATCCAGCGCTTGCGGGCTTCGGTCCGGTCGACGCCCTCGATGCCGGGCGTCGTCACCATCATCAGCGGCGCGCCGAGGACGAGGGCCTCGTCCACCTGCCGCTTCGTTGTGTCGAGCGCCTTCGTCAGTTCGCCTTTATCGGTCGCGGCCAGGTTGGCGCTGTAGATGTAGCAGACGACGGGGATGCCGGCATCGTCCACGCGGGCGCGCACCTCATCAACCGTCATGCCGCAGCTGCCGAAGAAATCGATCCCTGCCATGCCCAGTTCGGCCGTCAGCCGCAGCATCTCGTCGAAGTCGAAATGCTCCTTCTGGCGCGTCATCGTGTACGACATCATCGAGTATCTCATGGATGCTCCGTTAGCCGAGGACTTTGTGCAGGTTGTCGATGCTGATTCGGGCGCTCTCCAGCGCGGGGCGCTCGCAGCGGTCCTGCTCATAGATGATCCACTTCGAGCCCGCATCGTCCGCCGCGTTCAGCACGGCCTCCAGGTCCAGGACGCCGCGGCCGATCTCGATGAACTCGTCGTTCGGGCCGATGTCCTTCAGGTGAAGCTGGGGCACGCGGCCGGCGTACTTGCGGATGTAGGCGACCGGATCGGCGCCGCCGCGGGCGATCCAGTGCGTGTCCAGTTCCGCCATCACCTGCGTGGGGTCTGTCTGCTCGTAGAGCGCGTCCAGCGCATACTTGCCGTCGAACGTGTGGAACTCCTGGGCATGATTGTGGTAGCTGAACAGGATGCCCTTCCCCGCCGCCACCCTCCCGGCCTCCTGCACCAGCGCGATGGCGGCCGGCCAGTCCTTCTCCACGTCGCCGGCCAGACTCACGCTGATGTAGGGGCATCCGACGCCGGCGGCGTAGGCGTACGCCTGGCTGTCGGGCGCGGCGATCTGGTCCTTCGGCGCGTGCAGGCCGCAGGCGCGCAGGCCCAGGCTCCGGAGCAGGTCTGCCAGTTCGTCGGGCGGCATGCTGCCGTAGTTCCAGGCGAACTCGACGCCGTCGTATCCCATGTCCGCCAGGGCCTTCAGGGTGCCCGCAAAGTCCTTTTCGCAGTCTCCGCGCACGGAGTACAACTGGATGCCGACCGGTGTGTCTTTCACGGGTACGCCTCCGTTCAGTGTTCGCGGATGAGCCGTATGGCGGCGTCGGCCAGAAGGTCGCCCGCCTCGGGTGCCAGCCTGCTGGAGCCGGCGAAGGTCGTCTCGTAGCCGCCGCGCACGAACGCCTCGCGCGTGGGCACATAGCCGACCATGCCATTCGCCTGCGCGGCCACCAGCGCGTGGCGCGGGTGGCACGAGGTCTTGATGCGCAGGCCGTGCTCCACGAAGTACTCCGCCGGGATGCCCACGATCGCCAGGCGGCCCAGGAACAGCGCCTGGACCTCCGCCGGCTGGGCGCCGCGCGTGCGGATGCGCTCCAGAACCTCCGGCATGCCCTCGTCGTAGAGCGCGGGATCGATGAACCTCTGGGCGCCTCGCACGGTGCCCCGCACCTCGTCCTGGGAAGGCACGCGACAGGGCAGCGTGACGGTGGTGGCGGCGGCCCCGAGCGGCCAGTCGTCCGAGAACTCCATCGCGCCCAGCGCCTTCCACGCGTCCTCGGCCAGCCGCCGCCCGGCGTCGTCCATGCTGAAGACCGGCCGGCCGGCCGGCTGCTCGCAGGAGATGTTGCCCTGCGCGCCCGCCAGGAAGACGGTATGCGGGCAGCCCAGGGACCGCATCTCCCGCGCAAGCACGCCCGGATACCCGCCGGTGAACTGTGTGCCGCCGCCCAGGTGCGTCGGATGGCAGGCGAAGTTGACCATGGCGCCCAGAAGCGTGCCGTCCTCCCCACGCGCCGCCAGCACCGACACCTCGGGGTCGATCGGGCCTTCCAGGCACACGGCGTCCGGCTCGGTGAAATGCGCGTGCGTGCGCACGGTGCCGTCACGCATGATGACACGCCGGTTGGCGGCGACGTCGAACTCGCAGGTGCGCGCGAATCCGAGCGTCGCCGGGCGCAGCGCATCGAGTGCCCGGCCGAAGGCCGCCACGCACCGGCCCGTCATTTCCTCCACGTAGCCGTCATCGCGCGGCACGACGCCGCAGTGGGCCACGGCGGGGCCGCCGTGGTTGTGCGTGGCCGCCACCATGATGCCGCGGCCCGGGAACCCGTGCTCCGCCTCGATGCGACGGCGGATGCCCTGCGTGGTTGTCCAGCGCACGCTCAACGTGTCGAGCACAACGAAACCGATCCGTTCCTCTCTGCGTTCGAACACCGCCACGCGCGCGTGCAGCGGGTCGTGCACGGAGTCGGGCACGATGTCCTTGAGCCAGCCGATCTTGTGCGTGCCCGGGGGCGGCGTGATCTCGATCTCTGCGAACCCCGCCCGAAGTTGCGGCTTCATGGTCGCCGTCTCCTTGCACCGTCGAGGCGCTCACGAAAGGGCGTCGGGGTCGATCCGGTCGATGTTCTCGAAGACCTTCCGGATCGCGCCGGCCACCTTCGCCGCGACGTCGGGGCCGTTGGGCGCCCGGAGGGCCATTACCAGGGCGAAGTAACTGTCGCAGTGACGCTGCGCGACCGGGAAGTGCGCCGGATCATAGTCGACGCCCTCGTTCGCTCCCTTGATCGACCACGGGAAGCCGCCGCCGTAGGCGTTCCGGGCCTGGAAAACGGTCATGGCCGGCAGGATGAACCGCTGCCAGACGCTCGCCGGCACACCCTCGGCGTTGACCGCTTTGACGACGGCGTCGCGCATCTTCACCCGGTCGCCCGTCCAGCCGATGGCGTCGAAGTCGATCCGGCAGCAGTAGTTGTACCAGTTGTGGGTGTGCCGCGGCGGCTCCGTCGGCAGGATCAGCCCCTTGATGCCGGCCAGTTCGCGGTTCATCACGTCGCCGTTCGCCCGGAGCATGCGCCAGTAGCCGTCCATCTTCTGCAGTTGCGCGCGGCCGAAGGCGGCGGGCATGTCGGCGCCGCGGTACATCCAGCCCAGCGCGTAGGCATGGTAATCGCGGCTCTCGACGGGGGTGCGCGTCTCGCCGAAGCTCCAGACCTGCGCGGCCTTGCGGGCGATCTCGTCGTCGTCGGTCACGAACATGCCGCCCTCGCCGGCGCAGAGGCACTTGTTCTGATTGAAGCTGAAGGCGGCGCAGTCGCCCATGGTGCCCGTTCGGCGGCCGTCGAAGAGCGCGCCGTGCGCCTGGCAGGCATCCTCGATGACCTTCAGGTTGTGCTTGCGCGCGATGGCCATCACCTTCTCCATGTCCACGGCCAAACCGTGCAGATGGACGACGATGATCGCCTTCGTCCGCGGCGTGATGGCCGCCTCGATCCTGTCGACGTCCATGTTGATCGTGTCGAAGTCGATGTCGACGAAGACCGGGATGGCGTTGTGGTGGATGACGCACGTGGCGCTGGAGGACCAGGAGTAGGCCGTCACCAGGACGTGGTCGCCGGCGCCGACGCCGCAGGCGGCCACGCCCATGTGCAGCGCGGCGGTGCCGCTGTTCGTGAAGATCGCATGCCGGTTGCCGTTCCAGGCGGCGAACTCGTTCTGGAACGCAATGCAGTTGGGGCCGTAGGCGTGGCTGCCGCCTTCGAGGGAGGCCATGACCATCCGACGGTCGGTCTCGTCAATCGGGGGCCAGGGCTTGATCGTGCCGGGGGCGACGGCCGGGCGGCCGCCGAGGATGGCCAGCTTCTCGTCTGCGCTGCTCATTTCCGCTCTCTCCGCGGGGGCGTGGGGACTGGGGACGGGTTCGATGCACGTCATTCTGGCCCATGGCACAGGCCGAGGCAAGAGGTGGGTTCTGTCATCTCGGGTAGTATCTTGCTGAGTCCGCGGCCCCATGCCTGACGGGGCGCCCGATCTGTTGGGGAGATCAGTCGGATCGGACCGATCGGACTGATCGCGGGCCGGCGGGCGGCCCCCCTCTCCCTACGGGCGGTGCGACGCAACGAAGTCGCGCGGCGAGCAGCCGAAGTGGCGACGGAAGACCTTCGAGAAGTAGTTCGGGCTCCGGTAGCCGACCGCCCGGGCGATCTCGGAGACCTTCAGGACGCCTGCCAGCAGCAGCGCCTTGGCCCGCTCCATGCGCACGCTCGTCAGGTAGGAGAAGAGCGTGAAGTCGCTCTCGGCGCTGAACACGTGCGAGAGGTAGTAGCCGCTGACGTGCAGCGCCTCGGCGATCTCGTCCAGCGACACGCAGCGCGCGTAGTGCTGCTGGATGTACTGGCGGGCGCGGCTCATCAACTCGTGCCTGCGCACCTCTCCATAGGCCGTCGGCGCCTCCTGCCCCTCGCCCGCCGGGGGAACCAGATCGCGGTAGATCAGCATCAGCAGCGTCAGGATGCGCGAGCGGGCCACGAGCTGGTCCATCTCCCGGCCCTGTGCCAGGTCGGCCCGCAGCAGGTCGGCCAGCCCGGCGATCTGGCTCCGACACGCCGGAGAAAGCCGTTCGAGCGACTGGGGCGGCACGGCGCGGAAGTAGTCCTCCTCGGCCTCCCACCGGAAGGCGCAGTAGAAGACCTCCAGCCCCTCTTCCAGGTCGAACTCGTCCCGGTGGGAGGACGCGGAGGGCACCAGAAGCGTGTCCCCTGGGCCGGCCGACACGGGGCCGCCGGGCATGTGGACCTTCACCGAGCCCGCCACCACGTGCAGTATCTCGGCCGCACGGTTCACGTGCGCTTCCTCGGCGTAGATCGGGTCGAACGCCATCAACCCGACGGACGCGATCTCGGGCAGTGGCGCCTCGACGCCGGACCAGACCTGGGGATCATCTTCGCTCATCAACGGCCGCCTGGCGGCAGGGTCGTGCCTTCCCGCCGGGCAGTATGGTATGCGCCCGAAGCGGTGTCAACCGCACGCCCGACTACGGACGGCGGGCTGCGCGCAGCGCCTGGAAGTCCCCCTCCGGCGGATGCCGGAAGTAGCCCGCGCGGCTGGCGCCCGGCAGCCCGGTCAGACGGCAGGCGTCGGCCATCATCTCGGCCATCTTGAACCCGGTGACCATGCCGTCCAGAACGGGCACGCCGATGGCGGCCAGCGTTCGATCCATGCGGGAGCTGAGGACCGAGCCGATGTGCGTGCACCCGGCGATGATCAGTTCCGCGCCGTCTTCTTCCACGCAGCGGCGGGCAACGTCGACGGCCACCCGGAAGACGTCTTCCTCCGGAGTGCGGTCCGGGTACAGGTCGTTCGCGTCGATTCCGATCGGCCGGTGCGAGGCCAGGCGCCCGTCCAGGCCGTACTGGCGGAGCATCATCCGCTGGATCATGCCGTTCTGGTGGTCCACGGTGATGAGCGAGTAGCGGGCGGCCATCATGTGCGCCACGAGCGCCGCCGACTCCAGCGTGGCCGTCACGGGGATGTCCACGAGCGAGCGGGCCTCGTAGAGCCCGATGTCCAGGTTGCAGGAGATGAACACCGCGTCGCAGCCGTCGCGCTCGGCCTGCATGACGCGCTCCAGCGTCGGGGCGGTGCACTGCTGACGGAAGTAGAGGAACTGGTTGTTGGCCAGGGGGTAGGAGTCGCCGATATCGACGACGTCGAACTCCGTGTCCGGACGCCGGATGCGTTCCAGGTTCTCCCGTCCCCGGGCCTCGTTCCCACGAAATGGATTCACGACGCGTATACGCACGCCTCTCTCCCTCGCCAAAGGCTACGGGCCGGCCAGCGCCCGGGTGACCTCGCCGGCCAGGGCGAACAGCTCCGCCGTGCGCTCCTGGTGGCCGGAACTGAGGAACCAGTTGTGCCCGCCGACATTGGCCTGGTTGCGCCAATTGCGGGCCAGGCAGGTGGTCTCCCAGCCCTTATCGCTTCCCGGCCGGGTATGATAGAACTGCAGGTTGCTCAGGCTGAGCCACATCATCATGTGGCGCGCCTGCAGGTGCTCCTCGCACCGGCGGGCCAGATCCGTCCCGAGCCGCGCCTTGCGTTCCGCATCCGTCAGCGCGTGCTCCAGAACGATCCGGGCCTCGCATTCCTGCACGCCGGCGCGCAGGGCCTCCATACGGTTCGTGGCGACCGCGCCGCCCGGGCCGGGGGCCATGACCGCCTCCGGGATCACGAGGTTCCGCCAACTGCTCTCCGGATAGCGCTCGTAGGAGCGGCCGGTGCGCCGGTCGCGGTTGTCCCGCAGGACCCTCCAGTACTCCGCCCCGAGCCGGCCGGGCCCGCGCTGGGCGCCCGTGATGCACACCTCCGGGTAGCGGAGCCAGCGCGTCGTCGGGTGCTCCTCGCGGCTGAAGCGGTCGAACTGCGACCACAGCACCGGTCGGTTCCAGCCGTGGAAGCTCTCGAGAATCCCCTTCCCCCTGCCGTGGCCGTCGGCCCCGTCGTCGGAAAACCGCACGCTCCAGACGACGGCCTGGTAGGCGATGGGCGTCACGTCATACATCCGCTTGCCTTCGGCGGGCCCGCCGTGGGACTGGATGGTCCAGGGCATGCCGCCGGTCATCTCATGGAAGAGTTCGACCTCGGCCTTCGTCGCCCAGGTATCGTGGAAAAGCCCCAGCGTGGCGATGTCCTCCTGGCCGCGCTCGCGCAGCCGGCTGCGAAGCTGGTCGAACAGCGGCTGCCAGAGCGGGCGGCTGGCCTCGGCGTCCAGGTGCGACGGCAGCGAAAGAAGCTCGGTGGCCGTCGTTCCGTCCGGCCCCGGCGAGACCATCGTGACCATCGGCCCCTGCCCGTACCGGCCGCCGATCTTCTCCATGTGCTCCAGATGCGAGCGCACGCGGAAGGCCACTCCGTGCGGGTTCTCGGCCGCGTTCGCCGGCAGCATGTAGACATCCCACACGACGAAGATGATCAGCTTCGGCGCGCCCATGTTCCGCTCGGCGACGTCCAGGTAGCGCTCCATGATCGAGAAGTCGTAGGTGTAGCCGTCGCCCTGCCGGACCCAGCGCACCATGGACTCCTCGTTGCCCAGGTTCGTATGGGCGATGAGCGGGACGTAGACGGTGCGGCTGCCCGTCTGGCCGATGAGGCGGAACGAGTTGGCGATCATCTCGAAGTGCTCGTCCGACCAGAGCGGCACGCCGTGTTCCAGGGCCAATGTGTCCGGGCACTGGATCATGTCCACCCAGGTGCGATAGTCCTGGGTGTCCGGCAGCGTCCAGTCGGCCACCCGCACCTCCAGCGGCACCGTCAGGGCGGGCTCGCCCTCCGCCCCCACGGCCACGGCGCCCGTGTACGTGCCGGCGGGGATGTCGGCCGGCACCCGCACGGTCACCCAGACGGGCACGTTGGCGCCCGGGACGGGGCTGACGGCGTCCGGCAGCTCCATGTCGCGGTACCACGCGCGCTTCAGGGGCGCCACCGGGGCCTCCGCCGGGGGCTCCGGCGACAGCGCACCGAACTGTCCCGCGTCGTACAGCACATAGGGATGCAGGGAGTTGAGGCGCGTCTGCTGTCGGGGCAACTGCCGTCCCCACTCGACTCCGTAGCGGACGCCGACGGCGTCGGCCGGGATGCGGCCGCCGGGCCCCGTCAGGTCGCCCGGCACGGCTTTCAGGCCGCGGATCGGCGTGCGGGATGCGACGACGAGCTTGCCGGAGAAGAGCCCGTTCCGCGCGCCGACGATCGTCACCGGCCGCGATGCGTCCGCCGGGTCTCCGAAGTCCAGCGTCAGGTCCAGCGCCAGCGGGTCGGCCGGCCAGGCCTGGAGCCCGTCCGGGCGGACGGCGTTCGGCACGAGGCCCGCGGCGTCGGCGGCCGTCAGCCGCACGCGCTTGATCTCGCACGTGTTGACGTTGTAGACGTCCTCGCCCTCCTCCGCCCCTTCGGTCGGATACGGACCGCGCACCACTTCCAGGGCCAGCACGTTCACGCCCTGCCGAAGCGCGTCCGCGGGGATCGGCAGGTCGGCAAGCGAGCGTTCCTGCCCGCCGGGGCCGTCGGCCACGGCCTGCCCGGGGGCCAGGTGCGCCCGCCCCACTTCCCTGCCGTTCAGATAGACGACGATTCCGCCGCTGTAGTCGGCCGAGAGGCGAAGCTCACGCACGGCCGCCGGATCGGTCACGGTGAAGCGCCCGCGCAGGCAGGCGCGGGCCAGCACGCCGGTCCTCGGCACGAGCGTGAGCGGCCCGCGGTTCCAGAACCGGTCGTCGAAGTCGGGGGCCTGCCAGCCCGCGGGCGCCGCGGGCGTCTCGTAGCCCATCCAGCGGCAACTGAACGGCGCCGTCTCTCCGGACTCGAGCACCGGCGCCGCCAGTTGGCTGTGCATCCGCCAGACGCCGAGCGTGTCCAGCACCACGGTGGGAGGGACGTTCTCCTGAGCGTGGACTCCGATGACGCCTACGGCAACCGACAGGCAGACGACCGTCAGAACGTATCTCCGCATCTCCCGTTCACTCCCTGCACTCAGTTCCTGTCAGGACTCCTCCACCGCCAGCACGCGGGCGGGGAAACCGTCCGCCCCGAGGACCTTCAACGGGGCGGCGATCAGCAGCACCTCGGTTCCCTGAATCTGGTCGAGGTTCGCCAGGAATTCTACCAGAACGATGCCCCGGCTGAGGAAGAAGTAG
>Ga0123328_1002228_pt1 | contig 17692 bp, 17 predicted proteins | sample BioC12SIPDNA_2_FD_89702 | JGI IMG/M metagenome (GOLD analysis project Ga0123328, IMG submission 89702) | Anaerobic biogas reactor microbial communites from Washington, USA - Biogas_R1_A C12 SIP DNA | ecosystem: Engineered > Bioreactor > Anaerobic > Unclassified | place: Washington, USA...
GCATTCTGTCATACTCTTCATAAACATCTCCAAGACAAGACTGTTGTCCATTCTGATCGATGATGGCGACAGGCTCAATACCCGCTGAGGAAGGCCATGTGGGGCCTATTGTTTCACAGACCCACAGGCAAGTCAAGAAATTCACTCCTCTTCGACGACCGTGTGTGTGTCCAGATTTCAGGGCACCGGCATTTCTGAGCCATTGAAGTGGCTGGGTGGCGGCCTCATCCGCCGGAGGGCGTTTTCACGAACGACGGATGAAGGCGCCGTGTACGAGCGACGCACGCCGCCGTCCGCGGCGCCCTGTCGCGTTTTTTTCTTTCGAAGAAGACGCTTTTCTATTGACTAATTCAATTGCTTAGTTAAACTATGTGAATGACTTGTTGTTGCGAAAGGGCCGGCGCATGAAGAAAAGGATACGAAAGGACGCGCAGGAAACGCGGGGACGCCTGTTGGCGGCGGCGGCCGAGGTCTTCGCCGAGAAGGGGTTCTGGGAAGCGACGCACGCGGAGATCTGCGAGAAGGCCCAGGCCAATACGGCGTCGGTGAACTACCACTTCGGCAGCAAGGAGAACCTGTACGTCGAGGCGTGGAAGGACTGCCACGCCGAATCGATGAAGGCTCACCCGCCGGACGGCGGCCTGTCGCCCGATGCACCGCCGGAGAAAAGGCTCTACGGCCGGATTCTGGCCTTCATGCACCGAATCGCCGACCCGGACAACCACGAGATCGAAATCGTCCATAAAGAAATGGCCAATCCCACGGGGCTCCTGATGCACGCGATGCATTCCACCATCGAGTCCGAACGTCAGACCACGCTGGCCCTCGTCCGGGAATTGCTGGGCGAGAACGCGAGCGAGCAAGCGGTGTGTCTTTGCGAAATGAGCCTGATGAGCCAGTGTTTCGGCCCGATGCTGCACTTGCGGCGGGGCAAGATGCCGCCCGGCGCGCCGCGTCCGCCCGCCCCGCTCGCCGAATTGAGCGTCGAGCAACTGGCCAATCACATCGTGCAATTCACTCTGGCGGGAATCCGAGGGATTCGCGAGAACCTCAACAATCCCAAGAAGAGCAGCAAGAGACGACGTTCGCGCAGGGGTGAATGACTATTCGCCCTTGCTCCAGACAGGAGTAATCCATGCGTGTTGCATTCAAGGCAGGTTTCGTCAAGCGGTCGTTGCAGCGGTATGGGGTAGTGGCGATGGTGCTGCTGGCCGGCTGCAAGGTCGGGCCCGACCACACTGAGCCCGAACTCCCTGCGTCGGCGGCCTGGCACAGCGAGCTGGCGGAGGGTCTGACCGCCGCACCGACGGACCCCGACGTGCTGGCATCATGGTGGACGACGCTGGGCGATCCGCAACTGTCCGCCCTGATCGAACGCGCCGTAGCGGGCAATCTGGACCTGAAGACCGCACAATCGCGGATTCGAGAATCGCGGGCGCGGCGGAGCATCGCCAAGGGCGCGATGTTTCCGACCCTGAACGCCTCCGGCTCGGCCACGTCGAGACGGACCGACACAAACGTGGGCTTCGACTCACACGGCGAGGTCTACTCGGCCGGCTTCGACGCGGGCTGGGAGCTGGATCTTTTCGGCGGAGTCCGTCGGTCCATCGAGGCGGCCCAAGCCGACCTGGAGGGCACCGAGGAGAATCTGCGCGACGTGCTCGTCTCCCTGCTGGCGGAAACGGCGCTGAACTACGTGGAGGTGCGAACGTTTCAGTCGCGCCTTGCGGCGGCGCAGGCGAGCCTGGCGACGCAGAGCGAAACCTACGAGCTGACCGCGTGGCGATCGCAGGCGGGACTCGATGACGAGCTGGCGGTGTACCAGGCCCGGTACAATCTCGAGAGCACGCGTTCTCAGATCCCCACGCTTCGCGCGGGACTGGAAGAGGCGATGAACCGCCTGGCGGTGCTGCTGGGCGAGGCGCCGGGCAACCTTCATCGCGAATTGGCCGAACCACGGGCGATTCCGCTGCCGCCGGACGAGATCGCCGTCGGTGTGCCGGCCGATACGCTGCGACGACGTCCCGATGTGCGGCGCGCCGAGCGGGAGCTGGCGGCCCAGACGGCGCGCGTCGGCGTCGCCACGGCGAACCTGTATCCGCAACTGACGCTGAACGGCTCGATTGGATTGGAGACCACGTCGCTGCGCGATCCCTTGTCGGAGCGGACCTGGACCATCAGCGGCGGCCCGCGTCTCTCGTGGCCCATCTTCGATCCGACCATCCGCCCGAACATCGAGGTGCAGTCGGCTCTCCAGGAGCAGGCCCTGATCCAATACGAGGCGACGGTCCTGGCGTGCCTGGAAGAGGTCGAGAATGCCCTGGTCGCCTACGGCCAGGAATTGCAGCGACGGGACAATCTGCGGCAGGCGACCGAGGCGGCGCAGGCAGCGGCTTCGCTGGCGCAGTACAAGTATCAGGCGGGCCTGACGGATTTCAGCAACGTCCTCGACGCGGAGCGCTCGCTCCTGTCGTTCCAGGACCAGTTGCACCAGAGCGATGGGACTGTGACATCCAACCTGATCCGGCTCTACAAGGCGCTCGGCGGCGGATGGACTTCGTTGGCGGTGGTCCCAGAGCCGAAGACCGCGAAACAGCATTGAGAATTGGAGAGAGCGAATGAGTGCGAAATCCCATGCACAATCCGATATCGCCGAGACGCTGGGCGTTGGCCACGCCGCACGTCGCGGCAGACGCTTGAAACGATGGCTGCTCGTCATCCTCCTGATCGTCGCGGTGGTCGCGGTCCTGGCCATGCGAAAGAGATCGAGCCCGTCCGGAGCAGTGCGTTTCGAGGCCCAGGAGATCCGGCGAGGCAACCTGGTCGTTCTCGTCACCGCCACCGGCACGCTGGAGCCTACCAACCAGGTCGAAGTGGGCAGCGAGATCTCGGGCATCGTCAAGAGCGTCGAGGCCGACTACAACGACAAGGTGAAGGTCGGCCAGGTCCTGGCCCGGCTCGACACCTCCAAGCTCGAGGCCCAGGAGACGCAACACAAGGCCGCTCTCGAAGCGGCCAAGGCCAGGGTCCTCCAGGCCAAGGCAACCCTCAGCGAGACGCAAACGAAACTCGCGCAGCTTCAGCGCGTACGCGAGCTGAGCGGCGGGAAGGTGCCGTCACAGACCGAATTCGACGCGGCCCAGGCGGCGTTCGAGCGGGCCAAGGCCGACGACGCCAGCGCCGCCGCCGCCGTCGCCCAGGCCCAGGCCACCCTCGAAGCCACCCAGACAGACATCGGCAAGGCCGTGATCCGTTCGCCGATCGACGGGGTCGTGCTGACGCGCAGCATCGAGCCGGGTCAGACCGTGGCGGCCGCGTTCCAGGCCCCCGTGCTCTTCACCCTGGCGGAAGACCTGACTCAGATGGAGCTGCACGTGGACGTCGATGAGGCTGACGTCGGCCAAGTGAAGGAAGGCCAGGACGCGGAGTTCAACGTCGCCGCCTATCTGGATCGGCTCTTCCAGGCCAAGATCGTGCAGACCCGCTTCGGGTCCCAGACCGTGGACGGCGTGGTCACCTATGAAACCGTGCTGGAGGTGGACAACGCCGACCTATCGCTGCGTCCCGGCATGACCGCGACGGCGAATATCACGGTCCACAAAGTCGAGAACGCGCTGCTGGTTCCCAACGCGGCCCTGCGGTTCTCGCCACCTGCGCAGGAGCAGAAGCAGTCTTCTCGCGGCCTAGTGGGCATGTTGCTGCCGCGGCCCCCGCGTTTTGACATGCCGCAGGAAACGGTGGACACGAACAAGAGACAGCAGACCGTGTGGGTCCTCCGGGAGGAGCAGCCGGTGGCGGTGCCCGTGACCATCGGGGCCTCGGACGGGATCATGACGGAAATCGTCTCGGGCGAACTGACGCCGGGAATGTCGGCAATCGTCGACACGATCAATCCAGGAAGACCAGCATGACAGCCTCCACCGAAACAAGCCGTACGCCTTTGATCGAGCTTCAGGGCGTCACCAAGGTCTATGGCGAGGGCCAGGCGGCCATGCAGGCCCTGGCCGGTATCGACCTGCGCATCGCACAGGGTGACTTCGTGGCGATCATGGGCCACAGCGGCTCGGGCAAGTCCACCTGCCTGAACATCCTCGGCTGTCTGGACTCGCCCACCAGTGGCTCGTATCGCTTTCGGGGCGTCGAGGTCTCGCAACTGACCCGCGACCAACGGGCGAAGCTGCGCCGCTTCTACCTGGGCTTCGTCTTTCAAGGCTACAACCTTCTGAAGCGCACCACCGCGATCGAGAACGTGGAGCTGCCCCTGATCTATCGCGGCGTGCCCACGCGCGAGCGGCACCAGATCGCACGCCGGACCCTGGCGTCCGTGGGACTGGAGGGCTGGGAATCACACAGCCCCAGCGAGCTGTCCGGCGGCCAACAGCAGCGCGTCGCCATTGCCCGCGCCATCATCGCCGGCCCCTCGGTGCTGATGGCCGACGAGCCCACCGGCAATCTGGACACCGCGCGCAGCGAGGAGATCATGGACCTGCTGTGCCGGCTGAACCGCGAGGACGGCATCACCATCGTCATGGTCACGCACGAGCAGGACATGGCGCACTACGCCAAGCGAATCGTCCACTTCAAGGACGGCCGAATCGAATCCGACCAGCAGAACGGGAGGGCCAACTGATGCTCTGGAACACACTGCTACTGGCCTTGCGAGAGATCAAACGCAATGTCATGCGGTCCTTCCTGACCGTGCTGGGCATCGTCATCGGCGTGGCGTCCGTGATCACCATGGTGACCCTGGGCAACGGGGCGACGCAGCAGGTGACCACGCAGATCGCCAGCCTGGGCAGCAACCTGCTCATGGTCACGCCCGGCCGGCGCATGGGCCCCGGCTCGGCAGGTTCCTCTCCCTCCTTCAAGGTCGAAGACGGCGAGGCCATCGCCCGGGAGATCACGTCGGCCGCCCTGGTGGTTCCTGTGGCGAGCCGATCCACCAGCGCCATCTTCGGCAATCAGAACTGGTCCACCACGGTGACCGGCACCACCAACGCGTTCCTGGAGCTTCGCAGCATGAGCTTGCACAGCGGGCGTTCCTTCAGCGACAGCGAGGCCCGGGCGGGGGCCGCGGTCTGCGTGATCGGCCAGACCGTTCGCGAGAAGCTCTTCGGCAGTCAGGACCCCATCGGCAGCCGGATCCGTCTCGGCGCGCTGTCGTTTCAGGTCATCGGCCTGTTGGAGGCCAAGGGCCAGAGCACCATGGGCCAGGACCAGGACGACACCGTCCTGCTGCCTCTGCGCACCTTCCAGCGGAGAATCTCGGGCAATCAGGACGTCGGCATGATCCAGGTCTCCATCCGGGAAGGACAGCCCACCGAGAAGGCCCAGCGCGACATCCGTCTGCTCATGCGAGAGCGTCGCCGCCTCGCCGTAAGCGAAGAGGACAACTTCAACGTGATGGACACCAAGGAGATCACGCGCATGCTCACCGGCACCACGCAGGTGCTCACCGGTCTGCTCGGGGCCGTTGCGGCGGTCAGCCTGCTGGTCGGCGGGATCGGCATCATGAATATCATGCTCGTCTCCGTCACCGAGCGCACGCGCGAGATCGGCACCCGCCTGGCCATCGGCGCGCTGGAGCGCTAGGTGCTCATGCAGTTCCTCGTCGAGGCGGTGGTGCTGTCCTCTTCAGGCGGGCTGTTCGGAATCCTGCTGGGTCTCGGGGCCTCCTTCGGCCTAAAGAACCTCTTGCAGGTTCCCTTCGTCTTCAATCCGGGCATCGCGATCATCGCGTTCTTGTTCTCGGCGGCGGTCGGAGTCCTCTTCGGCTACTTCCCAGCCCTCAAGGCCGCTCGTCTCGACCCCATCGAAGCCCTGCGTCACGAGTGACAGCACGCGCCGGCTATCTACGCGATGGCGAACCAGCAGGCGTTTTTAGAAGCTCCGCAAGAATGGTGCGATGGCAATGGCGCGCATCCTTGCAGCTACACAGGAGCGTGACCGTCCGTGTCTTCGCCAGCGTCGCCAGTTCCGCGATCTTGTCCTCCTGACTCTTCAGGGCCTTGATGTAGTCTCGTTGGAACTGAGGCCATCCGATGCGCTTGCTCTTCCATCGCTCGATGAGTTCCGGCGGCGTGCCGAGTTCCTTCTGCCAAACGTCGATCTTGTCCTTCGCCACGCCCCGCGGCCAGTAGTGCATCACCAGGACGCGATACCCGTCCGACGCCTCTGCCGGTTCGTAAATCGACTTCGTCTTGACCACGGCATCCTCCCATCATCGCGGCGTTTGTGCTTCGACCTCGATGGCCTTGGGAAACAGGATGTTGTTCTCGAGGTGAATGTGCTCGTGCAGGTCCGACTCCATCTCGCGGAGGCCGTCGTAGAGAGCTCGAAACGTCTCGCAGGCGTCCTCCGGCAGCCGGAAGTCCGAAGTGATCGCCCGTATCCGGGCGAGGATCTCGCCCGCCTGATCGTGCTCGAACTCCATCTGGCCGATGGGATTGGCGACCGTGCCGCAATGCATCTCCGGGACCGGACCTCCACCCTGCTGCCAGGCCTCGATCTGGCGGATGAACGGAAACAGAATTTGTTCTTCCTTGGCCAGGTGCAATTCGATGTCAGTCCGGAGCGCGGTGAGACTGTGCTGGAGCTGTTTGAGCATGTCCCCATGTCGCGGCCCATGCGCCCGGAGCGTTTTGTCCAGCAGGCCGACCAGGCGTGGCAGTTGCTCTTTCATGAAGACGTGGTGCGTCCGCTCGATGTGGTCTGCCAATTCGGTCGCGGATGCCGCCGTCCAATCCTCGGCGGAATCGCTGCTGCGGCCGGCCTCCAACGCTCGATCCAGTTCGGCCAGGACCTGATCGACGGAAACCCCGGCGTGCTGTGCGGCCTGGGTCAGGGGCGTCTTGCCCCCACAGCAGTAGTCGATGCCCAATCTCTCCAGAACCACACGGGTTTCGGGATGCGTGACGACGATATCTTTGACGGCCGTGTTGCCGGTGAAACCAGCGGTCATAAGAATTCTCCTTTCGGTCGTGATCGTTCACTTCGCGTCGGCGGCGATCATTCGTCGCAGCGGCCGCCAAAAGGCCAGTCCCTCTCTGTCCCGATCGAAGGCATCGCCGCGTACTTCCGACCCCGAGCGGCCGAGGTTAGTGAATACTGACTCCTGCGGTCTGGTACGTCGTTGTCCGGCGCGCGGTTCGGCGGCTTCTTTCTGATGCAGGGCGCTGCTCCCCGGATGGTGGATCTACCGGTCGGTTTTGCAGCGTTGGGTCCAGGCGCGGAGGGCCTGGACGGAGGTGGTCAGGGTTCTGATGCCTCCGGCGTCGAGGAAGGCGTCAGTGGGGACTTCGAGAATGATCCGCTCGTCGAAACCGTGGTCGATCAGCAGCTTGATGAAGTCCCGCCACGGCATGGTGTTGTAGATCAGTGGCTGGTGGTCGCCTTCGTTGACGTCGTGGCAGTGGACGTGGCCGACGCGGCCCAGCACCGCCGGCGGGGGTTCCATCGGGCACCCGAAGCTGCGTGCGTTCCAGTACGCATGGCCGAAGTCCCAGCAGATGCGGACATCGCTCTGCGTCGCAATCTCCAGCAGTTCGTCGTAACGGTCGCCAATGCGCTGGATCGGCTCGTCGGGGTTCGGGCGAATCTGTAGCTCGACCGTCACGCTGACTTCCGGGGCGTTCCGACGGCACCAGTTGCGAGCCCACGCGAAGAAGGCGATCGAGCGCTCGACGAGGTGCGGGCGGACGTCGGCGGAGGTGCCCGCCGCACCGTGAATGTTCACGAGCGTGGGCGCCTGCTGGCGCTGCGCGATCTGGGCGGCGTGCGAGAGAAACCGCTCGTGGAGAAGCCGGCAGGGGTTGTCGCCGCTGTCGCAGAAGTGCGCCGGGTTGAAGACGCTGCCCTCGGAATACGGGTGCAACGTCACCTGCAACCCCGCGTCGATGCAGCGGGCGACGTGCTCGCGCAGGGCCTCCGGCTGCGTCTGTGGCCCGATGGGCGTCTCGGCCAGCTCGACGCCCAGCTCGCGCAGGAACGGTAGAATCTCCCGCCCGCCGTACAACCGCCGGTAGCCCTCGTCCTGCGCAAAGCCGATATCCAGTTTCAATCCGATCAGCATCGGAGCATTATGCCGATCTTCCCGCCCAAATCAAGTCAGACCTTGGGACCGTCGTGCTGAGCCAGAACCTCCACACATGGCGTGACCCCGCGGGAAGGGGAAAAGCCAACGGTCGGATTCGAACCGACAACCCCTGGTTTACAAAACCAGAGCTCTACCGTTGAGCTACGTTGGCACAAGGATAGCATTATAAGCGGCTCGGGTCCGTCTCGTCCAGCCGGAGATTCAAACTGCGCCGCCTCGACCGCGCCTGCCCGCATGACGCTCCTTGGCGAGCGAGGCCGCTCGACCCGCGCTCGGGGAAAGGGCTTGCGGATGGGGGCGGGGTGTCTTAGGATGCGCGGGTATGGCACTGGGAATCGATCTGCGATAAGGAAGAGCCATGGCGGACGACAAGCTGCGCATCTACGAGAATCCGACGTTTGCGAATCCCCGGCTGGTCGTCGGGTTCTCCGGGTGGATGGACGGAGGCGACGTCTCGACGGGGACGATCCGCATTCTGGCGGAGAAGCTGGGGGCCCGGCGGTTTGCGGAGATCCAGCCGGAGGGGTTCTACATCTACAGCTTCCCGGGGGCGATGGAGCTGACCGCGCTGTTCCGGCCGCACTGCCGCATTCAGGGCGGGCTCGTGCGGGCGTTCGATCTGCCGGACAACGCGTTCTTCGGCGCGCCCGACAGCGACGTGATCCTGTTTCTGGGCAGGGAGCCGAACCTGGCGTGGCACGACTTCGCGGACTGTATATTCTCGCTGTGTGACACGTTGGGCGTGAAGATGATCTACTTCGTCGGCAGCGTCTCGGGGCTGGTGCCGCACACGCGCGATCCGCATCTGTTCTGCTCGGTGAGCAGCGAGTCGATGAAGCCGGTGTTCGCGGCGTACGGCATCCGGTTCAGCGACTACGAGGGGCCGGCCAGTATCGTGACATACCTGACGGCGCGGGCGCAGGAGCGCGGCGTCCAGATGGTCAGTCTTGTGGCGACGGTGCCGGCCTATGTGCAGGGAGGCAATCCGAAGTGCATCGACGTGGTGGTGCGGCGGGTGGCGGGCCTGCTGGGCCTGGAGCTGCGCCTCGACGATCTGCGGACGGCCGCCGATGACTTCGAGCGCCGGCTCACCGACGTGGTCAACGAGCAGCCGGAGTTGGCCGAGACGGTCACCAAGCTCGAACAGGACTACGACAACGAGATCTTCAACAATCAGATGACCGATCTGAAGCAGTGGCTCCACCAGAAGGGCGTTCGCCTGGACTGAGCCGCGCCACGACGACAAGGAGGATTCTGCCATGTCATTCTCACCGTGTTTGCGAAGAATGTCACTGGGCCTGCTCGGCGCCATCGCATTGAGCCTCGGCCTGGCCGCGCCGGCTGCATCGGCCGAAGTCGTCGGCCGCCCCAACGAGACTCCCGAGCAGCGCGACGCCCGCATGAAGTGGTGGCGCGAAGCCCGCTTCGGCCTGTTTATTCACTGGGGCGTGTATGCCGTGCCCGCCGGGACGTACAACGGCCAGCAGATCGGCGGGATCGGGGAATGGATCATGAACCGGGGCAAGATCCCGGTGGCGGAGTACAAGGCGTTCGCCAGGCAGTTCAACCCGGTCAGGTACGATCCGGACGCGTGGGTGCGGCTGGCGAAAGAGGCGGGCATGAAGTACATCGTGATCACGTCAAAGCACCACGACGGCTTCGCGCTGTTCGACTCGAAGGCGACGGACTGGGACGTGGTGGACGCGACGCCGTACGGCAAGGACGTGCTGGCGCCGCTGGCCGAGGCCTGCCGCAAGCACGGCCTGCGTCTCGGCTTCTACTACTCGCAGGCGCAGGACTGGAACCACCCGGGCGGCGCGGCGGCCGGCGGCCACTGGGACCCGGCTCAGGATGGTGACATGGACGCGTACCTTCGCAACATCGCCGTCCCGCAGGTGCGCGAGATCCTCTCGAACTACGGCAAGCTCTCGGTGCTCTGGTGGGACACGCCGACCGACATGACCAAGGAGCGGGCCGAGATGCTGCTGCCCCTGCTCGATCTCCAGCCGGGCATCATCACGAACAACCGCCTCGGCGGCGGCTACGCGGGCGACCTGAGCACGCCGGAGCAGCGCATCCCCGCCACCGGCACGCCCGGCCGCGACTGGGAAACCTGCATGACCATGAACGGCACCTGGGGCTACAAGAGCTACGACCACAACTGGAAGCCGACCGAGACGCTGATCCGCAACCTCGTCGACATCGCCAGCAAAGGCGGCAACTACCTGCTCAACGTCGGGCCCACCCCCCTCGGCGAGATCCCGCCGCCCAGTGTCGAGCGGCTCCAGGAGATCGGCAAGTGGATGAAGGTCAACGGCGATTCGATCTACGCGACCACCGCCAGCCCGTTCTCGCGGCTGGCCTGGGGCCGCTGCACCAAGAAGGTCGGCGACGAGCGAACCACGCTCTACCTGCATGTGTTCGAATGGCCCGCCGACGGCAAGCTGCTGGTGCCGGGTTTGCGGAACAACGTCCGCCGCGCCCGCCTGCTGGCCAACGACGAACGGCTCGATGCGACGAACACGCCGGAAGGCGTCGTCATCGACGTGCCCGCCAAGCCGCTCGATCCGATCGACACGGTGATCGTCCTGCGCGTGCGCGGCGAGCTCGATATCGAAAAGGTCCTGCCGACCCAGGCCGACGACGGCACAATGGCCCTGCCCGCGCCTCTGGCCGAAACCCACAGCGAAGGCGGCTCCAGCCCACAGGTCGAGGACATCGGCGGCAAGGCCAGCATCGGTTACTGGACCAACGACCGCGCATGGCTGAGCTGGCAGTTCAAGATCGCCAGGCCCGGCACGTTCGACGTCCTCGCCGAGATCGCCACCACGGCGAGCGCCAGCAAGTTCGAGATCGCTGTCGCCGGCGAGAAGCTCGCCGCTCAGGCGCCGAACACCGGCGACTATCGCAAGTTCGAGACGGTCATGCTCGGCCGGGTCCGCATCGCCAACGCGGGCGACTGCGAGCTGACCATCAAGCCCGTCCGCGGCCAGTGGAGTCCCATCAACCTCCGCTCCATCGTGCTCAAGCCCGCGCAGTAGATGCGTGAAGCGTCGTGCGTGAAGCGTGAACGTATCTCGCTTTTCGTATCTCGTATCTCGCCCTCCGCGCGAGGTGACAGGCGGGGTGGCAGCCTCAAACGCGCAGCGTTTGGGGATGGCTTACCACATAGGATGTCCTGGTATCGTTGCTGCAACCAGGTCCACCATCCCCAAGCCCTTCGGGCTTGAGGCTGCCACGCACTGGTTCAACTCCCTATCACGACGCGGGCTTGCGGCGTGCGCCGTTCTTCTTGCCCCTTTTGCCGCCGGCGATGGCACGCGTCTTCTTCCTGGGCGTGGTCTTCTTCGCCTTTGCCCGCCTGCGTCCGCGCTTTGGCTCTTCACTGGGCCCGGCCGCCTTCGCCTCGGCGCGGACCTGCGCTCGCCGCTCCTCCGGCCATTCCTCGGGGAAGTTCAGGTTGGCGAATTCGCCGAAGATCTCGACCGCCTTGCGATCGTATGCCCGCGCCGCCTCAGCCTCGTCCTCGAAGTAGCCCATCCAGAAACGGACGCCCTCGACCCGCAGCAGGGCGTACCATTTGCGGCGCGCCTTACTGTAGCCGACGCCCTTGAACCTGGAAGCCGACTTCATGTGCTTGCCTTTGTTGCGCATGTTCTCCCGGCGCGTGCACATCCGTAGATTGCCCCGCCGGTTGTCGAGCTTGTCACAGTTGGCATGATCGATCAGCGTCCCTTCAGGCGGGCGCATGATCTCGCGATGCATGTAGAGTCTTCTGCCCTTCTCCTGCCTCATGGCGTAACCGGTGTGGAGACGCCAGTTATACCGGCTGAGCCACTCATAGTCGGCGGCGTCCACGAGCGCGTAGTGACCGCCGCTGAGCGGAATGCGTTTCACGCCGCCTTCGGGCTGGACGTGCCTGGGCCGGAAATTGAAGCACGGCACACCCGGCACGTCCCGCAGCTCGCCCGGCCAGTTTGGATGGTTCGCACACATCGGCACCAGCGTCCGGCCCATGAACAAATCCCGCAGCCACCGCTCCGGATCGACCCACACGTACACGCAGTCGTAACAACTTTGCCTCGCCATGATCGCCTCCTTTCCCGCGTCCCGCGCGATCCACGTCGCTATCCACTCATCATCATACGCATGTTATTTGGTTGTATGCTAACACAACCTCGCATGCCTGTCCACCAGAAAAATCAGATATTTTCTTCGGCGAGGCCGGCAGACGAGAACACCCAACCGCTCCGCCCAAAACCGCCACACCGAAGCCCCCTGCCAACCACAAGCATCGAACACGCAACGCTTTACGACCCACCACCATGCCGAGACGCACGGATTTGCCCGCGTTGGTTGGACCGGGATCGCAGGTCGGCCATGTGGCAGCCTCAAACGCAAAGCGTTTGGGGATGGCTTCCCGCATAGCATGCACCCTGGCATCGCTCCCGCAACCAAATCCACCATCCCCATCCGCCTGTGGCGGATGAGGCTGCCACCCGCCACCACCCCCTTGCCCCCTTCACCCTCCACGCTTCACGCTTCACGCACTTTCCCCTTCCCTTTCCTCCGAATTCCGCCATAATAGACCCGATTGAGACGAACGCGGCACAAGAGCTCTGACAAAACTTGATGCGCGAGAAGCGTTCCGCAAACCGACACCTGCGATTCGCGCGCAGGGGCAGTGTGGGGACACCATACTCAATTTAGGACCGGAACAAGTAAGATGTCCGCGGAATTCCACATTCTGTTTCTTTGAAGGGAGTTGCGCAATGTTTCGTATCCGTCGTGTTCACTGTGGACTTATTGTGCTGGTAGTACTTGCATTGATCGTGCTTTATAGGATTTTCATCCATACGCCTCGCCCAGGGTTCTACTGATCTTTGAACAGTGCGTGAGGAGTTCATGACGACTTGAGTTCTGGGGGTAATGTGGGGAGACACCATACTCGGCAATGCGGGGACGCCATACTCAATTCAAGACCGAAATAGGTAAGGTGTCCCCAGACTTGTGTGGCAAGAAGGCGGATAGATATGGATGCGTCGATGGGATCGGGCGTTGTCAAAGGTCTGGATATGGCTTTGACAAAGATAGACAGTACGAGACCGACAGTGACAAATCCGGAACCGTAGACGTACGCCTTTTGGAGATTGGAGAGATGGGAGCAAAAAGGAGACGGATTGTTTGGGCCCTTGGCCTTGTTGTTGGCATCACCTGCGTGGCTGGCGCTGGGCAACCTGGATTCACAATCACGGAGCAGATGCGGACAGAGGCCAAGATCAAGCAGGAGTTAATGAAAGCGGTTTTGTCATGGCTGTCCGACGGGAACGTGCGGGCTGGGGACGAATGTGATCGCCTGGTCCATGCCCTGCTGACCACCGGTGAGCCCAGCGTGCACGCCTGTTTCATGGGGGCACAAGTGGCGAACCTGCGAGGAAAGCCTCTGGAGGCGATCTCTGCTATCGAGGGCGCCATCGAGAAGTACCCTGACGAGAGGGCTCCCGTAGGTCTAAGGGTTCCGACAAAGGTCTGGGGGTGCTTCTGGATTGCCAATCTGGCAAAGGAATCTGGAGATATGGCACGAGCCAAGAGAGTCTATGAAGATCTCCTTTCGACACTGAAAGACATGCAGACGAGCGATGTCGTGACCTACAAGACCGAGTCGATCATGACCTGTGAACTGCTTCTGGCGGAGATGGAGAGGGAACATGGTCAGGACAAGCAAAAAGCTCTGTCGTACCTGAAGGCCGCGGAAGACGCCGGAGAAGCAGGTGGTGCGCGAAGAGCAGGTATTGCCTTGCGCCAATCCTGGGCTCGCTACGAATCCACTCGAGCGACAAAGGGCAGCGCCGTCGCCAACGCAGAGTTGCCACCTGTATCAGACGCCTTCCCTGCGTATGAATTGGCCGCCCACCATCTGTTCTTAACCGGAATCTCAGGTAGCCCACTGGCCGGGTATGTAAAAGGGATGAACGTTGTCACCAAGATACTGGTCGATCGAACCGTCGAAGGAAAGCACAGTCAGGTGGACCGTGATCTGGCGAGGCTGGGCTACGGATACGATCAGCACCACAAGGGAAACCTGGAAGAGGCCGAGAAGTACTTTGCGTCGCTGTTTGAGGATGATTCGTTCTTCTCCCCCGTGGCGGGGATTTCCCTGGCTCGCGTCAAGAAGGCGCAGCAAGACACAGGCGAAGCCCGGGCGGTCCTGGACCGGGTGCAGTCGAAATATCCCGGCTATGATTCCGTCGTAACAGAAATCAGGCGATCCTGGGAATAGCAGATGTGCGAGAGAGCGTAAAGGACCAGACAGCATGAAAGGCAGAAGCTCCTGGCGGCTATAATAGCCGCGAGAGAGGTTCAGACGAAAGGAGGTTCTGCCATGTACTACGCAGGGATCGATTACCACAAACGCTATTCGGTGATCAGAGGCGTAGGGTGTGCACCGCACACCGATTCAACGGAATGCAGCGAAGCAGAGCCTTCGGGATGGCTTCTCGCATGGAATGCACCCTCGTGTCGCTCCCGCAACCAAATCCACCATCCCCATCCGCCTGTGGCGGATGAGGCTGCCACCCGCCACCATCCCCCGCTTCACGTTTCACGCACTTTCCCCTTCCCTTTCCCCCGAATTCCGCCATAATAGACCTGATTGAGACGAACGCGGTCCCGACAAGTGTAGGGTGGGCACCGCCCACCAATTCCAGCGTGTGGCAAGGCGGATCGATATGGATGCGTGGGTGGGGTCAAGGCAACGGTCGGCGGCGTTGTCAAAGGCAGGGGTGTGCAGCGCACACCCTACGAGACTGTAAGCCATGGCCCGAGAGGTATTGCATTGGTGAGAGAGAGCATGGAGATAGAGGTATTCGCCGTAGAGTTGACTGGAAAGGAACTCCAGGCGTTGCCTAAGGATGACCGTGTGCTGCTGATTCAGTTGGCTCACCTGGCGAACACAATCATCGTTCTGCAGAAATGGATGATCTTCTGCAGCAATCGTTCGGAAAGTGGCAGTATTCATGCGGCGGCTGAGACGACCCAGCAGATGCTTGTGATGAGGATACTATCCGGCGTGCTCTACGAGGGTTGGCAGATGCTATCCCAATCATACTTCGGTACGCAGCTTTCGAAGAAATACCATTCGCGTCTGAGCAAGGAGGACCAGGAATGCCTCAAGACGCTCAAGTGTTACTTCCGGAAGAAGGAGAATCCAATAAAGAGAGTGCGCAATAGATTCGCATTCCACTTCGACAGAGGTGCCGTGGAAAGCGAGCTGAAGCTTGTGCCCCCTGATGCCCGATACCACTTCTACCTGTCGGAATTCCAAGGGAATAGCCTCTACTATCTGTCTGAGGAACTGGTTGGCTTGGGCATGCTCCGTGCCCTTGAAGATATTGTAGATGCGACTGATGTGTCTGGAATTCTGAGATGTTTATTCAAGGATCTCGTATCCATCAGCAGCACATTTGCTCGTTTTATTGGCGCATGGCTGGTCCTCATTGTTCGCGACTATCTGCCCGGGGTTACTCGGGATGACCTTGCTCCAATCCACGTCCCAGATGTGCTACCGCTGGACAAGATACGGATTCCGTTCTTCGTGTCGAAACCAGAAGGCGATACACTTCTTTGAATCAGGGAGCATAGGGTGGGCACCGCCACCAATTCCATTGTGTGGCAAGGCGGATCGATATGGATGCGTCGATGGGGTCAGGGCAGCAGTCGGCGGTGTTGTCAAAGGTAATGGTGTGCAGTGCACACCCTACGAGACTACTTAAGAAGGTAACAGGAAAGAGAAATGGAAGATCCAAAGCGCTTTCTGAGATACGTGATGCCTGGAATCCTGTTCGCGGCCCAGACGGCATTTTTGCTGTGGATCGTCTACCCGACCTGGACCAAAGACGGCCTTAGAGTACTCGCCGGTGCTTCTTTAGGTGCTGCCTTGGCAGGAGTCGTGACTTCTGGAGTGTTGGGATACGTATTTGCTACGTTCCATCATTTCTTGCACTGGTACTCACCGACAGACCATCGAATCATCGATCACACCGAGAAAATCAAGGATCTCCGAGAAAGGGGACTATTAGACATAGAGGATGACAAAGAGCACATAGATCGTCTCAAAGCCTTCGACATTATGACTGCCGAATGGTTCAAGAGAAACCAGGAGAATACGTTCATCGGCAATGCAACCGCTCGCGCTGCCGCATTCAGCGATCTGGCGCATGGTGCAGGAACGGCGCGGGTAGCATCCGCTGCGTCTCTGCTGACAGTACTCATTGCGTGCCCGCTTGTCGGGATTTGGTCGCCAAGCCTCGGTCCGGCTGTTCGTCTAGTGGGGATCATCCTTGTCGGCGTGGCTCTTGTGTCACTATTTCACTACACTTACCGCCGAACCGGAGGGATGGCCCAGAGGTTCTATGATAGAGTGTTGGAAACGACACTGATCCATGAGCATAAATTAGCCACAGAGGCGGCTAACAAGGCTAATTCAGCCGACATGAAAGGCGCGGCGTCTGATTAGCAGAGTTCTGCCGCCGATCGGAACAGCAAGATGAGCGAGTACGAAATCGTCGAGACCAATGCGGAGAACATCGACGCGTGCAGCTTGTGCGGCAACAAGAGCGCCAACAACGCGGGGCGTCGTCGGAAAGCGAACTGGCTCAAGGAGCGCTATGCGGAAGGCCTGAGGTACAAAGTGCTTCGCTCACGAGAATTCGGTGATGTTGGGATGATCGAGTACGCCCCCGGCAGTCATGCGTGGCGACCCGTCGAGGCGGCGGATTACCTGGTCATCCACTGCCTGATGGTCAGCCGCAAACACCAGGGCAAAGGGCTTGGGTCTCTCCTGTTGGACAGTTGTCTGGCGGACGCGAAGAAGAGCCGGTGCCGAGGGGTCGCCGTGGTGACCAGTTCCGACAGCTTCATGGCACGAAGTGACTTGTTCATCAAGGCGGGTTTTGTCTCGGCGGACCGCATCGGTCCCTACGAACTGCTCGTCAAGAAACTCAAGGCAACAGCGCCTGATCCTCGTTTCATCGTCGACAGGGAGCGACTGTGCAAGAGGTACAGCAAGGGCCTTACGATCCTCGCTGCCGATCAGTGCACGTATGTCATAAAATCGGCGGAGAGGATTGCGGAGACGGCCAGGACGTTGGGGCTTGAGCCGAACGTGGTTCGAGTCGGCGGCGCCAAGGCGTCAAGGGAGCTTCCGACGCCCTATGGCGTGTTTTGCATCCTCTACGATGGAAAGCTCATCGCCGAGCGTCCGATCAGTGCCACGAGATTCAGGAGCATCCTGCGGACGAATGCAGAACAAGCGGTTCGAGGCGATCGGGCGTCCGCGAGCGGCCCCGCTTCGTCTCAGCCGCAACGTCCCGGCAAATGAACCATCCCCATCCGCCTGCGGCGGATGAGGCTGCCACACGTATCGAAGGCAGCCCAGCCTGCACGAGTGAGCCATCCTCAAGCTTCGCTTGAGGCTGGGTAGTGTAAAGGATGTTTCGCACATTTTCTGGGAGTAGTCACTCGGGTCAAGGGATCGAGGTCCACCTTCCGGTTCCTGGCCCCCTTAAGGGGGCCGCACGTTATCGGATGCTCACGCGC
>Ga0123328_1002245_pt1 | contig 17614 bp, 14 predicted proteins | sample BioC12SIPDNA_2_FD_89702 | JGI IMG/M metagenome (GOLD analysis project Ga0123328, IMG submission 89702) | Anaerobic biogas reactor microbial communites from Washington, USA - Biogas_R1_A C12 SIP DNA | ecosystem: Engineered > Bioreactor > Anaerobic > Unclassified | place: Washington, USA...
ATAGTCCTGCACCGCCTGGATGATCGGGCCGATCTCGCGGTAGCTGATGTCTTCCTCGCGGTGGGCCAAGGCCGTGCCGGTGCGGATGACCATATTCATGGAAAAGTACTCGGACCCCAGGTCGTCAGCGAGCAGATCCACCAGGGGAAGCAGGTGATCGCGGTTGCTGCCACAGATGGTGGTATTGGTGTGGGTGTGAATGCCGGCGGCGCGGAGATTGCGCACTCCCTGGACCGAACGCTCAAAGGAGCCCGGATGCTGGGTGATGGCGTCATGGATCTCGGGGGAACCGCCCTCGATGCTCACCTGAGCCGAGTCGAGGCCGGCCTCGGCCAGGCTGGCGACGAACGCCGCGTCGGCGCAGCGGATGCCGTTGGTGATCAGGTTGACGCGCATGCCCTTGCTTTTGCCATGGGCGACCAGATCGGCTAGGTCGCGTCGCAAGGTTGGCTCGCCGCCGGTAAACGACACCGTGGGGCAGTGGGCCTCGTCATAGATCCGATCCAGGATGATCTTGACCTCGTCGGTGGTCATTTCCGGCACGTCATCGCCGCGCTTGGGCGCATCGGCATAACAGAACGTGCAGCGGTTCTGGCAGCGGTAGGTGACGGCCACCTCGGAGAGCACCGGCAGCTCGCGATGGTGGGTGCCAAACGGTTGCACCTTGACGCTGGGCGCGTGCATGATGTCGTCGTTAAGCAGCGACGAGACGCTTCGCAACAGATCCACCAGGTCCTCGCGAACCCGTGCCTCGGGTGCGCCATAGCGCTCGGCCGTCATGGCCACCACCTGGTCCACCTGGGGGCCGGTTGTCGGGTCATAGAGGTGGCTCAGGATGTAACAGGCCGTCTCGTTCAAATGGTGGAGACGGTTCGGCCGCATGATAAAGAGACCATCCTCCGGCCGGATGTAGATATAGTCGCGCGTCGACGAGATGAGCTCGTCGGCAAACGCTTGTAGATCCAGGCCCGTGGCGCCGTCTGACATGGCTATACCCCTAGAAGCGGCTCACGCAGGCCGAGTGGCAAGCGCTATGGCAGGCCGAGTGACACACGCAGGCCGAGTGGCAGGCGCTATGGCAGGCATCGTGCACACAGGCCGAGTGACAGGCGTCGTGGACGCAAGCCGAATGGCAGGCGCTGTGACAGGCCGAATGGCAGGCGTCATAGCCAGCCTCGGTGGCGGCGCCGCCGAACAAGCGCGACACTCCCTCCTCAATACGGGCCACGGTGCCGCCGACGGCATCCTCGATGCCGCGCGTCAGGCTGCCGGCCATGGCTTCGATGGGCGCCACTACCTCGCCGGCCGCCGTGGCTAGCGGACCCGGCCCCGCGCTGCCCGCTGGACCGGCAGCCTGGGTGGCGGGCCGTTGCCAGGCATGGTCGCTAAGGATCAGCCACGGCATATAGTTGGGCATGGGGGCTCCCGCTGGCATGTGGGGCGCCTCACGCTCGTACTGCTGCCACGCGGATTCGATCTTTTCCTGATAGGTCTCTCGCGTGGCCTCCGGATCGGCGTTCCAGATCTTGGGCTGGAGCACGTCGGACACGGCCTGCAGGATCATCGGGATCTGGCTGCGGTTGATGGTGCCGTCGTCCTGGATGGCGTCCAGCAATGCCTTCTCGTACGTTGCCAGGCTGGGATCGTCCGGCTTGAGGATCTCGGCCTGCAGGGGCGAGCGGTTCACCAGGTTGATGATGCCACGCTCCTCCAGGGCCATCACGATCAGCGCGACGGTCTTGGCCGAGTTGCCCATGTAAAAGGCCGTCTCGATGGCATTGAGATCGGGCACCACGCCCGGCGTCTGGAACGTCTCCACCTCGATCTCGGGCGGTTGGTAGACTGGCTTGGGCTTGCGTCTGCGAAGCGCCCACACCAGCAGGGCTCCTACGATGAGCGTAACCACCGCGCCCAGACAGCAGGTAAGCTGGATGGCCTCACCCGAGAGCCCCCCAAAGCCAGCTGGCGTTGGCGTGGGCGCCAGGGTGTTCAGAGGTATGGGGGTCTCCTTGGTGACGGTGATGGTGCCGCCGGGCAAAAAGAATGTGGGCACGAACTCGGTCTGCGGCGCCAGGTCGTCCTTTCGCACAAAGATAGAGAGATAGCTCTTGCCGCTCTCTTCGTCGGGGGTGGCAAAGTAGACCCACCGATCAAAGCTGGAGAGGTCGCTGGTGAGCAGGCCGGTGGCATCCACGATGCCATCGGTCACCTGTTCGGCTTCGACGACGCCCTCGGGCAGCTCGATGGGCAGGATGTAGCGCAGCTCCTGCCGCTGGATCGGCAGCGCCCACTCAAAGGGCGCCCAACCAATCACCCGATAGGGCTGTCCGTCGATCTCGGTGGCGTCAAACACCGAGCGATTCACGGTATAGTTGATCTGGACCGTGTACTGCTCGCTCCGTCGTGTGGTGACCCCTAGGTTGACGCGGTAGTAGGGGGCGCTGCCAGAAAGCGATACGTCGAACGGGCCATCGGGTCCGGACCCAGTCGCGCCGGTGATGGTGTGGTCGCCTTGGAAGGGGCCCAACTCGCTGATCCGGTCGCGCCCGTTCTCGAGCTCGGTAAAGGTCAGGCTATAGCGGATGTTCAGGCGTCCATCCTGCAGAACGACCACATAGACGTCCACGAGGTCGAGCGAGACGGGATACTGCTGGGCGCTCACCGAGGCGCGAGGCCCCCATGCCACCAGCATGAGCGTAGCGATCAGGATCAGCAACAGCAGACGCTTCATCTCGCCCTCCCACATGCAGACCAAAGCACCGCCCCGGCAAAGCGCGGCAACGCGAGCATGCGTCGCCAGCGCCAGGGCTCTTGGATCAGACGGTGCAACCATTCCAGACCGGCGCGTCGCATCCACAGGGGCGCGCGCCGGGCCACACCAGCGACGAAATCAAAGGCTCCCCCAACGCCCATGCAGACCGGGACCTCTAGGCGAGCCGCGTTGCGCCGAATCCACAGATCCTGCTTCGGGGCGCCGTAGGCCACAAACAAGAGATCTGGCCTGGCAGCTCGGATACGCTCGACGATCTCTTCCTCGTCGGATATGGCCGGCGATCCGGCATAGGTGCCGGCAAAGACCGCCTTGGGGTAACGCTGCGTGAGCAGCTCGGCGGTACGCTCGGCCACGCCAGGCGCGGCGCCCAGCAAAAAGATCCGATAGCCATGTGCCGCGCTCAGTTCGGCCGCCAGGGGGAGCAGATCCGATCCTGCGACGCGCTCCCGCAAACGATGGCCCAGCAGCCGAGAGGCCCACAGGAGGCCCGCGCCGTCGGGCACCGCCAGGTCGGCCTCTTCTAGCGTTACGCGGAAACCGGCGTCTTGTTGCGCTCTCATGACAAACTCGGGGTTGACAGTGACCACCTGGTGAGTCTCCCCCTCGGTGATCCACGCCTGAAAGAGGTCCAGCGTCTCGGCCATGGTCACGTCGTCCACCCGCACCCCGAGGATGCGGACCGAGCTCAGCGCCTTACCCGCGTCCACCGACGTCCTCCAGCACAGACAATACTGTAGCCGCACAGCGTTTCCAAGAAAAGCTCGCCAGCTGCAGCTGCCCCTTTTCTACCAAGCTGCGACGCAGAGCCGCGTCGGCCAACACACGGCTCATGGCCCGTCGCCAACCGTGGCGGTCGTGCGGGTCGACGTACAGGACGGCGTCGCCGCCGACCTCGGGCAGGGACGATGCGTTGGAGCTGATCGCCGGCAGGTGGCAAGCCATCGCCTCTAGCAGGGGTAGCCCAAAGCCTTCGTAGAGGCTCGGCATCACCATGGCGACGGCCCCCGTCAGCAGCGCCGATAGCTCGCCGTCATCCAGGTACCCGGTGCAGACGACGCGGCTCGCCAGCCCACGCTCCTCGATGCGAGCCAGCAGCGGCTCCCACATCCAGCCACGCTTGCCGGCCAACACGAGGCGTAGGGCGGGGGGCGCCTCGCGGCTATCGCAGAGATCGCCAAAGGCATCGACGAGCAGCTCCAGGTTCTTCCGCGGGTGCAGCGTCCCCACGGCGATGAGATAGGGACCGGCCAATCCGTGGCGTTCTCGTGCAGCCCGTACCTGCGCCTCGTCCGCTGGCCCGATGCCGCCAGAGCCGGCTGGATAGGCTACCGTCATCTTGGATGGCTCCACGGATAGGAGATGCTGAAGGTCGTGAGCCGTGGCCTCCGAGTCGACGATCAGATGGGCTGCCTGGCGCGCATTGTGTCGGGTCGACCATGCCAGGTACCAGCGGGAGGCCGTCGTGTGCGCCTCCGGATAGTGGCAAAAGCCCAGATCGTGAACCGTAGCGACGCTGGGCACCCGTGTCAGGATCGGGAGCACATGCGCCGGCACATAGAGGAGATCGGGTGGATGCCGCAGCAGCTCGGCCGCCAGGCCCAGGTGGGTCCAGAGGCGCCGTGGCCCCAGCACCCGCCACTCTACCGAATCGCCCTGGGGCAGCGCGTCCGCATTGGGTGTGTCACGCAGGTAGAGCCTCAGCGTGTGCTGTGGGGTGGCGATCTGTGCCAGGGCGCGGATCAGATGGAGCGAATAGTGCTCGGTGCCGGTGGGCTGACGTGAGACAGCACGACTGGCATCGATCCCGATCAGCATGTCAGCGATCTCGCCGGATGAAAGCCTGGGCTAGCGAGGCAACGCCGAGCAGGACTAACAGCAACGGCCACCACTGGCTGAGCTGACGCCAGGGATCCCAAGCGATGACGCCTGTCTTGGCAAGGTACGCTACGATGCCAACCACGGCGGCCGTGAGGCCGAGCACCAGAAGCGGTATCTGTCGCGGAGCGGCTGCCCACGCCGCCAGCCAACCGAGGCCCGCCGCGGCGACGAAAAGAGGCCAGAGCGCCTGGAGCGCTGCCCACCGGGCTGGGTCAGGGAGCGTGACATAGAGGAACAGGCAGCCGCTTAGGATGGCCGTCACGCCGAACCAGACGCCGCCGGGCTCCCGGGGATGGGCCCGCAGTGCGCCAACGAGAGAGGCGACGCCACCTCCGATCAGCGCCACAGGCCAGAGCCGCTCCATGTTAGCCCAGGGCACCCCCAAGGCTGCCAGTAGGGCCCAGATGCCGATGCCGATGAGCAGCAAGCCCCCCCAGACGTGCGATCCACGGCGGGGCTCGTTGCCCTCCAACGGTTGGTGTGTCTCGCTCATCGAATCACCGTCCCCATGACGTGCATAGCGCCCGCGGCCACCAGCGCTCGTCGCACCGTTTCGCGGTCCTCGGCGGCCACTAGCGCGACCATACACCCCCCGCGACCTGAACCCGAAAGCTTGGCGCCCAACGCGCCGGCACTCATGGCGGCCTCGACGAGCGCATCGAGGGCCGGATGGGAGACGACCATCTCTTGCAGGTAGCCGTGGTTGGCTCGCATGGCCTCCCCCAAGCCGTCCGGCGTTCCCTGCTCCAGCGCGGCCCGCCCAACCCGCACGCAGTCACCGATCCGGTCAAAGAGCGTCTGGTAGCGCGTTGGCTCCTGCTCGTAGGCTCGGCGCACATCGGCCACCACCTCACGGGTGCTGGATGCGAGGCCGGTGTCAGCCACCAGCAGGACCAGCGGCACCCGGTTGGTGAGTACCTCTGGTTCGGCGCCCCGCTGAAAGTAGATGGGCGCCTCATGGGACACCACGGCGTTGTCGATGCCGCTGGGGCTGCCGTGGTAGATACGTTCGCTCTCATAGACCAGGGCCGAGAGGCGGTCGGCAGCTACCTCTATCTGGTAGTGGGCCGCGACGGCCCTGATGATGGCCGCGGCCACCGCTGCGCCGCTGCCCATGCCGCGAGCGACCGGAATGCGCGACATGACGCGTAGCGACAGGTGCGCGTCCTCCGGGGAGCGACCCACGAGCTCAAGGGCGTTGTGATATGCCACCAGGAGGCCGTCACTGGTCTCTTCACCAGAGACTCGGTCGGCGACGATGACGCGGCCCAAATCCAGGGCGTGGATGACGCTGGGCTCGTGTGGTGGGAGCTCGACGACCTCGGCGCGGGCGCGCACGCTGCTCACCGGCACCGCCATGGCGGGCGTGCCGTAGACTACCGCGTGCTCGCCCAGCAGGATCACCTTGCCGGGCGCTGTGCCGATGGACATCGGTGGCTCCTTCGCACACCCAAGAAGGACGGACGGACTATAGATGGGGGGCGCGGTGATGTCAAGGCTGGAGAAAAGGAGGCACAGCCCCCTCGAGGGCGATCATACCGAGGGGGCTGTGCCAACGAACGGTCGCGAGCTAGGCGACGCTCTGCATCACTGGGCGGAACTTGTAGTTGTAGCTGATCAGGCCAGCGTCGCCCTCTTCGTGCAGCTTGCGCGTGACCATCTCAACGGGCATGCCGATATAGACGTCCTCTTGGTCCACGTCCGCTAGCTGTGCCGTCACCATGGGGCCTTCCTCGAGCTTGACCCACGCTACCACATAGGGCGCGGCTGCTTCATAGCCCTCAGGCGCATGGTACAAGGTGGAAAAAGAGTAGACGCTGCCCTTGCCGGAAAAGGCAAAGGGCTCTTTGGCCGGTCCGTGGCAATGGGGGCACACATCGCGTGGGGGAAAGAGCTTGGCCCCGCAGCTCGGGCACACCTCGCCCATCAAAGCCAGTCGCTGTCTGTTTGTGCGCCAATAGGATGCCTGATGCATTGGGTTCCTCCCCGTTACTCCACACGCTCGAAAATGTGCGTGACGATGTTCGCGCCGCTCCCGCCAATGTTCTGGGTCATGCCCAGCCGGCAGTTGGGTAGCTGGTTGCGGCCGGCGTCTCCGCGCAGCTGCTGAACCGCTTCCACGATCTGGTACATGCCGGTGGCGCCCACCGGATGGCCACGCGCTTTGAGCCCGCCCAGCGTGGCGATGGGCAGGCGACCATCCAGCGCGATCTCGCCATCCAGGGCCAACCGGACCCCTCCGCCGCGAGGGGCAAAGCCAGAGGCCTCTAGCGAGAGCGCCGACATGATGGTAAAGGCGTCGTGCAGCTCGAAAAAGTCCAGCTCGGGCGGCGTGATGCCCGCCTGCGAATAGGCGCGCTGCGATGAGAGCACGCCGGCCTCTAGCACCAAGGGATCGCGCCGGTCGTGAAGGGCCACCGCGTCGGTGCCGGAGGCCGATGCCTTGATGCGGACGCAACGCAGGCCGTGAGCGCGGGCCATCGCGGTCGGCATCAGCACGGCGGCGGCGGCTCCATCGGCGATGCCGGCCGAATCCAGCAGGCCCACCGGATCGGCGATCGGCTTGGCGCGCTCAAAGGCCTCCAAGCTGATCTCGCGACGGAACATGGCGTTGGGGTTGCCCACAGCGTTGCGATGGGCCGTCATGGCAAACCCGGCAAAGTCGCGGCGCTGGTAGCCGTGCTCGTACATGTAGCGCTGCATCAGGAGGGCGTTCAGGCCGACAAACGAGAGCCCATGCTCGCCCTCGTAGACGGCGTCCGCCGCGCCGGCGAGTGCGGCGGTGGTCGCATCGCCCATGGTATCGGTCATCTTCTCTACGCCGCAGACGGCCACTATGTCCATCATTCCGCCCGCTACTGCGAGAAAGGCATTGCGAAAGGCGGCCGCTCCCGAGGCGCAAGCCGCCTCAACCTTGAAGGCCTCGATGCCGCGCAGGCCGGCGTGATCCGCCACGAGTGCGCCCAGGTTCTCTTGGCTTGAGAGCTGCCCCGACATCATGTTGCCGACCCAGATCGCCTCCGGACGCTCGATGCCAGCATCGCCCAGGGCCCCTAGCAGGGCCTCCTCGGCCAGAATGCGCAGGGCCTTGTCCCAGTGCTCGCGCACGGGGGTCTGTCCTATGCCAACGATGGATACATCTCTCACGGGCTTTTATGCTCTTCTCTAGTGTAGACGAAGCTTGTTGCGAAAGCGGGCGTACAGGCCATAGTCGATCTCTTTGGCGCGACTCACATAGGCTAGGGTGTTGGGAGCCAGCCCCTGCCGATCTCGGAGTCGGTCCGTGGTCCGCCATAGAAAGGCGTCGCTGCCGGCGCCCGAGCCAAAAGAAAGATGCAGGATGGTCTGGCCGGGCTGGCAGGCGTCCAAGACGGCGGAAAGGCCCACCAGCGATGACCCCGCGTAGGCGTTGCCGATCCGATCCACCAACATGCCGGGCGCGATCTGCTCCCGGGCAAAGCCCAGCTCCTTGGCGGCCCGCTCCGGAAAGCGGGGGTTGGGCTGGTGAAACACGGCATAGTCGATCTGCGCGGCATCGATGCTCAGAGCCTCCATCAAGCCACGGGCGGCGCCCAGGGTGTGCCGGAAATAGGCCGGCTCGCCGGTGAATCGTCCGGCGTGCTGAGGATAGTGCTCTCGTGGGCGTCGCCAAAAGTCGGGCGTGTCGGTGACAAACGAATAGGATCCTTCCAGCACGGCTAGGGCATCCTCGGCGGGGCCGATGATATAGGCGGCGGCGGCCGCGCCGGCGGTGAACTCTAGCGCATCGCCCGGACGGCCCTGGGCGGTATCGGCGCCGATGGCCAGGGCATAGTCGCCCATGGCGCTGCCGACCAAAGCCACGGCCGCCTGGATCGCCTCGGTGCCCGCCTTGCAGGCGAACTCGAGATCGGCCGCCAGGATCTCGGGCGTGGCGCCCAACGCTTCGGCCACCATGGTGGACGAGGGTTTGACGGCGTAGGGGTGTGACTCGCTACCGACCCAGACGGCCCGCAGATCCTCGGCGCGGATGCAGGCTCGTGCCATGGCGTTGCGGGCGGCCTCGATGCCCATGGTCACGCTGTCCTCGTCGGGGCCGGCCACGGCCTTGGCGGTGACTGGCCCGTCGCCGCCCCAGATGCGGCTAACCTCGCCGGCGGGCAGCCGATAACGCGGGACGTAAGCGCCATAGCCGACGATCCCCACATCGCGCATTGGGCGCATCACCCGAGCCCTTGCCGTCGCGGCGGGTGTATCAGCCATGCAGCAACTCCTTCAGGATCGCTTCGGCCCTATCGGAGCGCACGGTCCCCTCCTGTACCATCCGTTGGGCCACCTGATCGATCTGCCCGGCGCTCGCCCCCGCTGCCATGGCCACTTGTCGGGCATGCAGCCGCATGTGGCCGCGCTGGATGCCTTCCATGGCCAGGGCCCGCAGAGCCGCCAAGTTTTGCGCCAGGCCTACTGCGGCCAGCACCTGGGCTAGCTCCTGCGAAGTCTCCACGCCGAGGATGGCCAGGGATAGCTGGGCGGTCGGATGGGCGCGGGTGGCACCGCCAAAGGTGCCTGCTGCCATGGGAAGCTCGATGCGGCCAACGAGATCGCCACGTTCGTCGCTCTCCCAGCGGGAGAGGGGGCGGTAGCGGCCGTCGCGAGCCGCATAGGCGTGGGCGCCCGCCTCGATGGCGCGCCAATCGTTCCCGGTGGCCAGGGCCACGGCGTCGATGCCGTTCATGATGCCCTTGTTGTGGGTGGTGGCGCGATAGGGATCGGCCTCAGCAAAGGCCTGGGCCTCCAGAATGCGCTGCACCCCCTCGGCAGGGCTGAGGCCCTCCAGAGCCAAGGCCGTGGCCGGAACACGGCACCGGGCTCTCGCCAGCCGCTGATCCGCGAGGTTGCTAAGGATGCGCAGGCCCACACGCCCCCCGCTCAGGCTTTCCAGATCGGGCGCGATGGCTTCGCAAGCCGTGTTGACGGCGTTAGCGCCCATGGCGTCGCGCACATCGTGAATGAGGTGCACCACCAGCATGGGGCCCACCAGGGTCTCGCGAAAGATGCGTACCTGGATGTCTCGCGCGCCGCCGCCCAGCCGCACCAGCACGGGGTCCTGCGCGTTGGCCGTGTCGAGCAGCGTGGCTTTGGCGCTCAAGATGCGCTCTTGCGCATCGTCGAGCGAGGTGATATCTAGGAGCTGAATCTGGCCGATCATGCGCGGCGGGTCGGCCTCGGCCGTAAAGCCGCCGCCTTCCCGGGCCAGCTTGGCAGCGAACGAGAGCCCGGCAACCACCGAGGGTTCCTCGATGGCCATGGGCACCAGGATGTCGCGCCCGTTGACCTGCAGGTTGGTGGCGATGCCCAGCGGCAGGCCGTGAACCGCGATCACGTTCTCGATCATGCGGTCAGCTTGCTCGAGAGTGATCCCCCCCGCGGTCAAGCGATCCGCTGACAGTCCGGCGGCGTCGGCGACGCGCTCGAGGCGCTCGTCTGGTGCTAGCCGGTAGAGGCGTGGGATACGCGATGATCGAGATGGATCCGATGACAACGGTGATGCTCCTCGCCGGGGTAAGTAGTCGACGCCCAGGCGGCCCCAGCGAGGCTATTTTATCATTGAGAAACTCTCAGAAACTGTCAGGGGCTACTCGGGAGCTTTCAGATCCCTGTGCGGGGGAAGCGAAACGGGCTGCGTCGCTGGACGCAGCCCGTGCGGTGCCGAGAGTGAGTCTAGAAGGCGTCGCCGCCGAGGGGCTCCATGGGGGCAGGTTCAGCGGTCTCGCCGGGGCCGATCAGATCGCCAAACAGCTTGGCCATCACCAGGTAGGACCAGAAGGTGGTGAACAGTACACCGATGCCGCACGCGATGCCGCCAACAATGCTGGCAATGATCCCAGCCAGGAGATAGACCAGCCAGGCGATGAGGTACGCGCCGAGGTCCTTGGTGATCAGGGCCCAGATATCAGCGAACCTGAAAAAGGCACCAAAGCTGCCGTCCTTGACGTACTGCATGGTCGCAGCCGGTACCCAGACTGCCATAGCTAGGCCGTACACAAAGGTGAGGCAGGCAACGCCGGTGCCGCAAATGCCGGCAACGGCCTCGCCCCCATTGCCCGCGCCGGCATTGGCCGTGAGGGTAGTGGCGACCAACGCAATCCCTAACACGAGCCAGAGGGGGAGGCTGTAGATCATGGCAGCCAGGAACATGAGTAGTCCCTTGACGAAATCGCCGCCCCAGTCATCCCACTCGGGCAACGGCAGATCCTGCCCTTCAGAGACCTTTTTCATCTGCCGGAGACCGTAACCCATGCCGATAAAGTTGACGATGGGCACGAGATTGAGGACGGCGCCGATCAGCATCTTTTTGAGCCAGTCCTCGTCTTCGAACGGGTAGGTGAACGCTCTGCCGATGTCCATGTGACTCTCCCTTTCTCCTGCGTGGCGCCCGGTTACGTTGGCGGCGCCTGTGACGCCTTGGCAAATCCACTCGACTAGATTATAGCGGTTGATGAAACCCTATTCAAGGCTCTGCGCGACTAGACCCCTACCAGTTGGCGCAACCCGGCCATGACCAGCATCTCTGCGATGGCGAGCAGCACCCCCCCAGCCCAGACGGCCCCTGGGGGCCAGTGGACCATGGCCTGCCGAACCAGCACGGCGTTCAGCAATGCCACCGCACTCAACGTCGCCAGCCCCAATGTCCAGGTCCACACGATGAAAGGGAGCCTACTGCCCGTTGCCACAACCGCTACCACCATGCCTGCCGCTGCCAAGAGGGCTGTGGTGTCGATAGCCGGCGCGACCACCGGGCGGTTGTCGTCTCCCGGCGCCAAGGCCAGGGCGAGCAGCGGGGCCACCACGGCGCTGAGCGCGACCCCCATCCCTGCCCCGGTGATCAGGCGGAGCAGATTCGTGGGCTGGTAGAGCGCCCGCCCCAGCCCGTCGGCTATGAACGAGTTGGCCCCGTCGGCAGCCCATGCTACGGCCAGAGCTCCTAGCGCCCAAGCGGTAGGGCCAGCGGGCATCCCCGTGCGGCGGTGGCGCCCCATTGCTCGCAGTGCCAGCAACCCGGCCCAGATGCCCAGGAAGGTCCCGCTGCAACGAGCGCATAGCGGCAGTGGCTGGCCACCCACCCAGTAGCTGTGGCTTGGAAGTTGGTGGCATACGCCGCTGAGCAGGAATCTGATGGCGCTGAGCAACCGCCCCTCCGGACCCTATACGTGGTATCGTCGCTGGTGTTGCGCTAGGAGCAGCATACCCTCGGCATGAGGGCCGCACAAGCTGCAGGCATGCCTTGCCAGGGTGTCTCGGGGGTCTTACAATGTGTGGCGTGTCGTGGCACTGATCGGGAAGGACAGCATGAGCATCACCGAGGTCAAGTCGTTCACGGACGCCGTCGTTCGCAATGTTGAGCGCGTGATCGTGGGCAAGCGCCCTGTCATCGAAATGGCGATGGTGGCGTTGCTGTGTGAGGGCCACATCCTACTAGAGGACGTGCCGGGCGTGGGCAAGACCATGCTGGCCCGGTCGATCGCTGTGTCGCTGGGGTGCAGCTTCAAGCGGCTCCAATGCACGCCTGACTTGTTACCCACCGACGTAACCGGCGTGTCGATCTTTAACCAACAGACGTCGGATTTCGAATTTCGGCCTGGTCCCGCCTTTGTGAATGTGCTGCTGGCGGACGAGATTAACCGCGCCACCCCCCGCACCCAGTCGGCCTTGCTGGAGGCCATGGGCGAATACCAGGTCACCGTCGATGGCGAGACGCGACAGCTGCCACGGCCGTTCTTGGTGCTGGCCACGCAGAACCCGATCGAGTACGAGGGCACCTTCCCACTGCCCGAGGCACAGCTCGATCGGTTCTTGTTGCGGCTGGACGTGGGCTACCCCACCTTTGAGGAGGAGGAGCGCATTCTGGAGAACCTGCGCCGAGAGCATCCCATTCAGAGCATCGAACCGGTGGTAGACGCTGCTGGGCTTCCCGCTCTGCAGTCAGAGGTGTGGGATGTCAATGTGGATGAGACCGTGCGCGCTTATATCGTGCGGCTGGTCAGCGCTACCCGCGGCCACCAGGACCTGGCGCTCGGCGCCAGTCCGCGCGGCAGCTTGGGGCTCTACAAGGCGGCCCAGGCGCTGGCGGCCATCCAGGGGCGCGACTATGTGCTGCCCGATGACGTCAAGCGGCTGGCTCCGAGCGTGCTGGCCCATCGCCTGATCGTCAAGCCTGAGAGTGCGTTGCGCGGTCGGACGGCGGCCAGCGTGTTGCGGGACTTGATGGAGCGAACGCCGCTCGACCTGGGCGATCTTCCGGAGGCGTGATCACCGTCGGCTAGACGATTGGAAGCATGCCATGGAAGGTCTGCTCCTGTTCATCCTGGGGCTGTTTATCCTCGCGGCGGTCTTTCGGCTGCCATTTTTCGTCTACATTTTATACGTTTTCTTTGGCCTCTATCTGCTTTCAAGAGTGTGGGTAGATCGCTCGGCCAAGGCGCTGGCGTGCCGTCGGGACTATTTGCCACGCGCCTTTCACGGCGAGCGGATCCCCGTCAAGCTGGAGGTACGGAACAAAGGGTGGCTGCCTCTGCCCTATGTCCGGCTCCATGAGAGCTTGCCGGTGAGGCTGATCTCACCCAACTTTCAGCGGGCGGTGGTCTCGTTTCTGCCCAAGGAAAAGGTCACGCTGGATTACGAGTTGGAGGGGCGGCGCCGCGGCTACTATCCCCTGGGGCCGTTGACCATCCACACTGGCGACCTCTTTGGCATTCGCTCCGTGGAGCTTCAGATCCCCTCCGACGACCATCTGACGGTCTACCCGCGTATCATCCCGCTGCCCGAGCTGGGGTTGCCGGCGCAGACGCCCATGGGCACCCTGGCGACTCAGCAGCGGATCTATGAGGATCCCAGCCGGATCATCGGGGTGCGAGACTATCAGATCGGAGACAGCCTGCGCCGGATGCACTGGAAGGCTTCGGCGGCCGCGGGCAAGCTGCAGGTCAAGCGGCTGGAGCCGGCCATCTCGATCGAGGCGCAGATTTTCCTGAACCTCGATGCGGCCGCCTACACCCAAGGGCGCGTCCATGATGCCACCGAGCTGGGCATCATCACCGCGGCTTCGATCGCCCACGCGCTGGTCTCCAAGCGCCAGACGGTGGGGCTCTGCACCAACGGTAGCGATCCTCTGGCCGAGGATCACCGTTACATCACGCTGCCGCCGCGCAAGGGCACGGGCCACCTGGTGAACATCCTGGAGGCGCTCGCCCGGGTGGGCACGTCGGAAGGGCATTCCTTTGGGGATCTCTTGCAGCAGGCCAGCATGCACCTGAGCTGGGGCGGCACGGCGGTGGTCATCACCGCTCACGCCGACGAGGAGCTGTTCTCGCAGCTCTTGATGATGAAGCGGAATGGTTTCCACATCGTGCTGATCGTCACCGACGCCCGCGAGCCGTTTGCGGCTGTTCGCGAGCGGGCGCGTGCCGTAGGGATTGTAGCCTACGAAGTGTGGCAAGAGAGGGATCTGGATGTCTGGCGCGCCCGATAGAGTGTCCATCCCGGGACGGTTCTTTTTCCGGGCCTTGCTGGCCTCGGCCATGTTGAGCTGTATCGGTGTCGCCTGCTATGGCTTTGTTCGCAACATTGTCGACACGTGGCCTGGCTGGTGGCTGCCGGTTCTGGCATTGCTGGTTAGTCTGGAGAGCATCTTTTCCGAGCGCCTCGCCAACGCTCCCGAGCGTCACCTAGAAGATGCGGTTCGGTTCCGCGTGGCCGAGGCGGTGAGCCTGGTTCTGGTCGTGCGGCTGGTCTCCTCGCTGGCCTATGGCTGGCCGCACTTCATGGGCGACTTGCGTATGTGGACCGCCGAGCCGTGGACCATCCTAGACCTGACGTTCGTCTTGTCGACGGCCATCCTGGCCGGGTTCTGGGTGGTGGCGCGCAAGTTGGGGATAGCGCTGCAATCGCTAGAAGCAGACCCATTCGAGCACGCGCTCTCGCCCACCGACGCCGAGTATGACCTGCGCTCGAGCATGCCCTCTCGCGGTCTGACCGATCGGTCTGCGGAGGGCCGCCGGGTGGCGGGTATCTTTTTGGGTGGCGGGGCTGTGATGCTGGTGCTGGTGGGGTTGTCGCACATCAACATCGCCGAGATGGAGGTCGTAGAGGCCGCCAACGTGCGCTGGCTGGGGTCGAACTTGCTGGCCTACTTTGCCTTGGGCTTGGCGCTGATCAGCGAGGTGCGCTATGCCACGCTGGTGGCCACGTGGGAGGTGCAAGAGATCCCGGTGCTGGGGCAACTGGGGCGCCGATGGCTATCCCTGTTGGCCGGAAGTCTGCTGTTGGTGGCCGTCACGGCCGCCCTGCTGCCCACTAGCTACTCGGTGAACTTGTATCAGGCCATCTCACAGATCGTGCAATGGGTGATCTATGGGGTGGCGTATGCGATCATGTTGGTGGTCGGCGGGGTGGGCTATCTGCTGGCTCTGGTAATGAGCCTCTTTTCGGGCAAGCCCGTCGAGGCTCCGCCGATGACGCCCATGATGGAGATGCCGGTCTTTGAGGGAGACGCCGGCGGCGAGCCGGCTGCATGGTGGCCGCTGGTGCGATCGCTGATCTTTTGGGCGGTGATTGTGGGCGGCGGCGGGTACGCGCTGTTCCACTTTTTGCAGGACCGATGGGGGTTATTCCGCGGATTCCACCCCTGGGACCTGTTGAAGCGGTTCTGGGCGTGGCTGGTCAGTGTGTGGGCCAAGACTGGCGAGGTGGTGCAGCAGGTGCGAGAGGAGGCGGCCAGGCGCCGAGCGTTGCGCCAGAGCGCGGCCGCCCGGTCTCAGCGGCGCCGCCGGAGAGCACTGACGCCCCGCGAACGGGTGCAGGAGCTCTATGTGCGGGCTCTGGACGTGGCCGATCGTTACGGCTTGGGCCGCGCCCCCAACCTGACGCCCTCCGAGTACCTGCCTTGCCTGGCGCCGCACGTGCCCGAGGCCGAGAACGACCTATCCGAGCTGACCCGGACCTTTGAGCGGGCGCGCTACTCTTGTGACGATGTCTCTCCCAGCGACGTGGAGCGCGCCGGTGGTTGCTGCGAGGCGCTCGAGCAGGCACTGGAGGCGCGAGCCGCCTCTGAGGCCGCGACGTGACCGACCGCGACCTGTTTGACCACGCGGCTGAGGAGAGCATTCGCCGCAGCGCGCCTCTGGCTGCTCGTATGCGGCCCCGCACTTTGGACGAATTCGTGGGGCAGGAGCATATCGTCGGCCCGGGGCGCCTGCTAAGGCGAGCCATCCAGGCCGATCAGCTCTCCTCGCTGATCTTTTACGGGCCGCCTGGTTCAGGCAAGACGACCTTGGCGATGGTCATCGCCAACACCACGCTGTCGCACTTTGTGACTATCAACGCCGTATTGGCGGGGGTGCAGCAGATCCGCGAGGTGACCGAGAGCGCCCGCGAGCGGCGCAAGATGCATCAGCGCCGCACTATCCTGTTTGTCGATGAGGTCCATCGCTGGGACAAGCGCCAGCAGGACGCCCTGTTGCCGTGGGTGGAAAACGGGACCATCATCATGATCGGTGCCACCACCGAAAACCCCTGGTTCTCGGTGAACCGGGCGTTGCTCAGCCGCAGCCGCGTCTTTCAGATGGTCCCCCTAGAGCCACAGCATCTGCGAGAGATCGCCCTTGCCGCTATTGGCGATGCCGAGCGGGGCTATGGCGATCGCGATGTGGTCATCGCGCCCGAGGCGCTGGACCATCTGGCAGAGGTGGCCAACGGCGACGCCCGCTCGGTGCTCAACGCCGTCGAGCTGGCCGTCGAGACCACCGAGCCCGATGCCGACGGGCGGATCCTCATCGACCTGGCCGTGGCCGAGGAATCGATCCAGCGGCGCGCCGTCCTCTATGACCGCCAGGGCGACTATCACTTTGATACCATCAGTGCCTTTATCAAGTCGCTGCGCGGATCGGATCCCGATGCGGCGCTGTATTGGCTTGCCAAGATGGTCTATGCCGGCGAGGATCCGCGCTTTATCTTTCGCCGTATGCTGATCGCGGCCGGGGAGGATATCGGGTTGGCCGATCCCGACGCGATGCGCGTGGTGGTGGCCGATGCTGAGGCGTTCGAGCGGGTGGGCCTTCCGGAGGGCAGGTTTCACCTGGCGCACGCGGCGCTCTATCTGGCGACGGCCCGCAAGTCCAACTCGGCCATGGGGTTCTTTGACGCGCTGGCCGCCGTGGAGCAAGAGGCCGAGGGAGAGGTGCCGGTCCATCTGAAGGACGCCAGCCGCGATCGCGAGGGCTTCGGCCACGGCGAGGGGTACTTGTATCCCCATGCCTACCGGGATCACTGGGTGGCGCAGCAGTACCTGCCCGATCATCTTCAGGGCAAGGTCTACTACAAGCCCTCTGATCAGGGCTATGAGGCCGGCATCAGGGAGCGGGTGCAGAGACGGCGCGAGGCCCAGCTAGCGGCGATGTTGGACGTGGACGACCAGCCATCGGAGATACTCACCTTTTCGCCTGATGACCGGAGCCGTGATCGCTGGCTCCAGCGGGCGGTAGGCACCCTGGGCGAGGAGCTTGAGGCGGTGCGCGATCGCCTCCTTGGCGCTCGTGGGCTGGCCCGACACCACCTGGTGTTGGATCTGTCGGGCGATAGCGGCCTCCTGACGTGGGAGGCGCTGCGACGGGTGCCCGAGGGTGGGGTTTGGTGTCGGGTTCCGAACGAGCGTGTGGCCGAGGCCATGGCCCAACAGGCGGCGCCGCTGGAGGCGCTCCAGCGGCCGATCTTGGTGCCGGCCACCCTGGAGCAGCTAGCCGATGGGCTGGCCGAGTCGGGCCATGGCGACGTGCGCTATGACCTAATCGTGGGGCGCAACGTGCTGGGCTCGCAGCCAGACAAGCAGGCGCTGCTGAGGGGGCTCGTGCCACTGCTGGCCGACGACGGCGTGCTCAGCTTGGCAGAGGTGGTGCCCTCGGCCACCCAGCGGCTGTCGGCGTTGCTTCC
>Ga0123328_1002247_pt1 | contig 17610 bp, 11 predicted proteins | sample BioC12SIPDNA_2_FD_89702 | JGI IMG/M metagenome (GOLD analysis project Ga0123328, IMG submission 89702) | Anaerobic biogas reactor microbial communites from Washington, USA - Biogas_R1_A C12 SIP DNA | ecosystem: Engineered > Bioreactor > Anaerobic > Unclassified | place: Washington, USA...
CGGACTGCCTACCCCAAAGACAACCTGCGTCCGCCCTTCGCACAGGGAACAGTCCGTACATGTGCCCAGCAACTCCTGCTGGGCCCTCAGTGCCCGGGCCGCGGCCTCCCTGTCCTTGGTCACGAACCGGCTCCCTCAGCAGCCGGCACAGGAGGAGCGGGAGCACCCGGCACAACTCTTGCCGCCGGCAGAAGCCCGGCCCCCGCCCACGCGTATGGCAAAGGAAGACAGCACGCGACGGGAGTCACTGCACCCGCAATGGGGGCAACGTTGTGGGCGCCCGGCGGCCGAGAGGCTCACCAGTTCCTCGAAACGGAGTGAGCAGCCCGGGCATTGATACTCATAGATAGGCATGACAGGAAGTATGAAGGAGGCGTGGGCCGGTATCAAGACCACCCGGCGCCGCAATCGCGAAATGCCTGCACATCCGCTGTGTGGTCCTCGTCAAGGGCCGCCACTGCGCGCCTTGTGCGCGCCATCCGCGACTGCTATGCTTCCCGCGCCTCAAGAGCGTTCAAGTCATCCGGCACAGGAAGGCGTCATCGCGGCCTCGTGCGTCCCCTCCTTCAGTAGCATCGCCCAGGTTCGCGTCGCCGTGGTTGGGTTGGGTCGCTTGGGCGGCTCGCTTGCAGTCGCCTTGGCCCATGCGGGAGCGCAGCTGGTGGCTGTGGCAGACACGCGGCCGGAGATGACCCAGTGGGCAAGGGAGCGCCTTGGCCTTTCACGCGGGGACAGCGCGCCCTCAGTGCTCGAGGCCTCCCCTCACGTGGTGTTCCTTTCCGTCCCTGACGCCGCGGTGGAGCAGGCGGCGGCGGAGATTGCCGTGAGACTGGAGGTCCTCTGCTCCTCTCCGTCCCGGCCGGCCGTCATTCACTGCAGCGGCGTAACCTCCGTGACCGCCCTCTCCCCTTGCGCCGCCGCCGGATCACAAACGCTCAGCTTCCACCCCCTGCAGACCTTCTCCGATGCGGAGACCGGTGCCGCCCGGCTGCGCGGAGCCGCCATCGCCGTGACCCCTGGACCACACGGGGGCTTTGAGCTGGGCTGCATGCTGGCGGAGGCCCTGGGCGCCCGCCCCTTCCTTCTCCCGGAAGAGCGCCGCGTTCTCTATCACGCTGCCGCGTGCGTGGCTGCCAACTACCTGGTCACCCTGGAACACGTGGCGGAACGCATGTTCGTGGAGGCGGGTCTGCCGCCTGATAACGCTCTGGACTACTTCCTCCCGTTGGTCCGCGGAGCGGTGGAGAACGTGTCGGCACAGGGGACGGTGGCCTCCCTGACCGGACCGCTCAGCCGGGGGGACGTGTGCACCATCGTGGCCCATCTGGAGGTACTGCAGCAGGTGGCGCCTGAACTGGATCCCGTCTATCGAACACTTGGTCTGGCAACTCTGGATATCGTCCGCCGCCGGCCCGAGGTGCCCCCCGAGACCATTCAGGCCTTGGAACAGCTGCTCGAGGGAGCCAACTACCGGCAGGCAGGTGCCTCCCGCCGACCGTAGTACACGTCGAGCAGCGTGCGGGCAAACACCTGTAGGCAGTCGATCACCGGGTACGGCTTCGCGGCCTGCGGGAAGGCCAACGACAACTCGGTGCACCCCAAGATGAGGCCGCCGGCCCCGCGGCGCACCAGCTCATCGCCCAGCGCGCCCAGCACCGCCGCCTGAGCAGGACTGTTCTGACCGCTCAATACGTCGCGGATGACTCCCTCAATGGTCTCCGCCTGCTCGTCCGTCACATCCAGCGACGGCAGGCCCCGCGCCGCAAGGGCCTCCCTGTACAAACCATACTTCCGGGTCATGGGCGTGGACAATAGGCCGATAGCCTCCACCCCCAGGCCCACGGCTACGTCCACCACCTCCTCAATCATGGAGACAAAGGGCGCGCGGGTCACCGGCTGCAGCTCCGGGATGACAACGTGAACGGTGTTGCAGGAAATGCCCCAGCACACGGGCTCCAGAGCCTCGGCTCTCCGCAGACGATCCTGCAGCATGGCTACCGCGCTGGGTCGCTTCTGGTCGTCACCGATGAAGTCAGGCACAGGAACGGAGAGAAGCACAACCTCCGGATAGGAGTCGTTGGAGTCTGCCCCGTAGTCCGCCACAGCCAGCTCGGTGAGCAGCGAATACAGTCGGCACGAAGCCTGTGGGCCCATCCCACCCAGGACCCCGATAGGCCTGCGATCCGTTCCCAACGTGGCCCTTCCTCCCCAGGGGGCAGAGGCCGATATCCCCAAGGGCCGGACAGGTTATGCTCGCCACCCCCCTTGCCGGATTCTATTGCGGCCCCCATTACCTGTCAACGAACACACACCGCCCAATACCCACGCGGACTGATGTGCCCTTTCGCCGTGCACCCTGAAGTGTGATACCGCTTCTCGCCTCCACGCAGTAGGCTGGGCTTGTCGGGGAAGCTGCCTGCGGGAGGATGCCATGCCCGATCTGGTCATTGCCAACGCCACTCTCGTGACCCCGGAGTTCACTCAGGCGGGAATGCGCATCACGCTGGGGGATGGCAAGGTGCTGGCCGTGGAGCCGGAGCCCTCGGGAACGGCCTCCCACCGCGAGCAGGCCACCGCAGACGAGTGCCGGTGGATCGACGCTCATGGCCGCTTGGTCCTGCCCGGCCTCATCGACTGCCACACCCATTTCGGCGCCTTTCTCCCCTTTGAGGAGGATCTGGTCACGGAGAGCCGAGCGGCAGCAGACGGGGGCTTCACCACCGTGTGCCACGTGATCCTGGAGCAGGGCTCCATCCTAGAGCGGCTGCCCTACTACACTGACGCCGTCGGTCGTCTATCCACGGTGGACATGCACTTCTGGGCCGCCTGCATGACTGACGAGCACCTGGACGAGATCCCCCGGCTGCGGGCAAGGGGTATCCGTGGCTTCAAGTTCTTCCTCTCCTACAAAGGCGACGAGATGAAGAGCGTGGGCATCTTCGGCATTGACTACGGCTATCTCCAGCGAGGCTTGGAGCGCGTGGCGGACTGCGGTGGGGTGGCCATCGTCCACGTGGAGAACTACGAGCTGCTGCAGCTGCACAGGGCACGGCAGGCCGGCAACAACGACTTCCTGGCCTTCTGCCACTCACGCCCACCTATCTGCGAGGAGGTGGATGCCTTTGCCACCTGCCGCATGGCCCTGGAGGCCCGCGCCGAGCTCTACCTGGTGCACACGGGGACCGCAGCCGTGGTAGACATCGCCAAGGAGTTCCGAACGCGAGGCCTGAAGGTGCACCTGGAGACCGGCCCCCGCTACCTGCTCATCGACGAGAACGGCACCGGCCTGGCCTGCCCCGAGGAAGCCATCACCACGCCGGCCTACAAATCCCGCGACAACGCGGACGCCTTGTGGAAAGCTCTGGCCCGCGGCGACTTGGACACCATCGCCACCGACTCAGCCGCCAACCTGCGGGCCACGAAGTTGGCCTCCGGTTCCGTCTGGAAGCTGCAGCCCAGCTGGCAGGAGATGCCCACCGCCTTCGCCACTCTGTTCACTCATGGAGTCGGCACCGGACGCCTCCAACCCTCCCAACTGGCCCAGCTGATGTCTGCCGCACCCGCCCGCATCTTCGGCCTGCACCCGGCCAAGGGCTCCCTGGCACCGGGGGCGGATGCAGACCTGGTCATGATCGATTCTGACATCACCTACACCGTGGACAGAGACCCGCACTCTGCCTGCGACTACACCCCGTATCGTGGCTGGCAGTTGCGGGGCCGGCCGGTGTTGACCATGGTGCGCGGCCGGGTGGTCATGCGCCAGGGCCAGGTGACGGCCGCCTCCGGGTGGGGCCGGGCCGTGGGCCTGGCCTGACCGGTTTGGACTGCCATTTCCGGTCGTGGCAGAAAGGGGGGCGGCCAGGACCTTCTCCGGAGTCATGGGCAGGTCGCGCAGGCGAATTCCCACGGCATCGTAGATGGCATTGGCCACCGCCGGCGCCTGCAAAATGGTGCCCGACTCACCCACGCTCTTGGCCCCGAAGGGGCCGGTGGGATCGCCCAGTTCCACCAGGATGGATTCCATCTCCGGCATGTCGGCGCTACACATGATCTTGTACTTGTCGAACCCGTCCGTGACCATGTAGCCGGTGGTAGGACTGACGATGGGATCCTCGTACAGGGCGAAGCCCAGGCCCTGCTGCGTCCCGCCGTCGAGCTGCCCCTCCACGGTCATGGGATTGATGGCGCGCCCGATGTCGTGTACGGTGACGTACCTGACCACCTCCACCACGCCGGTCTCGGTGTCCACTTCCACCTCGGCGAAGCCCGCCTGCCACGGCGGCGCGAATTCGTTCGGCTCCACGGTGGCCTGAGCCACGATTTGATGGCAGTCCTTGTTGTAGCTGTAGATGAGGTCCATGGCCACATCTTCCAGGCTCATGCTCTTCTCGGGATTGGTGGTGGAGGAGATCTGACCGTCCTTCAGCTCCAGAGCCGCCAACGGCTCCTCCATCTTCTCGGCCGCCCGCTGCAGGAGTTCCTCCTTGGCCTTGGTGGCCGCCGCCAGTGTGGCCTTGCCGATGCAGTACGCACCACGCGAGGCGTGCGTGCCGATGTCGAAACCCGTGGCATCCGTATCGCCGGCAAGCACGTTGATCTTCTCGTAAGGGAGGGTGAGGACTTCCGCCGCCACCTGTGCCAGGGCGCCCTCTATCCCTTGGCCCATGCGCCCAGGCGCCACCAACAGCGTGGCCGATCCGTCCGCGTTGAGCTTGAGAGTGGCGTTGGAGTGCTCTAGAAGCATGGGCTGCGCCCCGCTCAGCCAGGCCATGGCGGCCACGCCCACGCCGCGCCGCTTCACCCCGCTCTTGGGCTTGTTCCACTTCTCCTTCCAGCCGATCCGTTCCGCGCCGACCCGGAGGCACTCTTCCACGCCCACACTCGTGATCTGCGTGGAGGGGAACCAGCCCAGCCCACCCACTTTGCGGTGGTGCTTGATGCGCCATTCCACCGGGTCCAGGCCCAGCTTGGCAATGGCCTCGTCCAAGATGGTCTCGCGCACGAAGGACGACTGCGGCGCGCCAAAGCCACGCATGGCGCCGCCGCCGATGTGGTTGGTGTAGGTAGCGGAGATCTTCTGATCCATCGCCTCCCATTCGTACTCCGTGATGTTGGAGGCGAGGGCCACGCCGGCACCCGAGGCGGTCTTGCACATGTAGGAGCCGGCGTCCCCCATGTAGTGGGCTTCCAGGCCCTTGGGGCTCCCGTCCTTAGCGAGGCCCACTTTCATGTACACCTTGGCCAGATGCTCTCGCGTCACCCGGTTGTTGAAGTCCTCGTCGCGCGTGTACCACACCTGCACGGGCCGTCCGGCCTTCATGGCCAGCGCCGCGGCGATGGGTTCGCCGTGCATATCGGTGCCCGCCCCGAAACCGGCGCCCGCGTATGGCTGAATCACCCGCACTGCGGCTTCCGGCAGATCCATCACATGAGCCAGCATGCGTTTGGCCATGTGCGGCAGTTGCGTCTGGCTCCACACCGTGAGGCGGCCGTGCTGGTAGTCCGCAATGCACACCGCGTTCTCCATGCCGCACTGCACCTGCTTGGAGGTGCCCCACCAGCCCTCCACCACGCTGTACGATTCCTCGAAGGCCTTGGCCGCGTCACCGTAGCCAAAGGCCGGCACTCCGGGGACCGGCGTGTTGCCCGGCGCGAAGTCGTGCAAGGTGGGTGCCCCCTCGGCCATGGAGTCGTCAATGGTGAACACAGCGGGGAGCACTTCGTACTCCACATCAATGAGAGACAGCGCCTTGCGGGCGGTGGGCTCATCCACGGCCGCCACCGCCGCCACCGCATCTCCCACTTGGCGCACGCGATCTCCGAACAGGGTCATGTCCTGAATCTCGCCACCCGGAAGCTGATAGGTCATCACGTTCCAGGTATAGAGCTTGGGCTTCACATCCTGGCCGCTGACCACCGCCACCACGCCCGGCAACGCTTCAGCCTTCGAGTAGTCCACTTTGAGGACCTTGGCGTGAGCGTGCGGGCTGCGCAGGGCCTTGCCCACCAGCATGCCGGGCAGGCGCAGGGTGGAGCAATAGTCGGCGCGACCCGTGGCCTTGTCGTAGGCTTCCGCCAGTGGCTTCCTCTGGCCGACGACACTCAGGGGATCGAGCATCTCACTTACCTCCCTCGGCCGCAGCCAGCACAGCTTCCACGATCTTGACGTAGCCCGTGCAACGGCACAGCGTTCCCGACAGGCCGTTCTTCACTTCCTCTTTGGTGGGACGGGGGTTGTGGTCCAGGAGCGCCTTCGCGGTCAGGATCATGGCCGGCGTGCAGTAGCCACACTGCACCGCCCCCTTCTCCACGAACTCCTTCTGCAGCGGATGCAGCTCGGCTCCCTTGGCCAACCCTTCAATGGTGGTTATCTGCCGCTCGCGGGCCTCCACGGCCAGCATCAGGCAGGAGAGAACCGGCTCCCCATCCACCAGGACGGTGCAGATGCCGCAGTCTCCCCGGTCGCAGTTCCTGTGCACGCCGGAGTGGCCAAGGTCGTCACTAAGGATCTCGAAGAGGAGCGCGTTGGGGTCCACCAGCAGGTCGCGCCGCACTCCGTTCACATAGAAGGTCGCAGGCATGCTCTTCATCGCCACCCCCTCAGGCCTTCGCAGCTTTGGCGGCCGCCGCTTCCAGCGCGCGGCGGACGAGGACACGGACCATCTCCTTGCGGTACTCGCCGGTGGAACGCATGTCCGTGATGGGCTTGGTCATGGGATCGTTGTAGGCCGCCTCGGCCGAGGCGGCGATGCTCTCCGCGCTGAGCGCCACCCCCTTGAGCGCGTCCTCTGCAGCTCTTGCCCGGTAGATCACCGGAGCCGCTGCGCCGATGGCGATGCGGGCATCCCTGCAGCCGGCGCCGTCCATGAACAGGTTGACCGCCACTGTGAGCTTCGATATGTCGGGAAGCGTGCGGGTCAGGTTGCAGTAGGCGCTGTAGCATCCTTCCGGCAGGGCCGGAACCTCAATGGCTTCCACGATATCGGTGGGGGCCAGGCAGGTGCGCTTGGCCGCCTGGCACAGCGAGGCAGCCGGCAGCAGCGCGTCGCCGTCCCTCCCTGCCAGCCTGAGATCGGCGTCGAGGGCTACGAGCGCGGTGAGTATATCGGACGCCGGAGTTCCCACACAGACGTTTCCCAGGACCGTGCCCATGGTCTTCACTTGGACGGAATGGATGTTGCTGAGCGCGTCATGCAGGAGCGGGTACTCGTTCTTGACCGTCTCGGAAAGCTCCGCATCGCGAATGGTGGTCAGGGGGCCGATGCGCATTCCCCCCGCACGGCTTCCCTCGATGTAGCGCAGCCCGGGAATGCGCTTCAGGCTGACAATAGTGGTGGGCGGCTGGGCCATGCCCCTCTTCATGGCATCCAGCAGCGATATCCCTCCCGCCATGACGGCGGCGTTCGGCGAGGACGCGAGTGCCTCGCCGGCTTCCTCCAAACTGGCCGGCTCGACGAAGTCGAATTCCGGCAGCGCTCGGTAGAGCATTTATCACCTCTCCTCCGTGACTCTCGATGCAGACACATGAGAGAAGGAGACAGGCGACGAGCGGGCCCGATCAGCTCCCCGGCGGCGGACTATGAGCCTGGCCGCTGTTCCCCCCTGGACAAGCGTCGGTTTCCGGCGGCGATCACCTCCCCAGGCCGGCTCCCGCCGGCGTGATCACACGGACACATCCCCCCACATGGACTTGGTATAGACCAGGAAGCAAGTCCAGTACATCACCCGAAAGGGTGAAGGACGGCAAGCCCCCCCGTACGGCCAAGCGGCGGTGTGGTCTCCCGCTTACCTCCAGAACGTCCGGTGATCCGCATCTCCTTCCCGGATCACCTCGTCGAGCAACTGCGAAAGCACCCCCAATGTGTCCCAGCCGCCGGCCACGGACACCACATGCGGGTGATAGCGCGGGGGCTCCCCAATGGCGATGCAGAGCAGCTCCACGCCGGCCGCTGCCAGCCAGGGCGTGAGCGTCTCCCGGTAGTACGCCGCCATGTCCTCGGCCCCGGCCCGCGCCAGTGCCGCGCCGTTGGGCTGGCCGTCCGTAATCACCACGATGAGCTTCCTCCGTTCGGAGACCGCCATGGCCTTCTCGCGAGCGAAGGCGATGGCTTCCACCTCATGGGTGCCGGAACTGAGGTAGCCGCTGGGCGGTCCGAAGAACGGCTCCAGGCAGTCATGCGCATGATCGAAAAGTTGCGTGACCGCCGACGAGTACAGGGTGACATCGACAGGCACATGCAGTCGAACCAGCGTCTCGGCGAAGCCGTAGGAGCAGGACAGCGCCTTCTGCACATTGTCGTCGCGGAGCATGGAGGGTGACACGTCCACCAGCAGGTGGAAGTAGTAGGAGAGGCGGTTTGGCACATCGAGACGTTGGAACAGTCGCAGATCCTGCAGCACGATGAAGCGCCGGGCGTTCGCCATGCCCACCCGCTTCCCCGAGCGGTAACGCCCGCTGAGACGGCGCTCGTAGTTCACCTGGAATGCCCGCCGCAGCGCCGAGGCCTGCACGGCGAATCCCTCCACCGCCATGGGGCCATAGCGCCGAACCACGTCATCCCACACGCGCAGGGCACGCTCGTCAGGTGTCAGATCGCACGCCCGGGCAACCCCTATCTCATCCAGGACTACCAGGCCGCCATCATGGTGTGGGTACATGATGAGCAGCTTCTCGGTGAGATCTTCGTCCTTCTGGGAAACCACCCCCTTCGTCTGCAGGTGCCTGCGGTCGGACACCATCTCCGGCAGCTGCAGCAACCTGCGCATCTCCACCGCCGGCCGTTCCTGCTCCTCGCTGCTCTCCTCCCCCTCGTCATCTTCCGCCCCCGCATCCGCCCCCCTCCGCCGCTTCTGCGGCACCGACCGCCCGTCGTCCTCCAGCAGGGGCGGCAGGAAGGGCGAAAGCCGTGGCACCAGGATGGACCGCACCCAGGCCTCCAACTCCTCGGGCGTCCCGGCGGCTCCCAGAAGTGATGCCCGCACCTCCCGCGCCGTCCGCAGCAGGTCGGCGGGCAACCGGTTTTCCGGAACCCGATCCTCCATGCCCCACAGCTGCAGGAACAGCACGGCCACCAGCCGGTTGAGCCGCGATCCCCCTTGCGAGCCGGCAATGGACGCCACGCGATGCGCGTGACCCTCCAATTGCCGTCGGGCGCCGCGAAACTCCTGTTGCAGCCGCCGCTCCACGCGCGCATCCTCCAGTGTCTCCACCACCGAGGCCAGGAGTTCTGGGAAATCGGAGCGGCGGCATATGGCGTCGGCCTCGCCGGCGGGCCCGTCGCACACCGCGCCGTCGGCCTCCGCGTCACCCGTGCCTTCGTCTGCCTGCGGCGGCCGTCCATAGAGGACGTGACCCAGCTCGTGGAGGAACCCGGCAAGGAAGGCGTCAACATAGGGCCCCTCCCGGTTGACCCTCGCGGAATCCAGGAGCCCTATGGCCTTGGTCAGGTCAAGCCGAATGCTCACCGACCGCACGCCGTGCTCGCCCTCGCTCCAGAAGACGGCCCGTCCCTCCGCTCCCAACGACCAGGCCACGTGCACGTCCAGCCCGGCCACGGCGGACCCGAAGGTTCGCGCGGACTGTGTCAGCTCCGACATCCGTTCCACCAGGACCCGGGCCTGTTGCTCTTCGAGCCGCAGCGGTTCACGGCCGTTGCCGTCTATACCGAGTGGGGCGGGTGACATCGGGGACCCCAGCTGGGACTTCAGTCGAGAGACTCGGTGTCCCAGTCGGTCACGTAGGCGAAGATCTGGTCGCGGAAAATGGACTTGGTGCGACGGTCCAGGATGTCGTAGAAGGCCATCCGGGCGCCTTCCACCGGCCCCACGTCCCGCGAAAACTGAGCCCAGGTGACCAAGAGGCCCGTGCTGAGCACGAAGTCGAAGGCCCGGGCGCGATCCAGCAGCAGACGACGAGCCATGCGGCTCACGTCCAGCATGGTCTCCAGCGTAGTCCTGAGAGGTTCTGCTCGATAGTCCGGGAACCGCTCCAAAAGGATGCGTCGCTCGGCATCCGTGTCTGGGAACTCCACCCGCACCGACACCCAGCGGCGCAGGTAGGCTGCCGAGAGCTCCTTGGTCCCCGGATAGAGCGACGAGTATTCGGCCGGGTTGAAGGTGGAGAAGAGACGGCAGTCCGGGTGCTGCCGCACCACCTCGTTGTCCTTCTCCACCAGCACCAGCGCGCGGCTGCCATCGAGCAGGCCGTGCAGCGCGAACCACACCTCCTGGCCGGTGGCATTCATCTCCTCCAGGAGCAGTATGCCGCCGTGCCGGACGGCGGTGGTCACCAGCCCATCCTGGAAGTCGACCTTGCCGTGCCCCACGGGCAGCAGTTTCCCCACCACGTCGTCGGTGGTGGAGAGGCCGTGCAGGTTCATGCGATACAGCGGCGCCCCCAGGAGGGCGGCGAAACAGCGGACCGCCTCCGTCTTGCCCAGGCCGGTGTGGCCGTGCAGCGCCAGCGGGACATCGCGCAGATAGGCCAGCGCGCAGCGGTAGAGGAGGTACTGATGATCGCGATAGAAGGTGCCGCCCGGCACCAAGTCCTCCCGACCGTCCAGCATCTCCCGCGTCCAGCGCGGCAGAACCACGCCGCGTGCCTGCGGGACGCCCAACTCGTCCGGAAGCACAGCGGTGAACAACCGCCAGCCCTCCCCCAGGGCATAGGCGCTGCTGAACGAGGTGCCGGCCCGGGGTTCCGCGGCAGACCCTGTCGCTGCTTCCGCCGCCGCCAGGAGCTCATCCAGCGTGGCCGCGGAGAGGCTGATGCCGTCGCCGGCCCGTGTGGACGGAGCACGCCGCGCGGTCCCGGCGACGTGGCCCATAGGGAGCGCACGTTCGAATGCCTTGTCCTCGCGTGGTGCCATCTCGCTCCCTCCCCGGAAGCCGGCCACTCCGCACGAAACACCGCCAGCATATTCCGCTGCCGGTGCCACTGCAACACGGTGGACGCTCCCGACCCGGGCCACCGGTGGCCCGGGTGCGCAATTCACCCTTTTGGGTGACACGGTAGAAACGCTTTCCGGTGCTATAGTTAGGAAAGCACAGGCTTAAATGGGGGATGAGCCACTGCATCCGGGGAGCAGTATGCTGTCATGGTCATGGCAGAGCGGGACGCGGTATGTGATGCCGCGGGCAGGCTGGGGCTCGGTGGAGAGCGCAGTGTGTGCCGAGTCTGCCTCACGCGCTCCCGGGCAAAACGGCTCCGGGCCGAGCGTCCCCCGGCCTCGCGATTCCGGAGCAGCATCCCCGTCTGAGGCCATTGCCTGGGGGCCACCCCAGCCCCTGGTGGTGGAGTCGGAGCCGGCGAGGCAAGGCTCCTACCCGGCCGCGCCGGAACACCTTGACCTCATCTCCTTTCTCGCCCTGCTGCACAAGAACCTGGATCTTGACAAGCTGCTGTGCAGCTACGTGGGGCTGGTGGGAGGATTGATTCCGGCACCGGCTATTGCCATCTACCTACTGGACCCCAGCACCTCGCGCCCGATCAAGATGGTGGCGCAGGGCGCAGATCCCCGCTTCCTCAGCGCCTACGAAGCGCGCGGCCGCCAGTGTGACCCGGTCTTCTCCAACGTTGCCCGCCGCCTGGAGACCACGAGCAGCCGTCTGGTGCTGCCCGAGACCTCCTGGGAAGGCCATCCCTTCCACCGGGTTCTCTCCGTGGGCTCCCTGGAGGCGATTATGGAGGCGCCCATCGTCAACTCAGAGAAGGGATTGGTGGGCACACTCAACTTCGGACGCTCCCCGCAGGACCCACCATTTGACGACGACGAGATCTCCACCATCGATCGCATCGCCCAACACGTGTCCATCGCCGTCTCGCACGCCTGTGAGTTGAATGAGTTGCGCGAGCACAGGAGCACCACCGACGGTGTGCTGGGGGCCATGGACACCGGTGTCATGCTCACCGATAGTTTCGGCAGCATCCAGTTCCTCAACCTAGCCGCCCGCCGCGTCCTCCAGGAGTGCGAGGCCAGCCCCGCCCTGGCCTCGGCCGTGAAGGAGGCGCTTGTCCACAACCTGAACCGACTGACCGCGTCCAGACCGGCCACCCGCTGCATCCGACTGCCTCGGCGCTGCTTGGACCGCTCCGCCTATCTCACCATTCGCTCCGTACGCCTGGCCCGAGACAGCGACCTGGTGCTCACCTTCTGGTTCCAACCCAACCAAGAACCCAACTTCGAGCACCTCCACGATCTCCTCACCACACAGGAGATCCGGGTTCTGGAGTTGCTGGCCCAGGGATTGGAGAACAAACAGATCGCCGAGTACCTCACCGTGAGCGTGGACACGGTCAAGAGCCACCTCAAGCGCATCTTCTGCAAGATGAACGTGACCTCCCGCGCCCAACTGCTCAGCCGGCTCTTCTATCAGACCTGACCTCGTCGGCGGCGCTCCCCGTGCCCCCGGAGCCGTCCCGACCCTCTGCATATCACCCGAACGAGTGATCGACCACCGTCCAGGCCCTTCCTAGAATCCAAGTAGTTCGGAGTAGCAGGCTCGGTCAGGGGAACGACCGGCCTCGGGTTCGACCGAAGGGGGGCGAATGACCGCTACCGACAACTCCTCTTAGCCGCGTCGGCGGCACCTGGATCCCCGCAGCCTGAACAAGACAGTATCGATCCTGTTTGTGCCGCTGCATGCCCGCTTACCTGTCACATGACTCTTGGGGGAACAAGCATGGCTTACAAGATCGGAATCGACGTAGGGGGAACGTTCACCGACTTCCTCCTCATGGCAGATGATGGAAGCTTCGAAGTCTACAAAGCCTCGTCCACCCCGCAAGATCCGTCCATCGCCGTCCTCAACGGACTCACCCAGATGGCGGACGGGAAGGGCATCCCGCTAAGCGAGTTCCTGCCCCAGGTATCTCTGATCGCCCACGGCACCACCATCACCACCAATGCCGTGCTGACCGGCAATGTGGCCAAGACCGGTCTGGTCACCACCGAAGGCCACCGGGACTGGTTGCAGACCCGCCGCGGCCTCAAGCCCAGCTGCTACGACGCCAAAGAGGCCCCGCCGGAGCCCATCGTGCAGCGCAAGCTGCGCCGTCCCGTGAAGGAACGCGTGGCCTTCGACGGCAAGGAATTGCTCCCACTCAGCATCGACGATGTGCTGGACGCCGCCCGTGTCTTCCGGAAAGACGGCGTGCAGGCCGTGGCCGTGTGCTTCCTGAATTCGTTCGCCAGCCCTGATCACGAAAAGAAGGCCAAAGAGATCCTGGAGCAGGAACTCCCCGGCGTGTACATCTCCACCTCCAGCGACGTGCTGCCGCAGGTGCGCATCTACGAACGCGGCTCCACCACGGTGTTCAACGCCGCCGTGGGCCCCATCCTGCGTAGCTACATCAACAACCTGCTGGGCAAGCTGGAGACCAGCGGCTTCCAGGGCGTTCTCCTCATCATGCAGTCCAACGGCGGCATGATGTCGCCGCAGGTGGCCATGGACTTCGCCGTGAACACACTGCTCTCCGGCCCGGCCGGCGGCGCCACCTCCGGCGTGTTCTTCGGCGACATCCACGACTGCAAGAACGTCATCACCATGGATATGGGCGGCACCTCCTTTGACGTGTGCCTCATCCGCGAGCGTGAGCCGGAGATCTCCTCCGAGCTGGACGTGGCCATGTTCCGCATGGCGGCACCGTCCATCGGCATCTACACGGTGGGGGCCGGCGGCGGTTCCATCGCCCATGTGGACCACGACGGCATGTTCCGCGTCGGCCCCAAGAGCGCCGGTGCCTTCCCCGGCCCAGCCTGCTACGCCACCGGCGGCACGGAACCGGCTGTAACCGATGCCGACCTACTGCTGGGCTACCTGGATCCGGACTACTTCCTGGGCGGGACCATGAAGATCGATCCGGAGCTTTCGCGGGAGGCGCTCAAGACCCACGTGACAGACAAGCTCAACCTCAGCGAAGAGGAAGCCGCGTGGGGCGTCTACAAGATCGTCAACAGCAACATGGCCCAAGCCGTGCGCGTGACCTCCATCAACAAGGGCTACGATCCGCGCTCGGCATTCCTGGTGACGGCCGGCGGCGCCGGCCCCGTGCACGCCTGCGCCATCGCCGATGACCTGGAAGCCCCCATGATCCTGGTACCCAAGATCTCCTCGGTTTTCTGTGCCACCGGCATGCTCATCTCCGACATCAAGCACGACTTCGTGCGCGTGCTGCACATGATCCTGGATCCCAAGAACATTGACGTCCCCGGCTTCAACGCCCGCATGGAAGAGATGAAGGAAGAAGCCTTGGACGTTCTGAAACGCGAAGGGATAGCCGCCGATCGCATCCAGTTGAACTATTGGGCGGACATCCGCTACGAGGGTCAGTTCAACGAGATCGCGACGCCGGTCCCCATGAAGAACGGCAGCCGCTTTGCCTTCGGCATGCTGACCGAGTTGAACGACGCCTTCAACAAGCGCCACGATACCCTCTTCGGCTACTCGCTGCCCGGCTTCACTCAGGAACTGATGTCGCTGCGCCTCTCGGCCGTCGGCACCGTGGATAAGCCCGACTTCCGCGAGACCGGCTTTGTGGACGAGGACGTCTCCCGTTGCATCAAGGGCCATCGCAACATCTACTGGGACGGCACGTGGCTCGACGCCGCCGTCTACGACGGGCCCCAGATGGGACGCGGCCACAAACTGGTGGGTCCGGCCATCATCGAGGAGCCGACCACGACCATCGTGGTACCACCGCACTGGCAACTCTTCTGCGACCGCTACAGCAACTACGTCCTGAACCACGTCGGCATGTCCCTGGAGGAGAGCTTCCGCCTCGTGCGCTGGGACACCTGCCGTGAAGAACAGGCCGCGAAGGCTTGAGCACCGGAATGCGAGACCTCACGAATGAGACCTCTAAAGGGGGCGGCGCAATGACCCAAGAGTGCGAAGTCAAGCAGGTAGACCCAATCCTGGCTGCCGTCTTGGACAGTCGGTTCAACGCCATCGTCGATCTCGTGGCCGGCGCCATGATGCGGACCTCCATGTCCCCCATCTTCGCCGAAGCCCGCGACATCGCTGCGGCCATCTTCGACAAGGACCTGCGCCTCATCGCCCAGCGCGACTGGCTGCCGGTGCTGGCCAGCAACTGCAGCGTGGCCATCAAGGAGATCGCCGAGTCGTGGGAGGGGGAGATCGACGAAGGCGACGTCTTCATCCACAATGACGCCTTCGGTCGCAACAGCCACCAGCCGGACGTCAACGTGGCCAAGCCCATCTTCTACAACGGCAAGATAGCCTTCTGGGCCATGGCCAAGGGCCACCACGCCGACATCGGCGGCAAGGGCATCTGCGGCTACAACCCGGAGGCCAGCAGTTGCTGGGACGACGGCTTGGTGCTCAAGCCGGCCAAGCTCTACATCGCCGGCAAAAAGAACCGCAGCCTGTGGGACTTCATCAAAGCCAACACCAAGCTGCCCGTGCTGGGTGAGGCGGATCTCAACTGCCAGATCGGTGCCTGCGTCACCGGCGAGCGTGCCCTGGTGGCACTGCTGGACCAGTACGGCGTGGATGCGGTACAGGACTCGCTGGACATGATCATGGACGCCACTGAGCGCGGGTTGAGGGCCAAGATCAGCGAGCTCAAGCCCGGTGTGTACTACGGCGAGAAGGCCATCGATGATGACGTGGTGCACCGCGGCGTGCCGGTGACGGTAAGAGCCAAGGTGACAGTCGGGGAAGACGACATAGAGATCGACCTCTCCGATACTGACCCGCAGGTTCCCTCCTACATGAACAGCACCTGGGGCAACACCTACTCCGTGTCAACCATGGCCGTGCTCTACTTCATGCCCGGCGACACCAAGCGCAACGCCGGCGCCCTGCGGCCTATCAAGCTCATCACCAAGAAGGGCACCTTCGTTGATCCGGAGTTCCCGGCCGCCTGCAGCATGTGCACCTGCTCCATGACCGAGACCATCTTTGAGGCCATCACGCTGGCCCTGGCGGAAACCAAGCCGGAATGGGCCACGGCGGCGCACGGCAAGATGAGCCTGCACATCTCCGCCGGCATGAACCCCAACAACCAGCGCCCCTTCGCCACCATCGGCTTCGCCACCTGCGCCGAAGGCTCCGGCGGCACCTTGGGCTATGACGGCTGGGCCATGGGCGGACCCACGCACTGCATGGGACAGCTGCGCAGCCCCGACCCGGAGATCATGGAGATCGTGACCCCGGTCACCGTGTGGCAGCTGGAGCTGACCGGCGGTCGTGAGGGCGCCGGCAAGTTCCGCGGTGGCGTGGGCGCCAACTACCGCGTGGAGTACACGGCGGACGCCGAGTGCGTGGAATGCGGGCAGGGCCACGCCGACTACGCGGTGCCTGCCGGCCTCTTCGGCGGCGGCAATCCCATCCCCAGCGCGCCGCGCGTGTTGCGCAAGGCCACCGGCGAGCGGGAGCGTATCCCGGTCAATGTGTTCTGGAGCGTCAAGGCCGGAGACATCTACGAGCAGGACATGCAGGGCGGCGCCGGCTGGGGCAACCCCTTCGAGCGCGACCCCGAGAAGGTTCTCAAGGACTACGAGGATGAGTTCCTGTCCGCCGCGGATGCCAAGAAGATCTACGGCGTGGAGATCAACGAGGCGGCCGGCTCCATCGACTGGGCGGCCACCGAAGCCGCCCGCTCGGCGGTGCCCGCGAAATAGCCACCCACGGCAGGGAGGCCGGGTACCCGACCCGGCCTCCACCTGCAAGGACGGAGCGTTGATGGAGATCTGGTGCCAACTACCGATCAGCATGCCCGAGAGCCACCCGGCGTACGAGCCCTACTACGCGCTCCTGCGCGCCGGCTATGACACCGTGAAACGTCCAGACACCAAGGTCACCGTCAAAGACGTGCCGACCGGCTTGGCCGGCCCGGACGAGATAACGTACGTGGGCAAGCGCTTCCTCAACGATCGGGAGATCCTCACCTCCATGTTGCAGGCCGAAACGGAGGGCTACGATGCGGTCGCCGGGGCCTGCTTCTTCGACGGCGCCGTCCGCGCGGCACAGCAGATGATGACTATCCCGGTGGTGGGCCCGGCGCAGGTCTCCATGCAGTTGGCCGCTTTGCTCGGCACGCGTTTCGCCGCCATCACCTCCGATCCGCGCTGGATCCCGGAGATGGAGGCCCACATCAGCGAAGTGGGGATGCGCGAGCACGCCATAGGATACAAGCCCATGCGCGCCATCACGCTGGCACCGGACGTCTTCTTTGGGTGCCTGGGCGGCGACTATCAGCCCGCCGTGGACAACTTCGCGGAGATCGCCGAGGGCTGCATCGACGATGGGGCGGATGTCCTCATCGCCGGCTGCGGTCTCCTTTCCCCCATGCTCACGGCCGCCGGTCTGCACCAGATCAGCGGCGTCCCAGTCCTCGACCCCATGCTGGTTTCGCTGAAGTACGCAGAAATGCTGGTGGACTACAGACAAAGCGGAATGCCGGTCAAATCCACGGCCGGCCTGCTACTGGCCTAGCAACCCACGAAGGAGGTGGACGACCTCATGGCAGATGCAGCACAGACCCCGGCCTGGAAGGCCAAAGAGGAGCAGATATTCGAGACCGGTGCCGGCCTCGATATCAGAGAACTGTACACGCCGGAGGACATCGCCGGTTTCGACTACGCC
>Ga0123328_1002248_pt1 | contig 17608 bp, 19 predicted proteins | sample BioC12SIPDNA_2_FD_89702 | JGI IMG/M metagenome (GOLD analysis project Ga0123328, IMG submission 89702) | Anaerobic biogas reactor microbial communites from Washington, USA - Biogas_R1_A C12 SIP DNA | ecosystem: Engineered > Bioreactor > Anaerobic > Unclassified | place: Washington, USA...
TACATAATAATCCGGCGGGAAATATTGTCAATCTCCGTGCCAAGGACAAAAACTGCAAATATCATTTTGAATAATAAAAAAATAAGTCTATTTTTGCACTCCAAATCCGAACTATCAACGTATTAAATATTTAAACCATGACAAAAGCAGAAATCGTGAACGAAGTGGCAAAGGCCACCGGTATCGAGAAAGTGGCCGTCCAGACTGTGGTCGAGGCCGCGATGGAAAGTATCAAGTCTTCCCTGATCAAGGGCAACCCCGTGTATCTGCGCGGCTTCGGCAGCTTCATCATCAAGCACCGCGCCCAGAAGGCCGCCCGCAACATCACCAAGCAGACGACGATGACCATTCCGGCCCACGATATCCCGGCCTTCAAGCCGGCCAAGTCCTTCGTTGCGGCTGTCAAGTCCAAGTAATCCAATTTCTTTACCATGCCCAACGGAAAGAAGCATAAGAGACATAAGATGTCCACGCATAAGCGCAAGAAGCGCTTGCGTCAGAACAGACACAAGAAGAAGTAAGTCGAAAAAAGCCTGACGGGGGATCCGGCGGGCTTTTTCTTCATTTTGATGACAATGGAAACCGCGAAAACAGACAAAGACCTGGTGGTGGACGTAGGGTCCGCCGAGGTCCGGATCGCTCTGCTGGAAAACCACCGGCTGATCGAGCTGAACCGGGAATCGAACCAGGGTCAGAGCTTCACGGTGGGAGACGTCTACTTGGGAAAAGTCAAGAAGATCCTCCCTGCCCTGAACGCTGCTTTCGTGGACATCGGCGACAACAAAGAGGCCTTCATGCACTACCTGGACCTGGGTTTGCACTTCAAAGCGTTCGACTCGTTCGTCCGCGAGAGCAACCCCAACCGGGACCTCGGAAAGCTCTACTCCGGCATGAAGATCGGTCCGGCCCTCGCAAAGGAGGGACGCATCGAAGACCACCTCAAGGTAGGGCAGATGGTGATCTCCCAGATCACCAAGGAGCCGATCTCCACGAAAGGATCCCGGTTGACTGCGGAGATTTCATTGGCAGGACGCAACATTGTACTGCTCCCCTTCGCCGAGAAGGTGAGCGTTTCCCAGAAGATCTCCTCCAAGGAGGAGAAAAAGAGGCTTGAGACCCTTGTCCGGAGCATCCTCCCCAAGAACTACGGCGCCATCATCCGGACCGCCGCGGAAGGCAAGATGGCCGCCGTCCTGGTGGCCGAGCTGCGCCTGCTCATCGAGAAATGGGAAGGATCCTGGAAGAGAGTGGCCGCATCCAAGGGGGTGAAACTCCTCTTCACCGAGTACTCCAAGACCACCACCGTACTGCGTGATCTGCTCAACGACACGTTCACCAACATCCATGTCAACGACAGGAAGGTGTTCGAAGAGACGCGCAAGTACATCTCCCTGATCTCTCCCGAACAGGAGAAGATCGTCAAGCTCTACGAAGGCAGGGAGCCGATCTTCGACCATTTCGAAGTGACGCGCCAGATCAAGAGCTCCTTCGGCAAGGTGGTACCGATGAAGCAGGGTGCGTATCTCGTCATCGAGACCACCGAGGCGCTGGGCGTCATCGACGTCAACAGCGGCATCCGGGCCAAGACCAACGACCAGGAGGAGAACACCTTCGAGGTCAACAAGCTGGCAGCCGAAGAGATCGCCCGCCAACTGCGTCTGCGCGATATGGGCGGCATCGTCATCGTCGATTTCATCGACATGGCCAAGGCCGAACACCGCAACGACCTGTACAAGTACATGCGGGATCTCATGGAGACCGACCGGGCCAAGCACAACGTGCTGCCCCTCACCAAATTCGGCTTGATGCAGATCACCCGTCAGCGGATCCGTCCGGTGACGGAGATCAACACGACAGAGAAATGTCCCCTTTGCCACGGCACCGGACGGATTACGTCCACCGTGGTCATCGACGAAGAGATCGAGCGCAAGATCGCCGACCTTGTCGAGAAGGGACAGAAGACGATGACCGTCCGGGTAAGCCCGATCCTCGGGGCCTACCTGACGCGCGGATGGAATTCCTTCCTCCGCAAATGGAAACACAAGTACAAGTGCAAGCTGGAGCTGACAGAACTGACAGAACACAGCATCCTGCAGTATGAAATCGTGGACGAAAAAGGAAAGGCGCTCGACTAGGGCGCCTTTCTTTTTTGCAAAAGGTTTGTTATCTTTGAGACAACAAAAACCCTTAAGCGATGAAGATCAGGATCCTTCGATTGTTGCTCCCGGCCCTGCTGCTGGCCACCCTGCAGGCCCCTTCGGCCGCGCAGGACAGCCAGGATGTCCTTGAGGCGCCTTCTGTCCGGATCACCGCCTACGGCGCCTCCGGCTGGATGGGTTACAGCCCGGACGAGATGGCCATCCTCACCACCAAGAAGAGCATCATGCTCGGCGTCTGGCATCCGTCCGCGCGCCGTTACGAGCGCAGCAGCACCCATAACGACGGCGACCGTGCCGGCCAGAACAAATACTACCGCTTCCTCGAAGACGGCAGCATCTGGTACGAGGATCTGTACCAGATCGGCGAGGTCGAGTCGGACGGCACGTTCCAGTCCGCCGGGACGCACGACGTCAAGCTGGTCGGCGACGACGTGATGATCGGCGGGGAGAAATACGGCTACATCACCGACGGCGGCGCCATCTACGTCCTCGACGACCTGGTGGCCAACTGCCTCGGCAAGGTGGACAAGCCGGTCGCCGCCTTCATCGTCTTCTGCACCATCTTCACCCAAGAGTACCTCGACGGGTACAAGACCGCCAAAGTACAGCTCGACGCCTCGGCGGAGCAGGCACGCGCCCGGGCGCGGGCCCAGGCGGCCGCGAACCAGCAGCGGCAGCAACAGCAGCCGCAACAGGCTTCCGGCAACGCCGGCAACCGCCGCCACGCCAGCTACATCGACGGCCAGGGCGGCAATGTCCGCGCGCTCGACGGCCGCCGCAACGCGATCGGCCGCACCGGCGTCGTGGGCGGTGACATCTATGTCTACACCGGCACGGGCGGCTCCGTCTCCACGGGCAAGATCCGCAGGATGGGCGACGGCTACACCGTGGACTTCCGCGGCAGCACCAACGTGTACCGCATCGGCAAATTGGGCGACGACCTCGTCTTCTACGGCTCCAACGGCGTCTCGGTCGGCAAGGTCAGGCACAACGGCGCCATGCGCCGCTACGAGGCCCAGCGCGATGGCTCCACGGCCACGATCGCGGAGTTCCCCGACAGCATCGACCCGGTCTGCGCCGCACTCCTCTTCTACAATTTCTTCGACTGATATAAAACGAACCCGAAATGAATGGCATTTGGTTCCTGATCCTGGCCGTGATGCTCGCCTCGTTCATCGTGCAGCGGGTGCTCACGAGCCGTTTTGAAAAATACTCCGGAGAGCCCTCCCCGCACGGGCTCACGGGCGCTGACGTGGCGCGGATGATGCTTCAGCAGAACGGCATCACCGACGTCACGGTCCAGTCCGTGGACGGCAAGCTGACCGACCACTACAACCCCCAGACCAAGACGGTCAACCTCAGCGAGGGTGTATATGGCAGCGCCTCCATCGCGGCGGTGGCCGTGGCCGCGCACGAGACCGGCCACGCCCTCCAGCACGCGCAGGGCTATGCTCCGCTCAAACTCCGCTCCGCGCTGGTGCCCGTGGTGACCTTCGCCAACAACACGGTCCAGTGGGTGCTGCTCGCCGGGGTGCTCCTGATCAACATCTTCCCGACGCTGCTGTGGATCGGCATCGCCCTCTTTGCGATGACGACCTTCTTCAGCTTCGTCACGCTTCCGGTCGAGATCAACGCCAGCCAGCGGGCCGTCCGCTGGCTGGAGAGTGCCGGTGTCGTGGATGCGGGGACGCGCCCCATGGCGGTGGACGCCCTCAAGTGGGCGGCCTACACCTACGTCATCGCCGCCATCGGCTCCCTCGCCACCCTGTTCTATTACATTTCTATAGGCAATAGCCGCAGATAGAGGCAGCCTCCGGCAGAGCCCCCTCCGGACCTGTGCCACCCTCGGCATCATAAGAGGGAGGGGCCCACGGCTTGCCGTGGGAGGAGTCGCGAAGCGACGGTCAGGAGGGGGCTGCTGTCGGAGGTGCCGGATTCAACTATGGACAGCGTAAGAATAGACAAGTATTTGTGGGCGATCCGGATATTCAAGACCCGGAGCGACGCCACGGATGCCTGCAACGGCAACAAAGTCAAGCTTGCGGGCGTCAACGCGAAGCCGTCCAAGGCCGTCAAGGCCGGCGACGTGCTGGAGATCCGCAAGGGCCCGGCCCTGTTCACCTACCGGGTCCTGAAAGTCACGGAAAGCCGCATGGGCGCGCCGCTCGTGCCGGAATACGCCGAAGACCTCACGCCCGAAAGCGAACGCGCCAAGCTCCATGCGCCGAAAGAAACGGTCGTGCTGCAGCGCGACCGCGGTGCCGGGCGACCGACCAAACGCGACCGGCGCCAGCTCGAAGACCTGCTGGACTCCCTGGATTAGTTTCTGCGTGCAGCCGCGGGCTTGCCCGCCAGGGGCAAATAAAAAGCTGTCGCAAAATGCCCCCGGAGGGCAAGTCCGCCGCTGCCGTTAGAGATACATCGCGTGCCGCACTTTCTCGGCGGCCGCTTCTCCCTTGATGCCGCGCAGGATCTCCAGCGCGAAGGCGACGGCATGGCCGGCGGAACGGCCCGTGACGATGCGTCCGCAGCGCACGGCCGGCTGCGGCGTGTACACGGCGCCCTTCGCGACGAGGGCATCCTGGAATCCGTCGAAGCAGGTGAACGTCACCCCCCGGACATCCTCCAACTGGCTGAGCACCAGCCCCGGCGCCGCGCAGATCGCAGCCACGGTGCCCCCGGCGGCATAATGCTGCCGCATCAGGGAGATCAGCGGCGTGCAGGCAGCGAGCCCTTTCGAGCCGGGCATGCCGCCCGGAAAGATCATCACATCGTCCGCCGTCGTGCCGGCCGGATCCGTATCCAGGTCCGGCAGGAACGCCTCGGCGTTGACCAGCACACCGTGCGAAGATTCGACGATGGGGTCGTCCGTCAGGGCGACCAGGGTCGTGTCGACGCCGCCCCGGCGGAGCACGTCGTTGGTGGCGAGGGCCTCGACATCCTCGAAGCCGTCGGCCAGGAAAATATACACACCTTTCATCAGAAACGATTTACAACGCTAAAATACGATAATTTTTCGTACCTTTATCACCTTAGTATGAACAGGGTCCTCATTTCACTCATCCTCCTGTGCGCCTGCGCCCGTGCCGTGTCCGCGCAGGAACTGACTTTCAGGACCTCGCTCTCCTGCCTGACGGATCTGACGGAGATCCGGAAGATGTCCTCTTCGGTGTCCTATCCCGCCTTCGACCTCAAGCTGGGCTGGCAACTGCCCCGGGATGCATCGTACTACGGCGCCTTCGTCGGATTCAGCGTCCGGCTCAACCGCTTCGTCCAGTCCGACTACATGGAATTCACCGTCGGCAAACATTTTTGACACTGATAACCACAAATCATGATTGAACCCATGAAACGAATTCTCTCCCTTACCCTGGCACTGGCCCTGACGCTTCCGTTCGGCGCCGGCGCCCAGTCCTTCAACCACCTGTCCCTCGGTCTCGGTGCGGGCACGGACGGCCTCGGCCTCGAGCTCGCCTCCCCGATCGGAAGCCACCTGGAGCTGCGCGCCGGCTACGGCATGGCCCTCGGCCTCCTGGGTTACACCTTCAAGGACCTGTCGATACCCGAGCATCCCGGCAGCGCCTCCGGCTCATCCGTCAAGGTCCCCATCACCGCCAAGCTGGGCATGAGCGACGCCCGCCTGCTGCTGAACATCTACCCGTCCGGGACGGGCGGCTTCCACTTCACCGTGGGCGCCTACATGGGTGCGCAGCGTTTCGCCCGCGCCACGGCGACGGGCCTGCCCAATGACTACAACACCGCCGGCATCGAGGTGGACGACTACCTCGTCAAAGCCGACGGCGGCGTGCTGGACGCCTATCTGGGTGCTCCCGGCCTCGGCGCTCCGGCCTTCGCCGTCAAGCCCTACGTGGGCGTCGGTTTCGGCCGCGCCGTCGATCCCGACAAGCGGGTAAGCTTCGTGTTCGACCTCGGCGCCCAGTACCAGGGAAAGCCGGGCATCTGGGCCTCAGGCGAAGGCCTCACCGGCCGCGTCAAGGACGTGCAGATCGCCCCGGAAAGCCTGGGCGACGCCTCTGCGACCATCGACAAATACGCGGGCTACCTCACGTTCTGGCCCACGCTCAATTTCCACCTTTACGTCAAGCTTTTCTAATCCCACGCATATGAAAAAGACGATTTTTGCCGCCCTGGCAGCTCTGCTGCCCCTGTTCATCTCCTGCGGCAACCAGAATAACACCGAAGAAGGCTTCGAAGAGCCCCGCTTCGTCCAGAGCGCCGGCCAGCTCATCCCCGCTTCCGGCACCCTCCAGAGCGTCGATCTCTCCGAGAGCGGCATCTTCGTCGTCGGCGAGACGACCGGCGGCGGTGGCGGCCAGACCCTCAAGGCCCGGACCAAGGCGGGCGACGGTTCCGGGACCAAATACACCTCCGGCGAATACGAAGTCAACGGCAACGTTTACACCCTGAAGGGCTGGGGCACCCTCGAGTTCAGCAACACCGCCTCCGGCGACGTCGAGCTGACATACACCCCGAGCGGCAAGAGCGCCGTCACGGTGAACGCCCGCTTCACCAAGTCCACCGCGGGCTCTGACATCTACCGCTCCTGGCGGGTGGACAAGACCCGCGTGACCCTGGTCCAGGGCGCGACCACCTACGCCGCCGAATTCTCCGGCTGCGACTTCAACGAGGTCGCGGACTTCTTCGAAGACAACGGCCACGCCCTTTCCGACGACATCCCGTCGGGCCGCCGCATCAGCACCCTCTCCATCACCGGTGCCGGCGCCCTTTTCTTTGTCTACAACGACGGCGCTGTCGACGTGGGCAGCTGCACCGTCTCCGGCAACGTGCTGAACTACGTCTGGGCGGACAGCAGTATGGGCTACTCCTTCGAGACGGGCCGCGTCAGCTTCAGCTTCCAGGACGGCAAGTGCATCTTCGTGATCGAAGCCAAGCTGGACGGCAACACCACCGCCTCGGTCAAACTGGTCCTTGACGACATCGACTAGTGGAAGAAGAAAAGAAACTGTATCCCCTGAAGTTCTGCTCCCTGCAGGACGACTACCCCTGGGGCGGCGAGACCTTCGTGCTCGCCGACCTGGGGTATCGCGATTCGCTGGTCCGCGAAGGATGGCTCGCCGGCAACAGCCTCTCCGAGCTGATGGACACCTACCTCGACCGCGTGGTCGGGGACGGCGTGTATGAGTTCTACGGGCGGCAGTTCCCGCTGTGCGTGCGGCTGATCCGCTGCCGCGGCCGCATGCCGCTCCGGGTCCATCCGGACGACGAGACCGCCGCGCAGCGTTACGATTTCCTGGGCAAGGAGAAGCTCTGGTACGTGCTCCGCGCCGGCGCCGGCGCCCGCCTGATGGCAGGCTTCCGCCGCGACACGGACGCCTCCGAAGTATATGCGAAATGCCTGGACGGCAGCGTGGAAGACATTCTCAACGTCGTCGCCCCGCACCCGGGACAGGCCCTGCGCATCCCGGCCGGCACGCCGCACGCCGCTGCCGGCGACGTGGAAATCCTCGAGATCGGGGAGTCCTCGCCGATGGATTTCTGCCTCTGCGGCTGGGGAGAAGAGGTCCATCCGGACGAATTCGATCCGGCCCTCACCCTCGTGGACGCGTTGGATTTCATCGATTACCGGCAGTTTCAGGCCAAATCCGCCGCCTCCGGCCGCACCCGGCCCGTCGCTCCCGGCTCGACCGGGGATCCCGTTCCCGGCGCCGAACTGCTGGTCGCTCTGCCGCAGCTCCGCGTCGAACGCATCCCCCTGGTTGCCGCGCTGCAGTTCAGCCGCGAGCTGGGTCCCTTCCTGCTCTATAGCTGCGTGCGGGGAGCTGCTTCGCTGCAGCTTTCGCTGCCGGGCTCAGCACCGTCGCCGGGCACCTCTCGGCCGGGCGGCGGCTCTCCACTGTCCGATGACCGGGGCCTCGACGTGACCCTTCGCGCCGGCGAGACCGTCCTGGTCCCCGCCGAGGTCGCGTCGTTCGCGCTCGTCCCGACCGAGCGCGACACCGTCCTGCTCGAATCCACCGTCGTCCCCGACGACACCGACCCCTATATCAACCCCGCCGCCGCCCCGACGCTCCCGGACGACGACTAAGCACCGCGTTTTTTTAAGTCGTTGATTGCTAGTATTTTACAAATTTACTCCGGGGAATTTTCCCCGGAGTAAATTTGTAAATAGCAGAATACCAGCAGATTACGAAAACGGCCGCCAGCTACTGTGCAACCATCAGCTACAAGGCTGCGGCGAGGGCCTGGTCGAGGTCGGCGATGATGTCGCGGACGTCCTCCAGGCCGATGCTCAGGCGCATTAGCTCCGGATCCACGCCGGCTTCGTGCAGCTGCTCGTCGCTGAGCTGGCGGTGCGTGTGGGAGGCCGGGTGCAGGATGCAGGTGTAGCAGTCAGCCACGTGGGTCTCGATGGTGACGAGTTTCAGGCTGTCCATGAAGCGTTCCACGGCGGCGCGTTCGGCGTTGAGCGCCAGCGCCATCACGCCGCAGGAGCCTTCCGGAAGGTATTTCTGCGCCAGGGCGTGGTCGGGATCGTCCGGGAGACCGGGATAGTGGATCCATTTCACGGCCGGATGGCCGTGGAGGTATTCCGCCACCTGCTGCGCCGCTTCGCAGACGTGCTTCATCCGCACGGCGAGGGTCTGGATGCCGAGGTTGAGGTAGAAGGCGTTCTGCGGGCTCTGGATGGAGCCCAGGTCGCGCATCAGCTGGCTGGTGGCCTTGGTGATGTAGGCCAGTTTGCCGAATTTCTTCGTATAGGTCAGACCGTGGTAGGACTCGTCCGGGGTGGTGAGGCCGGGGAATTTCTCCGCCTGCGCCTCCCAGTCGAAATTGCCGCTGTCGATGATGGCGCCGCCGACCGTGGTGCCGTGGCCGTCGAGGTATTTCGTGGTGGAATGCGTGACGATGTCGGCGCCGAACTCGATGGGACGGCAGTTCACCGGCGTGGGGAAGGTGTTGTCCACGATGAGGGGCACGCCGTGCCGGTGCGCGATGCGCGCAAGGCGCTCGATGTCAAGCACGCGCACGCCGGGGTTGGTGAGCGTCTCGCCGAAAAGGAGCTTGGTGTTGGGCCGGAAGGCCGCTTCGATCTCCTCGTCGGAGGCGTTCTGGTCGATGAACGTCACCTCGATGCCCATCTTGGGGAAAGTGACCCCGAAGAGGTTGTAGGTGCCGCCGTAGATGGCCGAAGTGGTGATCATGTGGCCCCCGGCCTCGCAGATGTTGAAACAGGCGAAGAAATTGGCGGCCTGCCCCGACGAAGTCAGCATGCCCGCGACCCCGCCCTCCAGGGCCGCGAGGCGGGCAGCGACGCGGTCGTTCGTGGGGTTCTGCAGGCGGGTGTAGAAGTAGCCGGGCTCTTCGAGGTCAAACAGGCGGCCCATCTGCTCGCTGGTGCTGTACTTGAAGGTCGTGCTTTGGATAATCGGCATCTGCCGGGATTCACCGTTTGCCGGCTCCCAGCCAGCCTGGACACACAAAGTGCCGGAATGGAGTTTCTGTTTCATCTTACAATTGCTAACCGTAACCGCAAATATAATCATTTTTGCCGTGCGACACCTCCCCCGTTAGCTGTTTTTAGTAATCGGTTCATAATCAATGAAGTACTAGAAGTGGCGGGGTGCTTTTTTACCCTGTCACTTTTTGCAAGTAATTGATAAATATTAATTTATGGGAAGCAGGGTTAGCGGGGCGGACCTGCTACCATTGACTAAAGTAATCGATTTCGCCCGTGGACGGTAAGTCTCTGAATGACTGATAGATAGTGAATCATCTCCCTCTGTTTTCGGGTAGAGGTAATCGTGTAAATAATTATATATCAATCGATTACTCTCCACGGCCGGATCAAGTTAGTTAGTTCTCAAGCTACCTGGGTGAGCCTTCTGCTGGGCTCGCACTTCGCCTGCCGCTGGGCTCGCACTCCGCCTGCCGCGGGTCTTGCAATCCGTTGCCGGCAATTCTGCAATCCCGCTGCCGATATCTTATGCAGCCCGTTTTCGTAAATGATTGGATAGCTGTTTGTTATGATTTTACTTGCGGGCTTTTTCCCTCGAGTAAAAACGTAATTAGTTGACCATAAGCGTCTTGCGAAAACGGGCTCCCTCTGAACCCCCGACTCCGAACCCCCTTTCGGCGCGAAGGGCAAGGGATCATGCGGCGCGCGGTGTGCAGAGGAGGGGGTTCAGGTGGCAGCCCATGGTGCGAAGAGCAGGCAATCAGGCAGCCCCGGGGGATGGGGGGATCATGCAGCTTTCGGCGCGGAGAGCAGGGAGATCAGGAAGCCGACGGCGCCGACGCCGAGGACGGTCCAGAGGATGTCGGCGGCGCGTAGCACCACCGGATAGGCCTGAAGGAAGAAGCCACCGGGCATCTTTACGATCCCGAAATGCTGCTGGAGCAGCGCAAGGCCCACGCCGAACATGAGCCCGGCCACGAGCCCGCACAGGCTGACCAGCCAGCCTTCCAGCACGAAGATCCGGCGGATGAGCCGCTCGTTCGCCCCCAGGGCGCGCAGCGTCTGCATGTCCTGCTCCTTCGCGATGCGGAGCATGGACAGGGAGCCGAAGATGTTGGAGGCGATGATGATGACCACGAACAGCAGGATCAGGTAGATGGCGAGCTTCTCATAGCGCATCATCTTATACAGCGCCGGCTGCTGCCGGTAGCGGTCCTGCACCCGGAAATCCGGTCCGAGCAGCTCCTGCAGCGAGCGGAGCGTGCGCCTGTCGGAACCGCCCGCGAGCGTGAGCTCGATCCCGCTCACCTCGTCCTTCAATCCCAGCAGTCCGCGCAACGGTTCGATGGGCAGCACGACGAGCTCGTCGTCCGTGCTGGCATTGATGCTTACGGTGCAGGCCAACGGAATACGGATTCCGCCCAGGGCCGCGGCCGGCCCGGTCAGCGGGATCCGCGCCCCCCGGCGGGGGTAATAGAGCGTCATCGGCTCCACGAACTGCGGGAGCACGCCCAGCTTGCGGGCCAGGTTCACGCCCACGGCCGCATGCGGCAGGCCGTTCTTGTGAAGGTCGAACACCCCGTCCACCGTGTGCAGGCCGAGCCGGGATTCCTCCTCGTACACGGCGTCCACGCCCTTGGCGCGGGCCAGCTCCTGCCGCCCCTCATAGGCGAGCAGCACCTCTTCCTCCACCACGCTGCAGATCCGCGTGATGCGCGCATCGTCCATCAGCGCGTCGAAAGCCGGTCCCTCCGGGACAAAATACTTGCCCTGCACGGGCGTAACGAGCACGTCCGGCGTGAGGTCGCCCAGATTGCTCTCGATGATGCGGTTGAAACCGTTATAGATCGACAGGATAAGGATCAGCGCGGCGGTGCCGACGGCAATGCCGATGGCGCTGATCACCGAAATCACGTGGATGACCCCCAGCGACTTCTTCGCCACGAGGTACCGGCGCGCGATATAAAGGTCGGTCCTCAAACCCTATTTCTTGAGGAGCTCTTCGATGTGCTCGGCGTAGTCGAGGCTGGTGTCCAGGTGGAAATCCAGTTCGGGCACGATGCGCAGCTGCGAGGCCACCAGGCGCCCCAGTTCGCCGCGAAGCGTGCGCTTGTTCTCCTCCAGCAGCGCCATCACCCGGGAGGCCCGTTCGGAGGGGAAGATGCTCACGAACACCTTCGCGATGCTCAGGTCGGGGCTGATGCGCACCTCGCTGACGGTGACCATGCTGCCCTCGAAGGCGGCCATCCCCTTGCTGCGGATGATCTCGGAGAGATCGCGCTGCACTTCGCGCGCGACCTTCAGTTGTCGGGTGGATGCCGGTCTGTCCATCGCTAGATCACTTTGATGATGGAATAATCCTTTTTGCCCTTCTGGGCCAGGATGTACTTGCCGTCGATGATGTCGGCCTCCGACAGCTTGTAGTCGATGTCGGTGAGCTTGTCCTTGTTGAGGCTGAAGCCGTTCTGCTGGATCATCTTGCGGGCTTCGCCCTTGGAGGAGAAGATCTGCGTGGCCACGGCCAGCGCATCCAGGATGCCCATCGGGAGCTCCGTGCGGGGGATCTCGAAGGTCGGCACGCCGTCGAACACGGCGAGGAAGGTCCGCTCGTCCAGGGCCCGCAGGTCCTCGGAAGTGGACTTGCCGAAGAGCATCTGGCTGGCGCGCACGGCGTTGTCGTATTCCTGCCGGCCGTGCACCATGACGGTGACCTCGCGGGCCAGCAGGCGCTGCAGTTCGCGCCGCTCGGGGGCCTCCCGGTGGGCGGCGATGGCGCCCTCGACGGTCGCGCGGTCCAGCATCGTGAAGATCTTGATGAAACGCTCGGCGTCCTCGTCGCTGACGTTCAGCCAGAACTGGTAGAACTGGTAGGGGGAGGTGCGCTCCGGATCCAGCCAGACATTGCCCTTCTCGGTCTTGCCGAACTTCGTGCCGTCGGCCTTCTTGATCAGCGGGCAGGTCAGGGCGAAGGCCTCGCCGCCGTCCATGCGGCGGATCAGCTCGCTGCCGGTGGTGATGTTGCCCCACTGGTCGGAGCCGCCCAGCTGCAGCACGCAGCCCTTGTGCTTCCACAGCCAGTAGAAATCATAGCCCTGCATCAGCTGGTAGCTGAATTCGGTGAAGGACATGCCCTCGCGGCTCTCGCTGGAGAGGCGCTTCTTGACGGAGTCCTTCGCCATCATATAGTTGACGGTGATGTGCTTGCCGATGTCGCGGATGAAGTTGATGAAGGAATAGTCCTTCATCCAGTCGTAGTTGTTGACGAGCTCGGCCTTGTTGGGGGCGTCGGACTCGAAATCGAGGAACTTGCCCAGCTGGGCCTTGATCCCGGCCACGTTGTGCGCGAGCGTCTCCTCGTCCAGCAGGTTGCGCTCCTGGCTCTTCATCGACGGGTCGCCGATCATGCCGGTGGCGCCGCCGACCAGGGCGATCGGCTTGTGGCCGCAATTCTGGAAATGCTTGAGGATCATCACGCTCACGAGGTGGCCGATGTGCAGCGAGTCGGCCGTGGGGTCGATTCCGACATAGGCCGCCTGCGGCCCTTCCATCAATTTCTCTTCCGTTCCGGGCATGATATCCTGGATCATGCCCCGCCATTTCAGCTCTTCAACAAAATTCTTCATCGATTGCATACAAATAAGTCTGCAAATTTAGTCATTATTTGTTAATTATGTATAGCCGTCGCCGGCGGACGGAGTCTTCCGGACGGGCGGCCGGAAATTATTTTTCGGACAAGTTTGCCGAAAAACCAATTTCCGCTCCGCTGTCCGCCGCCGGCAGCATTGCAGGAATGCCGGATATTTTGTAATTTTGTCTGCTCTGCCGCGGCCGGCTGCCGGCAACCCCGGCAGAACCGTGGCTCCGCATAGGAAGACTTTTAAATATCTAATTGATTTAATATGAGAAAAAAAATTGTTGCAGGTAATTGGAAGATGAATACGACCAAACCTGATGGTATCGATCTGGCAAAGGCCGTGGCGGCCCGCGCCGCGGAAGTCCCGGCCGGCGTCGGCCTCATCATCGCCCCTCCGTTCACCCATCTGTGCGGCTGCGGCAAGCAGCTCAAGGGCACCAAGGTGGAGCTCTCCGCCCAGAACTGCGCCGACCACGTCAAAGGCGCCTACACCGGCGAGGTGTCCGCGGACATGCTCAAGGCCGTCGGTTGCCAGTGGACCATCCTGGGCCACTCCGAGCGCCGCCAGTACTACGGTGAGACCGACGAGAAGCTCGTCGAGAAAGTGAAGCTCGCCCTCGAGGCCGGCCTCGGCGTCATCCTTTGCGTCGGCGAAGTGCTCGAAGAGCGCAAGGCCGGCAAGCACTTCGACGTCTGCGAGACCCAGATCAAGAACGTCCTGTTCAACTTCACCGCCGAGGACATGAAGAAGATCGTCATCGCCTACGAGCCCGTCTGGGCCATCGGCACCGGCGAGACCGCGACTCCGGAGCAGGCCGAAGAGATCCACGCCTTCATCCGCAAGGTCCTTGCCGACAAGTTCGGCGCGGCCGTCGCGGACGACGTCACGATCCTGTACGGCGGCTCCTGCAAGCCGTCCAACGCCAAGGAGCTCTTCGCCCAGAAGGACATCGACGGCGGCCTGATCGGCGGCGCCTCCCTCAAGGCGGACGACTTCATCCAGATCGCCCTGTCATTCTAACACGCGGACGACCAGGCCGATCCGGCCTGCGCCGCTCCACAGCCAGAATTGATCACCCTCGCTGCGCACAACGGTGAGGGTGAGATTTTTTCGCGTCAGCACCTCCCGCTCGGTGGTCCAGACCAGGTCCGCCGTGAGGATCTGCCCGTCGTCCACGGGGAGGTCTTTGAAGTTCACCACGTAGAAGTCCGACATGTTGTCGGTGTGCGCGCGGAACTCCTTGCGGGCGCGGCTGAACGCCAGCTGGCAGGTGTTGGGCTCATAGGTGAAGACCACCTGTCCGCCCACCATCATGCGGATCCCGTCGCCTTCCTCGAAGGCGACGAGCATGCGTTGCCCCGTGCAGCCGCTGAGCAGCAGCGCGGACAGGAGCAGAAGGAACAGGGGACGGCGCATCACAGGACGTTGATTTGTTTGATAATGACTTCCGACGTGCCGTCGGTGTGGATGATTTCCGCCTTGAGCGTGCCGGAACGGGTCAGCGTGTAGTAGCCGTCGGCCCCCGGCCGGATGGCCGCGCCGTTCAACGTCCAGCGGATCTCCAGCACGTCGGTGGCGTTGAACACGCGCAGCGGGATCTTGCTGCCCGGCGGGAAGGAACCGTCCGTGCCGCGCGGGACATTGCTCAGATAGATATAGGGATACGTTCCCTCGCGGTACAGCTTGGTCAGGAAGCTGCCGCCCACGGAGTAGCGGTCGTGCTCGGAGGTGCGCACCAGCACGGAGAAGGTATAGTTGGTCTGGGGTTTCAGCCCTTCGAGCGTACAGCTCCGGGCGTCGGCGCCGAGCTCCCGCGAGAAGCTCTCCGCGCCGTCGCTCCAGCTCAGTTCGTAGCCCTGCACGCCGTCCAGTGCCGGATTGACGGTCCAGCGGACCACGGCGGCATCCTGGTACACGGAGAGGTCCGTGAGCTGCAGCGGCTCCACCACCTCGAATGCGACGCCCCCGTCCGGGAGCAACTGGATGCCGGTGAGGGCGAGCCCGGAAGAGCGGCCGCTCCAGGCGCGGAACGCCGACGGGGTGTCGGAGCCGAAGCTGTCGAAGCCCGGCTGCGGGAAGGGGAGACGCGCCCCCTCCGATTCCGGATCCGCCGGCAGCAGGCGCAGGCAGGGATGCTCCGGCGCGTCGTTGACGGTGCCGGATTCCCAGCGCTTGCGGGCGCTGACCACCGCGTCGTGGTGCGGGGAATAGCCCGCCGGGTTGTCGGAGCGGTCGAGGTGATAGACATACAGCCCGCCGGGGCCGCAGGCGAACAGGAAACACTCTCCCTCCCGGTCCGTCGTGGCCTTGAGGTAGCGGCGCCCTTCGGGCAACGGCGCCAGCTCGTAGTGGCCGGTGGCGAGGGGATCGCAGGTCCCGAGCCCGAGGAGCTCGAACTCCGGCGCGCCGAAATCGGGCAGCACCGCCTGCCGGCAGCCTTCATCCATCAGGGACGTCCCCCACAGGCCGGGGGTCTGCCCGCCGCTGCCCGCGCCGTCGGTGTCGTAGAAATCCGGCAGGCCCAGGACATGGGCGAATTCGTGGCAGAAGAAGCCGGCGGTCCCTTCCGGACTCACGGCGAAAGTGTCGATGCGCTTGCCCTTGAGGGTCAGGATGCCGCCGTTGGCGGAAAGCCACCCCTGCTGCGGCCAGATGGCGTTCTCGTCGCCGCTGTCCTGCTCGCCCGGTCCGGCTGTCAGCAGGAACACCACGTCCACCGCCCCGTCGCTGTCATTGTCATAGGCGGCGAAATCGATCTCGTCCTTGAGGCGGTTGCACGCCTCGCGCACCGCCTCCTGGATGCGGATGTCGCGGCGGTCGGAATAGTTGGCGCCGTAATAGGAAACGGAATGCGAAAGGCTCACCGCCGGCGCCAGCTCGAAGAGGAACGCTTCCGGGTCGCCGTATTGCCGGTTGAAATAGTCCTGGGCTTGTTGGACCAGGGCCTGCTGCTCCTCCCGGCTGGCCGTGAACGCCCTGTCCTGAAACTCCACAGGCAGGACAATCATCCGGAACACGGTGAGCAGCAGTGTTAATAACATATATGGTCTCTATTGAGAATATAAAGGTAGACACAATCCTGCACAAAACCAAAAACCCCGCTGCGCCGCTGCCTACCAGCCTGCCACCTATCACCCTGCCACCTATCACCCAGCCACCTACCACCCAGCCACCTACCACCCAGCTCGCCCGTTTTTGTAAGTGATTGATTGCTCGTCGTTTATGGTTTTACTTGAGGGAATATGCCCGCAAGTAAAGTAGCAACTTGCTGATAATTAAATACTTCTAGAAACGGGTTGTGGTTGTCGGTTCAGATGCTGGCTTCCCTGCCGGCAACGGGCGTCGCTGCGCTGAGCCGCCCCGACGAGCTCAAGCGCAGCGTCGCCCGTAACCGCCGCGCCCCGCACCCGCGCGGCGGTGGTGCCTATGTACTGTAGTAATGTTTCGTGGTGATGCCGCCGATGACGCCCGGGAGAGCAGCCGCGCCCCGTTACGCGCGGCTGCTCTCCCGCCAGATCGCCAGCCCGCTACCCGCCCGTCAGCTCGCCTGCCTGCTACCACCCTGCCACCCTGCCACTCTGCCAACCCGCCAGATCGTCAGCCTGCCGGTCCGTCAGCCCGCCGGTCGAATCCGTCGCGTGGGCGATAACGGATTGAATTTCAGTTAGTTATCGAATTATCTCCCCTGTTTTTCGAGTGGAGATGATTGGCCAACTAATTCTTTATCAGGTAGTTCCTCTCCACGCAGTCATCAGCGTCCTGAAATTGGTTTACCGATCCTCGGTTCCCGGCAGGGAGGCTCCACCGCCGCGCGTAGCGGGGCGCTGCGGCTCGCCTGGGTGAGTGTGCCAGGATTATTACGACCAGTCATACCAGGATGAAGGCACCACCGCCGCGCGGGTGCGGTGCGCGGCGGTTACGGGCCGTGGCTGCGCCCGAGCTCGTTGGGCGGCTCGGCGCAGCATGCCCGTTGCCGGGAGCGGAATGGGGTGGTGGTGCGCCCGGGGTGGGGGAAATAGACGGTGCCGGGCACGGAAAGGGGAGGTGGTGCGCCCGGGGCGGTGGAGTTCCTGGGGTGAGGATAGAGTCGGTGGCGGGAGATAGAAGAGAATCGGATGCGTGATGGGTAAGTTGCTTGGTATGAGATAATTAGCATGGTCAGGGGGTGGTGAAATACGGACCCCTGTTTCTGCCATGTCTTTATCAATCAACGATTTCCACATCACGCTGCGTCGCCCTCCGCGTCCTGAAATTGGTTTACCGATCCCAGTTTTCCGGCAGGGAGGCTCCGCCGCCGCGCCCCGCTACGCGCGGCGGCTCGCCTGGGTGAGTGTGCCAGGATTATTACGACCAGTCATACCAGGATGAAGGCACCA
>Ga0123328_1002249_pt1 | contig 17603 bp, 13 predicted proteins | sample BioC12SIPDNA_2_FD_89702 | JGI IMG/M metagenome (GOLD analysis project Ga0123328, IMG submission 89702) | Anaerobic biogas reactor microbial communites from Washington, USA - Biogas_R1_A C12 SIP DNA | ecosystem: Engineered > Bioreactor > Anaerobic > Unclassified | place: Washington, USA...
CATAGAGCATCGGCTCGCCGGAGGGCGCCTTTTCCAGGGAGACCGTGATCTGCCCGTCCTCCCCCTCCACGGCCTTCGCCACGGCCGCCAGGTTGGTGCCGCCGGTGTGCGCGCGCATCCAGAGGTGGAAGGTGCGGCCCGCCGGGTCGTGCCAGACATGGTCCTTGTCCGTGAACTGGACAATGTTTGTCTCGAGCCACCCGGCAGGGGCCATGTTCCGGTGGTCCTTCAGGGTGAGCAGGACGGTCGGACCCGTGCTGAAAAAGGGCACGCCGAGCAGGCGCGGCGGCCCCGCCTGGGCCACGGCGTCGCGGAAGGTCAGTTCGGAGGAGAAGGTCCACGACGCGCGGCGCGTGAGGTCGGCGTCCGCGGCGGCGGCCATCACGACGGGCGCGAGCACGCTGACCGCCCAGCCCTTGAACTTCGGCTCCGTCTTGCGCTCCATCACGAGGTAGACGCGCCCGCGGGTGTGAAGCACGTTGCAGGGGGCCTGGTGCCACGACTGGCCCTGCGTCAGCATCGCGGCTTCGGACCAGGTGTCGCCGTTGTCCGTGGAGCGCACGATGCCCAGGTCGCCCCGGTGGCCCAGCACATAGACGGACCCGCCCGCCGCAAAGGGCCGCGCGTGCAGCAGCGGCATGTGCGCCCGGAAGGTCCATGTCGCGCCGTGGTCGTCGCTGGTGTAGATGCGCCCGCGCCACGGCCTGCCTTTGGCGTCCCGCGGAATGTCCGGCAGCTTCTCCAGCCCCGGCCCGCCCGCGTCCATCGTCGCCACCAGCCGGCCGCCGTCCAGCCGGGTGATGCCCGGACTGTAGGCGTAGACTCCCTTGGGGTCCGGGGACTCAAACACCACCACGCCCGGCCCGCCCAGCACGGGCGGCGGCCCCGGAGCGCCGGGAGGCGGGGCCGCGGGCGCGGGCGCCGCCGGGCTCCCCGCGAGGGCGCCCCCCGCGGCCATGCCGCCCAGAAAGGTCCTCCGTCCAAACCGGTTCTCGTTTGCGCCCATGGCCGCGCCCTCCGTGCCGTTTGCCTCGCCACAGGATACATCACCGGGCGGCGGACGGCGAAATATTCATTGACGCCCGGGGAGAACCGTTCTATACTGATGCCGCAACCTTGGAGAGTGTGACAGTCATGAAGATGCGTGACACGGTCCGTGGGCGGGGCGGGTTCACCCTGATTGAGCTGCTGGTGGTCATTGCCATCATCGGCATTCTGGCAGCGATTCTGCTGCCCGCGCTGGCGCGGGCGCGCGAGGCGGCCCGGCGCTCCTCCTGCCAGAACAACCTGAAGCAGTGGGGGCTGATCTTTAAGATGTACTCGGGCGAGTCGAAGGGGCAGCGGTTCCCGCATCTCCAGGTGTCGCGCTCCCACCGGTGGAACGGCGACCCGTACCCCTCGCCCGTTGAGGCGCTGGCCCTGGGCCCGCAGACGACCTCCGTCTACCCGGAGTACATGACGGACACCATGATCATGTTCTGCCCGTCGGACTCCGACCCGCCCGGATCCGTGCTGGAGAACCCCGACGGGACCTTCGGAAACCCCATCACGCGCCCGAAGGACGTGGACGCGAGCTACTGCTATCTCGGATGGGTCTTCGACCGGATTGACCGGAACTTCGTCCCCATCAGCACCTATCCCATGATCCAGGCGCTGATAGACATTCTCAGCGACGAGGTGATTCCGGATGTGGACGTGCCCATCCAGCTCGCCGCCGCGCTGAACGACGCCTTCAACACGCAGACCATGGCGGCCTACATGAACCACCAGGGCGCGGCGCTGGCCGCCATCGCCGACGAGGACCGGGACATCAGCGACCAGCCCCAGGGCGAGGGCAACGGAAACGGCGGCAGCAACGTGGTCTACCGGATCCGCGAGGGGATCGAGCGCTTCCTCATCACGGACATCAACAACCCCGGCGCCAGCGCGTCCGCCCAGAGCACGGTGTTCATCATGATGGACCAGCTCGGCACGGGCGCGGCCATCCAGAAGTTCAACCACCTGCCCGGCGGGTGCAACGTGCTCTACATGGACGGGCACGTGGAGTTTGTCCGCTACATCGGCGGCGACGCCAGCGGGATCCCTCCTGTCACCAAGGCCGTGGCGGTGGTGACGGGGGCCCTCTCCACCGGCGGATGACGCCCCGGCCTACTCCATGACGAGCCGCCAGCGGGTGGCCCACAGGCAGGTGTTCTGGTCCGGCCCCGGGTCCTGATAGTACACCGTCAGGATCGTGCCGTTGTCGAGCTGCACGGACGCCGGGTAGCCCAGGTCGCTGTTGACCGCCTCGCACAGGGTGAGCTCGTGCGCCGTGTCCCAGGTCGCGCCGCCGTCGGTGCTCACACAGGCCCGCTCGCTGAAGGGGGCCTTGCGCCGCCCGTACACCACGACCAGCGGCCCCTCCTTCAGCGGCAGGAGGTGCGGCGGGTAGCCCCAGATGCCCGTGGAATGCGTGACGGTCCAGGTGCGGCCGCCGTCGCGGCTCTCCGACTGCCTCATGACGTGGTCCTCCTTGTCCTCTGGCTGGTAGCGGAACATCGCCACGAGCGCGCCGTCGGGAAGTTCGGCCACATGCGGCTCGTGGTAGTGCTTCTGCTGCTCCCCCGCCGGGATCGGCACGGTCCCGATCACCTGCCACGACCGCGCGTCGTCCACCGAGCTCTCGGCCACGAGGGCCATCTCCCCGCCGCCCACCTTGCCCACGCTCAGGAGGCGGCCGTCGCGCAGGGCGATGGACCCGTGGGGCGAGGTGCCCTGCATCCGGACCGCATCCTCCCAGGTGACGCCGCCGTCGGCGGACCGGCGGGTCCAGTAGCCCAGCCCGTCGCGGCGGAGTTCCGGCGTGACCTTTTCGGCGTGGCGCGCGTACTTTTCATCGCGCTCGAAGGCCAGCGAGGTGAACCACGTCAGCACCAGCGTGCCCTGGGCCGTCTCGACGATCCCCGTGTCCCGGTCGTCCAGCGGCGTGTTGTTGACGGTCACGGGCGCGCCCCAGGTCGCGCCGTTGTCCGTGCTGGTGATGATCTGGCTCTTGCCGAAGGGGCACACATGCTGGTCGCGGTCGCCGGAGAAGGCGGCCACCAGCCGCCCGTCCCTCGTGCGGCACACCGTCGGCCAGCCGATGTAGCGGCCCTCCTGGACGCAGATGACCTTCGTGTCCAGAATCTCGGCGCGGGGCGCCGCCGCAGCAGGCGGCGCGGACAGTACGGCCAGGCAGGCGAGGAGGGGAACAAGGCGGCTCATGGCGAATCTCCCTTCAGGTTGCGGGCGCCGGGGCGCCCTCCGGCGACTATAGCCCCGGGAAACGGCGCGCCGCAAGCGGGGGGCGCGAGCCCGGATCGCCGGACAAGAAGTCGCGCGCGCCCGAGACATTCCGACAAGAGGTCGCCGCGTCGGCCGCAGGACGGCCTCCTCGCGATGACGGCTGGAATCGGCGTCATCGCGAAGGAGCGCAGCGACTGCGGCGATCTCGTTCCCGGCATGGCCGCACGCTCGAGGAATTCTTGTCCCGCATCCGCGCGCCAGATTTCCCCGTCTTGCGCGGGCGGGGGGGGAGTGCTATCATGGCGGCCTGTCCGGGGAACACCCCGGATTTCCGGAAAACCACGAAAGGAACGCTGTCATGGGAGACAAGGGATCATTGACGCGCCGCGCCTTCATCGCGGCGGCGACGACGACCGCCGTGATGGGCATGGCGAGGGGGGCGGACGAGGCGCCGAAGGTGAACACCGCGAAGGTCGTGCCGCGGAAACTGTCGCCGAACGACAAGGTGAACGTGGCGGCCATCGGCGCGGGCGGCAAGGGCACGAGCGACATCATGAGCTGCCACAAGCTGGGCGAGAACGTGGTGGCGCTGTGCGACGTGGACTGGAACCGCGCGGAGGAGACGGCGTACCGGCTGAAGGACGCGAAGCATTTCAACGACTACCGGAACATGCTGGAGCAGATGCCGGAGATTGACGCGGTGACGATCTCCACGCCGGACCACACGCACGCCCCGGCGGCCTACATGGCCATGAAAATGGGCAAGCACGTCTACGTCCAGAAGCCGCTCACGCACACCGTCGCCGAGGCGCGCCTGCTCACCCGCACGGCCGCCGAAACGGGCGTCATGACGCAGATGGGCAACCAGGGCCACAGCGGCGACGGCATCCGCCAGGTCTGCGAGATGATCTGGAGCGGCGCCATCGGCGACGTGCGCGAGGCCCACGTGTGGACGCACCGCCCGGTGTGGGACAACCAGGGCGTCACCGAGCCCCTGCCCCCCGAGACCGCCCCCGAGGGGCTCGACTGGGACCGCTGGATCGGCAGCGCCCCCTGGCGGCCCTACCACCACAAGCTCGCCCCGCATGACTGGCGCGCGTGGCTCGACTTCGGCGGCGGCTCCCTCGGCGACATGGCTTGCCACATCATGGACGCCCCCTACTGGGCCCTCAAGCTGGTCGAGGCCTCCGACTTCACCGTCGAGGTCGTCATGCAGAAGGGCCGAAACGAGCAGACCTTCCCCCTCATGACCACCATCAAGTACGCCTTCCCCGAGCGCGCCGGCATGCCCCCCGTGGACGTGTACTGGTACGACGGGCACGAGCCCGACCCCGCCACGGGCGAGGAGAAGTACAACCGCCCCGCCCGCCCCGAGGGCCTCGCGGCGGACGTCGTCCTCGGCGACAAGGACATGAACGGCTCGTTCTTCATCGGCACCAAGGGCATCCTCACGGCGGGCGAGTACGGCGGCGAGCCGCGCCTCGTGCCGGACAACCTGATGAAGGACTACAAAATGCCCGACGCCACCATCGAGCGCATCCCGGAAGAGAACCCCTACTTCGACTGGATCCGCGGCATCAAGACGGGCCAGAAGCCCTGCTCCAACTTCGACTACGCCGGCCCCTTCACCGAGATGGTCCAGTTCGGCAACCTCGTCGTGAAGTCCGGACAGAAACTCCACTGGGACAACAAAAACGGCGTCGTCACCAACGTGCCCAACGCCAAGGAGGTCGTCACCAAGGAGTACCGCAAGGGCTGGGAGATCCCCTGCTAGGCCCCTGAAGCAACAGACAGCATCCGCCGCGCCCCGCATCCCACGCGGGGCGCGGCTCTTTTATGGACGGGGACGGCCTTAGGGGTGTGGCAGAGGGTGCCGCCCCTCTTGGTCCCCCCTTGAGGGGGGTGGCCGCGTCTTCGCGGCCGGGGGATGTTCTTACAGCCCGCCAACGCCCCGGGATCCTGAACATCCCCCGGTTCGCTCCCGCGAACCGCCCCCCTCAAGGGGGGACCCAAGGCGGAGAATGCCGGGTTCCTGCAACTTCCCCCCGCGCGGCCCCCTGTGCTATCCTGCCTATATCGGCGCGCGGGGCGCCTGGTGGAGGGTGCGCATGATTTCGGTCAAGTCGCTGCGGGTGGACTACGACACCGTCACCGCCGTGGAGGATCTGGACCTGGAGGTGGCGCCGGGGGAGATCTTCGGCCTGCTCGGTCCCAACGGCGCGGGGAAGACCTCCACCATCAAGGCCATTGCCCGGGCCATCGAGCCGACCTACGGCGAAATCCGCATTGACAGCGTGGACCCCGACGTCCACCCGGAGGAGGCCTGGCGCCGCATCGGCTACATGCCCGACCTCCCGCCGCTCTACCCCGACCTGACGGTCCGCCAATACCTCGACGTGTTCGCCGCCGCGCACCTCGTGGCCCGCCCCGGACGGGCGGACCGGGTGCGCGACTGGGCCGCCCGGGTGGACCTCGAGAAGAAACTCGACACCCGGGTCTCCGAGCTTTCGCGGGGCATGAAGCAGCGGCTCGTGCTGGCGAAAACGCTGCTCCCCGAGCCGAAGGCGCTCCTCCTCGACGAGCCCGCCAGCGGCATGGACCCCATCGCCCGCGTCGAGATGCGCCGCCTCCTTCACGAGGCCGCCGCCAACGGCGCCGCCGTCGTCATCTCCAGCCACATCCTGTCCGAGCTCGACGAGCTCTGCACCGCCGTCGGCGTCATGGAAAAGGGCCGCATGGTCGTCTCCGGCAGCATCGCGGACATCCGCCGCCGCCTCGAGACGGGCGTGCGCCTGCGCATCCGCCCGGCGGGTGCCACCTCCGCCGAAGCCGTCGCCGCGTTCCTGGAGGGCAATCCGCTCGTCTCCGGACCCGCCGTCGCCGCAGGACAGTGCCTTGCCGAGTTCCACGGCACGGAGGACCAGGCGGCGGAGCTGCTGTCCGCCCTCGCGGGCGGCGGCCTCACCGTCGCCGAGTTCGCCCTGGAGCACGAGAGCCTCGAAAGCCTCTTCATGCGCATCGGTGCACGAGAGACGTCATGAAACTGGTGCCGCTCCGCGACAATCCGCAGTTCCTCAAGGGGTTCTACCTGCGCACCCGCTTCCCCGAGGTCATCTTCGAGCCCGTGCTGGCCGCGCTGGTGCTGGTGGTGTTTCTGGTCCTGTGGACGCCGATGGGGGGAGGGCCGCTGTCTTGGAAAGCGCTTGTGCTGGTGCTAGCCGGGATGCAGGTCTGCCTCGCCCTGTTACTCGCGCCGCTCGCCGTGGTCCGTCTGACGCTTTTGGATAGAATGGCGGGAGTGGTGGATTTTTACCGCGCGTCCCCGCTGCCCACCCGAAACCACCTGGTTGGGCTGGTTCTGGGGGGGGTGTTCCCCGAATGGCTGCTGGGGGGCGCGCTGTTTCTTCTGTTCCTTCCCATCGCCCACGCGGCGGGTATTCCCTGGCACCTGTCCTGCGCCTTTGCCGCTAGCCTCCTCCTGTCCAGTCTGGTGCTCGCTCTCGGGCTCTCCGGTTCAGCGGCGGGAAACGCGCGAACGGGCGGAGAAGGGCTGATCGTTTTTGTTCTCATGGCCTATGGAATGGCGCTGCTCTTTGCCGGCAAAGAGGGGTTCGGCATGTGGATTCACGCCGCCGGCGCGCCCGTCGTGAGGGCGGTCCTCACGCACCACCATTTGACGGCGGGGGAGGGATATGGATTGGGGCAGACGCTTGTCCTGGTGGGGTTTCAGGCGGCCATGCAGCTGCCCCTGCTGCTGCTGGGATGGGTTTCCCTTTGGCGGGGGTTTCGCGGGCCGCGCTGGCACAACGGCCGGAAATTCCAGGCGCTGCTCCTGTCGGTCTACGTCTTCTGCTGCCTCCTTCCTGGCGGCGGGTGGTCGGTTCCACAGGGCCTTTCCCCTGCGCGGGTCGGAAACGGCGTTGTCATGCGGGACCCCGAGGAAACGAATGCTGAGAGGGAGGTTCAGGACTATTGGTGGCAGCACCGGGGGATGGTGGTCGTGTGCGGCGGGATGGCCGCCGCACTCCTGCTGGGGACCATGGCTGCGGCGACTCCGGCGCGGGGCGAGACCGTCCGCGGCATGCGCAGAGCGCTAAAGACTGGCGCGCGCCGCGCGGCATTGCTGGACGACTGGGCGCTCAACCCGCCCGTCATGGTTGGCGTTAGTCTGGTTTCACTTCTTGCCATAGCGGCGTTTCACGCCACGGGGGTGGTTCATCTCACGGCGGGCGCGGCCTGCTGGCTGGTCCTGGTCTTCCTGGGCTGCCTGTGGTTCGCCCTGCTCCACCAATACGTTCAGCTCAGGTGGGGCTCCCGCGCCCGGCAGATGTTCATCCTGTTTGTTCTGGCCACCTGGGTGATCCTTCCCCTGGTCGCGCTTTTCAACCCCTTCGGCATGATTCTATCCCCCTTCCTGCCCTTCGGCCTTCTGCTGGCCAACTTTCCGAGTTTCTTTGACGCCGGAACAAGGGGAGAGTGGGTTACCCCCGCAACCTTCATTTTTCTCGCGGCGGACCTCATGCTTGTGTGCGTCTTCTCGGGGATTCTGTGGGCGCAGTACCGGCGAGTTTGTGAGGCCGTGAGTGGAAAGCGGCCGGACGGAAAAGATGATGCGGAGACTCGTCCTCTGGACAAAGGAACGGGGGGCGGTTCGGCGCCCGCCACACCTGAAGTGACCGGGCGCGTCGGCGCGAGGGAAACGTCATGAAACTGGTTTCGCTTCAGGACAATCCGCAGTTCCTCAAGGGGTTCTACCTGCGCACCCGCTTTCCCGAGGTCATCTTCGAGCCCGTGCTGGCCGCGCTGGTGCTGGTGGTGTTTCTCGTGCTGTGGGTGCCCATGGCCGATGTGGAGGGGGCCTGGAGCGCTCTGGCCGCCGTGACGGGGGCCATGGCGCTGTTTGTCGCGGGGTTTGTCGCGCCGGTCGCGGTGGGGCGCATGGCCATGGCGGAGGTGCGCGAGGGCACGCTGGATTTCTACCGCGCCTCCCCGCTGGCGGCGCGCAACCATGTGGCCGGGCTTGTGGTGGGCGCGGGGTTTCCCGAATGGGCGCTTGCCGGGGTGCTGCTGCTCGTCTTCGTGCCTTCCGCCCTCGTGGCGCGGTTTCCGTGGCATTTGGTCTGCGCGTTTGTGCTTTCCTGCGCCATGACCAGCGCCCTCCTGATGTTCGCTTCGGCGACGGTTGGCCTGAACACGCAGGATGGAAAACGGGGAAACGGCGGGCTGATTGCGGTGGTCGCCGTGGGGTTTCTCGTGTGGCTCATGGTCGTGGGGCGCCTGAGCGACCGCGCGGACACCGTCTGGGCGCACATGGTCGGCTTGCCCCTTCTGGTGATCATGGCGAACGCGGGGAGCCTCCGAGGCGGCGGGTTTGGCGCGGGGGATTCGGCCGTGCTGCTCCTGCTTCAGTGTGCGATGCAGGCGCCCCTGTTTGTCCTGTGCTGGGTCAACCTGTGGCGCGCCTTCCGCGGCCCGCGCTGGCACAACAGCTGGAAACTCCAGGCGCTGCTGGTCGCCGTGTACGCCTTCTGCTGCCTGATTCCCAACGGCACCGTGGGGCGGCCGCCGTTGACCCCGGCGGAACAGCAGAACGCGCAACGCATGGGGGACCTCCCGGAGAAGCCGCAGGGCGCCGGCGGACTGAGCGCCTCCGCCGTCACCATGGCCCTCCTGCTGGGCACGATGGTCGCCGGATCGCCCGGGGCGGCGCAGGTGGCCCGGGGCCTCCGCCGGGCGCGCAAGGCCGGCAAACGGGGCGTCTCCTGGCTGGACGACTGCGCGGTCAGCGCGACGGCCATGCTCGCCGTGACGGGCGTGTGCCTGCTGGCCCAGGGGGCGCTGTACGCCGCCGGCATCTCCCGGTTCACCCCCCAGATGGCCCTCGGATTCCTGCTCCTATGCCTCAACCTTCTGTTTCTGGCCCTCTTCTACCAGTGCGTGCAGATCGGCTGGGGCGCGCGGGGCCGAAAACTCTTCATGCTCTACATTATTGTCGCGTGGGTGGTCCTTCCCGCGGTCCTGCGGTTCAACATGGTTGGGATGCTCCTGGCCCCCTGGCTTCCCTTCACGCTGCTGATCGTCGGCTCGGGGATGCCCCTCGGCGAGGAAGTCGTCGCCGAGGCAACCGCCGCCACCGCCGCCGCCCTCGTGCTAAACGCCGCGTTGGCCTGCGCGGCCGCCGTGGTCCTCCACAACCAGTACCGGCGCCTGAAGGAGCAGGTTTTCAAAGCGTAATCCGGCGGGCCGGCGGATGCGAAAGGAATCGCCCGGCGGGTGAGCGGGGGCTGTGGCTTCGAGGAAGAGGGCGCGGCAAGCAGCGCCCCTACATGCGCTTGCCATGAGCCACACCAGGCGCGCGGCTCGTAGGGGCGCTACTTGCTGCGCCCCTACATGCGCTTGCTATGAGCCACACCAGGCGCGCGGTTCGTAGGGGCGCCGCTTGCTGCGCCCTCTTTGCGCCCACCGGGGGCGCCGCTTGCCGCGCCCCGGAGTTTGGGGGTCAGCGGCCGCTTTCCGCGGCCGGGGCGAGCAGCGGCAGGAGGGCCTGCTCGAAGGCCTCGGCCTTTTTCCCGATGCCCCAGGTGCGAAGGTGGCAGATGTCGGTGAACATGTCCGCGCCGCCGGTGAAGGCGGCGGCGACATCGAGGCAGGGGAGGTTCTCCCGTTCGCAGAAGGCACGGACGCGGCGGTTGTAGGCGTCCACGAGGCGGCAGTAGCCCGCCATGTTCACGAGCCGCCCCCAGAGCATGGTGCCGACGCGGTGCTCGTAGAAGGCGCGCTCGTCGGGCGGGAGGTGCTCGTAGTCGGGCCGGGCGAAGGTGGCGGGGGCGAAGTCCGCGCCCTGGGCGCGGCAGGCCTCCGCCAGACGGCCCAGATGGGCGATGAGGGTCTCGTCCACGATGCGGTCGAGGGCGGCGTCGCCGGGCAGGAGCAGGGGGCCCAGGTAGTCAAACACGAACCGGGACCGCCCGAGCAGGTTCCGCAGGTTTGCCAGGGTGCCGGCCCGGGCGGGGTTTGTCCACTGTTCCACGAGCAGCGGCACGTCGTTCACGAAGTTGTAGTGGATGACGAGGTCCGGCTGGAGGGCCAGATAGTCGGGCAGGTGCTCCGCCTCGCCGCCCGCGCCCAGCGCGAAGATGCCCGCGTTCACCACGTCCACGCCGCGCCCCGGCAGGGATTCCCGCAGCCGCGCCTCGAGGATGTTGGGCCAGGTCAGCTCGTTGGTCACCCCCTCGGCGGTGGTGGATCCGCCGATGCAGACGATGCGGTAGACGCCTTCGGGTTTGGGCAGGACGACCTCGTCGTCGCGGAACCCGCGGGCGTTGGTGCGCAGGTCAATGAAGTCGGCGTGGCGCAGGTTGGGCCGGAGGGTGGTCCAGAGTTTTTCCCATTGGGAGGCGCGGAGGAACACGCCGACCTGCTCCGGGGCGGCGGCGTCTTTGGGGAAGGGGTGAAAGGCGAACTGGACGACCCGGGGCTCCCCGCCGCCGTCCGGGGGCAGGGGGTAGTCGCGGAACTGGCGGGCGCCGCCCCAGGCCATGCCGAGGGCCGCGCGGGCGTCCCCGGCCACCTCGGGGGGCAGGGGGGCGAAGAGGTTCGCCGCCCCGGCGATCTTCGCGGCGACCTCGGCAACCTCGGGGGCCGTCTGCGGGGACTCCGGCCTCCATCCCTCCACCACCGCGCCCGCGGGGCCCGTCTGAAAGGCGGCCCAGCCGCGTTCGGCGAGGAAACCGGTCCGTTCGGCGGGGTTCAGGGCGAGGAAGGCGTCGCGCGCGCGGACATCGGCGTCCGTATCGGGGGGGGCGGGGGCGTGGCGGGCGATGACGTCGGCGTCCTCGGCGGCGCGGGTGTCATACAGCCGCGCCTCGACGGCCCGGACGCGGGACAGGGACTTCCCCGCCCTCCAGACGGCAAACGCCTCCACGAGAACGGCGGCAACGACACCCCATGCGACCAGGGAGAAGGCGAAAAGCAGAACCCGCCGTTTCATGGGCTGCTCCGGCCCGCCCGGAACACGATTTCGCTATTGCGGCGGGCCCGTGCGCGGCTTAGGCGGCACTTATGCCGCGGATCTGGGTGACGAGCGTGATGATCATGGTGATCAAACTCAGGATGCCCATGATCGCATCAATAATGCTGAAGAGGTCCTGGGCCCGGGCGGGGCGCCGGGTGATGAGGGGGGTGCGGGTTGCCATGTCTTTGTCTCCGTGCTTTCGGGGACGCCGGGGGCTCCGGAGCCGGACCCTCCGGCGGTGACCCGCCGGTTGCTTCCGGAAGTATAGCAAGTTTGGCCCAAAAAAGCGACGCCCCCGGCAAGAACCGGGGGCGTCGGAAAGGGGCGGAATCAGGTGTTGATCTTCGGGATGCTCTCGGCGCCCTTGCGCAGGGACTCCTCGTCGAGGGCGATGTCCTGCAGGTTGCCCGACAGGTAGTTGTCATAGGCGGTCAGGTCGAAGTGGCCGTGGCCGCTGAGGTTGAAGAGGATGGTCTTCGCCTCGCCGACCTCCTTGCAGCGCAGGGCCTCCTCGACGGCGCCGCGGATGGCGTGGCTGGACTCGGGCGCGGGAAGGATGCCCTCGCACTTGGCGAAGAGCAGGCTGGACTCGAAGCAGGGGTTCTGCATGAGGGCCAGCGCGCCGATGCACCCCTCCTTCTTCAGGTGGGCCACCTGGGTGGCCACGCCGTGGTAGCGCAGGCCGCCCGCGTGGATGCCCGGCGGCATGAAGTTGTGGCCCAGGGTATACTGCTTCATCAGCGGCGTCATGCCGCCCGTGTCGCCGAAGTCATAGGCGAAGGGCCCGCGGGTCAGGGTCGGGCAGGCGGCCGGCTCGACGGCCACGCACCACACATTGCTCTTGCCGTCCAGGCGGTCCTTCACGAAGGGGAACGCGACGCCGGCGAAGTTGGACCCGCCGCCGCAGCAGCCGATGACCACGTCGGGGTACTCGCCCACGCTCTCCAGCTGGAGCTTGGCCTCCTGGCCGATGATGGTCTGGTGCATGCACACGTGGTTGAGGACGCTGCCCAGGCTGTACTTGATGGAGCCGCCGCTCTTGGCCGCGATCTCCACGGCCTCCGAGATGGCCATGCCCAGGCTCCCCGTGGTGCCGGGAAAGTCCTGGTTGAACTTGCGGCCGATGTCCGTCTCCATGCTGGGGCTGGCGACCACGCGGCCGCCGTAGGCCTGCATCACGCTCTTGCGGTAGGGCTTCTGCTCGAAGCTGATCCGCACCATGTAGACCGTGCACTTCATGTCGAACATGGCGCACGCGATGGAGAGCGCCGTGCCCCACTGGCCCGCGCCGGTCTCCGTGCTCAGCTCGTTCACGCCCTCCATCTTGTTGTAGTAGGCCTGCGCGATGGACGTGTTGATCTTGTGGCTGCCCGCCGGGCTCACGCTCTCGTTCTTGTAGAAGATCTTCGCCGGGGTGCCCAGGGCCGCCTCCAGCCGGTACGCCCGGCGCAGCGGCGTCGGCCGGTACAGCAGCAGCTTGTCCATCACCTCGCCGGGAATGGAAATGTACCGCTCCGCGCTCATCTCCTGCGCGATCAGCCCCATCGGGAAGATGGCGGCCAGGTCCTCCGCCTTCACCGGCTGCTGCGTGCCGGGGTGCAGCACGGGCGCCATCGGCGTCGGCATGTCCGCGTTGATGTTGTACCACGCGTCCGGCATCTTCTTGGGGTCAAGCAGGATGTTGTACTCGTTCATTGCTCGGTTTCCTGATGAGGGTTGACTGCGGCCCGGGCGGGGTCCGGGCCGGTAACACCCGAAGCGCCCGCGTTATTGTAAAGAATTCCGGGAGAAAAACCAAACCGGGCGCTCCCGCGCGGATGCAATACCCCCTCCGGGGCGGCTACAATGGCCCAGGACGCGCGCCGCGCGCGGGGAAGAACCATGGAAAACACGGGCCCCGGACAGCACAGCACCCCCCCGGAGATCGTCGTCGTTTCCGGACTGCCCCGTTCCGGCACCTCCATGATGATGCGCATGCTGGCGGCGGGCGGCATGCCCCTGTTCACCGACGACGCGCGCGCCGCGGACGAGGACAACCCCCTGGGCTACTTCGAGCACGAGGCGGTGAGGCGCCTGCGGGAGGACGCCTCCTGGGTGCCCGGGGCCGCGGGAAAGGCCGTCAAGGTGGTCTCGTTCCTGCTTCCCGCCCTCCCGGAGGGATTTCTCTACCGCGTGATCCTCATGCGGCGGCCCCTGGAGGAGGTGCTCGAATCGCAACGGCGCATGCTGGAGCGCCGGGGCGCCCCCGCGGCGGACGACGACGCGCGCATGGCCGCCCTCTTCCTTCGGCACCTGGCGGCGACGGAGCGGTGGCTTGCCGCGCGGCAGGGCGTGAGGGCGCTCGCCGTGGACTACGCGGAGGCCCTGGCCGCGCCCGCGGACACGGCACGCCGGGTGGCCGACTTCCTCGGCGGCGGGCTCGACGCCGCGGCGATGGCGGCGGCGGTGGACCCCGCGCTGCGGCGCGCGGGGCGGCCAATAAAGAAATAATTCCTTAAAGTTGCAATAGAGAAATTTTTCTTGGTATACTGCGCGGCGACCGGCCTCGCAGTGCGGCGTGGGGCGCGCGGCCCCGTTACGGCGGCGCGCCCCACGCCGAAAACAGGAAGACCGGAGGAAAGGGCCCCTGCGGGCCCGTTCCGGACGGGAGCGAACGACAAGGCATGAACGATCTGCTTTCCTGGAAGAACCGGCTGACGACCACGCTGGCCATGGAGCTGCTGGCGGCGCTCTCGGGGCTGGCGCTGGTGGGGTTCATTCTCGGCCACCTGGGCGGCAACTTTCTGCTGTTCCTGGGCCCGGAGGCCTTCAACGCCTACGCGGCGCGCCTCCAGTCGCTGGGGCCGCTGCTGTGGCTGGCGCGCGGCGGGCTGCTGGCGGCGGCGGCGGCGCACATCTCCATGACCGTGTGGCTGAAGCTGCGCAACCGCGCGGCGCGCGGCGGGGCGGCCTACGCGGTGTCCGCGCGGGCGGCGGACCGCGCCGTGGGCACGCGCACCATGATCTACACGGGCGTCATCATCGCGTGCTTCCTGCTGCTGCATGTCTGCGATTTCACCCTCTCCGACAAGGCGGGCCCCCGGTCCGTGGTGAACGGCGGGAGCCTGCACCTGTACGGCGTGGTCTTCAACGGGTTTGCGAACCCCGTCCGGTCGCTGCTGTACATCGTGGCGGTGTGGGCGGTGGGGCTGCACTTCACCCACGTCATCTCCAGTTTCTGGGTGACCCTGGGCATTCTCAGCGACCGGGCGACGCGTCTGGCCGACCGGGCCGCCCGCACGGCGGGGATCCTCGTGGCCCTGTCCTTCACGTCCATTCCCGTGTTCATTCTCATCAAGGCGCATTTCCTGGGGTGACCCGCCCCGTCGTCCATAGGAGCCCACAGTCATGCTGAATTCCAAGATTCCCGGCGGACCCCTCGCCCAGAAATGGTCCCGGCACCAGTTCGAGATGAAGCTGGTGAACCCCGCCAACAAGCGGAAGTTCACGGTGATCGTCGTGGGGACCGGGCTCGCGGGCGCGTCCGCCTCGGCCTCGCTCTCCGAGCTGGGCTACAACGTGAAGACCTTCTGCATCAACGACTCGCCCCGGCGCGCCCACAGCATCGCCGCGCAGGGCGGGATCAACGCGGCCAAGAACTACCCGAACGACGGCGACAGCGTGCACCGGCTCTTCTACGACACCGTGAAGGGCGGGGACTACCGGGCCCGCGAGGCCAACGTGCACCGCCTGGCCGAGGTGAGCTCCGCCATCATTGACCAGTGTGCCGCCCAGGGCGTGCCCTTCGCGCGGGACTACGCGGGCTACCTCGACAACCGCTCCTTCGGCGGCGCGCAGGTGTCGCGCACCTTCTACGCGCGCGGCCAGACGGGCCAGCAGCTCCTGCTGGGGGCCTACGGCGCCCTGATGAAGGAGGCGGCCGGCGGCAACGTGACGCTGTTCCCGCGCCGCGAGATGGCGGAGCTGGTGGTGGTCAACGGGCGCGCCGCGGGGATCGTGGTCCGCAACCTGCTCACGGGGAAACTGGAGACCCATCTCGGCGACGCCGTGGTGCTGGCCACGGGCGGCTACGGAAACACCTTCTACCTCAGCACGAACGGCAAGACCTGCAACGTGTCCGCCGCGTGGCGGGCGCACAAACGCGGCGCCTGCTTCGCCAACCCGTGCTTCACGCAGATCCACCCCACCTGCATCCCCGTGCACGGCGACCTCCAGTCGAAGCTGACGCTCATGAGCGAGAGCCTGCGCAACGACGGGCGCATCTGGGTGTCCCGCGTGCCCGGCGAGACCCGCCACCCCAACGACATCCCCGAGGGGGACCGCAACTATTACCTCGAGGAGAAGTACCCGAGCTTCGGCAACCTCGTGCCCCGGGACGTGGCCTCGCGCAACGCGAAGACCGTGTGCGACGCGGGCTTCGGCGCGGGCGGCGGCAACGCGGTCTACCTGGACTTCAGCGACGCCATCCGGCGCCAGGGCGCGGCGGCCATCCGGGAGAAGTACGGCAACCTCTTTGACATGTACCAGCGGATCATGGACGACGACCCCTACACCGAGCCGATGATGATCTTCCCGGCGATCCACTACACCATGGGCGGGCTCTGGGTGGACTACAACCTCATGAGCACCGTGCCGGGGCTGCACGTCATCGGCGAGGCCAACTTCTCCGACCACGGCGCGAACCGGCTGGGCGCGAGCGCCCTCATGCAGGGCCTGGCCGACGGCTATTTCGTCCTGCCGTACACCCTCGGCGACTACCTCGCCCAGGCGGGCCCCGCAAAGACCCCGGAGGACGCCCCCGAGGTTCGCGAGGCGGAGCAGTCCGCCGCGGACCGCATCACGCGGCTCATGGGCATCCGCGGCAGGCGCACGGTCAACGACATCCACCGCGAGCTCGGCCTGCTGCTCTGGGAGAAGTGCGGCATGGCCCGCAACGAGAAGGGGCTCACGGAGGCCCTCGCCCGAATCCCCGAAATCCGCGACGAGTTCTGGGGCAACGTGAACATCCCCGGCGAGTCCGGCGGCTTCAACCAGGTGCTCGAGCGGGCCGTGCGGCTGGCGGACTTCCTGGAGTTCGCCGAGCTGATGGTGCTGGACGCCCTGGAGCGCCGCGAGTCCTGCGGCGGCCACTTCCGCGAGGAGTCGCAGACCGAGGACGGCGAGGCGAGGCGCGACGACGAGAACTTCAGCCATGTGTCGGCGTGGGAGCACACGGGCGAAGGGAAGCGCCCGGTCCTGCACAAGGAGCCCCTCGTGTTCGAGGTGGCGCACCCCAGCCAGAGGAGCTACAAGTAATGGACAACCGGACCATCTCCCTGACCCTGAAAGTGTGGCGGCAGCCCTCGGCGGACGCGCCCGGAACCTTCCAGACCATCGCCGCGAAGGACGTCTCCACGGACATCTCCTTCCTGGAGATGCTCGACATCGTGAACGACGGCCTTGAGGCGCGCGGCGAGGAGCCCGTCGCCTTCGACCATGACTGCCGCGAGGGCATCTGCGGCTCCTGCGGCGCCGTCGTCAACGGCCAGGCCCACGGCCCCCAGGCCGCCACCACCCTCTGCCAGCTCCACATGCGCAAGTTCAACGACGGCGACACCATCATCATCGAGCCGTTCCGCGCGCGGGCGTTCCCGGTCGTCAAGGACCTCGTGGTGGACCGCGGCGCCCTCGACCGCATCATCCAGGCGGGCGGCTACATTTCCGTGCGCACCGGCGCCGCGCCCGACGCCCACGCCGTCCCCGTGAAGAAGGACGACGCGGAGCGGGCCATGGACGCCGCCGCCTGCATCGGCTGCGGCGCCTGCGTCGCCGCCTGCCCCAACGCCTCCGCCAGCCTCTTCACCTCCGCGAAGATCACCCAGCTCTGCAAGCTGCCCCAGGGCCACCCCGAGCGCAACCGCCGCGTCGTCGCCATGGTGCGCCAGATGGACGCCGAGGGATTCGGGAGCTGCTCGAAGCACTACGAGTGCCAGGCCGCCTGCCCCAAGGAGGTCAAGGTCGAAAACATCACCCTCATGAACCGCGAGTACCTGCGCGCCCTCGCCGGACTGGACTGATCCGCCGGACAGGGCGGACGCGCGCCGCGGCAGTGGCGGGAACGAGGTTGCTTCGCTGCGCTCGCAACGACGGGGAGAACACGCGTCGTTGCGAGCCCCAGACCGCCCGGCGGCGGGAATGTCGTTGAAGAAAGGCGTGTCAGGCGTCAGATGTCGCGGGAGCCCCCGCACGTTCTTGGCGGGTCCGTCTGTTATGTGGAGTGCGGTGGCAGAGCGAAGCGGCGACACCGCTTTGCCCGGGGAGGGTCCATGCCGCACCCCTCCCGGCA
>Ga0123328_1002251_pt1 | contig 17596 bp, 9 predicted proteins | sample BioC12SIPDNA_2_FD_89702 | JGI IMG/M metagenome (GOLD analysis project Ga0123328, IMG submission 89702) | Anaerobic biogas reactor microbial communites from Washington, USA - Biogas_R1_A C12 SIP DNA | ecosystem: Engineered > Bioreactor > Anaerobic > Unclassified | place: Washington, USA...
GTTTATTGGGGGTGGCGCGGAGGCCGGCCAGCGCCTGGGGAGTGACCACGACCGGCTTGCCGGCGGCGAGGGCTTCGAGGATTTTGTTCTGCACGCCGCGGGCGACGCGCAAGGGGACGGCGACGACCGAGGCGGCGTGGAGATGGGGACGGACGTCGGCCACCTCGCCGACGAGCTCGACCCCGGGGAGACGGCCGAGGCGGCGGGCCCGGCGGTTGGGGCGGCTGCCGACGAGCCGGAAGACGGCCGCGGGGATGCGGGCGAGAACGCGGGGCCAGACCTCGCGGCAGAACCACTGGGCGCCGTCGACGTTCGCCTCGTAGTCCAGAGCGCCGACGAAAAGGCAGCTCGGCGGGCCGTCGTCGGCCGGGTCGCGATTGGGCTGGAAATAGTCGAGGTCGACGCCGTTGCGGACAACGTGGGGACGGTGGGAGCTGAACGATTCGAACAGGTCGGCCTCGCGGTCGGCAACGACGGCAATTGCGCTGGTGCGCGCCGGGAGCGAGGATTCGAGCCGGCGGAGCCGGCGGGCCTCGAGGGCGAGGAGCTGCCGCCGGGGGAAGCCGGTCTGGGCCGCATAGTCGAACCATTTCTGGCTGTCGACGTCGACAAGGTCGACGATCGCGGGGACGCCGGAAAGCTCGGGGATGTCGAGGTATTGGACCATGCTGGAGCAGACGACCAGGACGGCATCAAAGCGACTCTCTTGCGACCAGCGGCGGATGGTGTTGTGAAGCTCGGGTGAGTAGAAAAGGCCCTCGGTGGCGGTGCGGCCGCAAGCCAGCGAGCGGGCGGCGCGGAGCCAGCGGGCGCGGCGGCCGAGCGGGACCGCGCCCACCCGGCGGCAGAGCCGCTTGAGAACGTCCATCGTGGCAGCAGGGATCGGCTCGCTGGCCGGGAAGGCGAGGTCGATTTCGGTGCGGCGGGCGAGGTACTCGAGGAGGTGGAAGGAGCGGATGCGGTCACCGCGGTTGGGCGGGTAAGGGACGCGGTGGGTGAGGAGGAGCATGGGAAATGTCGAAGGACGAAGGACGAATGACGAAAGAATGTCGAAGGACGAATGACGAAAGAATGGGCACTGTGTCGATGTCGGGTTCTCTTGCTCCCGGCATGGGGGAAGAGATCGCGATTGCCCGGCAAGTATGCTAAAGCGTCCGTTCGGCCGTGTTTCTTTCGTGTTTCATCCGTGGCGGCGCTTTCAGGGGGAACTGATCGCGAAATCGCCAAATCGCGAAAAAAGGAAAGGGGTGCGAGCTGGGGGCAGCTCGGCTTTTCATCCTCTCTGATTTCGCGCTTTCGCCCTTTCGCGACTCTCCGGACAATTACGTCAAAATCTCCGTTCGGCCGTGTTTCTTTCGTGTTTCATCCGTGGCGGCGCTTTCAGGGGGGAACTGATCGCGATTGTCTGGCCGACAAGTATGCTGAAGTCTCAAGATTCGACATTTCCGGCGGCTGATCGCTGCTCGCGGGGAGGATCTCGCTCAAGGGGGCGAAGCGGAAGCGGGTCAGTAGCGCGTCGAGGCGGGACTCGGTTCTATTCAGGTTGCGATAGTGGCGGAAATCGGCCAGGCGCGAGCCGGTCCTGATGCGCGGCTGGCCGGGGTCGAGTTCCCAAGGGTGGACGTAGAGGATGAACGGGCGGCCGTGCTTGCGGTTGATTCTTGTCAGCAGGCGGAGTGTGAGCGGGAAGGGATAGAGGCGGAGGTAGCCGCCGCCGCCGACGGGGAGGTTCAGCCGGCCGATCCGGACGGTCGAGCCGGGGATTTCCCATATCGGCTGGCGGTGGGTGTTGATTGCGTGGATCGCCGGGTTGGCGCCGGGGATGCCGTAGCGATCGTGGTAGATGGGGAAGATGCTGGCGTCGATGCGAAAACCCTCCTCGGCGAGGATTTCCAGCGCCCAGAGCGATTTCTTCGTGATTGAAAAGCTGGGGGCCCGGTAGGCGACGACCGGCGAGCCGCAAAGGTCTTCGAGCAGGTCGCGCGAACGGCGGATGTCGCGGCGGAAATCGTCGGGCGATTGATCGTAAACGAGGCGGTGCTCGTAGCCGTGGGAGGCGATTTCATGGCCGCGGGCGTGGATCTCGCGGACCAGGCCGGGCTCGCGCTCGGCGATCCAGCCGAGGACGAAGAAGGTGGCGCGGACGGCGTGGCGGTCGACGAGGTCGAGCATCCGCCGGGTGTTGGCGACGACGCGGCGCTCGAACGAGGGCCAATCCTCGCGGCGGACCGCGCGGTCGAACGCGGAGACTTGAAAGTAGTCTTCGAGGTCGACGGTGAAGGCGTTGGGAGACATCGCTGTCAGCGGTCGGCGGCCAGGGGGAATGGGATGTCGAAGAATGTTTTAGCGCTGCGTATGCGAAATGTGTGCTGCGTAATTATTTCGTCATTTGAATTTCGACATTTGTCATTCCCGACTGCGGACTGCCAGCGCGGTTGGTTCGACTGGGCGGGGGGGAGACGGCGTCCGGGTGGCTGTCGCCGTTGCCGCTGCGGGCGGCGGTTCTCAGGTTCTTGCCGTTGGCGGTGAGGATCCATTCGACATCGGTGGGCATGTCGGGCGGGTTGCGCTCGACGTCGAAGAACCACATGACGACCCTGCCGGGCAGGCTCAGGAGCCGGACGCAGGTGCAGAGGAACATCCGCAGGTCGAGGAAGAAGCTGGCGGTCTCGATGTATTCCAGGTCGAGTTGGAGTTTTCGCCAGACGCTGAGCAGATCGGTGTCGGGCGGGAGATTGATCTGGGCCAGCCCGGTGACGCCGGGGCGGACGGCGAGCCGTTCGACATAGCCGGGCACCAATTCGGCGAGGATTTCGACGAATTCGGGCCGCTCGGGGCGGGGGCCGATCAGAGCCATTTCGCCCTTGAGGACGTTGAAGAGCTGGGGCAGCTCGTCGAGGTGCAGGTTGCGGAGGACGCGGCCAAGGCCGGTGATGCGGGGGTCGCCCGACTGGGCCCAGACCGGGCCGGTGCCGGCTTCGGCGTTGTGGGTCATCGTCCGCAGCTTGTACATCATGAACGGCCGGCCGTGCTTGCCGACGCGCCGCTGGCGGAAGATGCCGGGGCCCTTCGATGTAAGGCGGATGAGGGCCACGAGGACGCCGATCAACGGCAGCCCGGGGATGAGGAGGATGGCGGCGAGGATCGGGTCGGTCCGTTCCTTCCATTGAAAGCACCCGGCGGGATCGGCGGAGGTGCGGATTCCGGCCGGCCGGGCTTCGATTTCGACGGTGTCGGCGGCGATCTGCGTTACGCGTCTGTTGCTGATCTGTGTCATCGTGCTGGCCCTTTGTGCAACCCTAATGCGGCGACTTGGGAGCGGCGCCAAAAAAGTGTTGCGGTCTGGATTTACAGGCAGGTTCAAGGAGGGGAACCGTCGCCGGTTCAGAGTTCCTTGAGGTGTTCCTCTGCTACGGCGAGGAAGTCGCGGAGAAAGCTCTCGGCGGGATCGTTGTTCGAAGCGGGGTCGGCGAGCGGGGCGACCACTTGGACCTTGTAGAGGTACGGATAGCGGGCCGTCTCCAACCGGCCGCCGGCGAAGGCCTGCCACGCGCCGCCCGCTCGCCAGGCATAGTAGACGCGGAGCAGTTCGCCATTGAGGCTCTTGGCCTTGAAGGTCTGGGCCCAGAACCGGCCTTGTTCGCCGTTTGCGCCGGCGACGGTGACTTGTTTCGGTCGATCGAGCTGGTCGTAGGCCTGCGACGAGTAGCAGATGTCGGGCGTGTGCACCGACATCGGGCCGGAGGGGCCGAGAAGGAGGCCGATACTGACCGTCTCCCCCGTCTCCGGGTTGGTGTAGTTGCGGAGCGCGTAGCCGGTGCACTCGAGGACGCCGGCGACCGCGTCGCTGAGCTTGCTGGTCGAAACGAGCTGCCAGGGGCCGACCTTGTCGGGTAACTTTTCCAAGTCCTTGCCCATCGCGACAATGTCGAGCGGGATCCCCCAGCGGCGAGACATCTTGCCCTGAACGTAGCCAGAGAGGATCGTCAGGCCGACAATCAGGGCAACCGCAAGCGGCAGCAGAAAGGAGCGGCGGGGATGGTTGGAGGTGGCTTTCACGGAATGCAGGGTTCGGGGTTCGGGGTTTGGGGAAAAGAATGTCGAATGTCGAAAGTCAAATGTCGAAGGAGTTTTTAGTATTCCGCATTCGGAATTTGGGCTTCGACATTCGTCATTTCTGTTTCTGCTTGAATTCTTCCTGGAGCTGTTTGAGCATCGCCTGGTCGCTGTCGGTGAGGATTTGGTCCTCCAGGCCGGATTCGACGGCCCGGTTGTAGGCGGCGCGGGCCTTGGCTTCTTCCCCTGTCCGGCTGTAGGCCACGGCGAGGTGGAACGGGTAGCGGGGGTCCGGGGCGTGGTGGGAGCAGGCCGTTTCCAGAAGTTGGACGGCCTGGTCGGCCTTGCCGTCCTGGACGAGAATCATCGCCTTGGTGTCGAGCAGGGCGTCTTGCTGCCCGCCAATCTCGAGGGCCTGGTCAATATAGCGGAGGGCCTCGTTGCGCGAGGCGGGGTCTTCGGCCAGGATCGTGGCGAGATTGTTGAGCACGACGAGGTCCTTGGGCCGGACCTTGAGCGCCTGCTGATACAATTCGACGGCTCGGGGCAGTTCGCCGCGGGTAATTCGGACGTTGGCGACGGCCGTCAGCAGGTTGGCGTTTTCAGGCGACTTCGCGATCGCCTGCTCGAAGAGCGCGTCGACTTGCGGGAACTTGTCGCCGGGGATGTCTTTTGCGAGCACGAGCGAGGCGAGCACGATGGCCGGGGCGGCCGGATCGTCGTCGGCTGCCTGGCGGCAGAGCTGGATGGCCTCGTCGGCCTTGCCCTGCTTGGCCAGCGCGACGGCCAGCGGCGCGAATTGCCGGGGCGAGTCCTGGGCGACCCGGCGATACCAGGCCTCGGCCGCGTCGTGCAGTTCGAGTGCCGAATGGACGCGGCCGAGGGCCAGGGCGAGTTGGGTCTTCTTCTCCGGGTCGGTCAGCTTGTCGAAACGCGCACTGCCGTAGTCCTCGACGAGCTTGCGGCTCTGGTCGAGTTTGCCTTGGGCTTTGAGCACCCGCGCCCGGAGCGTGAGGGTCGGAATCGTGTCGGCCGCGCTCGGATCGTCTTCCAGCCGGCCGATCCACTCGGCGGCTTCGTCGGACAGATCAAAGCGGAGGAGGAAATCGATAAACAGCGCCAGGTGGAGGGCCGCGGGGCGCTGCCTGCCGACCAGGGGGATGTACTGGGCGCGGGCCTCGTCGGTCTTCCCGTCGCGTTCGTAGATTCTGGCCAACAGGAGCCGGTCGCCGTCGGTTGTCACCTTGGCGTCGGCGACGAGTTTTTCGAGCAATCCCCGGGCCTTGGTGAGATTGGCCCTGCCGCCGCGGCGGGCGAGCAGAATCGCCTGGAGCCGCTGATCGACGGCGGTGACCGGGTTGTCGGCGGCCGGGTCTTCCAGCAGTCGGGCGATCTCTTCCCATTCGTGTTCCCCGCCCCGCGCGGCGAGCATGGCCGCGAGCGTGCGGCGCGAGGCCTGGTCGCCGGGCGCGATCGCCAGGGCGCGGCGGAGGAGCTGCTCGGCTTCGGCCGGGTCGGCTTGTACGAGGAATGCGGAGAACCGCCGCAGGATGGCGGCGTTTTTCGGGGCCAGGCGGAGGGCCTCGCGGTAGAGCGTTTCCGCCTGCTGGCGGTCTCCCAACTGCTCGAAGCCCTGGGCGAGGACAAACGCCTCGGGCGTCTCATCGGTTTCGGCCTTGGCGGCCAACGCGCGGAGCGCTGCTTCAGCCGGCTCGCGCTGCTTCGCGTTGGCGTAGAAATCGAAAAGCCCCTTCAATCCGCGGAGGTCGTCGGGCGCCGCGCGGACAGCGTTCTTCAGCGCTGCTTCGGCCTCGTCGGGCAGGCCTTTCAAGGCGAGCATCTGGCCGAGGAGGAGATTGGCGACCGGATCGTTGGGCCGATTCTGGACGCCGTCCCGGGCCGCCTGGATCGCTTCGTCGAGCCGGCCGCGCTTGGCCGCCAGGCCCGCCTTGATTTCCGTGAGATTCTCCGACGCGGGCACGCGGTCTTTCAGCAGCGCCAGCAGGTCGCTCGCCTCCTGGTCGCGCTGGAGGGAATAGAGGAGGAAAGCCAGGCGTTCATACACGCCGACCCGGTCCATGCCGAGATCGACCGCCGTCTTGTAGGCATCGACCGCTTCCTGGGACGCCTGCCGCCGCTCGTGGACCATGCCTCCGAGGACATGCGTGGGGCCCCATGCCGGCCGCAGCACGAGCAGCTCGCGGTAGAGCCGCTCGGCCTCGGCGACTTGGGGCGACTGGCCGGCCTGGCTGATCGCCAGGAGCCGCGCGGCACGGTAGTAGCGCCACTGGCCGCCTTCTTCGCCCTCGAGCTGGCGGAGCCGTTTCTCCCACTTTTCGGCGGTGGCGTAGTTCTTCTCGCTCAGCGCTCGTTCACATAACCGGCCAATCAGCCCGAGATCCGTGATCGCCGAGTCGGCGAGCTGATCGAGGCCCTGGTTTGTCGCCGGCGAGGGGCCCTGGTCGAGGCGGAGGCGGACGATCTCTCCCTGGAGGGCCGGCCGCGCTTCGGCGGGCGCGGCCTGGATTGCCTGTTCGAGCAGTCTGCAGGCTTCGTCGTATTGGCCGCGGAGGGCCAAGACACGGGCTCGCGCCTTGCTGGTCGCGAGACTGCCGACCTTGGCCTCCAGCGCGGCGAGCACCCGGTCGGCGTCGTCCGGGTAGCCGAGCCGCTGGTAGAGCATCGCGACCGTCCGCAGCAGGTCGGGCGAATCGGGGTGCGCCTGCTCGGCTTCTTCGACAAGTTTCTTCCCGTTCTCGGCCAGCGTTTTTGCGTCCACTTCGGGCGACGCCTGGGCGCGGGCCATGGCCAGATCGATCTTCAGCAGCGCAAGCCGCCAGGGCTCGCGGAGCGCGGCGGTCCCGGCCGGCCCTTCGGCCTTGGCGACGGCGGCGTCGACGCCTTGCCAGTCGCGGCGGGCGGCGGCGAGGCTGAGCTGGTGCATCAGGCGGGCCCTGGCCAGCCCGAGCCACAATTCCGGGGCGTCGATGGCGGCCAGCGCCTGCTCATAGCGCTGGGCGGCGCGGGCGGGCTGGCCGGCGTTCAGCCAGGCCTCCGCGGCGGCGACGAGCAGCGGAGCGGGCTGCGCGGTCCGCTGGGCCGCCTCCTCATAGGCCGCCGCCGCGGCATCCCACTGGCCGAGCGCGGCATGGGCGCGGCCGAGCTGGAGTTGCACCGCGGCAAGGTTGGCCGCCTCGCCGCCGACGCTCTTCTGGGCGGCGACCACGCTCTTCAGCAGCGGAACGGCCAGGGCGAACTCGTTGCGAGCGATGCGGTAAAACGCCCAGAGGGAATCGCGCTCGACTTCCAGGGCCGTGCGGGCGGCGCGGGGGAGCTGCGGGCCGACCCGGCCGACGCTCGTTGCCAGCCGGTTCAAGATCTCTTCCGTATTGATCTTGCCGGCAACCGGCCGCACGTGCCCCAGATCGATCAGCGCCCTGGCAAACCCGGAATTGACCGGGATGCTCTCCCGACCGCAGGCATCGAGGGCCTTCTCGTAGTGGGCGATCAGGCCGTCGACCGGCTCGCGCTGGGCGACCATGGCGGCGCCGAGCCGCGTGTAGGCTTCGGGGATTCGCGGATCGATCTGGATCAGCCGCTCGCAGCAGGAGCGGACGGAGTCCCACGACCGCTGTTGCTCGGCCCGCCGCGCGGCAAGCAGCAGGGCCGAGACATTCTTCGGATCGTGCTCCAGGGCGGCGTCGAGGTCTTCGCCCACACCGGGCAGGTTGTTGCGCGACCGGTACTGGTAGCGAGCCAGATAGGCCTGGGCGTCTTGCGGATTGGCGGCGACCATCTGGTCCATGGCGTCTTGCGAGAACCTTTCGCGGACCTGGGCAAGCAGGGCCGCTTGTTCGAGGCGGGAGGACGTCGCGTCGCCCCCGTAGACATGCTGGAGGAGGCCGGCCAGGCCGGTTGCGGCTTGCCCGGCGGCCGCGCCGGATGCGCGATTGACCAGTTCGGCAAGTTCGGGCGGGGCCGAAGAGAGATCGGCGGCCCGGCCGGCGCGGGCCTCGATCTCGGCGGCGGCGACTTGTCCCTTGGCGGTCCGCTTGCCCTCCTGCCGCTGGTCGAAGACCCGCCGCAGCTGGAGCTCGAGCCGGTCGTCGGGGAACAGCTCGCGGTCGCGGTAGAGGTCGGCCAGGCAGACCGAGAGCCGGATGTCGCCGGGCGCGGCCTTCAGGGCGTGCTCGAGGAGCACCAGCGGCGGGTCGCCGTCCTCGAAACGGTCAGCCAGCTTCAGGGACTTCAGCCGCAGGTAGCGTGCCAGGGCAAACGCGCGGAGCGCGGCGGCGTCGTTGGGGTCCCGATCGAGCAGCCGGGTCGCCTCCTGCTCGGCGGCCAGGTGCCGGGGGGGTTGGGTCTCGAGCAGCAACTGGCAGAGGCGGCGGCGGAGTTCCGGCTGGTCTTCCGCCGGGGCGACGCCCAGGGCGCGGTAATAGTGCTCGATCGCCTGGTTCTTCTCGCGGCCTGTTTCGGCTGACTGGTCGTAATTCCGGGCCAGGCGGACGCGGACTTCCGCATTCTCCGAATCGAGCTGCAAATAGCGGAACAGGTAACCCGCCGACCCGCGCCAGTCTCCCTCGCCGGCGAGGGCGTCGGCCCGCTGGAGCAATGCTGCGGAGATGTTTTTGACTTGGTAGGAATGCCAGGCGTAGGCCAGCGGCCCGATCACGGCCAGGGCGCAGAACGTGCCGCCAAGCAGGGGCCAGTTCAGCACCCGCCGGGTCTCCGTTCCAGCCACGCCGGCTTTCCGGTCTTTTGGAGGTCGAGGATTCATTCACAGGACTCCGAGGTCCAGCGGCGCGCGCCGGAGGCGGACGCTTCCGTTTCTTGGGGCGAATCGGTTGGCAGATCGTCGATCGCGGCGGGCGGCGAAGACCGGGACAGGGGCGATTGCCGGCGGGCCGGCGTCAGGAATTAACGTGGGACGTGGAATATCCGTAGTGGCCGTAGCGGTAGGCATAGCGCCGGGTGGGGACGCCGTTGAGCACGGCGCCGATCGCGTTGGCGCCCGAGGCGACGAGCCGCTGGTATGCCTGCTGGACCTGGGCGATGCGGCTGACATCGCGCATCGTGACCAGCAGGGTGGCGTCGGCCGCTTTGGCGAACACCAGGGCCTCGCTGGCGGCAAGGATCGGCGGCGTGTCGATGACGACGAAGCGGTAGGCGCCGCGGGCCCGGGCGAGCACGTCCGGGAGCGTGTTGCCGCCGACGAGCATGTGCGGGACTCCGCGCAAACGCCCCGCCGGCAGCACGTCGACGTTTTCCCGCCAGCCGCCGGCGATGGCGTCCTCGAAGGTCGACTCGCCGGCGAGCACTTCGGCCAGCCCCGGGCTGGAGGGCATTTGCAGCACCCGGTGGACGTCGGGCGAGCGCATGTCGCCGTCGACGAGCAGGACGCGATCCGTGGTCGCCCGGGCGAGACTGGCGGCCAGTTGGACGGCGACGCTCGTCTTGCCTTCGTTGTTCGACGCGCTGGTGACGGCCAGCACCTGGGCGTCCTTGAGTTCCTCGGCGAGCACGAGGAGCGTGCGGAGGTTGTCGAAGCTTTCCTGGTAGACGAGGACGCTCTGCTTCTCGCTGCTGCCCAGGGTGGTGCGCGACGACTTGACGCGCCGCGGCAGGCTGGCGATTTCGCCGATGATCGGCAATTGGGCCTCGTCCTCGATCTGCTCGGAATGGCTGATCCGCTCGACGAACCGTTCCCAGCCGATCGCCAGGCCGAACGGCGCGAGAAAGCTGGCCACGACGCCGAGCAGGAGCGGCTTCCAGGGGTACTCGGTGGTCGGGTTGAGCACCGGGTCGGCTTGTTTGAGGAGCACGACGCGTTCGGGCGCGCGCATTTCCGTTTCGATTTTCAGAATTCGCGAGGTGATCAGGTCATAGACATCTCCGGCCCGCGCCAGGTCCGCGCGGAGGAACTCGACATCGAGCGATTCTCCCGTCGCCTGCTTGAGCGTCTCCATCTCGCGGCGGTACCGTTCATCGAGCATCTGCTTGGCCAGTTGCAGGCTTTCCAGCTGCGCCTGCATCGCGGCGACCTCCTCCTGCCGCTTCTGGAGGAGCGACTGTCGGTAGGCGACCTCGATCGTCGGCCGCAACTCCTCGCGGTACTTGGCGATCCGCTGCTTCTCGGCTTCGATCTCGCGGGCCAGGCCCTGGTAATTCGGGTCCTGCTTGTAGGCGGTCAACTTGGTCGCGTAGTCTCGCAGGCGTTCCTGGCGGAGATCCAGGTTGGCCTGCATGGCCTTGACGCGGGGGTCCTCGCTGATCGCCCGTTCCAGCTCGCCCGAGGGCACGGCGATCTCATCGACCGATCGTTCCGCGAACGATTCGGTGATCGCGGCGATTTTCGCCTTGAGGACCTCGGCTTCGACCTCCCGCTCGGATCGCTGCTGCTGGAGCGCGGCCAAGGGATTCTGCACCATCTCGTTGACGGCCGTCCGCCCGTGCAGCGGGTCCTTGATGATCGCCTGCTTGGCCAACTCGCGGACGTTTTCCTGCAAGCGGGTCAGTTCGAGTTGGCGGCGGCCCTGCTCTTCCTTCAACAGGTCGAGGACCCGCTGGGTGCGTTTCACTTCCTCGTCGCCGCGCTGGGCGGAATAGGCGTTGTAGACGGCGTTGACGACCCGCGCGGCGTCGTGGCCGTCGGAGCAGGTGAACGAGATGGTGAACAGGTCCGACCCGCCGACGGAGCGGACCTGGATCTGGTCCGCGAGCCAGGTCACGGGGGCCTTCGACTTCTGGATCTCGGGAATGCGGGCGATCTCGGGGAGCGAGATCACCGGGTCGAGGACGAGCGGGCTGCGGATCAGCTCGATCTGGTTGGCCACGAAGACGCGGGAATCGGCCCGCTCGGGAAACGCCACGTAGGGCTGGGCCGACTCGATTTTCAGCCACGCCGAGGCCATGAACTGCGGCTGAAAACGATTGACGATCAGGGCGGCGGCCGTCGCCGCGGCGAGCAGGCCGACCGGAATGGCCAGCAACCACCACTTCCGCAACGCGTTCAGCACGTGTCGCGGCGTGATCAGTTTCGCCGGCTTTTCGTCGTTGTGGGGCTGCCTGCGGTGGCCGTTGAAGCCGGAACGCGATGCGTTCATCATGGGCTGCTTTCCTGTTTCACACGTCGAAGCGATGTGGGGATCGGATGGGAACGGAAGATTCGTGTTTCGCTGGCGATCCGGCCCGCCGCCGGGGGCGGCCGGATCGAGTTTCAGATCACCGGGTCGTGCAATACCTCGCCGGCCTTGAGCGATTCCACCTCGCGGGTGAGGCGGCCGAGGTACGCGAGCACCAAGGCAAACAGCAGCGCCGCGTAGGGAATCATCACCCAGCCGGAAATGTCGTGTGTGAACTTGTGGGCCGCGTCGCCCGAGACCCAGCGGGAAAGCAGCCCCGTAACGACGATCCGGGTGGCATTGGCGACCAGCGCGATGGGCAGCGCGCTGAGCAGGAGCAGGCCCCGCTCCCACCAGACGCGCCGCACGAGAATCCCATAGGCGCACGCCAGGGCGAAAACGCCGACGAAAATCCTCAGGCCGGAGCAGGCCTGTTCCACCTCGAGCTGGTAGTCGCCCAGCCAGATCGTGTTGCCCTCGGCGATCGCCGGTTGCCCCAGCACCTGGAAGACCCACGTGCTGAGCCGGGTCGCGATCCGTTGCAGGGGCAGGCTGAGCCAGCGTTCGGCGCTCCAGGGGAGCGGGATCATGAACAACAGGAATCCGATCGAGGGCGAAGCCCAGAGAAACACCCGCCAGCCGCCCAGCAGCCAGACGACTCCCGCGACCCAGACGACCATCGACCAGGCGTCAATCGCGTCGACGTAGTAGCGCGCCCCGGCGATCCGGATGGCGATGCTCAGGAGGATCACCAGCAGGCCGGGCCAGACGATCTGGCCGACGGCCCGGGAGGGAAACCGGTCGCGCCGCGCCCAGCAGAAGTAGAGGGCCAGCGGCACGACGAAATAGCCGTGGGAATAGTCGGGCTGCTGCTCCCAGGCGGCGACGACCTTGACCAGGGCCGGCCAATAGGCCCACAGGAACGTGGCGAGGATCGCCGGCACGGCGAGGATCAGCTCGCCGCGGCCGGGCTTCCGTCCGGCCCGCGGCGACTGCCCGCGGTCCGACTCGGCCGCCTGGCCGCTGGCCTGGCGATGCCTGGCTTTCGCCTGCTCGCGATGCACGGCCTGCCCTCTGCCATCCCGCACAGGCGACGGAACATTTGTTGTTTTCATGGATTCGTGACGCACTCAGGCAACCACCAGGCCATTGTTGTTTCCGACGGAGCGCTGCCCGCACGGCGGGTCGCCAGCGCCGAGCGCCTGGATCGTGAATCGCAGGAGTTCGGCGTGGTTGTCGATTCCGAGTTTTTTCATCGCCCGGGCACGAGCCAAGTCGACGGTTCGCACGGACAGCTTCAATTCCGAGGCGACCGAGCAGCGTGCCTTGCCCTCGCCAAGCAGGCACAGCACGCGGCGTTCCTTGGGCGAGAGCAGGCCGACCAGCCGGCGCTGCTGGCGCTGCTTGCCGAGTTCGTTGCGGCGGAGGCGATCCAGATGCAGGGCGTCCTGGATGGCCTCCCAGGCCTCCTCCTCGTTGAGCGGCTTCTCCAGGAAATCGGCAGCGCCGGCCTGCATCGCCCGGACGACGATCGGCACCGTCGCGTGCGCCGCGAGAAACACGACCGGCAGGGAGGCCCCGATGGCCGCCAGGCGGCGCTGGATTTCCAGGCCGCCGAGGTCGGCAAGCCGCAGTTCGGTGACCAGGCATCCGGGCCGCGAAACATCATACGAGGCGAGAAACTCCCGCCCCGAGAAAAACCCCTCAAACCGGAGATTCATGCCGCCGGCCAGGCGAAACACGTGGTCGTGCGTCTCCCGGTCGCTGTCGCAGAGAAAAAAGGTCGAAGCCTGTTGTCGTTGTCTTGTCATGCCCCTGCCTGCTTCCGGAACTGTTCCGTACTCGGGTTTCCCCCCCTGACTGGTATCGTTTCACAACTAGTTCTTACTATGTAGCGACTCACATTCGCAGGCCGCACGCAGGACCACGCCCGGCCTGGACTCCGTCCCCGTCGCTTGCGCTGGACAAGCGTAAGCGAAGGGGAAATTCCGGGAATCGAAGGTCCTGCCGAATCCATCCGACGGTGCCCTTGTCCTGGCCGTTCAGCGGGCAATCCGGCGGGCGGGCCCTTCCGCCCGCACGCCGGCCGACCGCCTTCGACTGGAGACCCGTGCCGAGATGTTGGCTCTCCCGCGCCTCGGGTTCCCTCGCGGATCGACCCTCTCCGCGAGTTGCGCCGGCAGCGCCGGCGCGTCGTTACAGGCCATCGTGCTTATTCGCTGGAAGGGTTGTCAACGAGCGAATCCGTTCCTTCGGACAAATCCGCGAACTCTCGCTTGTTCCGCATCGTGCTGACCGAAAACCGGCTTCGGGAAAGCGCAAACATCAGATGTCAAGCCGAAACTGCACTGCGGATTTGCGCGACTCATCAACACCTGCCTCCAGCGAAAAGAACCGCGGCGGTGCGTTCTCCCGACCGCCAGCAGTTTGATTTAGATCCTCGACGGGAGCCGTGTATTAATACGCGGCCAGACGTGGTGCGGTAAGCCCGATGCCACGGTCGGCGATGCCCACCGCCATCCCTGGCCGGTTCGGTGTGGCGAAGGGATCGGCACGTCCGTTCCACCTGGCAGGAGGCCGGCTGCGGCGTCGCCGATTGGATGCGGAGACGTCGGCTCTTCGGCGGCGTGGCAGCGGATCGCCAAGAGGACACTTTTGACATCCGTGTTACGACAGACGACCGCCCGCCAGTCCCGTGCCTCTTCGCGGAGACGGCCGAGCGCGAGACATCTTGCCGCGTGATCTTTGCTCGACTTGTGAAGGCGTTCACTCCATCCCTCGCGTTCCGCTTCCTGGTTCCCATCTGTTCAGGTGGGAATCTGCCGCTACGACCAGACCAGGTTACAGACGAACGTTCGTTTCAGTGTAGCACCAACGTTCGTTTGAGACAAGCGTCCCCAATCAAACCAACTGTCTAACTACTTGGTTGAAGCAGAAATCGGCGGACTACGCTGCCGGAGGACACTCCTGCAAAGTCGATTTGCCGGCTGCGGGCTCGCCAACGGCCAATCGCCAGATAACCGCAAGACCAAGGCTTCACAGAAGATGCACCATGCACCCATGCACCCCAGGGGTTGACCGGCCGACAATAATGATCCGGACAGCTCGAACGCCGGGCTCATTGCCCCCCCGCACGTAGCCCGCCTTGTGGCGCATGGCCGATAACCCTACCATCAATATGAGGTGAGCATTCCCGCCCCCGAAATCAGCCCGCATCATCGCGCCGGGTCGACTGCCGATTGGCTCGGCAAAGCCCCCCTCAACAGCAGAGCCACCCCCTCAATGGAATGGAATTTCTGGAAAATGCGAGAATCTTCGCCTTTGCACCCACCAATCGCTAAACCAATTCCCTGTAGTTATGTAGGATGGCTTGCGAGGGCCATCGTCAGACCACTTCGACGATGGCGGGCAACCAGGATGCCCGGTCGCCAATCCACACACCCACCCTTCCTCTGGACGGGCGCGACCCCACGCATTAGGCCAGGAAGCGCAACCATCCAACGGGGGGACCGATACGGTCCCACTGTGGCGTCAACGATTTCCCTGCGAGGTCGCGACGGATTGGAATTGGCCAGATCCAATTTCGCGCGGACTTGGGGAATTCGAGCAGCGACCAGACTGCACTGCGCGTCGGTTGCAGCCCGTGGCTCCTTGGCTCCGGATGCCGGAACGGACGAAGAGGCAACGGGTCCAACGGGCCGGGCCGGCGCGCGAACAGCCTCGATGGAACTTGAAGGGCAGGATTCATGAAGAGCAGCGGAACGATCTACGTCGTCGACAACGAGTTCAAGACAACCGAAGCGATTTCCCTTCTGGCAAGAGCCATGCACCTGGAGTGCAAGACCTATACCTCCGGCCTGAAGCTGCTGGAAGAGATCGACATGGAACAGCCAGGGTGCTTGATCTCGGAGGTTCGCATCCCCGACATCGGCGGCCTGCAATTGCAGCGCCGGCTGGGCGAAATGGGTGCGACCACGCCGGTCATCTTCCTCACCGCGCACGCCACGGTGCCGATGGTCGTTCGCGCGATGAAGGCCGGCGCGTTTCATGTCTTCACCAAGCCGCTCGAAGAGCAGAGCCTGTGGGAGGCCGTTCAGGACGCCATCGCCAGCGACCAGGAGGCGTTCCGCAAGAGGCGGGAACGCCGCATCCTGGAGAGGCGGTTGGCCGATGTCTCGCCATTTGAACGCGAGGTGCTCGACCTGGTCTTGCGGGGGACGCCGAACCGGGAGATCGCCGAGAAGCAGAACGTCTCCGTCCGCACGGTCGAATTGCGGCGCAGCCGGCTGATGGAGAAGCTGGGCGCGAAGACGCTCGCCGACCTGGTGCGGATCGGCCTGGTAGCCAAGGGCGTCAACGGCCACAGGATTTCGCTGCCCGAAACGGTGAGCGTTTCGTGAGCCGCGAGCCGAGCCGCCGTGCTCCCTGGGCCAGGATCGCGGCGGTTTTGACCGTTTGCCTGCTGCCGGGGCCGGTCCGCGCCGGCGTGGTGATTCTGGCGAACCGGACCGACGCAAGCCCGCGGGTGACGATCACGGCGGGCGGCGCGGCCCGGCAGTTCCAACTCGGCGCGGGGGAGGTTCTCCGCCTGGAGCTGGCCGACAAGGCGGAGGCCTCGTTTGACGACGGCCACGGCCCGGCCGCCTATCGCCTCGCCGCCGATTCGCTCTACTACCTGACCGTTGACGGCGGGCGGCTGGTGGTGCAGCGCGCCGAGTTCGCGCCCGCAGCGCCGAGCGAGGCCGCCCGGCTGGATAGCGAACCGCCGGAGAGGCAGCCGGGTCCGAAACCTTCCGACGACGGCATCGCCGCCCTATTGCACATGGGGGTCGTGCCGGTGATGGTTCTTGTCGATGACGAGGAGCCGGCGGTCAAGACACTTTGGGAAGAGCGGCTTCGGCGGCGGGTGGAAATGGCGTCGGAGATCATCGCGCCCTACTGCGGCATCCGCTTTCGCGCCGTTGCCACGGGCACGTGGGACACCGACGACGGCAACGCCGACTGGGGAGAGGCGATGCGGGAGTTCGAGATCGAAGTGAACCCCCTGCCCGCCGCCTTGGCGATCGGCTTTACGAGCCAGTTTCAACTGCTGGGCCGGGGCCGCGCGCACCTCGGCACGATCGGCGGCCCCTTGCGGCCCCATATCCTGATTCGCGAGGGGCCGCCCAAGGTGTCGGAGCCGGAGCGGCTGGAAGTCCTCGTCCACGAGCTGGGACACTACCTCGGCGCTGTCCACTGCCCTCAGACCGACTCGGTGATGAGGCCCCTGCTTGCCGACGGCCGGGCGCGTTCGCGGGCGTTTCCGATCCGCTTCGACGGCGTCAACGCGCTCATCATGAGCCTCGTGGGCAGGGAGATCCGGCACGGGGGCATTCAGACGCTCAGCCAGGCCAGCCCGAAGACAAAGCAGCAGCTCCTGGCCATTTTCAGCACGGCCGCCGGCGCGATTCCCGGCGACCGGGTGGCCGAACGCCACATCAAGATGCTCGATGTCACGCCGATCCGCGTTCCACCGCTGGCCGTCGAGCCGGACAGCCTGGCCTCGTCCGCCCGGACGGTCGTCGAGGCCGTGGTTGACACGGCCAGGGCAAATTGCAGCCAGGTCGAGCCGGCCTCCGGCGACGAGTTGACGGCGCTCCTGGTGCGGCGCGCGGCCGCCGCGGCCGAGGGGCTGCCGGAGCGGTTCAGGAAGAATGCGTTTCTTGTCGGCCTGGCCGTGGCGCTCGACGATTCCACGCTGCTCCGCAACAATCCGCTCACCGGCCCGCTCTGCCGGCAGGTGGAAACGGACGCGGAGCGGGGCGCGCGGCTGGCGGTGCTCGGCGCGCCGACGATGGCCGGCCGCCGCGATCTGGCGCAGCACTTCGGCGTCTCGTGCGGGCTGGCCGCCCTGCTCGGTCCCACCGCGGCGGAAACCGTGGGAGTGGCCAAGGAGCTGGCCGACGCCCGGCGGGGCAGCGGCTTCAGTTTTGCGGACCTGGCCGCCGACCTGGCCGGCATCGCGCTGGCGCGGCACATCGGCGACCAAGGTGAAAACCTTGCGGAACTGGCCGAGGATTTCAGCGTCGCACGGTTCTTTCCGGACGTGGAGGACCTGGCCGAAGGGCTCGCCTGGCAGGAGTTCTTCGAGTCGTACGGATCGGCTCAAGACGCGCGCTTCAACGCCCAGCGGGCGGCGATCCTCGACCGCATCCAGGCCCTGCCGGGCTATGGGCGATGATCGAGGTGATCTACCGCGGCGTGAGCCGCTACGCGCCGCTTGCGCCCGGCGGGGTTGCGGGCAACCCCGAGCGGTCGCGTCCCGACGAGCTTCACTCGCGGGCGTGGCCGCTGGTCGAGCCGCTCTTCAAGCAAGCCCGGCAGGCCGCGCTGGCGCGCTTCCGGCAACTTGCCGGCACGGGCCGCACGTCGACGAA
>Ga0123328_1002256_pt1 | contig 17574 bp, 14 predicted proteins | sample BioC12SIPDNA_2_FD_89702 | JGI IMG/M metagenome (GOLD analysis project Ga0123328, IMG submission 89702) | Anaerobic biogas reactor microbial communites from Washington, USA - Biogas_R1_A C12 SIP DNA | ecosystem: Engineered > Bioreactor > Anaerobic > Unclassified | place: Washington, USA...
CGATCAGGCCGACAATCACCGTCACCGCGTGCAGCGCGATCAGTTTCAGCAGATTCGGGTCCACCTTTTCCACTCCCGGGCATGATTATAGCCGACAGCCGCCAGCCCGCCAACGGCACAAGACGGCCATTTGGACATCAGGGCAAAAGGCCTTGACGGGCGGGCGGGGAATCACGTTTAATGTGGGTTTGCGGCACGAGGGCCGTTTGGGAGACCGGAATCGGTGAGACTGGCGTGGCGAGTGATGGCAATCGGCTTGGTGGCGGCGTTGGCCGGGTGCGGCCAGTCGCGGCTGCAGGAGCTGGAGCGGGAGAACGCCCGGCTGGAGACGTCGCTGAAGAAGGCGACGCAGTCGCTCGGTCAGGCCCAGGCCCAGAAGGCCGGCCAGGTCGAGGCGTACCGGCAGTGCCTTGAGAAGTACATGCAGGCGACGGCCCGCGCGGCCGATCTGGAAACGCGGCTTGTGGAGTTGGAAAAGCAGCTTGGCGTCTGCCGCCAGCGGTTGGGGCGGACGGAAGGGCCGCTGCCGACACAGCCGACCACGGCGGCCTCGACACAGCCGTCGATGTAACTCCGTTTGAGAAAGAAGGATGACATGAGCAAGAACGACACTCACGTGAAGATCGCGGTGCTTCCGGGCGACGGGACGGGGCCGGAGGTGGTGCAGGAAGGGATGAAGGTTCTGGCGGCGGTGGCCAAGTCGGTCGGTTTCACCTACGAGAGCGACACGTTCGACGTCAGCGGCGACCGGTATCTGGCGGCGGGCGGCGATCCGACCAAGCCGTCGATCCCGGTGATCCACGAGGACGAGATCGAGAAGCTCAGGGCCTACGACGCGATCTATCTGGGCGCGGTGGGCCATCCGAAGATCGCTCCGGGCATTCTGGAGAAGGGCGTGCTGCTTCGGCTGCGGTTCGAGCTGGACCAGTACATCAACCTTCGGCCGGTCAAGCTGTATCCGGGCGTCTGGACGCCGATCAAGGACAAGGGCCCGGACGACATCGACTTTATCGTGGTCCGCGAGAACACCGAGGGTATCTACACGGGCATGGGCGGCGTGCAGTACAAGGGCACGGGCCAGGAAGTATCGACGCAGATCAACTGCACGACGCGGTTCGGGGCTGAGCGGGCGATCCGCTACGCCTTCGAGATTTGCCGCCGGCGCAACCGCCGCAAGCAGCTCACGCTGGTGCACAAGACCAACGTGCTGACGTTCGCGGGCGACACGTGGTTCCGGGCGTTCCACGAGATCGGCGAGAAGGACTATCCGGACATCAAGCGGGACTACAACCACGTGGACGCCTGCTGCATGTGGTTCGTCAAGAATCCCGAGTTTTACGACGTGATCGTGACGGACAACATTTTCGGCGACATCATCACGGACCTGGCGGCGATGATCCAGGGCGGGTTGGGCGTGGCGGCGGGCGGGAACATCAACCCGCGCGGCGTCTCGATGTACGAGCCGATGGGCGGCTCGGCCCCGAAGTACACCGGCAGGAACGTGATCAACCCGATCGCGGCGATCGGGGCGCTGGGCATGCTGCTGCGCGAGACGGGCACCAACCGGAACATGCCCAAGCTGGTCGAGGCGGGCAACAAGGTCGAGGCGGCGATCATGACGGTCACGCCGAAGATGGAGTCGCAGAACGCCGGCCGGATGGGCCATTCGACCACCGAGGTCGGCGACCTGGTGGCCAAAGCCGTCGGATAGCCCGTCGGCGAACCTTGTCCGGTTTGCGGCGTAGTGATACGTAGCGTCGGTTGGAACGAGCAACGCCATCGGTTCGCGAAGGAGACATACCCGTGAACATGAGCGTCGAGAAGCAGTTTTCCGTGTTCCTGGTCAACAAGCCGGGCATCCTGGCCCAGGTGTGCACCGCCCTGGCCGATCGGAAGATCAACATCCGGGCCCTGACCCTGGTGGATTCGCAGGAGCACGGGGTGCTGCGGCTGGTGGTCGAGGACGGCAAGAAGACGGCCGACGTGCTGCGGGCGATCAACATTCCGGTCGACGAGACGGAGGTCTTGTGCGTGGAGATGCCCAATCAGCCGGGCGCGATGGCGGACATCTGCACGCGGCTTGGGACCAAGCACATCAACATCAACTACGCCTATTGCACGACCGGAACCCGCGGCGGAAGGACGCTGGGGGTGTTCAAGGTGGCGGACATCGAGAAGGCCCGCAAGGTCCTGGCCCAGCACAAACCGGCGAGCAACGCCAAGAAGCAGACGGTCCGCCGGTCCGCCAGCCGGTAGCAGAAGACGCCAAAGAGTTGGCGTACCCATAGCGTCATCCAGCCCAAGTCCATCTGCGAGCAGGCACGGTCATTTTCCGATCGCATTGGCTCCTCGCAATGACTATGATTACATGTCCACAGGCAAAGTGCGGTTGCCGGAGTGATTCCTCCTTGATTAGCGGAACTAATGAATGAGCGAAGATATTCATCACGAATGTGGGCTGGCGGCTTTGTACCTCCTGGACGAGGCACCGGAAGGTTCGGGCAACGGCGAATGGGAGGTTCGGGACGAGAACGTGGCGGCGATGGTGCCGCCGATTTTGCTGGACCTGCAGAACCGGGGCCAGTTGGCGGCGGGGTTGAGCAGCTATAACCCGCAGCGTCCGCAGATCATTGACACGTTCAAGGACATCGGGACGGTGGCCGAGGCGTTTCGGATGTCGCGGCCGGAGAAGCACCAGGCGATTCTGCGCGAGTACGCGGGCCGGGCTGCGATCGGCCATACCCGCTACGCCACCTGCGGGGCCGACGACGCCCGTTACGCCCAGCCGTTCGAGCGCCACCACGGGCGGCTCTGGAAGTGGTTCAGCTTCGCGTTCAACGGAACGCTGTCGAACTACGCCGACCTTCGCGACCGCCTGCTGGCCAAGCGGCACTATCACTTTTCGCTGAACACCGACACCGAGATCATCATGCACGCCCTGTCGTACGGTCTGCGGGCGGACAAACCGCCAGATCTGGCACGAGCGATGGCGTTGCTGGCGAGGGACTTTGACGGGGCATATAACATTGCGTTTCTCGACGCGATGGGACGGATGTTCGTGGCCCGCGATCCGCTGGGCATCCGCCCGATGAGCTGGGCGGTTCGCGGCCGGTTGTTCGGAGCGGCCAGCGAATCGGTGGCATTGGCCAACGCGGGCTTCACCGATATCCATTCGTTCGAGCCCGGCCAGATGGCGCTGATCGAAAACGGCAAGCTGCGATTTGCGCGGTTCGCCAAGCGCGGCCGGCAGGCCCGCTGCTTCTTCGAGTGGGTGTACTTTTCGCACGTGGCCAGCGAGATCGACGGAGCGGGCGTGTACGCGTCGCGGGCGGCGGCGGGCAAGCGTCTGGCCGAGTTGGAGGACCAGACGATGGACGAGGACTGCGTGGTGGTGCCGGTGCCGGACACGGCCAAGGCGGCGGCGGACTCGTTCGCCTACCACATGAAAGTGCCGTGCGTCGAGGGGCTGATCCGCAACCGCTACGTCGGGCGGACCTTCATCCAGCCGAACTCCACCCGCGGCCAGAGCGCCGAGAGCAAGTACACCGCATTGGCGTCGGTGCTGTCGGGCAAGCGGGTGTTTCTGGTCGAGGATTCGATCGTCCGCTCGACCACGCTCAAGGCGCTGGTCCGCAAGGTCCGCGAAGGGGCCGGCGCGCGGGAGGTGCACGTGCGGGTGGCGTGTCCGCCAATCGTCGCCCCGTGCTTCTACGGGATCGACATGTCGACGGTGACCGAGCTGTTCGCCACAAACTTCGTCGACGGCCGGTACAACGGCGACCTGAGCCCCAAGTCACTGGAAAAGATGGCCAAGGCCCTGGGCATCGACAGCCTGCGGTACCTGTCGGTAAACGACGTCGCCTCGTGCATCGGCTGCAAGGGCGAGACGCTGTGCCTTGGATGCGTCAACGGCAAGCATCCGACGGCGTGGGGAGTGAAACTCATGGCGCGGGCCAGGCGCAACCGGGGCAAGGGAACCAGCGGTCGCACCTACGATTGAGGCCGATGCGGCTCGCTACGGCCCATAGATCCTGGCGATCTGGTCCTGGACGGGGTGGATCGGCTGGGCGGTCCGGGCATCCTCAACTCCCGCGTTTCCTTCGATCACATGGCCGATGACGGCGGCGGCAATGCCGCTGCGGCGGAGGTCTTCGATCAGCGGATCGGCCTTTGCCGCCGGTATGGCGATCAACAGCGAGCCTGACGAGATCGCGGCCAGCGGATCGATGTCCCAGACGGCGCAGACCCGGCGGGTCAGGTCGCTGACGGGAATCTGGTCCCGGTGCAGCCGGATGCGGACCTCGGCGGCCCGGGCCATTTCCCAGACGGCGGAGACCATGCCGCCTTCGGTCGCGTCGTGCATGGCGGAACAGCCGCTGCGGATGGCGATCCTCGCTTGGGGCAGGACGCTGATGCCCGGGTCGAAGAGCAGGTTCTGGGCGGTTTCGATCAGCGAGTCGGCGAGGCCCGCGGCCCGCAGGCAATGGGGCTTTTCGCGGGCGGCGATGGCGGTGGCTTCGAGGGCGGCTTGGCCGGTCATGATCACGACGTCACCGGCTTGGGCTCCAGCCGCGCCGATGGGCTGATCGGTGACGACGCGGCCGAGCATGGTGGCGACCATGACGGGGCTGTTGACGGCGGCGGTGAGTTCCGTGTGTCCGCCGATCACGTTGATGTTGAGTTGGCCGGCGTAGCGGGCCAGATCGCTTGCGATGGACTGAACCCGATCGGCCTGGCCGACCGGCAGCAGGCAGACGGCGACCATGAACTGCGGATCGGCCCCCATCGCGGCCAGGTCATTGGCGTTCACGTGCACGCAGTAGTAGGCGATCAGGTCGGCGGCGAGGGTGATCGGATCGCTGGTGACCGCCATCAGCGGCAACGGCGTGCGGATCACGGCGGCGTCCAGTCCGACGCCCGGTCCGACCACCACGTGGGCTGGGTCCGGTTTGAATCGGCTTAGCATGTCTTCGAGCATTTCGGGCGGAAGCTTGCCCGCTTTGATCTTCGATCCGCTGTTGTCGGCGTCCGGAGTCATGGCGACCTCGCTACTGCGGCGCCAGGGTCACGTTGACCCTTTCGATCGAGACCCGCTGAAGCGGATCGTTGAGGCAATAGACGGCCAGGTAGGCCTGGCCCGGCGTCAGGTTCCGCAGGACCGGGTGGATGGAGACGGAGGCCGTCGCGTTCGGGGCCAGCGAGAGGGTCTCGGTGGTGGTCAGCGCCGCAGCCTGGGCCGATGCGTCGCCCGGCTGGGTGCTGCCGGTCTGCGAGAGCACCAGGGCCTCTCCGCCAAGGCGGACCTGTAAACTGACGGTGGTTTGCTGGTCGCTGAGGTTCTTGACGGTCAGCGGGATCGGGCCCGGCTGCTCGTAGTAGACCATCCCATCGGGACTGCGGCCCTGGCGGAACTTGAGCGTTCGATCGCCGCCGAAGGCGAACTCGACCGGCAGTTTGGCCAGCGACTGCTCGACCTGAGGGTCGGTCGTGGCGGCGACCTGGACCGAGGCCCGTTCGGGCACGTCGACCGTGGCCAGCACCACCAGATGCCCCGGCCCGCGGAGCACTTCCTCCAAGCGGCAGTTGGCCACCTTCACCGCCTGCGGGTCATCGCCCTTGATCCGCATGACCACGCGGCAGTCGCCGAACGACTGGTTGAGCGTGTTGACGACCGAGACGTGTTCGGTGGCGGCGCTGCCGTCGTTGCGGCCGTGGTCAAAGACGCGAAGCCGCCCGGCGGGAATGGAATGTTGGGCCTCGCGATCGGGCGAGAGCGGCCGATAGGCGCAGTCGATCTCCTGGCCGTTGACCTCAAAGACGCGGTAGCGGCTGACCCCGCTGCCGCCATTTTTCATGGACGTGCTGGATTGGCCGGTGCGGACGTATTGGACGCCGGCAGCTTTGATGGTCTCCAGTTTATCAGCGTTCTCGAGGAAGTCCCAGTCGGTGCTGCCGCCGCAGATCATCATGCGGACCTTGTACTGGGCGAAGACCTCGACCGGATCGCGCCCGATGGCCCGCAGGCCGTCGAGGATTCGCAAGCCGTCGCTGCGGCCGACCAGAACCGACATCTTCGCGTTCCTCGCCTCTTTGAGGTTTTCCAGGACGGCTTCGACGTTGGTCTGGTGCTGATCGATCGGATGGGTCTGGGTGTCGAGGGTCAGGACGAAGTGGCAGCCGCCGTAGTCGAAGCTGCCGATGGGGCTGGAGTCGACGGCCTTCTGGAAGACGGCTGGGTCTTCCATATCGCCGCACAGCAGGTAGGCCGGGGCGTCGAAGCGGGCGAAGAAATCCATGATCCGCCGCCAGTCGTCGGGCGAGTTGCGGCCGGGCTGATCGAGGTAGTCGCCGGTGGCGACGATGAACTCGGGGTTCAGCAGGTTGATTTCATCGACGAGCCGGGAGTCGAAATCCGGGGCCGTCGGCTCGCCGACGTTCATATTCGACAGGTGCACGAAACGAAAACGATCTTTGAACTGCGAGACGATCTTGACCGCCCGCGGGATCCGCTGATAGTACTGGCCCATGTCGATGTACAGGTCGTAGACGCCGGGTTTGGCCAGGGCCGGCGGCTTGAGGATCATCGCCCAATAGGCGTTCTGGATGCGGAACGGCGGGACCGGCGCGGTCAGCGGCACCCGCTCGGAGGGCGAGAGCGAGTGGACCAGCGAGGCCTCAAGCTTCTGGAGTTCGACGTCCTCCATCCAGAACATGAAGTGGAAGTTCTGTTCCGGCAGGACGATCACGGGACGTCCCTGGGTCGGCTCGATCACGTCGAGCACGGTTTTTTCCTGCGGAGGCGCGGCCGGTTGGGCTTCCTGTCCGAACGCCGCTCCGCAAACGCCAACCAGAACCGCCATCGCCGCCGCCATCGCAATGCGTTTCATCGGCCGTCTCCATCTATCCGCCAGATTCGCCAGATCCGTCTGTACCGCTTATTCTATGGCCGTCAGGGCCGTTGGGAAAGGCAAAGGTTGACGATCCGCCGAGCTACGCGTCGCGTCGGAGGATCGCCCAGTAGCCGCCATCGTGGATCGCCCGGCCGGACTGCGGGTCGGCTTGGGGCAGACGCTCGTCGTCGGCCGCCAGTCGCCAGCCCTTGGCCGCATTGAGAAACCGCTGCACGGCGCGGGCGTTCTCTTCGAGTTCGATCGAACAGGTGCTGTAGCCGATCCGCCCGCTGGGTTTGACGAGGCGCAAAGCGGTGGCCAGCAGTTCGCCGGCCACCTGGGCCAGAACGGCGATGTCGGTTTCCTTGAGGCGCCAGCGGACTTCGGGCCGGCATGAGAGCACGCCGGTGTTGGAGCACGGCACGTCCACCAGCACGGCGTCGAACCGGCCGTCGTACTCGACCGAGAGGATCCGCTCAATCGGCTCGACGCCGATCGAGTTGATGCCCAACCGTGAGGCGTTGAGCTTGAGCTTGTCGAGCTTGCCGCCGGTGCGGTCGGTGGCCACGATGGCGGCCCGGTCGCCGGTCAGTTCCGCCAGTTGCGTGGTCTTGGTGCCCAGGCCGGCGCAGAGGTCGAGAATGGTCTCGTCCGGTTTCGGCTCGAGCCGCCAGGCGATCTCCTGGGCGGTGGTGTCCTGGATCTGGAAGAGCCCTTCGGCGAAGGCTGGAAGTTCGGCGAGCGGCGGGCCTTCGACGATCTCGACCGCCCCGCGGTCGCCGGTCAGGTGCACCTGGCAGCCCTCGTCGGCGAGACGGCGGGCCAGTTTCTGTCCGGCTTCGGTCGGCTGATGGGGCGAACCGAGTTTAAGGAAGTTGGGCCGGGCCACCGTGATCGGGCGGGCGTTGGCGGCGGCGGCGATCTGCCGCGTGCGATCGAAATCGAACCGCGTCAGCCAGCGTTTGACCAGAAACCGCGGAAGCGAATAGGCGGCGGCCAGATGCTCAGCCGCCTCGGCGACCGGCGGCAGAATCCGCCGGTTGAATCGCACGCCGCGGGCGATCGTCTTGGGCAGGATGAACTCCTCGTCGCCGGGAGCAAGGACGGCGTCCCGGTCGACCGTCGCCCGCTGAATGTTGCGCAGCACGGCGTTGACGAACGCCACCTGGCGCTCGCCACCGTAGAGACGGGCCAGCTTGCCGCTCAGATCGACCGCGGCGAAGACCGGCACGTGTTCGAGGAAGACCAGTTGATAGGCCCCCTGCCGCAGGATATTGAGCAGCCGCGGTTCGATCGACTTGCAGCGGCACTTGCCGATCCGCTCGATCAGCAGATCGAGCGAGGCCCGGCGTTTGATCGACCCGGCCAGGATTTCGTGAGCCAGCCGGCGTTCGCGGCCGGCGACTTTGTAGCTCTCGGCCAGCACGCCGATCCGGTCGGTGGGCAGGGCATGCAGCGTGGTGTCCTGGATCGCCTCGAGGGCCAGGAATCGGGCGGGAATGCCCGGCTCGGCCATGATCGCTTTGCGGATCTGGCCCGGCGTCTGTTTGCGCGGCCGGTCGCCGCCGTCGTTAGGCCCAACCCCCTTGTCTCGGCGTTTCATGGCACGTCCACGCTTTCGGATGTTTCGACGCTTTCGAAGCGGTCGCCCGGCTGCACGTGGCGGCCGTTAACGAACGCGTCCCAGTTCATCAGCTTGCCGCCCGCCGGGCGGATCTCCATCACCGCCAGCCGGCCCGAGCCGCACTGGACGGTCAGGTCGGGCAGGATGGTTCCCGGGGATTCTCCGGCTTGTCCTCCCCCTACCGCTTCGGCGCGGGCAAAGGCGACCTCGATGGGCTTGCCCTGTTGCGGACAATACATGGCCTTGGCGGTCGGCCATGGCCACAGGCCGCGAATCCGATGGGCGATCTCGTCGGCTGGTGCCTGCCAGTCGATCCGGCCGGAATGCTTCTTGAGCTTCGGCGCCTTGCTGACCTTTGAGGCGTCCTGCGGTTTGGGCGTCGCGGTGGCGTTTTCGATCTGGCGAAACACCTTGAGGATGAGTTTGGGTCCGGTCTGGGCGAGGCGGTCGTGCAGTTCGTCGGCCCGCTCGACCGGGCCGATGGCCAGTTCGGTCTGGCCGAGGATCTGGCCCGCGTCAATCTGCTCGTTGATCTGCATGGCCGTCACGCCGGTGCAACGTTCGCCGCGGATGATCGCCCAGTTGATCGGGGCGGCGCCGCGATAGGCGGGCAGCAGCGACGCGTGCAGGTTGATGATGCCTTTGGAAAAGACGCGAATCAGGTCGCCGCCGATCTTCTGGCCGTAGGCGATGATCAGGCCGACGTCGGCCCCGTACTCGGCGATATGGCGGACGGTGTAGGGGTCGTTGACATCGCCCGGCTGAAGGGTGGGAATATCGGCGTCGACGGCCAGATCCTTGATCGGCGAGTGCCGGATCTTGAGGCCTCGCCCGGCTGGGCGGTCCGGCGCGGTCACCACCAGCCGGACGGGCGCGCGGTTGAGGATGAGCGTCTGGAGCGTGGGCAGACCGAACTCGCCGGTGCCGAAGTAGACGATCTTGAGCCCGATGCGATTCGTTTCACCCTTGCCATATTCGGCCATGTCGGTTCCGTCGTGGTGCGGCGTGATGCCGGTCCGGTTCAATACTCGATCCTGAATCCGCGTTCCATCAGGTGCTGGCGCAGCATCTCGCGGCCGCTGTCATCCAGCTTTTGCTCGTCGGCCATCCTGGCGAGGCGTTCGGCTTTGACCGGTGTGCGGCCTCGTTCCTGTTCGAGGGCGTCGAGGATCGCGGCGACGCCGTGCAGGTAACCGAACTCCGGCACGTCCTTCATCTTCAGGTCCGTCGGCTTGCTCGACGCCAGGGCCCAGAAGTAGAGCACGTCGGAGGTCGGACCGGCCACCACCGGATGGGCCCCGCCGGGAATCGCGATCGCGTCGTAGTTGTGCAGCAGGTAGGCCTGGTTCATGCCCTCGCTGTCGAAGAGCAATTGCACGGCGTACGAGCCCCACTGGCCGTCGACGTTGCGGGCCACGTGGAAGTAGATTTCCTCCAGGTCGGCTTCGCCCTTGTGTGGTTCGTCCTTGTCGTGGGTGTGCAGCGGCGTGCCCGACCAGAGGCCCGGCGGGCTGTAGGTCTCGCCCGCGATCAGATTGGTGCTCAGGTCGCTCGTGCCGGCCAGCGTGATGACCTCGCGATGCCAGACGCCCTTGCCGCGGCTGACCTGTTCGATCTGGCCCGGAGCGACGAACGCGGCGGGCTTCACGCCGTTGGCCGGAGCGGCGAACCAGATCATCACGCCGTTGCCGCTGAGCTTAGCGGTCTGATCGCGCCCGACGTACACGGCGGAGGCGTTGGATTTTTCCGGCAGCGTGGCGAAGGGCCCGCCCGCGCGGCTGCCGGTGTAGTGGTGGTCGGCGATGCGGAAGTCATATTCGCCTTCGACCGGCATGAACACGAATTCGCGATCGGCGCTGGAGAGCTCAAACGGCCCTTCTTCGAGCCTATAGACGCCGAAACTCATGTAGTCCAGCGGCACCGTCGGATCGGCGGCGTCGAAGATGGTGGCCGAAGCCTTGCCGTCCCAGCGGACGTGGGCTTGCATCTTGCCCGACTGGATGCCCGGGCGGTACTTGAACAGCGATGACTGCATGGTGATTCTCCTGTACTCCCGCCGGCGGCGGCCTCCTGAACCCAAAGGCATACCCTACCGACCGCCCCTATCGATTGCAAGAGTAACTCGCCCCGCGTTGACCGCCACCACAAGCGGATCGACCGCTAATCGTCCGCCATGATCAGCCAATTGTACGCCAACACATTCTTGCCCCGGCCGATCCCCTCGGCCCAATGCAGGTAGCCCTTGCGCCCTTCGCCGTCGTTGTCGTTGACGAGCAGCGAGAATCCGATCACCGTTCCCTCGCAGAGCCTGGGCAGATCCACCTCCGAGACGGGGATGCACATCCGGTAGACCAAGTCGCCGCCTTGTCGAGTCGCGTTCACTTCCACGGCATCAAGCGGTCCAGGTGCCTGCCCCGACTGGCCCGACTGGCGGTACACCTTCGCCTCACCGTCCGCCAAACCGACCGTCAGTTCGGTGTAGGACATCGGGTTCTCGTGCTCCAACGACTGCAGACCAATCTGCAGCGAGTCGCCCATCCACATCGCACTCGGCGGCTGATCCTGACAGAACACGTCATCCTTCACCACTACCGTCAGGTGCAGGGCCTCCGGCGTCCACGTCACGAGGAGCCTGGCGTCCAGGTCATCGGCGTTGTGACGGACGCCGCCCATGCCCGTCCAGCTTTCACTGCCGCCAAAAGAGACCCACGATCCGCCGTCCGCCTCCGGCCGCACCAGCAGCCGTTCCTTGGCCAGATGAACCTCCGGAGCCGAGGGTCGCGACCGCTCCGGGGACTCCCGCCGCACCACCGCTTTGACCTTCACCGCCTTCAGGTCGCCCGCGATCAGCCACGGCCGTTCCCGTACCTGCAGTTCGATCTCGTTCTCGCGGATCGGCGCGAACACGTACTTCTTCCAGTGGTTCGTCCAATCCGCTGCTCCCCAACCGCGTTCGATCGATCCGACCCCGACCTGCGTGATCCGTACCGGCTTGGGATCCTCGGCCTCGTTGACCAGGACAATCTGCCAGTCGTCATCGCGATGAACGCTCCAGATCGCCCAGACGTCTTGCCCGCCGTGCTCGAATCGCAGCACCCAAACCTGCGGATCGCCGACGTCCATGCGCCCGACGAACCGGCCGTGAGCCACCAGATCGGCTATGTCGTTCATCGCGAAGAATGCACGTTTCGGCGTCAAGTCCTGCTTGACCAGCCCAAAGTGATCCTCGTGCGCCACTGGATTCCAGCCGTCGTCCTGGAAGTCGTACCACCAGACACCCCGAAGCGTCGGTATCGTCCGGGCCAGAAGATAGAACCTGGCCAGGTACGTCGCGGACCGCTCCTGCGTCGAACCGTTCGGCCCCAAGTGCGTCGGCCAACCCACCTCGGTCAGATAGATCGGCACGTCCTTCCCGTCGTGGTGCTCACGGAGCATCGCAGCCACCCGGTCCATCCACTCCACCCAATTCTCCGGTTCGCTCGTCGGGTACGGGTGGAGATACAGGTATCGGTGGAAGGAAATCGCATCGCATGCCTCCAGCAGTCCCAGACGGACCATCTCCTCCAAACGACCCTCGAAGAACATGGCTCCGTCGTGCAGCGCCCCGCCCAGAAACACAGCCTGCGGGTCGATTGCCTTCACCCGCGGATAGACGTGTTTGACCAGGCGAACGTAGTCCTCAACTTTGCCTCCGTGCGGCATTCCGCAGCCGCCGACCCACTCGTTCCAGAACTGGTAGAACCCCACCTTGCCCTGGTATCGCGCGACCAGGTGTTCGCAGTATCGGCTGTAGGCTTCCATGCTCTCCGGATCGGTCGGGAAATCGCCGTTCGCATAGAACCGATTGCCGTAGCACAGCGAGATCATCAGCCGCAGGCCGCGTTGGTGCGCCTCACGCACGTACGCGTCCAACTCGGCCGGGACCTCCAGCTTGCCCTTCTCCTTTTCCACCAGGTCCCACGTCAGCTCGTCCGCGACCGCCACCGCGCCCGACTGCTCCACCATGTCGAGATTGAGCCGCGGCGAACCCTTGTACTGCCGGAAGTGCGTCTGGACGCCCACCAGGAACTCCGGAGGTTTCGCCGCCAACGCCGCTGGGGAAGACAGAATCACCACGATCAGAGCGGTTCGCATCATCGCAGTCACCTGCCGAATTCACGCACGAAGACCACTATTTCCAGTATCCCAGTTCCGGGCAGAACCCGTATTGGGTCAGTCCCGTCTCGTTGCAGCTCTCGACCCGGCCGTCGGCGAAGGCGACATTGGCCCGTTCCCGGTGCCGCAAATGCACCCGCGACGGATGCCACAGAACCGCTGGGTACGTGAAGTCCCAACACTGCTCGTCGCGACTGCCGCTCCACAGCCGCGAGTCGCCCAGCAACGGGAAATCGAACGGCTCAAACGCACCGCCGGTCATGTAGTTGACCGTCGCGAAGCGTTCGCCCGTCCAGTACCCCGGCCGGCTCAGCTTCACCGCCCGGTTCACTCCGGGGTCCGCGCTGCCGCTGAACCACGGCCAGCCTCGATTCATCCCGTACGTCCAACCCGCCCAATCCGACCACCTGCCCGGATAGTGGCTTGGACAGACCAGCACGTCGCCCGCTGGGATGCAGTGGCCAGCAATGAGCGTATCTCCCCAGTACAATGGTTTTGACCACGACCCGCCGCACCACGGCGGCGCGTAGCCTCCCTGCTCGTCCGCGTAGCAGACCACTCCCGTCGACACCTGCTTGACCCGGCTCATGCACAGCACATTCCGTGCCTGTTCCCTCGCCCCGGCCAGCGCCGGCAGCAGGATCGCCACCAGGACCGCGATGATGGCAACCACCACCAGGAGCTCGATCAGGGTGAACGATTTCGAATTTGGGATTTCGAGTTTCGAATCTGGGGCAGAAGCGGTATGGCGACTCATCCTCATGTCCTTCCCAAATCAGCAATTCCTGTCTTTCCCCGTCGACTCCCGAACCACCAACTGCACCGGCACTATCACCCGCTCGGGCTCCACGTTCTCGCCCCGTTCCAGCGCGGCAAGCTGCGTGAGGGCCAGCCGGGCCGCCAGACGGCCCATCTGTGAAACGTCGAAGTGCGCGGTGGTCAACCGCGGCCGGACCATCCTGGCCATCGGGTCGTCGTTGAACCCGGTGATCGCCACGTCTTGCGGCACCCGCACGCCCGCATCCTGCAGCACGTTGAGCACGCCGATCGCCGTCCGGTCCGACTGACAGCAAATCGCGTCCAACTCCATCTTCTCCTCGAGAATTCGTGTCGCGCAGGCGATCCCGTTTTCGTAGAGGGATTCGCGGCTGGTCAGCACCCACCGCGGCTGCGGCTCGATCCCCGCTTCGCGCAGGGCATGGGCGTACGCATGCTCTCGCACCCACGTGGAACTGACGGGAAACGGTTCGCGGATATACGCGATCCGCCGATGCCCATTCTCAAGGAGATGGCGCACCACCGCCCGCATGCCACCCGCGTTGTCCGGCTCGACCAGGTTCAGCCTCACCCCTTCTATTTCCACTTCGCGATCCACCGCCACCACCACCGGCACGTCCCGCACCACGCGCCGGACCAGAGCTGGATTGGGCCCGCTGCTGGCGCAGACCCAAAGCAGGGCGTCGATCCCGCGGTTGACCAGTTCCCGGATCTTCTCAATCTCAATCGCAACCGTATCGCGGCTGTTGCCGATCGCCACCTGGAACCCCGAGGTGTGGCACTCGTCCTCCGCCCCTCCCGGAAGCGGAGCGAAGATCGACCACGACTCCCAACCCATCACCAGCCCCATACGATGATGCCGCACCACGTGTCCCTCTACCGTTGACCAGTCCGCCCCCGGACGCACGAACGTCCCCCGGCCGCGCTCCCGGACGATCAATCTCTGCTCCTCCAGCCGCCCCAAGGCCTGTTGCACAACCGGCATAGAGACCCCGAACATCTTGACCAGCCGCCCGACAGGTGGAAGCTGGGCATTAGCCTCGTACCGCCCCGACCGGATTTCCCGGCCCAGGTATTGGGCCAGTTGATGGTAAAGCGGTATCGGACTGCTTCGATCCAGCACGAGCGCTGTCATCACCTCTGCCTTAACGCAAATGCGCTATAATCACTGATAATTATGCATATAATTATGTATAGCTATAGTCTACCGTTCCTCACCCGCTGTGTCAAGGCCTGATCTGATCACGGGTTAGCGGCTCAAATCGTACGAGGATAAACAAAAAAGACGGCCGAAGCGTTTTTCTACGCCTCGGCCGTCTTACCGCCGTCTTCTTGTCCCGTCCAAATGCTCGATGGAGCGTCAGGATTATCAGGTCCGAGCCCGGACGCTGGTCCGGGCCCGGATTGTCGTCAACAGGCTCAAGCCGCCTTAGGACGACTCAAGCCTGGGAGGGAGAGAGAGATCCGTCGGCATTGCCCTCTTGCCGCCTCTCGATCCCCATATCCCCACCGGCCTCGCTACCGAGACCGGATCGCCTTCATACAGGCTCGAGCCACCATGGATCAGCAGCTCAAGCCTGGGAGGGAGAGAGAGATCCGAAAGCACCGCTCGCGAACGGCCCTCACGCCGCCGTCCGCGATAGGAGCCGGGATGCGACCAAGGTCGATCCCGGATAATCTGCATACAGGCTCAAGCCGTCTGAAGTCGGCGGCTCAAGCCTGGGAGGGAGAGAGAGTCTCATCTCCGGCGTCCGGGAAAACGCCCGACGCCATTCGCTTGCCCTGCCTTGCCATCTTTCCCTGACCGGGCGAGCACTCGACCCGCGGCGTGGGCCGCGGTGCGAGGTCTCGTCGGTAAAGCCTCCACCAGCCGTGCTCATTGCGGCCGGTCCTTCTCTCCCTGCCGATCGGATCTATCTCCGTATGAACTTGTCAAACTCTCAGAGCGGTCTGCGACGGTCTATCCGTGCCCGCGGATGATTCCCCGCCGCCAGAGGCGGGTGATTATCCACCGCCTCAACCGTTTTATCAACACATTTCCAACAGATTTTCAACAACTCGACGATCGGCCTCTCGGCCGATTGCCGCCGGACCTCGCCACCCGCACCCGCGGCTGCGATTCGAGCACGCGAAGCCGCTCGGCTTTGACGATCAGCGGCATCCGCAGACCCGCGACCTCGACGATCGCAAACTCCTCGGTTCGCCGTGGCCCGTCGCTGAGGAACTTGACCTTTCCCACCAACTCGGCTTGCGCGTCGAGATTGGCCAGGATCGTGTCGGTTTCCGGGCAAACCACGTCTTGAAGTTTCAAAGCCACATCCGTATCAGTCAGTATCTTCTTCATCTCCGCCCGTCTTCATTCTCTCAACTCCTCCCTCTGTTTTTAGGAATAAGCAACTCCCATGCCAGAGTCTTTCCGTGATTCCCATAATTCTTCCAACCCTGGAACTTCTTTGATTACAACAGGTTACCGCAACGATCATTTCGGGGCGATTTTGCCGGTGGATTCAGGGCAATCGGGTGTGCGACATGCGTGGCACAGGCCGTGGCCGCACGGTCGCTTGGCGAACGGCGGATGAACTTGCGTAACCGTCTACCCTACCTGGAGTTAACGTGCAATGTGACGCCCATGGCACACCGGTGACAACCGTTGCACACGTCGAGCCGCTTCATGAGACCGGAGCGGACAAGAGAAATATGTTAATTTAGATAACTTGTTATGCTTCCATAAGCCCTCTCGCTGCTGCCCCAAAACGATGGAGCCATAAATCTTTTTTCGCTAGGAACTTATGACTATATCAAAATTCCCCTTGCAAGCCATATGGTAGTTTAGATAAACTAGGCAAAAAAGGTAAAGAGAAACTACCATGAACGACGATACCAAGACACAGATTGACAAGTTAACCTAAATTACCCAAACCAACAGACAGGCGATAAGGAGACGGTGATGCGGCTTGAGATGATCCTTCCGAAGTATGTTGACTCCCTTCTTGAAGGCAACCGCAACGGGGCCCGCGAGATGGTGCGTAAGGCGATCTGCACCGGCGTGAAGGCTGAGCAGATATACAAGGAACTGCTGGTGCCGGCGATGACGCGGGTTCAGCAGCTTTACCGGGAGGACAAGATCACCACGCTGGTCGAGCACATGGCCTCGCGGATCAACCGCTTCATCACCGATCAGGTCCAGGCCCAGCTGATGCCGAGCGAGCCGAACGGCCGCACCGCCGTGGTCGTTTGTGCCGAGACACAGTGCGAGGAACTCGGCGGTCAGGTGTGTGCCGACGTGCTGGAGGCCAGCGGCTGGCAGACGCTCTTCCTGGGCGGCGGCGTTCCCGAGGATGAACTGGTGGGTCTGGTGGGCAAAATGCGGCCGGAACTGCTGGTGGTCTACGGCAGCAGCCCTTCGGGCGTGCCGCAGATCCGCGAGACGATCATCCGGATCCGCGACATCGGGGCCTCGCCGACCATGAACGTGATCGCAACCGGCGGGATCTTCGATCGGGTCGAGGGCCTCTGGAAGGAAATCCAGGCCGATTTGTACGCCTCGGACCCGGTCGCGGTGGCGGAAGTGGCTGAGGAGGCTCCGCAGCGGATGCATCTGCCGCGCGACCCAATGGCCCCGAAGCGTCGCCGCAAGCTGGTGGGCGCGGCCTCTGCTCTGAATTGAGCATCGTCAACCGATTTACCGTAGTGCCACATGCCGAAGCCAGGGAGGGCCTGAGTTGTAGTAAACTCGGCACGGATGCCGGGTGAGCACGGATGCCAGTGGCGAAACTTTCCCGGCCTGGCTGGACGGATCCAGCCAGGCCCGGGCCGTTTTGGTCAAGGGCGGCGATTGGCCGCATGTATTCCCCACCCACCGCGATCACACTGTCAGTCTCCTTTTCCATGACGGCAACCCCACTTTCGCCCATGCTGAACGCAGTTGAACCGGGGGGGCCGGATGGGTAGGATTGTGGCTCATGCGGCAGGTGACGGTGAAAGCATGACGGTGGTTCGACTGGCCCGGAACGGCTTGGTGGTATTGATGGGACCGGCGGGAAGCGGCAAGAGCTTCTTCGCCCGCCGGTTCTTTCGCCGGTCGCAGGCCGTCAGTTCGGATCGCTGCCGCGAGATGATTATCGACGA
>Ga0123328_1002257_pt1 | contig 17572 bp, 15 predicted proteins | sample BioC12SIPDNA_2_FD_89702 | JGI IMG/M metagenome (GOLD analysis project Ga0123328, IMG submission 89702) | Anaerobic biogas reactor microbial communites from Washington, USA - Biogas_R1_A C12 SIP DNA | ecosystem: Engineered > Bioreactor > Anaerobic > Unclassified | place: Washington, USA...
CTTATTCAGAATAACTTCAATCTGTGCGAGCTTAGCCCAAGGAGCACGGGCAAATCTCATCTGTATAAAGAAATGTCTCCGAACAGCACACTGGTTTCCGGCGGACAAACCACCGTTGCCAACCTGTTCTATAACATGGCAAGGAAGCAGGTGGGGCTTGTCGGCCTTTGGGACTGTGTAGCGTTTGATGAGGTTGCCGGGATTCATTTTAAGGATAAAGACGGCGTGCAGATCATGAAAGACTACATGGCATCCGGTTCCTTTGCCCGCGGCAAGGAAGAAAAGGCCGCTTCTGCATCCATGGTCTTTGTCGGAAACATAAATCAGAGTGTGGATGTCCTTCTGAAAACCAGCAGCCTGTTTGATCCGTTCCCACCTGAAATGGGTACAGATACGGCGTTCCTGGATCGTATGCATTGCTATATTCCCGGTTGGGAAATTCCGAAGTTCCGTCCGGAACACTTCACGGATGACTATGGCTTCATCACGGACTATCTGTCAGAGTTCATCCGTGAGCTGCGGAAAGAACAGTACGGAGACGCTTTAGACAAGTATTTCCGCTTGGGCAAGAACCTGAACCAGAGAGATACCATTGCTGTCCGGAAGATGGTGGATGCCTATGTGAAACTACTCTATCCGGATGGCGTGTTCGACAAAGAACAGATCGAAGAGATTCTGACGATTGCGCTTGAGATGCGCCGTCGTGTGAAGGAGCAGCTGAAGAAACTCGGAGGCATGGAGTTCTATGATGTGAACTTCTCCTACATCGACAATGATTCCTTTGAGGAGCATTACGTTTCCGTGCCGGAACAGGGCGGCGGAAAGCTGATCCCTGAAGGGATGTGCAATCCTGGACAGGTCTATACCGTTTCCCGTGGAAAGTCCGGCATGATCGGCGTGTTCCGTCTGGAATCGCAGATGCTTCCGGGCAATGGCAAGTTTGACCGTACCGGCCTCGGTTCGGATCGGGAGTGCAGGGAGGCTTCAAATACAGCATTCAGCTTCCTGAAAGCAAACGGGAACAGGATCAGCGGCAGCATCAGCACAACCACAAAGGATTACATCGTAAACTATCAGGATTTACAGGGCATTGGGATGACCAACAAGCTGGCGTTGCCGACGTTGATCGCACTCAGCTCTATTGCTCTGAGTAAACCGACCGTAAGCTCTCTGGCCATCCTGGGCGAGATCAGTATCAGCGGAACCATAATCAAGGTAGATGAGCTTGCAAATGCACTGCAAGTCTGCCTGGATTCCGGCGCGAAGAAGGTATTGCTGCCGATCACTTCTGCCGGTGATCTTGGTACAGTTCCCGCAGAACTGGTCGGATGCTTTAACCTGATTTTCTATAGCAGCGCCGAGGACGCGGTGTATAAGGCACTGGGAGTGGAATGAGGAGTTTTATGAAGGTTGTTGAATCTGGATATAAAATTGATTTGCACATACACTCCGTCTATTCTCGGGCGAAGGACAAAGGAAAAGTGGCCTTCAACACGATAGAAAACGTTGGCGTTCTGGCTGAGAAGCTTAACGCCAATGGTGTTCAAATGTGCGCAATTACAGACCATGATGCGTTTAGCTTTGACATGTACAAAGCATTAAAAGCCTATGAGAATGACGAAAACAACTCTGTAATCAAGGTCTTTCCGGGCGTTGAATTTTCAGTAGAGTTTGTCGGAGAAAAAGGGCCTACCGTCCTGCATGTTATTGCTATTTTCAATGATGATGACGAAAAAAAGATCAGTGAGATAGATGGTCATCTTACTGATTCAAATGGTCATATTGAATATGACAGGGATTCCGCTTTTTCCGAGGAGAAGTTTCTTGCAATATTGAGAAATATTGATTTGGATACAGTTCTTATAGTGCATCAGAAAAGCACATTGTCTACTGCAAGACCATACAAAAATGACGCACGGACTGTCGGCGAAGAGAAATTTCGAGAATTTGTGTTCACGGATTATTTTGAGGCCTTTGAGTTTAAGAATCGTAAGAACGAGGTGTTCAATAAAAACTTTCTGAATACCCAGGATATGACGGAAGACATAAGGTTCATAACAGGCTCCGATTGCCATGATTGGCGCTATTATCCGAAGGAGACTGAGCAAGACAATGTGGATTTTGTCTATACATATGTGAAATGCTTGCCGTGCTTCAGAGGATTAGTTATGGCAATAACGGATCACAGAAGGATAAAGACAGTAAATAGTTTCTTTAATCCATCCGAAACCTATACAAAAAGCATTCAAATCACGATAGATGGCGTGAAATATGATATTCCTCTGTCAAGAGGCATAAATGTCATAATCGGTGATAACTCAATAGGTAAATCTTTGCTCCTGCACAAGCTGACAGAGTATAGAAAACAGCAAGATGGTCCGCTTACCAAAACAGTAACTAAAGGGTATGACAAATATCTCAAAAAGCACAGCATAGAGGTGGAAACCGTAATTCCTTCAACGGAAGTATTTGCATTTGATATGCAGGGCGAGATACGTGACAAGTTTGAACAGGAAAAGATAAAGTCTGATGACTTCCTTAAACCATATTATCCAGCAGCGATAAAGGCAGGGGCATATAAAGAAAAAATACAGCGGAAACTGAACGTCATATTCTCATATTTGGAAGAGAAATTTGCGATAGAGCTTCTGGAAGCGCAACTCGGCAGATTTAAGATTCTTGATGCTGATATTGATCAGGCAGAGAGTATAACGTTTGTAGGGTCTGTTTCCAAGAACAACCGACAGGTAGAGGGCTTCAGCAATATCAGTGGTGATCTGGACAATGTAATAGAACAGATTGAGACAATAATGGGCAGTTCCTGGCTCGACCCGGAAGACAAAAAGCAGTTGGCAGAAATGGTCACGCAGCTGCGTTCTATGTCCATAAACTATATCAGGAAAAAGAAACGTGCAGAACGAGAGAACACAAAGATTGCTCTGTTTCAGAATGCTGTGGCAAAGTTTAAGCAGAAATACCAATCATCTGTTTCTGATACGCAAAAGAAGCTATCAACCTACAGTGAAAGCGTTGATTCTGCGGCGGAAGCCATTGTCAATATCATAAGAAAAAGGCAAAGCATAACTATTCCTGATTTCAGCATTGATAAAGAATCTATCCAAATCCAAACTGAGCGCGTTCATGATTATGAGTTTAATAGCCGGCTCGGAATAACGGAAATAGATGAGGAGTACATTAGAAATCTCTTCACGTCTGAATTAAAAAAGGGCACACAAAAATCTGTCCTTGAGATGAATCAGGAGGAATTGGCTGAAAGACTCTCCTATTTTACAGGAGCTCCATCAGAGGCATTAACTGAGTTAAAAACGAGAATACAAAGTAAATTGGACGAAGATCTTGCAAGTAAATTTACGATAACACAAGCAGGTAGAGATCGTACTCAGGAATTGTCTGCCGGATTGGATGCCCAAATCTATTTTGATATTTTGTCGTATGAGACAAGCCATGATGGAATGTACATTATCGATCAGCCTGAAGACAATATCTCTCAGAAGGCTATAAGAGACTATTTGCTCGACAGATTTAAGATCATGGGTGAACACAGACAGGTTTTAATGGTTACGCATCGTCCGCAGTTTATTGTCAATTTGGATGTGGATAATGTCATCTTTATTGGAAAAGAAGGGGATAAAATCTACATTCAATCAGGGGCCCTTGAGTATCGGGACGAGGAATACAATATCCTTGATATAATCTCAGATCATATTGAAGGTGGATTAGATACATTAAGAAGGAGATGGAAACGATATGAAAAGAACACTTCAGTTTAATAACACTGATGCAGGATACGCCTGTTTTGAAAACGGCGAGAAGGTTTTTGAGATATCGAAAACGGATCTCCAGTTTGATGTAAAGACTTTTTATCAGGCTTTCTACAGCGAAGATAAAGATTTCGAAGATATTGAGGTTGAGAACTGTATCCCGGACGACAAGAATGCAAGGCGTGTTTATGAATGCATTGTCCAGCTAATGGCTAAAATAAAGGATAAGCTTGCGGAACTGCCGGATGATACAGAAGATATTTTGCAAGAACAATAAAACGAGGGTTAGCATGGTTGGGAAATACAAAGTGATTACCCTCTGCGGAAGCACTCGCTTCAAGAATGAGTTCATGGAAACACAAAAGCGGCTAACGCTGGAAGGCAATATTGTGATCAGCGTCGGCCTCTTCGGTCATTCCGGGGATAACGAAGTCTGGGAAAACATGGACGAGGGTACTCTGACGAAAACAAAAGAGATGCTGGATGATATGCACAAGCGCAAGATTGACATGGCTGATGAGATATTTGTCATCAATGTCGGCGGTTATATCGGCTCCAGTACACGATCAGAGATTGATCATGCTGTGGCTACTGGGAAACCGGTGCATTATCTGGAAGGAATTCAGGAATAGAAAGCGAGGCAGCATTATACAGCTATGCCTATGAAACAGCCTAAGAAAAAAGAATATGAGGAGTTCCAGCAGTACCTCTATAACAAGGCGCACGGCTATATCTGGACGCCGGACACACTGGAGTTGATCTGCAGCGTAAACGACAACGACTCAGAGCGGATTGGTAAGCAGATTCTTGAAATGCGGGGGAAGCTGCGGAATGAGCATGTTGTCCACATGACGAGCGATAAACACAAAAGCTATGTGATCCGCAGTCTCCGCAGGGACGAGACCGATCTGCTGAAGGACTTCCTGTATGAAGCGATCTTTATACCGAAAGGCATGGAGCCTTCGGCGTGGGACATCATTGAGAAGCCGGAACTGCGCGGGTACACCGATGATTTCGGCACTCGGAAGGGTGACAACTGCCTTGTGGCGGATTTCGGCGGCAAAGTGGTCGGTGCGGTCTGGACGCGGATCATGGATGATTACGGCCATGTGGATGATGATACGCCGTCCTTTGCGATATCGCTGTACAAGGAATACCGCAGGCAGGGTATCGGATCACAGCTTATGGTAAAGATGCTCGAACTGCTGAAGTGGCAGGGCTATGAGCGGGCATCCCTGGCAGTGCAGAAAGCAAACTATGCCGTGAAGATGTACACAGACCTTGGATTCAAGACGGTCAGCGAGAACGCCGAAGAATACATCATGGTGTGTGAGCTGTAAATCGTATTTGAGGAGAAGAAATCAAGTCTCATCACCGGTAAACCAACGGTCGATTGCTCCGGCGCTTCCCGGATGATATTGTTTTGCGCGGGAGGTGCATACAGGTGAAACAATCTACACTCGGAACCTATATCCGCTCCCTTCGGACACAGAATCACATGACACAGGGTCAGCTTGCCGAGAAGCTGAACGTCACTGATAAAGCTGTTTCGAAATGGGAGCGCGATTTGTCTTACCCGGATATCGCCCTGTTTCCGAAGCTGGCAGATATACTGGGGGTACACGTGAACGATCTTCTGCGGGAATGCGTTGATGAAGGCCAGCCGTCGAGGCTGGTGCAGATATTCGAGATGTCGCAGGATATCCGCACGCCGCTGCATATTATCCTCGGCTGCGCTGATATGGCGGTGAACCATTATGATGATAAGGAGTTGGTTCTCCGATACCTGCAAAGCATCCGCATTTCCGGAGAGTATCTTCTGAAATCAATCGACTGCATCTCACAGGTTATGAACCGGATGCAGAATGGTGCGAACAATACATGCTTTGAGCATCTGGGCAAACTGGAGAAGCATATTCAGGAGCTTTCCGCATTCCATCAAAAGTATTTTGATTCCTACGATTTCTCCGGGAAGAGAATCCTGGTCGCGGAGGACATGGAGATCAACCGCGAGATCGCCAGGGAAATGCTGCGGCAGACCGGCGCGGTGATTGAGTTTGCGGTTGACGGTCAGGACTGCGTGGAGAAGGTGAAGGCTAATCCGGCAGATTATTATGATCTGATCCTGATGGACATTTCGATGCCGAACATGGACGGCATTGAGGCTGCAAGGATGATCCGGGCGCTTGAGGACAGAACGAAAGCTTCTGTCCCTATTATTGCGGTATCGGCCAATGTGCAGGAAAAAGACAGAAATGCTGCGTTGGAAGCCGGAATGGATGGTTTCACAGAGAAGCCGATCTTCGTGGACAAGCTTTTTGAGGCAATGAAACAGTATCTGTCAGAGGATTCCTGACATGATTCCTGTGATCATAAGAAAACACAGAAAGGTCAAAATGGTAACGTAAATGGTGAGTGTCAAGGGCTGCCGGAAGGTGGAAAGGAAAAAATTTTTGACGTAGCGAAAGCGTATAACAACAGATCAATCGGAGGCTCGGAGCAAAGGGATCCACTTCCCTGTCCCCGAGCCTTTTACGTGTCAGTAGAGAACGCGGCACCGGGAAATAGCATTGACTGTGGATCAACATACAGAAATTTTTCAAAAAGTAATGTTGGCAACACGATAAATGAAAAGAGCCGTGCTGGCCGCGTGTTCTATCTCCCAGCTTTACTTTGTACAATTCTGGTACAAGACGGAAAGGAGGGAGATGCCGATGCTTTATAAAAACGACACGATTGACAATGCATCCATAGGCTCCTTTATCCGTTCCGCAAGAAAGATGAAAGGGTTTACCCAGGAATCACTGGCGCAGGCTTTGACTATAGATTCAAAGTATCTCAGCCAGGTGGAACGTGGGGTATCCTTACCTTCCTATCCTCTGATGGTCGCCATCAGCGATACATTGAAGGTCAGCATGGAATTCCTCACCAGAGGAGTCGAAGGATCAAGTAAATCGGTCGATAAGGAAACGCTGTTCTGCATTCCGGAGGCGAAAGGATTAACGGAGGATGAGTATCAGTTCATAGAAAAGTCTATGAAGGACTTGATAAAGAATCTAAAGAAGAGAAAATCATAACATATCGCACGGAATGAAGAGCTATCGGGTTCAGCAAATCACAGAATTGTCCTGATAGCAGATAATGAAGAAACGTCCGCAAAGCTATCAGGCTTTTTTGAGGCATGGTAGTTTTGCGGGTTTTTTGTATCTTTACGCCATGATAACCAGGAGACGGCTGAAAGGAGGTTCAGGTCATGTTAAAGGAGTTATTATCGAGAAAGAAGAAGGACGATTCTTCATCAGAGAAACGGACCGGGAATTTCCGAGAGGTTCCCGAAGAGGACATGCTGCGTTATGAATTCCAGGATCTTCTGTTCCAAATCATTTTCAAAACAGAGACCGCGCTTCATAACGAAGAAGATCCCCTGGAGATTGCAATCGGCGTTATGAAAGCAGCCTGTGAACTCTACGATGCTGACTGGTGCGGGATTTTGACAGCTGATCTTCAGACGCAGGTATTCATACCGGAAATCTGGTATGAAGTCGGTCTCGGTCCGATGAAGGAAACGCTGTTCAACGAGGTGGAGTTCACAGAAGAATTTGCGACATGGGTGAAGCACCTGATGGATCAGGAGCCGCTGGTCATCCCGGACATTGAGGCGATCCGGAAAACGAATCCGAAGGAATATGAGGCGTATAAGAGGCTGGATGCGCGGTCTATCGTCGGTGTTCCTTTCGGTCAGCATCCGTTGGGCTTCATGGTCGTCCGTAATGTAAAGCGTTATGCGGAGCAATATCAGCCGCTTCAGCTGGCTTGCTTCGTAGCAATGATGATGCTGGAACAGATCAGGCGTGCCAGAATGGAAAAAGTCATGTATGTGGAGGAACCGGATGACGGCAAGTTCCATATCCGTTACAACATCCTCGGCCCGCACAACATGGTGATCAAAGGGCATGAGGTCTGCGAACAGGATTTGCCGCATCCGAACCGCCGCGCATGGATCGTCATGCTGTATATGGTGCTGCATAAGATTCCGGTAGATCAGCAGAGGCTGATTGAAGAAAACTGGCCGGATGAACCGGAAAGCACCGCAAGGAACAATATCCGTCAGGCAATTTTCCGGATGCACAATGACCTCGCCGCTTATCACGATGTAAAGGTCATTGATGCCCGGAATAAGATGCTGGCATTTTCCGATGATGTAAAGGTCACGACGGATGCACAGGAGCTGGAGGAAATTTACCAGCGGACAAGGAAGATGCCGGACGGCAACGACAAGCTGATGTTGCTGGAAAAAGCGTTTTCCCTTTATCGCGGCAGACTCTTTGTTCAGGGCGAGGCAGATATCGGCACATGGCTGTACACCTATACATCTCATTACAATCAGCTTTATGTCGATATCACATCCGAGATGCTTGCGCTCCTTGGGCGTAATAAGGATTACCGCTGTATCATGGAGCTGGGCCCGCGGGCGCTGGAGATCGAACCGGGCATTCAGGCAGCGTATTACTGGGTCATTATCGCAGCCGACAACATGGGAAACAGCGTGGCAAGGGAGCAATTCCTGAAGAAAGCACAGGAGGAACTGATCGAGGAGGAATACGAAAGGCTGACGGAGCTGCTGACGCTCCAAAAACATTGAAATCGGTCTGAAATCCCGTGTAACAGGAATGTAACAGCTACGGTAACAGCAAAGTAACAGGATCGGAAAAAATTTTTTCAAGTAACAGGATTGTAGCGGTCTGTGTAGCAGGCTGAGTCACAGCCACTGAGTAGAGTGTCCGATGCAAAAACAAAATGCATCGGAAAGGACATCTTCTTGGTGACTTGGTATGGAAATTGAAAACCTGCCGGAGGCGGTTGTTTTTGCAGAGTATTGCAGAAGCAACCGCCTCTTATTTTTTTGCCCTTTTGCAGGGCTTCATTGTCGGTCTCCTCCGGTTTCGAGGTTTGCGGACAAAACACAAATCTCAAACGAAATCGGAGGAAAAACATGAGAACAACAAGATTCAATATGAAGGACTTTGGAACGAGGCTCCGCAAGCTGAGACAGGCCTGCGGTATGACGCAGGAGGAGTTCTGCGACAAGATCGGCATCAGCGACACGCACTACCGGAAGATCGAAGCTGGCAGCCGTACCGGATCGCTGGAGCTGATCGTTGAGATGGCGGAATACTTCCATGTGAGCCTGGATTATCTGCTGCTCGGAGAGATGGAATCCAACAGCAAGGCCAAAAAGGATATCCTGGCCGTCATTGAAAGCCTGACAAAAATCGCACGGGAACTGTGAACCGGTCATATAAAGGACGGTGACCGGTCGCTTGAGGCGCTAAAATTCACGATTCACTGGCCCTAAAATTTGTGCCGTAGGAGGGACATTCCCTCCTGCGGTACATGGGCTCTTTGAAAAGTGAATATGCATTCATCAGATACTTCCCCGTGCGGGTGCGAAAGCGCCAGCCAGTTGAACCATGCGCATTGACGCCGCAAGGCAGAGCGAGAAACATGCCGTTCATAAATGCAGGATCGCTACCTGCAAGGCCGTGAAACGCACGGGTACAATGGTACTTCTGTCCAGCCACAGCCCCGGGTGGAACCGGGATCACGCAATGGGGGCAGCTGCGGGAGATCCTCGCGGGGGTGAGAGGCCCATGGAGCGGAAAGCATTCCGCCATCTGATGACTTCCCGGATCACTGGGGTGTTGGGAACAAATAAGTGATACGAAGAAATAAACGTTACACCGCCGGTCGTCACTGGCCGGCGGTGATACATCAACATGATTTTGACAGAGAGGACAGCCAATGAAAGAGCAAGTTTACCGCAAGGGAGACGTTTTCCTTGCAGACCTTGGCATTCCTCACGGCTCCGAACAAGGCGGCAGGCGTCCGGTCGTGATCGTTCAGAACGACTACGGCCTGTTCTACGCTCCGACTGTGACCATGGTTCCGATGACAACGATATTGAAGAAACAAAGCCTGAAAACGCATTACGTTCTGAAGTATTCGGACTGCATCCGGTATCCTTCCATGGTCGAGGCCGAGCAGGTGAATACCATCGACAAGGACAGGATCATCCGCAAGATCGGCCGCTTGGACAAGCGTGATATCGCCGGGGTTGAGGAAGCTCTCAGGAATCACTTTGGCTTCGATATACCCGACTGTATCGAGGCTCCGTGAAGGAAGGACAGATCAAATGAGCATTGAGGAAATGAGAAGCGTCGATGTCCGGACGGTTCAGGCAGATCAGCTGGCAGACCGGCGCGGCATCGTCATTGACCAGAAGCTGCCGCGTAAGGAACGGCTGCGCCAGTATATCCGGCAGGTAAGAAATCCCTACTGCTACGTGGACGACGGCGTGATCGTAAAGGTCAGCTTCAGCAATACCAAAGAAACCATAGAGGACAGACTTGAGGCATATATCCGCAGCATGTAACGCGGCATTTGTCAAGCTTGTCGGCGGGGATATCGACATCCTCGCTTATACATAGAAAAAAGACTACTCTGGCGAGGAAAGGAGGATGGACATTATGACAGAAAAAGTTTGGAATGTCGCTGTATACTGCCGTTTGTCCCGCGATGACGGCGACAAAGCGGAAAGTAACTCCATCGGTAGCCAGAGGGATATTATCCGTGAGTTCCTTCGGGATCGCACGGATATGGTCATCGCCAGGGAATACGTCGATGACGGCTATTCGGGTGTGAACTTCGATCGCCCCGGCTTCAAGCAGATGATGGAGGATATCCGGCAGAAAAAGATCAACTGTATCGTCTGCAAGGATCTCTCACGTTTTGCCAGAAACTATATTGATTCCGGCAGATACCTGGAGAAAATCTTCCCGTTCATGGGCGTGCGATTCATTGCGATCAACGACAGCTATGACAGCAACGGAGAAAAAACGCAGGCGGATTCGCTAATCGTTCCGTTCAAGAACCTGATCAACGATGCGTACTGCAAGGACATTTCCATGAAGATCCGCACCCAGCTGGATATCAAGAGAAAGATGGGCGACTTCATCGGCGCGTTTGCCACCTACGGTTACCGGAAAGACCCGGAAAACAAGAACCGGTTGCTGGTGGACGAGGAAGCGGCGCAGGTCGTGGAGATGATCTTCAAGTACCGGCTTCAGGGAATGAGCAATACGAGGATTGCCGCAAAGCTCAATTCCATGGGCGTACTCAGCCCCATGGAATACAAGCGTTCAAAGGGAATGAAATACGGCTCCGGTTTCTGCACCAGTACGCAGGCAACATGGAACGCCGGTTCTGTGCAGCGTGTGCTGACCAACCGGATTTACCTTGGAACCCTGACACAACACAAGCGCGGGACACCGAATTACAAGGTCAAGAAGGAAGTCCATTACAGCGAGGATGACTGGATCACGGTGGAAGAAAACCATGACGCCATCATTAAGGAGACGGACTTCGAGACCGTACAGAGCCTGCTGGGGAAAGACATCCGGGTAGCCCCGGAAAAGGAAGCCAGCCATATCTTTGCCGGCTTCGTGTACTGCGGGGACTGTCTGCACGCCATGGCGCGGAAGGCGGTTCCTTCCCATGGCAAACGGTATTACTACTTCGTCTGCTCCACGAATAAGGCGAAACAGGGATGCAGCCCGCACAGCTTCAGCGAAAGCAAACTGGAGAAGATCGTCTTCCAGCTTGTCCGCGATCAGATCAATCTGGTCTGTGAGGTAGATGCAGTGCTGGACTATATCGCTTCCCTCCCGGAACAGCAGCGGAAAGTCTTCGACTACGACGCACAGCTGACCAGGCTGGAGGATGAAATCAAGCGGTATCAGGATTTGAAGCTGAATCTGTACAGCGACATGGCGGACGGCATGATTTCCAAAGAAGAATACCTGGAGTTCCGCAGCGGCTATGACCGTAGGATTCAGGAACGGCAGAAAGCCATGGTTCAGATCAAGGAAGAACGGCTGCTGACTGTGGAGAACGGTGAGCGGCATTCGGAATGGATTGACCTGTTCCGGCAGTATGAAAACATCACAGAGCTGCAACGGGCAGTCGTGGTGAATCTGATCGAGCGTATCGTAATTTACGACGCAAAGCACATCGAAGTGGTCTTTCGCTATCAGGATCAGCTGGATGAGGCAGTCCAATACATAGATCGCTACAAAGACATTCTCCCGGAGGAGGCATAAAGATGGGAAGAAGGAAAAGACAGACGTTTCTGGAGGAAACGCAGCCAGCGGTAAGCGCAGCTGCTCCGGAAATCATCCAATGGGAGACAGCGATCTATGCGCGGCTCTCCGTGGAAAACAGCAAGAAGGATGACGGCGGTGCGTCCATCGAGGAGCAGGTGGCTATCTGCCGGGAATATATCGACGAGCATCCGTATCTGCATCTTGCCGGGACATTTATCGACAACGGCTGGACAGGGACAAACATGAAGCGTCCGCAGTTCCAGAAGATGATCGAAGAAATCAAGGAAGGACGGATCAAGGCGCTTGTCATCAAGGATTTCTCCCGGTTTTCCCGTGACTACATCGAAGCGGGCAATCTGCTGGAGAATGTGTTCCCATTCTTCGGGGTGCGCTTCATCTCTGTATCCGACAATTACGACAGCTTTGAAACGGACGGTTCTGCTGAAAGTCTGCTGATCCCGCTGAAGAATCTAATCAACAGCTTCTATTCGCGGGACATGTCCAGAAAGGTATCAACCGCCGTTCACACGAAGCAGCTTGCCGCAGAGCATATCCCCAGCGCGATTCCTTACGGGTATCGCAAGTCAACGACGCAGGCATACCGCTTTGAGCCTGATCCGGAGACACGGGATGTGGTGACAAGGATTTTCAAGATGCGGCTGGACGGTATGGAGTTCTCTGCAATCGCCAGAAAGCTGAACGAGGAAGGGATTCCTTCGCCGGGGCATCTGCGCTGGCTGCGCGGTGTCAGCAAAGACCCGAAATATGAGCACGCCAAATGGAACTGCCCCTGCGTGAAGCAGATCTGCATGAATCCGACCTATACCGGCGACCTGGTATTCGGGCGGATGCCGACTGCGCTCTATCTGGGGCAGCCGGATTACCACTACGAATACGATGAAAGCAAGTGGCGCATCCTGAAGGATATGCATGAGCCGCTGATAGACCGGGGGACCTTTGAAATCCTGAAGGAGCGTCGGATCAAGCGTAATAAGGAATGGAACGACAAGCTGGAAGCTACGAAGGAATTCCGGGAGAACAACCAGCCGTTGTTCCATAAGATGATCTTCTGCGGCGACTGTGGCAGAGGTATGGGCTATCACAGAAGCATCAAACCCGGAAGCAAAAACGGCTCGTATCATTGCCAGAATTACTTCCTCAATGAGTGCAAGCATGGATTCCATACCATCGCTCAGACAAAGATCGTCGCGGTAGTGCAGCATGTGATTTCAGATCAGCTGCTCTTTGTGGCCGATTTCGATGCCCTGACAGCCCGGTTGAATCGTGGGGAGGAAACCGGCAGACAGATAGAGCTTCGGAATGAAGTGCAGAGCCTGTCGGTACAGATGAAGTCCCGGCAGGTAAAGCGGGAACGGCTTTATGAGGATTACAGCGACGGTATTCTGACTGCGGAAGAATACACGATGATGAAGCAGCACTTTGACGAGGAATATCAGCAGCTGAACCGCCAGCTGAACGCACTTCTGGTACAGCAGGCAAAGCTCAACAAGACCCTTTCCAGTGAGAATAAATGGCTGGAGAGTATGCGAAGCGTTATTGACGGCGGAGAGCTTACCAGAGAGCTGGTAGTGGCCATGGTTGAGAAGGTGCTGGTCTATGAGGACGCGGATCACATAAAACGGATCGAAGTGGTTCTCAAATACCAGGAAGAATTTGAAACGCTCCGTAGTGCCTGGGAGGAGCTGAAAGGAGAAGGTCAGGAATGAAGAAGATGTTCTTATACATCCGGTTGTCAGACGCTGATGACGATCTGAAAAACAAGACCGAAAGCAACAGTGTCGCCAACCAGAGGGCTTTGCTGTACCAGTACATCAAAACCCATGAAGAGCTCCGGCTCTATGAAGCGGTCGAGTTCGTGGACGACGGATTTTCTGGCACCAATGACCGCAGGCCGTCCTTTGAACGGATGATCGAAGCTCTCAAAAATGGAGAATCAAAGCTGGTGCTCTGCAAGGATTTCAGCCGGTTCTTCCGCGACTACGTTGAGATCGGTGATTATCTGGAGCGTATCTTCCCGTTCCTTGGCGTCCGCTTCATCTCCGTCAATGATGGCTATGACAGCGACGATTACAAGGGAACAACCGGCGGCATGGATGTAGTCATGCGCTATATCGTCTATTCCTATTACAGCCGTGATCTCTCACAGAAGATCAAGACAGTGCTGCGCTCCAGGATTAAGCATGGAGAATACATAGCCAGTCATGCTCCTTACGGGTATATCAAAGACACGGAGAATAAGCATAAGCTGATTCCTGATCCGGTGGCAGCGCCGGTAGTACAGAGAATCTTTGCGCTGGCTGTGTCAGGCAAGAATCTTGGGCAGATTGCCCGCATTCTGAATGAGGAACATGTGGAAACGCCTGCGGCGCATTTCGCAAGAATCCATCCTGAGAGCAGGAAGCATAAAAAGCGGTCTCCAAAACAGGATTGGGGCTCCTACTCCGTTCGGAATATCATCGAGCGTTTGGAATACACCGGGGCGAACGTGAGTTACAAACGGGATTATAAGAGCCTCAACCATCCTACAAGCAACAAAAAGGACAAAGAGGACTGGCTGATTATCCCGGATTGCAATGTCCCGCTGATCTCACAGGAAACCTATGAGAAAGCGCAGTCTGCGATTGCTGTAGGAAAATCATATACGCAGCGCAAACTGGATTATCCGCTCCGTTCATTACTTCGCTGCGGGGAATGCGAAAGAGCCATGGTACGGCATTCCAAGGCAAAGCGCATCTATTATCAGTGCGAGGCTTCCCGGTACTCTGCGGAAACGACATGTCCGCTGGGCGAGCGTTTCTATGAGGATGACCTGGAGAAAGCAGTGATTGGCAACCTTCGTCATATGCTGGGACTGCTGGTGGATCACGATAAGAAGATTCAGGAGGCGGCAGCCAAGACCAGAGGCTCCATGGACAACATGAAGCAGACGGTTCTCCGGCTGGAGAGCAAAATGAAGCGCAATCAGAGCGAACGTCTCGGCGCATATGAGCGCTATTCTGACGGCAGGATCGGCAGAGACGAATATCTGGCCGTGCGGGATAAGCTCACTGAGGAAAACGCGCAAATGCAGGCGCAGCTGACCGAACTTCAGGAAGGAATCGGGGCGTTGGAAGCAAAGACTGATCCGGAAATGGAGCTTTACGGCAGCGAGGCAAGGAATCTGCTGAAATCAGAGAACGTAACTAATGAGATGCTTCTGTTCTTCATTTCCAGAGTGAAGGTGTTCAGCAGCATGAGGATTGAGATCGAATACCGATTCAGCGACGAGCTAATGACGGAGCTGGGAGGTGGAGAAAATGGCTAAAATACGAGAAAGTTCAGGTATCCCGCCATAAGAAAAGTGGTGATGAGAATACCTGATCGGATATGTATTCCAAGGAGAGCAGACAGCTTTGCTGGGCTGCCCGTTGCTCTCCAAGGGGTACATATTTTTTTAGTCCTTGCATAGCACGAGCAAATCCACCATACTCCATTAAATGGAAGGGCGACAATGATCCTATTTTGATTAACGATCCCCGTTTTTCTCCAGCGGGAGTATTGGCTCCTAAATCCAAGGCAGATCTTGCTTTTATTATGCATAGTCTCTCTTGGCTTGCAACAAACGGAACAGCGGCTATCGTTTGTTTCCCCGGTGTAATGTACCGCGGAGGCGCTGAAAAGAAAATCAGGCAGTACCTGATTGATAATAACTATATCGACTGTATCATTCAGTTACCGGATAACTTGTTCTATGGTACCAGCATTGCTACCTGCATTATGGTGCTGAAGAAGTCTAAATCAGAAAATAGCACCTTATTTATCGATGCATCAAAGGAATTTGTCAAGGTTACGAATAACAACAAACTAACACAGGAAAATATTGAGACCATTCTTAACGCATTCAAAGATAGAAAAGATATTGAGCATTTTGCTAGGCTTGTGCCAAACAGCGAAATTGCTGAACAAGATTATAACCTATCTGTTTCAACATATGTGGAACAGGAGGATACGAGAGAAAAGATTGATATTGTCGCCCTCAATGCTGAGATAGAAAAGATTGTGGCGAGAGAGCAGGTTTTGAGGGAAGAAATAGATAAGATCATTGCAGAAATTGAGGTGGGCAAATGAGTAGATTGGATGAATTGATTGCTGAACTTTGTCCAGATGGAGTGGAGTATGAGAAGTTTGAAAATGTCTGCAAATACATAAGAGGCGTGACATATAAGAAAACCCAAGAGGTAAACTCTGAAGCCAGTAATGCTAGGAAAGTTCTGCGGGCAAACAACATAACTTTGTCCACTAATGAACTTAACTTTGATGATGTAAAACTGATATCGAGGAAAGTCAAGGTGAGGGAAGATCAAATACTTCGAAAGGAAAATATACTCATTTGTGCTGGAAGTGGAAGCAAAGAGCATATAGGAAAAACAGCATATATTTCAGAGGACATGGATTATACCTTCGGTGGTTTTATGGCTGTTATTAGATGCTGCAAAGAGTTGGATAGTCGCTTTTTCTTCCACATTCTTACCAGCGAGTTGTTTAGTAAACACCTAAGAAATACACTAAACAGCTCAACAATTAATAATTTGAACGCCGAAATCATGAATAACTTTAGGTTTCCCCTTCCCCCTCTAGCTGTTCAGCAGGAAATTGTCCGTATTCTGGACAATTTCACAGAGCTTACAGCAGAGCTTACAGCAGAGCTTACAGCAGAGCTTACAGCAAGAAAAAAACAGTATGAATATTATAGAAATTTGCTGCTGACGTTTGGTGATGAGGTGCCAATGAAGCCATTGTCAGAAGTTTGTGTATTATCAGCTGGTGGTGACGTTCCGAAGAGGCATTTTTCGAAAGAAAAAACAAATGAATATAAGGTACCTATTTATAGTAATGGAATTGGAGATAATGCACTTTATGGTTGGACTAATGAAGCGCGGATTAATAATCCGTGCATAACAATCGCAGCCAGAGGAACAATTGGTTATGTCGCATTGCGTAATGAACCTTTTGTTCCAGTTGTAAGGTTAATATGCGCAATTCCCAAAGAGTGCATAAATGTAAGATACTTAAAGTATGCAACGGAAACATTAAACTTTAAAGTCCCTACTTCTGGAATTCCCCAGCTAACAGTACCCATGATAGGGAAGTACAATATTCCTGTCCCTCCCCTCGAAGAACAAGAGCGCATCGTAGCCATCCTCGATCGCTTTGACGCTCTGTGTAACGACCTTACCAGCGGTCTTCCCGCTGAAATTGAAGCACGTCAAAAGCAGTATGAATATTACAGGGATAAACTGTTATCTTTCAAGGAGGTGACGGCATGAGTATATACAATATCGTTGCAAGTACTGACGAAGCAACGGTTGTTGCTGAATATGCAGCTGAATATAATGTCCGTCCTGAAAAGTATCAGAGTGAGGCAGAACTTGAGCGCGACTTTATTAGACAACTGACTTCACAAGGATATGAATATATTTCAGTGCACAATGAAGCTGCATTGATAGAAAATCTCCGAAAGCAACTTGAACTGCTTAATGATTTTACATTTACTGATAGCGAATGGGATAGATTTTTCACAGAATGTATTGCCAATACAAATGAGGGTATTGTTGAAAAAACCAGAAA
>Ga0123328_1002258_pt1 | contig 17570 bp, 12 predicted proteins | sample BioC12SIPDNA_2_FD_89702 | JGI IMG/M metagenome (GOLD analysis project Ga0123328, IMG submission 89702) | Anaerobic biogas reactor microbial communites from Washington, USA - Biogas_R1_A C12 SIP DNA | ecosystem: Engineered > Bioreactor > Anaerobic > Unclassified | place: Washington, USA...
CTGCTCAATCCAACTACTTTCGACCGCATGCGCCAATGGGGCGCCGGCTCTCTGGTGGCGCCCGGCTATGAAACGCTGTGGGCCGTGCTGCCATTCATCGTTATCGGACTGGCTATCGCCATGTTGGTCGCGCGGTCGCTCAACGCCGTGGCTTTGGGCGACGATCTGGCCGCGGCCCTGGGCGCGAACCTGATGCGTACGCGTGCCTTTGTGGTGGTGGCAACGACCCTGCTGGCCGGGGCGGCGACGGCGGCGGCCGGGCCTATCGGTTTTGTCGGGCTGATGGTGCCGCATGTGGCGCGCTGGATCGTCGGGCCAGACCAGCGCTGGATTTTCCTTTTTACCGCGGTTCTGGCCCCCGTCCTGCTGCTCACGGCCGATATTGTCGGCCGGTTGGTGATGCGGCCGGGCGAATTGCAGGTGGGCATCGTCACGGCCTTCGTCGGCGCGCCGGTGCTGATCCTGCTGGCCCGTCGCCGCAAGGTGAGCGGATTATGAGTGCGCTCGAGCAGATCAGGGGCATCGACTTCGGCCGGCCGATCCGGGCCGTGCGCTGGTTCGGCGATACCGTTTCGCACCGGATCGACATGCGCACCGTCAGTGTCTGCCTCGTGCTGCTGGCCATTGCGCTGGCCGTGGCGCTGGTGACGCTGGCCAGCGGGGAATATCAGGTGCCGCTGCCCGATGTGCTGCGGGCGCTGCTGGGCCAGGCCGAAGGCCGCATCCACATGGTAGTGGTCGAGTGGCGCCTGCCGCGCACGGCCCTGGCGCTGATGCTGGGCGCGGCGCTGGGCATGGGCGGGGCCATCTTCCAGTCGCTGACCCGCAACCCGCTGGGCAGTCCCGACATTATCGGCTTCGACGCCGGCGCCTATACCGGGGCGCTTGTCGTCATCATCGTGCTGCAGGGCGGCTATTACGCTATTGCCGGCGGCGCGCTGGCCGGCGGACTCTGCACGGCCCTGCTGGTCTATGTGCTGGCCTATAGCCGGGGCGTGCAGGGGTTTCGGCTGATCATCGTCGGCATCGGCGTTTCGGCCATGCTGACCTCGCTCAATACCTGGATGCTGCTGCGCGCCAAGCTCGAAGTAGCCATGGCCGCCGCCATCTGGGGCGCCGGCACGCTGAACGGGCTGGGGCTCGACCGGTTGGGTCCGGCCGCGCTGATCCTGGCCGTGCTGATCCCGCTGGCGCTGTTGCTGAGCCGGCCCATGGCGCAGCTCGAACTGGGCGACGACGCGGCGCGCGCGCTGGGCGTCGATGCCGAGCGCACGCGGCTGGCCCTGCTGGTGCTCGGCGTGGCGCTGACCGCGACCGTGATCGCCACGGCGGGCCCGATCGGCTTCGTCGCCCTGTCCGCGCCGCAACTGGCGCGCCGCCTCACCGGTTCGGCCGGTGTTGCCATGCTGCCCGCGGCGGCCATGGGCGCACTGCTGCTGGCCGCCGCCGATTATCTGGCGCAACGCGCCTTCGCCCCCACCCAGATTCCGGTCGGCATCGTCACGGTCAGCCTGGGCGGCGTCTATTTCGTCTGGCTGCTGCTGCGTGAAGCGCGGCGGCAATGAGGGATAACAGTATGAACCGACACGATCCCGCCCTTGCCAGCGACACGCCGCGCCTCTTCGCCGAAGCCGTCACCATTGGCTATGACAACCGGGTTATTTCCACCGACCTGTCGGTGGCCATTCCCGACCGCTCCTTCACCGTGATCGTCGGCGCCAATGCCTGCGGCAAGTCCACCCTGCTGCGGGCGCTGTCGCGGCTGATCCGGCCCGCTGCCGGCAGCGTGGTGCTCGACGGCCAGTCCATATCGAGCTTCCCCGCCAGGGAAGTGGCCCGGCGGCTCGGTCTCCTGCCGCAAGCCTCCATCGCCCCCGAGGGCATTTCGGTGGCCGACCTCGTCGCCCGCGGCCGCTATCCGCATCAGAGGCTGCTGCGGCAATGGTCGCGGGAGGACGAGGCCGCGGTCATCGCCGCCATGGAGGCAACCAGGGTCACCGACCTCAGCCACCGGCTGGTGGACGAACTGTCCGGCGGCCAGCGCCAGCGCGTCTGGGTCGCCATGGTGCTGGCGCAGCAAACCCCGCTCCTGCTGCTCGATGAGCCGACGACTTTTCTCGACATCACCCACCAGATCGAATTGCTCGACCTGCTGGGCGAACTCAACCGCCGCGACGGCCAGACCGTGGTCGCCGTGCTGCATGATCTCAACCATGCCTGCCGCTATGCCACCCACATCATCGCCATGCGCGACGGGGCGGTGATTGCCGAAGGCCCGCCGCGCGACATCGTCACCGCCGAAATGGTCGAGGCCGTGTTCGGCCTGCCCTGCATCATCATTGACGACCCCATTGCCCATACGCCGCTGGTCATCCCGCGCGGCTCGATCCCCACGCCCTGACGGAGGAACCCATCGATGAAATCGCTTTGCCTCGCCGCCGCGCTCGCCGGCATTACGCTTGCCGTCTCGGCGCCGGTGCTGGCGCAGGACTTTCCCGTCACGCTGACGCATGAATATGGTGAGACGGTCATTCCGGCCAGGCCGGAGCGCATCGCCACTATCGGCTGGATGAGCCAGGATGCCGTATTGGCGCTGGGCCGGGTGCCGGTGGGCATTCCGCTGCAGACCTGGGGCGGCGACGAGAATGGCGTCCTGCCCTGGGTGGCGGCGGCCGTGGCCGATCTGGGCGGCGAACTGCCGGCCCGCTACGACGACACCGCCATCCCCTTCGAGCAAATCCTGGCACTGGACCCCGATCTGATCCTGGCGCCCTACAGCGCCCTCACCGAGGAGGAATATAACCGCCTCAGCCAGATTGCCCCGACCGTGGCCTGGACTGGCGCGGTATGGTCCGGCACCTGGCAGGATATCACACTGATCGTGGGCAAGGCCCTGGGCGAAGAGGCCAGGGCGCGGGAACTGGTGGATGCCACCGACGCGACGCTGGCCGCCATCGCCGCCGAACACCCCGAATTTGCCGGCAAGACCTTCACCATCGGCTGGGGCGACCCCGCCAATTCCGAACTGGGCGTCTATGTCGGCACCGATCCGCGCGTGCAGATGATCGAGGATATCGGCCTCAGGCTCTCGGACGGCGCCGCCGCCTTCGGCAGCGAGAATTTCTATGTGCCGGTGGCCTATGAAAATCTCGATTCGCTCGATGCCGACGTGCTCATCACCTGGCAGGGCGATCAGGCCGAACTCGATGCCGTACTTGCCAACCCGGTCTTCGCCCGCTTCGGCCCGGTCGCTTCCGGCCACCACCTGGTCATGCTGGACCGCGGCTTCGTCATGGCCACATCGGCGCCATCGGTATTGTCGATCCCGTGGTCGATGGAAAAACTGGTGCCCGAACTGAGCCGAATTCTGGCGGAATAGGTCGCCGGGCCAGAATCGGTCAAATCCGCCATCCGCTTCATTCGTGCTGCCCGGCAACCCCGGGTGGCCTTGGCAAGTTCGTCAGCATAATTCGCACGGTTATCCAACGGCCCGCAGCCTCCGGCGAGCATCGGGTCTTCCACAGCCCGATTGAATTCGATTAACACACTTGAGTTAAGTTATTCGGGCTCGCATAGTCCTTCCTGTGACTGTCGCAAATGGCCGTGGAGGGTCAGGCAGCGGACGGTCTCTGGAGAGGAAAAGACCAATGACTCGTTTGACTCGGCGAACTTTCATCGCTTCCGTTCCGCCTTTGCTGGCGGCTACGCAGATTCCTGCCTGGGCGGCTCCGGCGGCCAACCGGGACCTGATCGCGGCCCAGAAGGGCGAGCCCGCTATCGTCAAGCTCTATCGTCAACTGGAACGCCTGACATCGACTGTGACCCTGATGACCACGGGCGCGCATCCTGACGATGAGCCCAGCGGCATGCTGGCGGCTCTGCGGCACGTCTATGGTATCCGCCCGGTTCTCTATTGCATCACCCGCGGTGAAGGCGGACAGAACGCCATCGGCCCCGAACGCGGCTCGGTGCTTGGCGTGTTGCGCACCCGCGAGATGACGGAAGCGTCGCGCGCGCTCGACGCCTCGCTGGCCTTTGGCGGCCAGGGCCATCACGACCCCGTGCATGATTTCGGTTTCTCCAAGGACCCGAACCAGACCATCGACCGCTGGGGCCGGGATCGTGTCATCGAGCGCATGACCTGGGCGTTCCGCTATTACCGCCCCGACGTGATTATGAACTGCTTCCTCGATGTGGGCGGCCAGCACGGGCATCACCGTGCCGCCAATGTCGCTACATTCGTCACGGCCGAAATTTCCGGCAATCCCGAAGAATTCCCCAACCAGATCGCGGCCGGGCTCAAGCCCTGGAGCGTTCCCAAGATCTACCAGCCGGCATGGGGTGGCGGTGGCGGCGTCTATGACGACGAAACGCCGCCTCCGCCGCAGACCCTGGTGGTGCGTGCGCCTGAACGCGATCCGGTTTCCGGCGCCACCTTCCCGCAGATGGGCGAGTGGTCCCGCGTCTGCCACCAGACGCAGGGCATGGGCTCCTGGCGCCCCGATCCGCAGACCGAATGGCCGCTGAACCTGAGCTGGGCCGCCAATGGCGAAGCCGGCAGGCAGGAAGAGGACATCCGCGACGGGCTGATCGCCACTGTGGGCCATATTGCCGAGCTCGACGGCATGCCGGCCGCCGCGGCCGATGCCCTGCGCAATGCCCAGGGCCTGATCGACGAGGCCATTGCCGATTATGGCGATCCCGCCGTGGTCGCCGGCAAGTTGGTCGAAATCGGCAAGGCCGTCGCCGAAGCCCGCGCCAGCCTGCCCGAAGAGCTGGAACTGGACGCCGGCCACCGCCTCGATCGCAAGATCAAGGAAGTGGACCTGGCGCTGGCAACGGCCGTCGGCATGCAGATCCGCGCCTTTACCGATGGCGGAGACCTGCGTCCCGGCCAGGACATCGTGGTCAAGACCATTGTCGATGCGCCCGATAGCGTGACGGTCGATACCGTGGCCGTGGTGTCCCGCGAGGGCATTACCAGCGAGCCGGCGGAAGACGGGGTCAAGGTCATCGTGGCGTCCGACGCCGATCTCACCAACCCGCTCAACGAGCAGTTCGATCCGCTGGGCGGCAACGGCGATGCCTTCGTGCGCCTGACGGCCGATATTTCCGGCTACAAGGCGATGCTCGACATCGACCTTGAGGACGCGCTGCGCGTCCTGCCCGATGCCTCGCTCGAACTGCAGCCCGATGCCGTGGTGTTCAACACCGAACAGGACATCGCGCCGGTCGAGATGACCGCCGTCGTTTCGGGGGCGACCACTGCCGATCTCGATTTCAACCTGCCCGAAGGCTGGTCGATGACGGCAAAGGGCGAGACGGGTGCCGAGGCCGGCACGTTCGAGCTGGTGCCGCCCGACGATCTGGGCACCGCCCGCATCACCATCGCGCCGAAGCTGCTCGACCAGCCGGCCTATGCCATCAATGTCTTCTCCTATCCCCATATCGGCCGCTCGGTCGTGCCCACGGAAGTGGCCGTGCCGGTGCAGTCGGTCGGGGCGGTCATCCCGGAAGGCAGGATCGGCTATATTGGCGGCAACAACGACAATGTGGGCATCTGGCTGAAACGCCTGGGTGTCGATCTCAAGGAGTTGAGCGCGTCGGATATGGAGGCCGGTGCCTATCGTGATCTCGATACGCTGGTGGTGGGCATCTACGCCTTCGGACGTCGTGCCGACCTTGTCGCGGCGCTGCCGGGCATCCATGAATGGGTGAAGAATGGCGGCCACCTGGTGACGCTCTATCATCGCCCATCGGATGGCTGGAACACCGAAACCGTGCCGCTGGCCTATCTGAAGATCGGCTCGCCCTCGATCCGCTATCGCGTGACCGATGCGGCGGCGCCGGTAACGGTGCTGGAGCCCGATCACCCGCTGTTCAATTATCCCAATGTCATCACCGGGGACGACTGGGCCAATTGGGACAAGGAGCGCGGTCTCTATTTCGCCTCCGAATGGGACGAGGTCTATAAGCCCCTGGTCGCCATGAGCGATGCGGGCGAGGAGCCGCTGACCGGCGCGCTGCTCTCGGCCGAGATCGGTGAGGGTCGCCACACCCATACCAGCCTGGTGCTGCACCATCAGCTCGACAAGCTGACCCCCGGTGCCTTCAGGATCATGGCCAACCTGATCCAGCCCGCCAGGCGCTGATCCACTCTTCCGGCCCGCGATCCTCCCGTCGCGGGCCGTTTGCGCCGCGCATAGACGGCGGCAGAGCCTCCGACCTCCCCCCGGTCGGAGGCTTCTTTTTGCCGGTGAATCAGATCAGGCGGGATAGCGCAAAGCTGCCCAGGTCGATGGCCGGACTTCCATCCAGCACCCATTGGGCGACGCTTTCGCCAATGGCCGCCGAATGCTTGAAGCCATGGCCCGAACAGGGCGAGACGACCAGTATATTGCCGTGCTCCGGGTGCCGGTCGATGAGGAACATGCTGTCCGGGGTCGCCGTATAGATGCAGGTCGCGGTGCGGACGGGCCGGGGCGTTACATCCACCAGCCGGCCGCGCAGATGCGCCTCGAACATGCGAAGACTGTCGCTTTGAGGAACCTGGCGGTCGATACGGTCGGGGTCGCTGGCCGGGCCATAGAACTCGTCGGCCGTCTTGACCGAAAGCCCGTCCAGCGAGGGAAAGCCATAGAAGAAGCCATCTTCGCTCTCGCCATGCGGCCACATGAAAACCGGTGAATTCTGCCAGGCGGGGGTGGCATTCGGGCCTAGGGCGAACCAGTGCATCACCTGCCGCGTGGGCTTGAGGATGCGGTCGAACGGCGCGCCGAGCAGGCCCGGCGCCCATGGGCCGGCCGACACGATGGCTTCGCCGGCGAGCAGGATCGAGCCGTCATCGAGGTGGATGCTCACACCGCTCGGTGTGGCGTCGATTGCGGTGACCGTCCGGCCGAGCTGCAGCGTGGCGCCGAGTATTGCGGCGCGGTCGAGCTGTGCGGCAACGCAGTTTTCGGGGACCAGATAGCCGCCGCCCGGTTCGTAATAGCCGATCTCGCTGTCTGCGGGCGCCAGGTTGGGGAAGCGGCGGCGGATTTCGCCGGCGTCGAGGATTTCGTGGGGAATGCCGTAGCGCTCGGCGGCGGCCAGCGACCGGCGAATGAAGCCGGTGCGGCCGGGGCGGGCGACATTGTCGTCATGTTCGGAAATCACGATGCTGCCCACTTCATGGAGCAGGGCCTGTCCGGTTTCCGCTTCCAACTGCCGCCAGATGTCGTGCGAGCGCGTGGCCAGGGGCACATAGGCCTCGCCCTCGCCGATGCCCCGGCGGGTGATACGGGTTTCCCCATGCGTGGAGCCGTGGCTGTGCGGGGGACGATGGCGGTCGATACCCACGACCCGGGCACCACGCCGGGCCAGTTGGTAGAGCGCGGCGCTGCCCATCGCGCCGAGGCCGATAACGGCAATGTCAAATGTCTGGTTCATTTGCCGGGACTTCCCTGGATGAATGCCGCCGGTCGAAGCGCGCGGTGAGGGCGAGGGCGGAAAGGATGATGACGATGCCTGCCAGCGTGGTCCAGGCCGGTATTTCCCCAAAGGCAAGATAGCCGGCAATGCTCGCCAGCACGATGGAGAGATAACCCAGCGGCGCCAGCACATTGGCCGGTGTCGCCTGATAGGCGCGCAGATAGCAGTATTGCCCGATCTGGGCGAGTATTCCGATGCTGAGCAGCAGCGGCCAGGCGGATGGGGCAACCGGCTGCCAGGCGATGGCGGCGGGGATTGCCGTGAAGAGCGTGAGGCCGACAGTATAGAAGACCATGAGCGTAGTCGTGCTCTCGCCCTTGAGCGCCCTTGTCTGCACCGTTGCCAGCGAGCCGAAGGCGACGGCCGCCAGCGCGGCCAGTATGCCCCCGTTCCAGGCGATCTCGCCCGGCGCCACCATGAGCAGCACGCCGGTAAAGCCGATGCCGGCGCCGATCCAGCGCCACGGGCCGGAGCGTTCGCCCAGCATGAATGTGGCCAGCGCCAGCACCACCAGCGGCCGCATGAAACCGATGGCATTGGCCAGCGCCAGCGGCAGGGCGGTCAGGGCGGCGAAATTGGCGTTGAGGGCCGCCGTATTGCAGAAGACGCGGAAGGCGTGGCGGCTCCAATGCCGCGTCTGGCGCAAGGCCTGCCGGTGCCGCCAGGCCAGGGGCAGCACGCTGACCAGGCCCACCAGCGAACGGATGAACACCATCTGCACGGCGGGATAGTCGGCCCCGCCGAGCTTGACCAGCACGGTCATCACCGTGACCAGCACCATGTCGCCCATGAGCCAGGCCATGCCGATATTCGGCGCGCTGCCCGGCATGTCAGGCCGGTTGCAGCAGATTTGCCATCAGGCGGAAAGCTCCCGGCACCAGGCGGTCGAGCTGGTGATGCAGGACGAGACTGGTATGGCTATGGCGGCCCTTGCCGACGGGGGCGGACACGAGGGAGCCCAGTAGCGGCGCTTCGCCCGCATCGCTCATCGACAGGAGCGGTTGATAGGCCGGGTCCCAGTCGGAGGCGAAATAGAGCCCGCGCTCCTTGTCCCAGCCGGAGAAATCTTCGGCCGTGATCCGGTTCGGACCGGCGAGCAGCGGATGATCGGGCAGCAGTATGGTGACCGGCGCCGCCGGATTTGTGACGCGCCAGCGCAGGGAGGGCGAGCCGATGACGAGGTGGCGCGGCGGGGTCGAGTCGGGGTTCCAGCCATCGCTGGGCCGGTGATAGAGCGTCACCAGGTGCCCGCCCGCTTCGACCCAGTCGCGCAATCGGGGATTGGCGGCGGCAAGGTCGGGCCTGGTGCCATAGGCGAAGATGCCGACGACGATCGTGTCCAGGCTGGAAAGCGGGGCGGAAAGCGCTTCGGCATCGAGCATGACGGGATCGGCGCCCATGCGCGCCAGCCATTGCCCCACGCGGTCGCTGCCGCCGCCGATATAGCCGACCCGGGACGCGGGCAGGGTGAGGTCGAGCGCCAGGACATCGAGCGTTAGCGGCCGGACGAAGCGGGTGCGCCCGATATGCGGATAAGCGATCGGCGTCACGATATGGGCCTGTTGTCCATCGACGCTGACGGACAGGCTGTGTCGGCCCGCTTGCAGGTCCGCTCCGGCCACCAGCGTCACTTCGGTGCCCTTGCGCTCCAGGGTCAGGCCGGGTGGGGTCGCCATTGCCAGCCGTGCCGGGTCGATTTCAGGCTTGAGGGCAATGCCGTGCCGGCCCCGGGCGGGCAGCGGCAGGATAAGTGCTTCGGGCGCCAGTTGCAGCGAATGACGCGGCGCCACCTGCAAGGGTTCTTCCGTATCGACCGCAAATGTCAGGCGCTCGCCGGCAATACCGGCATGGACCAGCAGGGAGAGCGCGCCATTGCCGCCCAGGCTCTGCCAATCGGGGGCGAAGCCATTGTCGACCGACGCATCGGCGCGGACCTGCAAGGGCAGGGCGGTTTTTGCCTCGGTCACGCTTCGGGCCGCGGCCGGATGGAGCAGCGGGCCGGTAACCGGTTCGATCTCGATCGTATCGGCAAGGCCCGGCTCGATCTCGACGATGAGTTCGAGCGTGTCGCCGGGCGCCACATCGGCCGATGAAAGGCTCGCCAGCACGCTGATCCTGGCCGCGAGCGCCATGGCGGTGTCGATTTCCGCGAGCTTGCGGGTGAGGCGGTGGCCATGCAGCGTCCGGGCGGTTTTGGTCAACTTGCTCTCGCCGGCGCGGATGGCGGCGCGGGCGGACAGGAGGTGTTTCAACACCGCCGGGCCATTGGGGAAGGCCGCGACCGCCGCCGCCATAGCGGCATCGGCCCGGGCCAGTTCCGCGAGTTCGGCCAGGTCGGCAAGTCTGGTGGGCAGGCCCGCGGTAATGTCGGCCTCCGCTGTGCCGCCGACCAGATGCAGCGCCCAGGACCGTTCTCCGGGATGGCGCCAATGCCCCATATTCTGGCTGGCGTGATTGGCGCGGGACACTTCGCCCAGCCGGTCATGGGCAAGGCCGGTTGCGGCCTCCGGGCCGTGGGCGACGATGCGAGTCGTGGCCGGGGGTGGAGGCACCTCGTCGTCGTAATAGCCATTGCCGCCGCCCGACCAGGCCGGCAGGTAATATTTGGCGACCCGCCAGGGCAGCAGGCCCTCGGCAGCGTGTTCGGGAAAGGCGGCCGGATCGGCGGCCAGGGCCAGCGCGGTTTCCGCCGCCTGGGTCATCGCCCGATGGTGCCCGTGCTGCCCCGGTACGTCGAGAAAGGTGGGAATGACGATATCGGGCCGGAACTGCCGATAGGCACGCACCAGCCGCTCGATGGTGCGCTCTTCGCCCCAGCGCGCCAGCGTATCGGGGCCCGATTTGGAGAAGCCGAAATCGTGCACCGGGTCGTCGGGACCGTGGCCCAGCCAGGCTATGTCGGCGTCGATGACTCGCGCCGCTTCCTCCATTTCGCGCGAGCGCAACACGCCCAGGGCACCGCTCCGTTCGGGACCCAGAATGTTCTGGCCGCCTTCGCCGCGCGTCGAGCAGGCGACGACGATGCGCATCCCGTATTGGTGGCGCAGCGTGGCCAGCATGCCATTTTGCTCGTCGTCGGGATGTGCCCCGGTATTCATGGCGGTCAGGGGAGAACCGAGTCGTCCGAGAGCATTGTGGAGGGCGACGAGGTGGGGATTGGCGGCCTGGCGGCGCAGCCGTTCACGACTGGTAAGCATCGGCAAAATATCCGAATCGGATTGAAGGATCAACTGGCCGGATCGGCAACGCTGAGATGGGGCGATACCGTGTCGAGCAGGGGCAGGGCGGCCGCCCCCAATGCGGCCGTCAATTGTCCGGTCTGCCCGCGCAACACTCTTGGCATGGGGCGCTGAAGCCGGGTTGCGACCGAGACCGGCAGGGGGTCAAGCGCGGCAATGACGGCGTCCAGGACCGAATCGGGCAGGCCGCCGCCGAAAATTACCGTTTCCGGGTCGAAGATATTTTCCAGCATGGCCACGGTGGGCGCCAGATAGTCGGCCGCCATGGCGATCCAGTTCCCGAGGGTCTGGTCGTTCTCGTCATGGAGCCGCTGGATATCCTCGACGGTGGCGACATAGGTGCCGGCCATGGCCAGCCGTTCGCGCAGGGCGAATACGGAAACGAACCGTTCCAGTGCCCCGGCGGGGCCGTAGACGCCTTTGCCCTTGCGGGGCGTCAGGCCGACATGGCCGATTTCGCCGGCATTGCCGAAAGCCCCCCGCATCGGCCGCCCGTCCTGGATCACGCCCAGGCCCAGGCCGACGCCGAAATAGAGGTAGCAGAAGCTGCCCAATTGCCGGCCCGCCCCGTAAAGGCGTTCGCCGACCACGGCAGCCGTGGCGTCGTTTTCCACCACGACATGCTGCCCTGTCGCCGTGGCGAAGAGCGGCGCGGGGTCCACCCCGGTCCAGCCCGGCAGCGTCGCGGGGCCGACCGAGCTCATGCCCTCGATCTCGAACGGGCCGGGCATGACGACGCCCAGGCCGAGCAGCTTGCTGCTGTCGGCGCCCAGGCCGTCCTGCAATTTGCGCACTTCGCTGGCCGCCAGGTTCGGCACCACGTCGGGGCCGGGTTCATCGAGGGACACGATCGACTGGCCCCTGATGCCGCCGGACAAATCCAGCAAAACCGTCACCATGTGATCCGCCGCCACTTCGATGCCCGCGGTCAGCGGGCCATTGGGATTGACGGCAAACTGGATGGGCGGCTGGCCACGGCCGGAACGCAGCCGGCCCAGTTCGATGAGCAGGCCTTCTTCGAGCAATTCCTCGACGATATTGGCGACGGCCTGCGGCGTCAGGTGGGCGCGGCGGGCAATTTCGGTTCGCCCCAGATGCTCGTGCATGCGGATGACTTCCAGCACGACGCGGCGATTATGGGCCCTGTTCCGCTCGGGATTGGAGCCGATGGCAACGCGCTGGCGCAGAATTCGCTTGCTGCGGCTGTTCACGATCTGCGGTCCTCCAATTCCATTTGGCTTACACGACCCGGACAATTCAGACTAGCGAGCGAACAGAATAACTCAAGTAGATTATTTTATTGACAAGCGAGCGTCACATATCCGACGCTAAGCGCGGATTGGCGGTCCTGCGCCCGTCTCGCACCAGATATGGCCGTCGGACAGCCGATGGCTCAACGGAGGATATTGATGTTCACCAAGGCAAAGTTGGCCGGCCTCGCCGCCGGTATTAGCTTTCTGGCGCTGGGTTCAGCCCAGGCCGTAGAAATCGAATATTGGCAGTATGTGTTCGACAGCCGCGTCCAGGCGATGGACAAGCTGATCGAAAATTTTGAAGCGGCAAACCCTGATATCACCGTCAAGCAGACCACTTTCCCCTATGCGGACTACCAGACGCGCGTCGTCGCGGCCAAGGTTGCCGGCCAGGGTCCCGATGTGGTTCAGCTCTTCTACGGCTGGCTTGACCAGTTCGTGGCGGGTGGCCTCATCCAGCCGCTCGATCCGGCCGTCTTCCCCCATGCCGAGATCGAATCGGACTTCTTCTCCATCGTTTCGGCCATGAAGCGCGGTGAAGATTATTACGGCCTGCCCACTGCCGTGCGTTCGCTGGCCCTGTTCTACAACAAGGCCATCTTCGACGAAGCCGGCATCGAGCCGCCGACCACGCTGGACGAACTGCTTGCCGCGGCCGAAGCCACCACCAAGCGCGATGGCGCCGGCAACATCACCTCGGCCGGTATCACCATGGACATGGCGGGGCAGGACCACCATTGGTGGCGTGAGAATCTCGTGCGCCAGTTCGGCGGCGAGCCCTACGACGCCGAAGGCAATGTGGCCTACGATTCCGAGGCGGGCGCTGCCGGCCTCAAATTCTACACCGACCTGCAGACCGAGTATAATGTCGGCCTGCAGGGCTTCATGGACGAAGGTCAGGCCGCGTTCCGTGCCGGCCTGGCGGCAATGACCATCGATGGCACGTTCCGCCTCGGCGCCTTTGCCTCGAACCCGTTCGAGTGGGGCGTGGTCGAGCTTCCGGCCAACGCCGAAGGCGTCAAGTCGAACTATTCGAGCTATTTCGCCAATGCGATCGGCGCCACTGCCGAAGGTGAAGAGCTGGAAGCCGCCCAGAAGTTCCTGGCCTACATCTCCTCGCCCGAAGCGATGGAGATCTGGCTTGAGACCGTCGGTGAACTCCCGGCCCGCCGCGATGTGGCCCTGACCGAGGCGAACCTCGCCGACCCGATCCTGGCGCCGTTCCTCAGCGGTCTCGAATATGCGCATACCACGCAGTTCTATGACGAAGCCGGCCAGCGTCAGGTCGCCATCGACATGGTCAACCGCGTGCTGCTCGAAGGCCAGAGCATCGAGGACTCGGTGGCGCAGGCTGCCGAAGCCGAGCAGGCCATCATCGACGCTGCGCGTCAGTAATCGAGAGTCTTCCCTCGACGCGGCCGGTGGCGGATATTCTGCCACCGGCCGATTGAAATCGCAGGAGCGAAAATGGCGTCAGTGCACGCATATCAGCAAACGGGACGGGTTCGCTTCTGGGACCGCCTGAACATAAGCACCAAGCGCGTCATCTGGGCCTGGACCTTTCTGGCCCTGCCCATTCTGTTTTATGCGGGTATTCGCTTCTATCCGACATTTCAGGCGTTCTGGCTGTCGCTGACCAATTGGGACCTGCTTCGTCCCGCCCAGTTCATCGGCCTGGCGAACTACCAGAAGATGTTCGTCGATCCGGTATTCTGGAAAGTATTCCAGAATACCTTCCTCTATCTTCTCGTCGGCACCCCGCTCAGCCTGCTGATCTCCTTCGTGATCGCCTATTATCTCGATCGCGTCCGCTTCATGCACGGCTTCATCCGCGCACTCTATTTCCTGCCCTTCCTCACCACGGCTGCGGCCATGGGCTGGGTCTGGCGCTGGTTCTACCAGCCCGTGCCGATCGGCGTGATCAACGGCCTGCTCAGTAGCATCGGCATCGAGCAGCAGCCGTTCCTGCGCTCGACGACACAGGCTCTGCCCTCCGTCCTCGTGCCCGCCATCTGGGCCGGGCTCGGTTTCCAGATCATCATTTTCATGGCGGGCCTGCGCGCCATTCCCGGTACGTTCTACGAAGCCGCCCGCATCGACGGGCTGGGCGACTGGGCCATCCTGCGCAAGATCACCATTCCGCTGCTCAAGCCCACCACCGTCTTCCTGGTCGTGTTCTCGTCCATCGGCTTCCTGCGCATCTTCGATCAGGTCTACAACATGACCACCAATGATCCCGGCGGGCCGCTCAATGCGACCAAGCCGCTGGTGCTTATGATCTACCAGACAGCCTTTTCGTCCTACCAGATGGGCTATGCCGCTGCGCAGACCGTGGTGCTCTTCACCATCCTGCTCATCGTGTCCCTGCTCCAGCTCTATGTGCTGAGGGAAAAGAAATGACCGCCACCACCGCCTCGACCACCGAGCTGGCGGCCAATCGCCGCGACATCCGCCCCGGCCGCATCATCACCTGGACCCTGTTGCTGATCGGCGGGCTCATCATGGTGACGCCGCTGCTGTTCATGTTCTCGACCTCGCTCAAGACGGCGGGGCAGGTCTATGACCTCAAGCTCATTCCGGCCGCTCCGACGCTGGACAATTACATCAAGGTCCTGGGCGACGGCCGCTTCATGCAGTGGTTCCTCAACTCGACCTTCATCGCCATTACCGTGACGGCGTCCAACGTGTTCTTCGATAGCCTCGTGGGCTATACGCTGGCCAAGTTCGAGTTTCGCGGCCGCTACTTCATCTTCCTGGCCATTCTCTCGACCCTGATGATCCCCACCGAAATGCTGGTGATCCCGTGGTACCTGATGTCCAGTCAGCTCGGCTGGCTCAATTCCTACTGGGGCATCATGTTCCCCGGCATGATGACGGCCTTCGGCACTTTCCTGATGAAGCAGTTCTTCGAGGGCGTGCCCAACGACTTCCTGGAAGCCGCGCGCGTCGATGGGCTCAACGAGTTCACCATCTGGTGGAAGATCGCCATGCCCATGGTGGTGCCCGCCATCTCGGCTCTGGCCATCTTCACCTTCCTCGGGAACTGGACCGCCTTTTTCTGGCCGCTGATCGTCACCACGTCCAAGGAGCTTTATACGCTGCCCGTGGGCATTTCGAGCTTCTCGGCCGAGGCTTCCATTCAATGGGAGCTGATTATGACCGGCGCCGCCATCGGCACCATTCCCACGCTTCTCGTCTTCCTGGCCCTGCAGCGCTTCATCGTGCGCGGCGTCATGCTGGCCGGCCTCAAGGGCTAAGAAATGACCGATCCACGACTATCCGACAGCTCGGTCTTTCCCGACCCCGTCTATAAGCAAACCGTACTTGCGCCCCTGTTCGACGGCGCCAAGGACCACCATGTCGAAGGCTTTCGCGCCATCGACCGCGCCCATCTGGTCATGCTGGCCGAAACCGGCATTCTCGATGCCGCCCAGGCGGGCGACATCGCCCGGGCGCTCGACAGCATCGATGCCGAAATCGACCCCTCCGGGCTGGTCTATACCGGCGAGGTGGAGGACTTTTTCTTTCTCATCGAGAAGGAGCTGAAGCAGCGCCTCGGTCCCGATCTCGGCGGTCGGCTGCATACGGCCCGCTCGCGCAACGATATCGATCACACCCTGTTCAAGCTGGGGCTGCGCAGCCGTCTTAACGTGCTGATCGGCAAGGCCCTGGCTTTGCACCAGGCGCTGATCCACGCCGCCGAGCGCGAGAAATCCACCCTGATCGTGGCCTATACCCATGGCCAGCCAGCGCAGCCGACCACGTTCGGCCATTACCTCGCGGCCATGGTCGAGTTCGTGGGCCGCGATATCGAGCGCCTGTTCGAGGCCTACGCAATCGTCGATCTCTCGCCCATGGGCGCCGCCGCCATCACCACGTCCGGCTTCCCCACCGACCGGGCCCTTGTGGCTGAGCTGCTGGGCTTCGCGGCGCCCCTGCAGAATTCCTATTCCTGCATTGCCGGCGTCGACTATATCACCGCGACCTACAGCGCCATCGAGCTGATGTTTCTCCATCTCGGCCGTCCCATCCAGGACTTCCAGGTCTGGACCAGCTTCGAGGTCGGGCAGATCTATGTGCCCAATTCCCTGGTGCAGATTTCCTCGATCATGCCGCAGAAGCGCAACCCGGTGCCCATCGAGCACCTGCGCCATCTGGCGAGCCAGACCTGTGGGCGCGCCCAGGCCATGCTGACGGTGATGCACAACACGCCCTTCACCGACATGAATGACAGCGAGGGCGAAACCCAGGCCATGGGCTATCAGGCCTTCGACAGCGCCTGTCGGGTGCTCGACCTGCTGGCGGCGCTGGTGGCGCAAATCCGCATCGACCCGGCCCGCGTGGCGCAGAATATCCGCCGCTCCTGCATCACCATTACCGAACTGGCCGATAGCCTGGTGCGCCGCGAGGGCCTGTCCTTCCGCGAGGGGCATGAAATAGCCGCCGCCGTCGCCAAGGCCGTGGTGGCCATGGGCGGCGATCTGGTCAGCGATGGCTACGCCCCCTTCACCCGGGCCTTTGAAAAGGCCACCGGTCGCGCGTCGGCGCTCGACCGGGCGACTTTCGCCGAACTGGTTTCGCCCGAATATTTCGTGGCCGTGCGCACGCGCTATGGCGGACCCGCGCCCGAGCCGCTCAACGCCGCCATCGACGGCTACAGACACCGGGCGGCCGAACTTGCTGCCCGCCATGACAATTTGCTGGAGCGCCAGGCCAAGGCCGCGCGCCTGCTCCGGGAGCGCTTCGACGCATTGAAGGGAAAAGCCTGATGGCAAAGATCGAACTGCAAGGACTGGTCAAGACCTATGGCCAGACCCGCGCCGTACATGGCATCGACCTCACCATCGAGGACGGTGAATTCGTCGTTTTCGTCGGCCCGTCCGGCTGTGGCAAGTCCACGACATTGCGCATGATCGCGGGGCTTGAGGATATTTCCGGCGGCACGCTGCTGATCGGGGGCGAGGTGGTGAACCAGCGCGAGCCCAAGCAGCGCAACATCGCCATGGTGTTCCAGAACTACGCCATCTATCCGCATATGACCGTGGGTCAGAATATCGGCTTCGGCCTCTACACCTCCAAATTGTCCAAGGCGGAAAAGCAGCAGCGGATCGAAGAAACCGGCAAGATACTGGGGCTCGAAAAGCTGCTCGACCGCCGCCCCGCCGCGCTTTCGGGTGGTCAGCGCCAGCGTGTCGCCATCGGCCGCGCCATGGTGCGCGACCCCGTGGCCTTCCTCTTCGATGAACCGCTGTCCAATCTCGACGCGCAATTGCGCAGCCAGATGCGCATGGAGATCAAGAGCCTGCACCGCCGGCTCGGCACCACCATCGTCTATGTGACCCACGACCAGGTCGAAGCCATGACCATGGCCGACAAGATCGTGGTCATGCGCGACGGACACATCCTGCAGGTCGGCTCGCCCACCGATCTCTACGAGAATCCGGTCGACATCTTCACGGCCCGCTTCATCGGCAGCCCGTCGATGAACATGCTGGAGGCCAGTCTGTCCGGGGGCGTGCTTGCCATTGATGGCGTCGCCGTGTCGGGCCTGACGCTGCCGGCGCATGAGGGCAAGGTCACGGTCGGCCTGCGGCCGCACGATCTC
>Ga0123328_1002262_pt1 | contig 17537 bp, 10 predicted proteins | sample BioC12SIPDNA_2_FD_89702 | JGI IMG/M metagenome (GOLD analysis project Ga0123328, IMG submission 89702) | Anaerobic biogas reactor microbial communites from Washington, USA - Biogas_R1_A C12 SIP DNA | ecosystem: Engineered > Bioreactor > Anaerobic > Unclassified | place: Washington, USA...
CAATCTGATGCTGAAGGAAGCGAAGGCTGTGGTCGAGGAAGTGCCCTCCACCCTGAAGGAAGGCCTGTCCAAGGAGGAAGCCGAGAAGTGCGTTGCCTCGCTGGTCGAGGCCGGTGCTGAGGCGGAGATTCAGCCCGAGTAGCGGCAGGGGGGGGCGGGGCGGGTGATCTCGCCCCGCTCGCCCACAGAAGGCGGACCGTCCGCGCACGACGGGCGGGCGGCCGTTCTACAGGCGATCAGGGGAGCGAAAGGTGAACATGGACATCCGCAACTTCTCCAAGGTCGGGGCGGTCATGGACGTGCCTGACCTGACCAGCATCCAGAGGGATTCCTACAGGGAATTCCTGCAGCTGGATGTGCCGCCGGATCGCCGCGAGGATGTCGGCCTGCAGCACATACTGGGCGAGGTGTTCCCGATCGTGAACGAGGCGAAGCGCATCCGCCTCGACCTCGTCAACTACCGCCTGGGCAAGCCGCGCTACATGCCCGAGCAGTGCCTGCAACTGCGGCTCACCTATGGCCGGCCCTTCTACGTGCGCGTGCGCCTCACCAAGGAAGACGAAGTCATCGAGGAAGACGTCTACCTGGGCGAGATGCCCATCATGCTCGGCGGCGGCGAGTTCATCATCAACGGGGCCGAGCGGGTCATCGTCACTCAGCTTCACCGTTCGCCCGGGTGCGACTTCTCCCGCGAGATCGTCGGCGACCGTTCCCTCCATGCCTGCCGCATCATCCCCCAGCGGGGAAGCTGGCTGGAGATGGAGGTCAACCGGCGGGATTCGCTGGCGTGCCAGCTCGACCAGAGCGGCAAGATCCCCGCCACCCTCGTGCTGCGGGCGCTGAGCCCGGACCGGGCCACCGACGAGGCGATCCTCGGCATCTTCTACCAGATCGAGACCGTCCGGTTCACCCAGGGGACCGCCGGGTCGAAGCTCAGGGACCGTGTCAGCGCCGGGGCCGTGACTGCTGCGGACGGCGAACTGACCCTCGTCGAGGCCGGCGAGCGGATCACCGAAGAAGCCGCCCAGCAACTGGCCCAGGCCGGCCGCAAGAGCCTGCGCGTGCTCCCGACCGGGTTCGATCCCCTGATCCTCAACACCCTGGCCGAAGACCGCAGCTACGACCACGAATCGGCCGTCAAGGAACTCTACGGCAAGCTCAGGCCCGGCACGCCGTTCACCTACGAGAAGGCGCGCCAGACCATCTGGGAGAAGTTCTTCGACCCGAATCGCTATCAGCTCGGCGCCGTCGGTCGGTTCCGCATGAACAGGAAGTTCAACGATGAGGTCCCCGTCGAGCAGCAGACCCTGCGCCCGGACGACATCGTCAACGCCATCCGCTACATGATGGCCCTCCGCGAGGGGCATGGGCACGCCGACGACATCGACCACCTGGGCAACCGGCGCGTGCGCACAATCGGCGAACTGGCCGCCGACCAGCTCCGCAAGGGCTTCCTGAAGATGCAGCGCACCGTGCAGGACCGCATCAACCTGAAGGACCCCAAGGGGTTCACGCCCAGGAACCTGATCAACAGCAAGACGGTGAGCGCGGCGATCAACTTCTTCTTCGGCCGCAGCGAGCTGTCGCAGATCGTCGACCAGACCAACCCCCTGAGCCAGTTGACCAACGAACGCCGCCTGAGCGCCCTCGGACCGGGCGGGCTGAACCGGAAGCGGGCCGGCTTCGACGTGCGCGACGTTCACATCAGCCACTACGGGCGGATCTGCCCGATTGAGACCCCAGAAGGCACGAACATCGGCCTGATCACCTCCCTGGGGCTCTACGCCACGGTCGACGAGTTCGGGTTCCTGGTCACCCCCTACCGCGTGGTCAGGGACGGGCAGCCGACCGACGAGATTCGTCTGCTGCGGGCCGATGAGGAGGAAGACGCCTACATCGCGCCGGCCGATGCCCGCCTGGAGGACCACAAGGGGACCGACACGGTCAAGGTGCGGCACCGGGGAGACCTGATCGAGACGCGCGCGCGCGACATCCAGTATGCCGACGTCTCTCCCCAGCAGATCGTGGGCGTCAGCGCCAGCCTGATCCCCTTCCTGGAGCACAGCGACGCGAACCGCGCCCTGATGGGGTCGAACATGCAGCGCCAGGCCGTGCCGCTTCTGCGGTGCGAGCCGCCCCTGGTGGCGACCGGCGCGGAGAAGCCCGTCGCCGCCAACTCCGGCATGGTCGTCGTGGCCGAGGCCCCGGGCACGGTGACCTTTGCGGACAGCACGCGGGTCGTGGTCGACAGCAAAGCCTACCGGCTTCGCAAGTTCCGCGGGCTGAACCAGAAGACATGCCTGAACCAGCGGCCGGTCGTCCGGGTGGGGCAGAAGGTCAAGACGGGCGACGTGCTGGCCGACGGCGCCGCCACCAAGGGCGGCGAACTCGCCCTGGGCAGGAACGTCATGGTCGCCTTCATGCCCTGGGAGGGCTACAACTTCGAGGACGCGCTGCTGATCAGCGAGAGCCTGCTGGAAGACGACGCCTACACGTCGTTCCACATCGAGGTGTTCGAGGCGGAGATCCGCGAGACCAAGCTGGGCAAGGAGGAGTTCACCCGGGACATCCCCAACGTGTCCGACCAGCAGCTCCGCAACCTCGACGCCTCGGGCATCATCCTGGAGGGCACGTGGGTCGCCCCGGGCGACATCCTGGTCGGCAAGGTCGCGCCCAAGAGCCGCAGCGAACTGACGCCGGAGGAGAAGCTGCTCTACGCCATCTTCGGCAAGGCCGGCGAGGACGTCAAGAACGACTCGCTCGTCGTGCCTCCCGGCGCGGACGGCGTCGTGGTCGAGACGCAGAAGTTCAGCCGCCGGTCCTACCTGAGCGAGCAGGAGCAGGAGGAGGTCAACGAGAGGTCCGACGCGATCAACGCCGAGTACGGCCGCAAGATCGCGGCCCTGTTCGCCGAGGCGACCGCGGCGATGGAGCGGGAGATCGGCCGGTCCCTGGTCGATACCCGCAGCGGGCGGGCCTTCGAAGTGACCCAGACGATGGACTGGGAGGAGGTGCTCGAACTGGAGGAGCAGTTCGAGCCCGGCGTGATGGAGTTCGAAGGCGCGCGGGACAGCGCGCGGATCGCGAGGATCTACGAGCCCTACGCCGACCAGATCGAGGAACTGAAGGCGGAGCGCGACGGCCAGTTGGTCGAGTTCATCAGCGGCGACGAACTGCCCAGCGGCGTGCTCGAGATGGTGAAGGTCTACATCGCCACCAAGCGGAAGCTCTCGGTCGGCGACAAGATGGCGGGGCGCCACGGCAACAAGGGCGTCATCGCCAAGATACTGCCCCGCGAGGACATGCCGTTCCTGGCCGACGGGACGCCGGTGGACGTGGTGCTGAACCCGCTGGGTGTGCCGAGCCGCATGAACGTCGGGCAGATACTGGAGACCCACCTCGGCTGGGCCGCCAGGGTGCTCGGGTTCCAGGCCGTCACGCCCGTCTTCGACGGCGCCTCCGAGGAGGAGATCCGGGCCTGCCTGCGCGAGGCCGGGCTGCCCGAAGACGGCAAGACGGTGCTCTACGACGGCCGCACCGGGGAGCCGTTCCATCAGAGGGTCACCGTCGGGCACATGTACATCATGAAGCTCGGACACCTGGTGGACGACAAGGTCCATGCGCGGGCCACCGGGCCCTACAGCCTCATCACGCAGCAACCGCTCGGCGGGAAGGCGCGCAGCGGCGGCCAGAGGTTCGGAGAGATGGAGGTCTGGGCCCTGGAAGCGTACGGCGCCGCGCACATCCTGCAGGAGCTGCTCACGGTCAAGAGCGACGACATCGAGGGCCGCACGAAGATCTACGAGTCCATGGTCAAGGGCGAGAACGTGCTCGAGGCCGGTGTCCCCGTCGCCTTCGAGGTGCTGTGCAACGAGATCAAGGGGCTGTGCCTGAACATCCGCCTGGAGAAGGAAGGCATATAGCGCGGCGACCTTCGGGGCGGCGCGCGTCGCCCCGAAGACGCTGCGAGACGCATGGCGGCGCGGCGCGCCCGCCGCCGCACGGAGTCGGATTTCCCGGTGTCTTACCGGAGGCAATCGGACATGCTGGACGGCAGCTATGATCGGATCAACGAGTACAAGGCGGTGAAGATATCGCTCGCTTCGCCCGCCGACGTGCGGAGCTGGTCCTACGGCGAGGTCAGCGAGCCGGAGACGATCAACTACAGGACCTACCGCCCGGAGCGCGACGGCTTGTTCTGCGAGCGCATCTTCGGGCCGGATCGGGACTGGGAGTGCAGCTGCGGCAAGTACCGCGGCATGAAGCACAAGGGCATCGTCTGCGACCGCTGCGGCGTCAAGGTCACTCACAGCCGCGTGCGCCGTTACCGCATGGGCCATATCACCCTGGCCGCGCCCGTGGTGCACATCTGGTTCTTCAAGAGCATGCCGTGCCGCCTCGGCAACCTGCTGGGCATCAAGAGCACCGACCTGCAGCGCATCATCTACTTCCAGAACTTCGCCGTCACCGACCCCGGCGATACCCCGCTCGAATACCAGCAACTGCTCACCGAAGAGGAATACCGCCAGGCCCAGCGCGAATACGGCGAGCGCGCCTTCACCGCCCTGATGGGCGCCGAAGCCGTCAAGTCGTTCCTGCGGGACCTGGACCTCGACCAGCTCTGCACCGAACTGCGCGCCGAGATGAAGACCTGTAGCTCCAAGCAGCGCTACAAGAAGATCGTCAAGCAACTGACCGAGGCCGAGGCGCTCAAGGACAGCGAGAACCGCCCCGAGTGGATGGTCCTGGACGTTATCCCCGTCATCCCGCCGGACCTGCGGCCCCTCGTGCTGCTGGACAGCGGCAACTTCGCCTCCAGCGACCTGAACGACCTCTATCGCCGCATCATCAACCGCAACAACCGTCTCAAGAAGCTCCTGGACCTGAACGCGCCCGACGTGATCATCCGCAATGAGAAACGCATGCTGCAGCAGGCCGTCGACGCCCTGTTCGACAACAGCCGCTGCAAACGCCCGGTCATGGGCAGCAGCAACCGCCCGCTGAAGTCCCTGACGGACATGATCAAGGGCAAGCAGGGGCGGTTCCGCGAGAACCTGCTCGGAAAGCGCGTCGACTACTCCGCCCGCAGCGTCATCGTCGTCGGTCCGGAACTCCGGCTCCATCAGTGCGGCCTGCCGAAGAAGATCGCCCTGGAACTCTACCAGCCCTTCATCATCCGCAAGCTGAAAGAGAAGGGCATCGCCGATACCCTCAAGAACGCGAAGAAGGAACTGGAGAGCAAGACCGACGAGGTCTGGGACGTGCTCGACGAGGTGATCGACCGGCATCCGGTGCTCCTGAACCGCGCCCCGACCCTGCACCGGATGGGCATCCAGGCGTTCGACCCCGTCCTGGTGGAAGGGAACGCCATCCGGCTGCACCCGCTGGTCTGTCGCGGCTTCAACGCCGACTTCGACGGCGACGCCATGGCCGTGCACCTGCCGCTGAGCATCGAGGCCCAGATCGAGGCCAAGACGCTCATGATGGCGCCGCACAACGTCTTCACGCCGCAGAGCGGCCGCCCGATCATCGGCCCGTCGCACGACATCGTCCTCGGCGCCTATTACCTCACCGTGGAGCCGCGCGAGGCGCAGCCCGTCGTGCACAGCTACAGCAACCTGGCCGAAGTCCACATGGCCCACGCGCAGAGGCGCATCGGCATCCACTCCCGCGTCCGGGTGCGGATGCGCAGTCTGACCGAGGTCGTCACCAAGGACGACGAGCCGCCGGCTGCGCCCCAGGGGCTTCTGGAGACGACCGTCGGGCGGATCATCTTCAACGACATCCTCCCGGAGGGCCTGCCGTTCTACAACTGCCCGCTGGCCAGCCGGGGTCTGAGTCGCGTCATCCACGACTGCTACCGGCGCCTGGGCCGTCAGCAGACGGTCGAGATGCTCGACGCCATCAAGGACCTGGGGTTCCACGCCGCCACCGAAGCGGGCATCTCCTTCGCGATGCAGGACCTGCGGCTGCCGCCGAACAAGGAGAAGATCCTCGCCGAGACCGAGAAGCTCGTCAAGAAGGTCAGCAACGCCTATCGCGAAGGGGCCATCACGGACGTGGAGCGCAGCCAGCGCGTCATCGACGAGTGGAACGCGGCCACCGATGCCGTGGCCAAGGAGATGTTCAGCGAACTGGCCTCGGACGAGCGAGACGGCCGGCCCTACCTGAACCCCGTCTACCTGATGATGGAGTCCGGCGCGCGCGGCAAGTCCCTGCAGGTCAGCCAGTTGGCCGGCATGCGCGGCCTGATGGCCAAGCCCAGCGGACAGATCATCGAGACCCCCATCAAGGCGAACTTCCGCGAGGGGCTCGACGTGCTGGAGTACTTCAGCTCCACGCACGGCGCCCGCAAGGGCCTGGCGGACACCGCCCTCAAGACGGCTGAGAGCGGCTACCTCACCCGCCGGCTGGCCGACGTCGCTCAGAACGTCATCGTCGCCGTCGAGGACTGCGGCACCACCAACGGCGTCACCAAGGGGCCCGTTGTGCGGGGCGACCGGATCGTCGTGCCGCTGCGCGACATCGTGACCGGCCGCGTCGCCCGCGACAACATCGTGGACCTGATCCGCGACGAGGTCATCGTTCGCGAAAACCAGGTGATCACCGAGGAGATCGCCCGTCGGATCGAGGAGCTGGACGAGCGCATGAAGATCCGCGTCCGCTCCCCGCTGACCTGCGAGGCCGAGAGCGGAGTCTGCGCCATGTGCTACGGCATGGACCTGGCACGCAAGACGCTGGCCGAGATCGGCCTGACCGTGGGCATCCTGGCCGCCCAGTCGATCGGCGAACCCGGCACGCAGCTGACCATGCAGACGTTCCACATCGGCGGCGTGGCCATCGGCGGCAGCCAGGAGAGCGAGATCGCCACCAAGCGCGGCGGCGCCGTCCGGTTCGAGAACCTGGAGGTCGTGCGCGACCCGGAAGGCCGCAACGTGTCGATCAGCCGCCATGGCGAGATCGTCATCGCGGACGACAAGGGACGCGAACTCGAGCGCCACAGCGTGCCGCTCGGGGCCGGGGTGCTCGTGGCCGAGGGCGAGGCCGTTCGCAAGGGGCAGACGCTCGTCGAGTGGGACCTGCACTTCACCCCCGTGCTGGCCGAGGTCAGCGGCAAGGTCCGCTACGAGGACATGGTCGACGGCAAGACCGTGCGCACCGAGCGTGACGAGACGCACGGCACGAGCCGGAAGGTCGTCATGGAGCACAAGGGGGACATGCACCCCCAGATCCTGATCGAAGGCCCCGACGGCAACATCCTGAGCCTGTACCCGCTGCCCGAGAAGGCCATCGTCGAGGTCGAAAACGGCCAGACGATCACCGCCGGCACCCGCCTGGCCAGGACGCTGCGCGAGGTGCAGCGCACGCAGGACATCACCGGCGGCCTGCCGCGGGTGACCGAGCTGTTCGAGGCCCGACGCCCGCGCGACCCGGCCGTTATCAGCGAGATCGACGGCATGGTGACCGACATCGAGCGCCGGCGCGGCCGCACCGCCATCCGCGTGGAAGACCCCGAGACGGGCTACCAGTCCGAGCACGTCGTACCCGCAGGCAAGCACCTGCGCGTCAACCGCGCCGACCGGATCACCGCCGGCCAGGCGCTCGTCGACGGCCCACTGGTGCTCGACGACATCCTGAGGATCAGCGGCGAAGAGGCCCTGCACAACTACATGCTGCAGGAGATCCAGAACGTCTACCGCACACAGGACGCCACGATCGATGACAAGCACTTCGAGGTGATCATCTCCCAGATGACCAGGCGGGTGCGCGTGACCGACCCCGGCGACACCTACTTCCTGCCGGACCAACTCGTCGACAAGTTCGAGTTCCGAAAAGCCAACGAACGCGTCATCGGCCAGAACGGCGAACCGGCCCAGGCCGAACCCGTCCTGCTGGGCATCACGAAGGCCGCGCTGTCCAGCGAGAGCTTCATCAGCGCCGCGTCGTTCCAGAATACGACGCGTGTGCTCACACAGGCCGCCCTGGCCGGCAAGGTCGACGTGCTGGCCGGACTGAAGGAGAACGTCATCCTGGGGCACCTGATCCCGAGCGGCACCGGGTTCCCCGCCTTCGCGTCCGCCGACGTGCGACGGCTGGCCCCGGCGGCGGCCCAGGAGCTTGAAGCGCCGACCGAGACCGGGTAGAATACACGTTCCGTCGAATCCGGAAGACCAACGAGCGAGATGCGTGCATGGCAACGATCAGTCAGCTGGTGAAGAGGGGCCGCAAGGCTCCGCAGAAGAAGACGCAGAGCCCCGACCTGATGAAGTGCCCCCAGAAGAGGGGCGTCTGCCTGTATGTCAGCACCCGCTCGCCCAAGAAGCCGAACTCGGCCCTCCGGAAGGTGGCCCGCGTGCGACTGAGCAACGGGCGCGAAGTTACGGCCTACATCCCGGGCGAATCCCACAACCTGCAGGAGCACAACATCGTGCTCGTTCGCGGCGGGCGCGTCCGTGACCTGCCGGGCGTTCGCTACCACATCGTGCGCGGCACGCTGGACGCCATGGGCGTTCCCGGCCGCCGGAGCAGCCGGTCCAAGTACGGCGTCAAGGCGGGCAGTTAGGCCGGCCGCGCGCCTTCGTCCACAGGAAACAACTGATCCATGACGCTGACCTACGACTTCCCCGATCCGCACCTCGAGCCGGACCCCCGCTTCAAGAGCAAGCTGGTGGGCAAGTTCATCAACTGCCTGATGCACCGGGGGAAGAAGAGCGTCGCCGAAGCCATCTTCTACCGGGCCATGGACGTCGTGGCGGAACGCACCGAACGCGAGAACGCGCTCGAAGTCTTCGAAACCGCCCTCGGCAACATCGCGCCCATCATCGAAGTGCGCTCCCGCCGCGTCGGCGGCATGACGTACCAGGTCCCGACCGAGGTGAGCGGAAAGCGCCGCGTCTCCCTGGCCATCCGCTGGATCCTGGAGGCGACGCGCAACAAGAAGGGGCGGCCCGTCTACCTGCGTCTGGCCGACGAATTGACCGACGCCTATCGCCGCCAGGGCACGGCCTACGAACGCCGGGAGAACACCCACAAGATGGCCGAAGCCAACCGCGCGTTCGCTCACTTCTCGAGGCGCCGCTGAGCGTCCCCGCACTGAGGAAGGCAGCCAGGCTGCTCCCATGCCCGGGAGGGGTCGGCTGCCTTCCGTGTTTTGCGGGCCCGGCGCCCTCCCATGCGACCGGATGAAGCGATGAACCTGGACAGACTGCGCAACATCGGCATCGCCGCCCACATCGACGCCGGCAAGACCACCGTCTCGGAACGGATCCTCTACTACGGCGGCCGCCTCCACCGCATGGGAAGCGTCGACGAGGGCACCGCCACCATGGACTGGAAGCCCCAGGAGCAGGAGCGCGGCATCACCATCGTCTCAGCCGCCACCTCGTGCTTCTGGACGCCGCGCCCCTACGACCCCCAGGCCCGCGAACAGCAGTACCAGATCAACGTCATCGACACGCCCGGGCACGTCGACTTCACCATGGAAGTCGAACGCTGCATGCGCGTCCTGGACGGCGTCGTCGTCGTGTTCTGCGCCGTCGGCGGCGTGCAGGCACAGAGCGAGACCGTCTGGCACCAGGCCGAGCGCTACCGCGTGCCGCGCATCTGCTTTGTGAACAAGATGGACCGTGCCGGCGGCGACTTCCTGCAGGTCGTCGACGAGATACGCACGCGCCTGGGCGGCCACCCCGTGCCCGTGCAAATGCCGCTCGGAGAAGGGGCCGACTTCGCCGGGGTGATCGACCTGATCGGCCGGCGCGCCATCCTGTTCAACGACGAGTCCCTCGGCGCGCGCTGCGAACTCCAACCCGTCCCTGAGGAACTCGCCGGCGAGGCCGAACACCGGCGCGCCCTGCTGGTCGAAGCGCTCTGCGAGAACGTGGACTGGCTGGGTGACAAGTTCCTGGCCGAAGAGCCCATCGAACCGGCCGACCTGATGCGTGCGGCCCGCCAGGCCTGCATCGCCGGAACCGTGCACCTGGTCTTCTGCGGTGCCGCACTGCGCAATCGCGGCATCCAGCCCCTCATGGACGCCGTCTGCGACTACCTTCCCGCGCCCGACGACGTGCCGGCCATCGCCGGCACCGAACCCGGCTCCGAGAAGCCTGCAGCCCGCCACGCCCGGCCGGACGAACCGCTCAGCGCCCTGGTCTTCAAGGTGCAGGCCGAGAAGCACGGCGACCTGTTCTACGCCCGCGTTTACAGCGGCACCCTGGCCGAGCGCTCACGCGTCTACAACGCCAACCAGGACAAGATGGAGCACGTGACTCACCTCTATCGCCTGCACGCGAACGCGCGCGAGCCGATCACCGAGGCCGGGCCGGGCGCCATCGTGGGCGTCACCGGGCTGCGATGCTCCGTTACCGGCGACACCCTCTGCGACCGGCGCCACCCCATCGTCTACGAGCGCATCGACGTGCCGGCCACCGTCATCTCCATGGCCATCGAACCCCGCAGCCAGGCGGAGAAGAAGAAGCTCGACGAGGCCCTCGACGCGCTCGCGCGCGAGGACCCCACCTTCCAGCGGGCCGTCGATGCGCAGACCGGCCAGTTGCTCGTCAGCGGCATGGGCGAACTGCATCTGGACATCATCCGGGACCGGCTGCTGCGGGAGTTCAACGTGGACGCGCGCGTGGGCGAGCCGCGCGTGTCCTACCGCGAGAGCCTGAAGGAGCCCGTGACCGTCGACGAGACGTTCCAGAAGGAACTCGAGGGGCGCGGGCAGTTCGCGCGCGTCGTCATCCGGTTCGAGCCGTCCCCGACGGCGGGGGTCGTGGAGTTCCACAACGAGGTGCCCAAGGAAGCCCTGGCCCCCCACCTGGCCCGCGCCGTGCAGCGGACGCTGATGCAGAGCCCGTCGGGAATCCTGTACGGTTTCCCGCTCATCCACGTGCGGGCCACGCTGCAGGAGGCGACCGTGCATCCGGTCGATTCCACGGAACTGGCCTTCGAAGCGGCCGCCACCCTGGCTCAGCGCCGGGCGCTGGAGAGGGGCGGGTGCGAACTCTACGAGCCGTTCATGCGCCTGGAGATCGTGATCCCGGAGGACGACATCGGCGAGGTCATCGGCTACGTCAACGGCTGTCGGGGCGCGATTCAGGAAGTCATCGCACGCGACTCCCTGCAGGTCCTGCGCGCGGTGGCCCCCCTGGCCTCCCTGTTCGGCTTCGCCACCCGGCTGCGGTCCCTCACCCAGGGCCGCGGAACCTACAGCATGGAGCCGCTCGAGTACAGGCCCGCGCCGCCCGGCACGCTTGACTTCGTCTGACAGCGGGAGTATCGTCCGGCGTTCCGTCCCCTTGTCCAGCGAGACGCCCCATGTCCAGACAAACGGTGCGCGTGACGTTCCAGCCGGAAGGCCGGGCAGTCTTCGTGCTCGCCGGCACCACGTTGGTCGAGGCCGCCGGTCAGGCGGGCATCGTGCTGAGCCAGCCGTGCGGCGGTGAGGGAACCTGCGGGAAGTGCCGGGTGGAGGTGCTCGAGAACGCCCCCGAGCCCACCGACGCCGACCGACGGCATCTGAGCCCCTCCGAACTGGCCGCCGGATGGCGCCTGGCCTGCCAGCTCTCCGTCGGCGCCGACCTGGTCGTCAGCGTGCCGCAGGAGACGCGGTTCTTCGAGCAGATGATCCTGTCGGAGGGCGAGAGCTGCCAGTATCCTTTCCAGCCCAACCTGCGCAAGCAGCTCATCGACGTGCCGCCGGCCAGCATCGAGGACCAGCGGAGCGACCTGGACCGCCTCAAGGCCGCCATCGGCAACGGCGCCCTCAGGGCCGACCTGTCCCTGATCCGCGCCCTGCCCGGCCTCCTGCGCAGCGGCCCGCAGCCGCTCACGGCCGTCCTGGAAGGCGATGAGATCCAGTGGCTCGAACCCGGCGATACCACGGGTGGCCTCTGGGGCATCGCGTTCGACATCGGCACCACCAGCGTTGTCGGCACCCTGATGGACCTCACGGACGGCAGCTCGCGGTGCGTGGCGTCCCGCACGAACCCCCAGGTTCATTTCGGCGACGACGTCGTCACCCGCATCGGCTTCGCCGAGCGCACGCCGGACGGGCTGGACAGGCTGCGCAAGCGCCTGCTGACCGGCCTCAACGAGATCATCGAGGAGGTCTGCGACACCGCGCAGATCGAGCCGGAGGCCGTCTACGAGGTGGTCGCCGTGGGCAACACGACGATGAGCCACATCTTCCTCGGCATCGACCCCTCGCCCATCGCTCATGCTCCCTACGTGGCCGTCTGCCGCGGGGCCGTGGACCTGAAGGCTGTGGAGGCCGGCCTGGAGGTGAACGGCAACGCCAACCTCCACGTCCTGCCCAACATCGCCGGGTTCGTCGGCAGCGACACGGTCGCCGTGGTCCTCGCCTCCGGCATGGCCCTGCGGGACGAGCCGACGCTGGCGATCGACATCGGCACCAACGGCGAGGTCGTCGTCGGGAACCGGCGCCGGCTGATCGCCTGTTCGTGTGCCGCCGGGCCCGCCTTCGAAGGTGCCCGCATCCGCCACGGCATGCGGGCGACCGACGGCGCCGTCAGCAAGGTCGTCCTCAACGCCGGCATCGAGGTCGGCGTCATCGGCGGCGGGCGGGCGGCCGGCATCTGCGGGAGCGGCCTGGTCGATGCCGTTGCCGAGCTGCTCTCCGCCGGGGTGATCGACGAGACCGGGCGCATCGCCGACCCGCAGTCCGCCGCGCACCTGCCGGACCGCCTGCGCCGGGCCATCCTCGAGTTCGAGGGCCAGCCCGCCGTGGTCCTCGTCGAGGCGGCCGACAGCCGCACGGGGCAGCCCGTGTTGCTCACCCAGAAGGACGTGCGCGAGGTGCAGCTTGCCAAGGCCGCCGTGCACGCGGGCATCGAGGTCGTCTGCCGCGAGCTGGGGCTGGACCCCCGGGAGGTCCCCCGGGTGCTGATGGCGGGAGGCTTCGGCACCTTCATCCGCCGCTCGCAGGCCCAGAGAATCGGCCTGCTGCCGGCGGTGCCGACCGACCGGATCGAGTCCATCGGCAACGCGGCGGCCGCAGGGGCCAAGGTCGTGCTCGCCTGCACGAAGTGTCGGGCCGAGGCCGAACGGATCAGCCGGGAGACCGAGTATGTGGAATTGGCGGCGCGCCCCGACTTCCAGACCGCCTACATGGAGGCGATGACGTTCCCGCCGCGCGCCTGACCGACGCCCCTCGGGCAACCGGGACGCGTTGCGGCCTCAGCGGGCTCTCAGACCTCCATCAGGTCCTTGGCCTTCTTCTCCAGCAGGTCGTTGACCTGCCCCTCGTACTGGTTGGTCAGCTCCTGCACGTCGTCCCTGGCGCGGCGGCACTCGTCCTCGCTGATCGCCGAGTCCTTCTCGTCCTTGTCGAGCTGGCGGTTGGCGTCGCGCCGGATGTTGCGCACGGCCACGCGCGCCTCTTCGGCGAGCTGGCGGATGCGCGTCACCAGTTGCTCCCGGCGTTCCTGGCTCAGACCCGGCACGGACAGGCGCACCACCTTGCCGTCGTTCTGGGGGTTGATGCCGATGTCGCTGGTCTGGATGGCCTTCTCGATGGCGCCCAGGCACGAGGGATCGAACGGTTTGATGACGATCAACTGCGGGTCGGGGATGGCGATCTGGGCCAGTTGCCTGAGCGGAGTCGGCGAGCCGTAGTACTCGACCCGCACGCCCTCGACCAGGCCGCTGCTGGCGGTGCCCGTGCGGATCACCCGCAGGCCGTCGGCGAAGACCTGCACCGCCTTCTCCATGCGTTCCTCGGCGTCCAGCAGCACGTCGTCGATGGCCATCGCACTATCCTTCCATAAGGGTGCCGACGTCCTCGCCCGCCACGGCGCGGCGCAGGTTGCCCGGCCGGCCGTAGTTGAAGACGCGTACGGGCAGGCTGTGCTGAAGGCAGAGGCTGACCGCCGTCAGGTCCATGACCCCCAGACGCCGTCGAAGCACGTCCGCGCAGGAGATGCGTTCGATGCGCTCCGCACCGGGCGTCGTCTCCGGGTCGGCCGTGTAGACGCCGTCCACGCGCGTCGCCTTCAGCACCAGGCCGGCCCCGATCTCGATGGCGCGCAGCACGGCGGCCGTGTCGGTGCTGAACAGGGGGCAGCCGGTGCCGCCTGCGAGCAGGACGAGCCGGCCGGCGTCGAGGTCCGCGATGCAGCGTGCCGGCTCGAACGCCTCGGCGATGCGCGGCACGGGGAATGCCGAGTAGTGGACGACCGGCAGGCCCAGGTCTTCGAGCCGCTGCCGGAGCACCAGGGCGTTGATGACGGTGGCCATCATGCCCGCGTAGTCCGCCCGCAGCCGGCCGGCGCCCTCCGGGTAGAAGCTGGCCCCGCGCAGGACGTTGCCGCCTCCAAGGACGACGGCGATGCGGGTGCCGGTGGACCGCGCGTCGGCCACCTGGCCGGCGATGTAGGCGAGGGCCTGTTCGCCGAACGGCGTGCCCTGGGGCCCGGACAGCGCCCCGCCGCTCAGCTTCAGAAGGACGCGCTCTGGCTTGCCCCTGGACGGCATGTCTGGCCTCCGGCACAGGCAGTGGGCGGCCCCGGCCCGGGTCCCTACGCGGAGTCGCCGCCCAGCTCGAGCCGCACGAACCGGCGCACCTTGATGTTCTCGCCGAGCTTCGCGATGGCGTCGTTGACGATGTCTTCGACGCGGCGCGAGTCGTCCCGCACGTATTCCTGCTTGAGCAGGCAGACCTGCGAGTAGTAGGCTTCGAGCTTGCCTTCGACGATGCGCTCGCGAACCGGCTCCGGCTTGTCGGCGAACTGGCTGCGGTAGACGGCCCGTTCCGCCTCGAGCGCCTCCTGGGGGAGGTCTTCGGGGGCGACGACGAGGGGGCTCATCGCGGCGACCTGCATCGCCAGGTTGTTGGCCAGCTCGGCGAACTCCTCGTTGCGCGCCACGAAGTCGGTCTCGCAGCTCAGCTCCAGGAGCACGCCCAGCCGGCCCTTGTGGACGTAGGAGGCGATCAGGCCCTCACTGGTCTCCCGGCTGCCCTTCTTGGCGGCCTGGGCCAGGCCCTTCTCGCGGAGGAACTGGACCGCCTTCCCTTCGTCGCCGGCGGCCTGGACGAGGGCGCGCTTGCAGTCCATCATGCCCGCACCGGTCTTCTCGCGCAGTTCCCTGACCTGCTGCGCCGTGATCTCCATGGGGGTGCTCCGTGAATCAGTGGTCGAAACGAATCCGCCGCCGGCCCGCCGGCCGTGTCTCGCGCACGCAACGGGTCGGTCGGGCGGCGCCGGGTATGTTACACGCCGTCGGCGGCGGGGCCCTCGGCGTCCGGATCGCCTTCGGTCGAGGCTCCCTCGGGGGCCGCCGCAGCCGGCACGGACGGGCTGCCGGCGCCGTCCGCCGTCGGGGTTGCCGGCGCCGTCTCCGGCTCTGCGGGCGCCGCGGCCCTGGGCGCCTCCGGCTCCGCTTCGGCCTTCGGCGGAGTGCCGGCCCGTGGGGCGCTGCCGGCGACGATCGCCTCGGAGACCGTCTTCAGGAAGATCTCGACGGCCCCGTACGAATCGTCGTTCCCCGGCACCACGACGTCGAGCCAGTTCGGATCGCCGTCGGTGTCCGTCAGGGCCACGACCGGAATGGCCAGCTTGCGGGCCTCCTTGACGGCGATGTGCTCGCGCGCCGGGTCGATGACGACCAGCAGGCTCGGCAGCCGGTCCATGTTGCGCACACCGCCGAGGTTGCGCAGGATCTTCCGCTTCTCACGCCGGAGCGACGAGAGCATCTTCTTGCCGTACAGCTCGATCTGGCCGGTCTCCTCGAGTTCCTCGAGTTCGGCCAGCCGATCCAGCCGCTGGCGGATGGTGACGAAGTTGGTCAGGAGCCCGCCGGGCCAGCGCTCCGCCACGTACGGCATGCCGCAGTGCTGGGCCTCGCGCTGGATCACCTCGGCCGCCTGCTTCTTCGTGCCGACGAAGAGCACGTACTGCCGCCGTGCGGCCACGGCCTGGGCGACCTTCCGGGCCGTCAGCAGCCCGCGCAGCGTTGCCCGCAGGTCGATGATGTGGATCAGGTTGCGCCGCTTGAAGATGTACGGCGCCATCTTCGGGTTCCAGCGGCTCGTCCGATGGCCGAAGTGAAACCCCGCCTTGATCAGGCTCTGAATACTGACTGGCTCCAAGGTCGTCTCCCGTCACTGGGGCATATGCCGTGGCAGTCTACCTGACCGGCCGTCTCCCCCGGCGAAGCACAGCGCCGGCATATTGGGTACGCATTGCGCCCCGCTGCAGGGAAGCGGCTGAATGCACGGATGGCGAGCAAACGCCGAAAACACGACTCACACAGTATACCGGACGCCCCCTCAGACTGTCAAGCTGGAGGACGCGTTGCCGGACTCTCCACGTCTGTGGGGGGGGGCGGAGGGTCGCCCCGAACGTCGGCTTGTGGTATCATTGGGGCGCCGATGCTCGCCAACGAAGATGCGACTGGCCCCACACGCCGAGTACCTCTTGCCGCACACGCGGGGGAAGCGATGGTGTCTGACCCACGTTCCCGTCTGCCTTGGGCTCCGACGCCGGACGCGGTGCAGGAGCTTCTGGGGGGTCCGCACGTCTGGCTGATGGCCCTGGACCGGGCCGGCCGGGCGCTGCTGTGGAGCGAGGGTGCCGAGCGTCTCAGCGGCTGGCCGGCATCGGACGTGGTGGGCGGCGACGCGTTCTGGGAGCGGCTGTTCCCCGACCCGCGCTACAGCGGGTTCGTGCGGGACGGCTGCCTCTGCTCGCCCGGCGCGTGCGGCCTGGAGGTGGCGATCTGCCGGCGGGACGGATCCGCCTGCGTCCTGCAGTGGCACGTGTTCCCTCCGGCCGACGGGGCGGATGGGGTGCGGCTGGTCGTCGGACACGAGAGGCGCGACCGCGCGACCGTGGTGCGCACGATCGAACACCCGGAGCGGTTCTTCGAGAAGTTCCTGGCCGGCCTGAGCGTCGGCGTCTTCCAGGTGCGCCGGCAGGGGGCGCGTCTCGACAAGGCGGCGAACCCGACCCTGGCCCGGATGCTGGGCTTCGGGAGCACCCAGGAACTGCTGGACTTCGACCACGACCTGCTGGTGCCCGCCTCCGAGCGGGCCAGGGTGGAGGAACTCCTGAACCTGCACGGCTCCGTGCGCGACTCAGAGGTTGACCTTGTCCGTCGGGACGGCACGGTGCTGCAGGCGAGCATCAATGCGCGGGTGTTGCGCGACGCCGATGGGCGCCTGCAGATGGTGACCGGCACGGTCGAGGACACCGCGGAACGCCGAGCCGCCCAGCAGGCGCTGAAGGCCAGCAAGGAGAAGTACCGCCAACTGGTGGAGGGCGTGGGCGAACCCATCCTGACCGTCGATGAGCACGGAGTGTGTCTGGCCATGAACCAGGTCGCCGCGCGCTACGCCGGAGGGGACGCGAGCACGTTCGAAGGGCGGCCGCTCCGGGACATCTTCCCCCTGGATGCCGCCAACGCCTTCCTGCGGATTGCCCGGAGCGTGATCGACACGGCCCGCCCGCAGAGACACGAGCTGCAGGTGATGCTGCAGGGGAAGGAGACGTGGCTCCAGATGCGTGCCTGCCCGGTGC
>Ga0123328_1002266_pt1 | contig 17504 bp, 17 predicted proteins | sample BioC12SIPDNA_2_FD_89702 | JGI IMG/M metagenome (GOLD analysis project Ga0123328, IMG submission 89702) | Anaerobic biogas reactor microbial communites from Washington, USA - Biogas_R1_A C12 SIP DNA | ecosystem: Engineered > Bioreactor > Anaerobic > Unclassified | place: Washington, USA...
CTTGCGGCAGCAGGGGCTCGACGATGGCCCACTGCTCATCAGTCAGATCCGTGGGGTAGGCTTGTCGTTCGCTCATGTTCAAACCCTACCCTACTTTCGTCCGATTTAACAAACACGCTCTAACCGCTAACTGCTGATTTCAGGAGCGTAGACGCATGACGAGTAGTGGCAATCCATTGACGATCGGGCAGACGGTGCTCAAGCCGGATCGCCCGGTCGGGATCGTGGGCTATGGCGCGTATGTGCCGCAGTTCCGCTTGCCCGCCAGCGAAGTGTCGCGGGTGTGGACGGGCGGCACAGGTGGCGTGCCGATCAAGGAGAAAGCGGTCGCCGGGCTGGACGAGGACGTGATCACGATGGCGATTGAGGCGGCGCAGAATGCGCTGGCGCGTGCGGGGATCGATCCGCGCCTGATCCGCGCGGTGTGGGTCGGCAGCGAGAGTCACCCGTACGCCGTGAAGCCGTCCTCAACGATCGTCGCGGAGAGCATCGGCGCGGCGCCCAACATTCAGGCGGCGGACTGGGAATTCGCGTGCAAGGCCGGGTCCGAGGCGATGCAGGCGGGAATCGGCTTTGTGGGCAGCGGCATGGGCCAGTACGTGCTGGCGGTCGGTATGGACACGGCGCAGGGCCGTCCTGGTGACGCGCTTGAATATACGGCAGCGGCAGGCGGCGCGGCGTACTTGCTGGGTCCGGCGGATGAAAGCCTCGCGCGGGTGCAGGGCAGCTACAGCTTCGTGACCGATACGCCGGACTTCTGGCGGCGCGCGCATGAGACATATCCGAGCCACGGCGATCGCTTCACCGGCGAGCCGGCGTACTTCGAGCACACGATCAGCGCGGCGCGGCGGTTGATGGAGATGATGGGCACGACCGCGCAGGACTATCGCTGGGCGGTGTTCCACCAGCCGAACGTCAAGTTCCCGCAGCGGGCGGCGAGCCTGCTCGGTTTCGCGCCAGAGCAGATCGAGCCGGGGCTGCTGTCCGGCATGGTGGGGAACGTTTACGCCGGGTCATCGCTGCTCGGCCTGACGGCGACGCTCGACGTGGCGGAGCCGGGCGACCGGATCCTGATGGTTAGCTATGGCAGCGGCGCCGGGTCGGACGCGTTCGACTGGGTGGTGACGGAGCACATCGCGGAGCGCCGCGACAAAGCGCCGCGCACGCAGGCGTATGTTGCGCGGCGGGTCGAGATCGATTACGCGCTGTACACGCGCTATCGCGGCAAGCTGCAGGTGGACTGAGAGCGATTAGCGGTTAGCGAGTAGCATGATCAAGCGCCACGCTCTTGACACTGTCGCACGCTCGCGGGAACGACACACGCAGCATTCCCGCTCTCTGCTCTGGCTAACTGCTAAAAGCTGACAGCTAACTTACGAGAAACCGAGGCACACGATGCGAGACGTAGCAATTATCGGGGTCGGGCAGACGCCGGTCGGCGAGCACTGGGACATGGGCCTGCGCCAGTTGGCGTTGGGCGCGCTGCGCGCCGCGCTCGAAGACGCGGGGATTGAGCAGGTCGACGCGCTGATCGTGGCGAATGCGCTGGGTGGCAACCTCAGCGGACAAAACCACCTCGGCGCGCTGGTAGCGGACTACGCGGGGATGACGGGCGTCGAGGCGCTGCGCGTTGAGGCGGCAGATGCGTCCGGCGGGCTGGCGCTGCGTCAGGGCTATCTGATGATCGCCAGCGGCGCGGCAGAAACCGTCGTCGTGCTGGGCGTGGAGAAGGCGACCGACCGCACCGGAAGCGAGCGCGATACCGCGCTGGCAACCGTGCTGGACGCGGACTATGAGGCGGGGCCGGGCGCGACGCCCGCCGCGATAGCCGCGTTGCTGATGCGGCGCTATATGCATGAGCATGGCGTCGGGCTGGAGCAGTTCGAGGGCTTCTCGGTCAACGCGCACGCCAACGGCGCGACCAACGCGTTTGCGATGTATCGCAATAAGCTGCGTCCTGGCGCGTTCGCCAAGGCGCCGGTCGTGGCAGAGCCGGTCAACCTGTTCGACAGCGCGCCGGAAGGCGACGGAGCAGCGGCGGTGATCCTCACCAGCGCGGAACGCGCGCTCGACAGCGTGCCGAAACCGGTGCGCGTGCGCGGCAGCGCGGCGGCGACTGATACGCTGGCGGTGCACAACCGCCGCGACCTGCTATTTCTGCAGGCGGCGAATCTGGCGGCGGGACGCGCGTATGAGCAGGCGGGAATCGGCCCGGAAGACATCGACCTGGCGGAGCTGCACGATAGCTACACGGTGCTGACGGCGCTTCAGCTTGAGGCGGCGGGCTTCGCGGCGCGCGGCGAGGGCTGGAAGCTGGCCGCCGAGGGCGCGCTAGGGAGGGATGGTCGCTTGCCGATCAGCACGTTCGGCGGGCTGAAGGCGCGCGGTAACCCGCTCGGCGCGACGGGCGTCTACCAGGCGGTGGAGATCGTGCGCCAGCTTCGGCAGGACGCGGGCGAGAACCAGGTCCCGGACGCGCGCCGGGCGCTGGCGCTCAACCTCGGCGGGCTGGGCGGGACAGCGGTCGCGCACCTGCTTGAGCGTGGCGAGTGAGCGTTCTCGCCGGGATGATCAGTTGCCACCGTCAGGCGGACGCATGATAATCTCCACAGGTCTGATTGGGGGCACCACCGCGAGGTGAGGAGATTACCATGACCATTTTTCTGCTTCAGACCGTGACCGATCGCCCGGTGACGGTGAGCACGACCGTGGGCCAGATCATCACATGGATCATCATCGGCCTGATCGCAGGTCTGTTCGCCAACATCCTGATACGCGGGCGAGGCATGAGCCTCACCGGCCTGATCGTCATTGGTCTGATTGGCTCGTTCGTTGGCGGCTTTCTGTTCAGTTTGATTGACCTCGAACCGACCGGCATCCTCGGTGGCGAGCTGGTGATTCGCTGGATTGACGTGGTCGCGGCGTTCTTCGGCGCGCTGATCATCTTCGCGCTGACGAGCGTCTGGTGGCGGCGCTAACGTTCGTTCGCTGACGACCAACAAACAGCGGCGGGCTATTCGGCCCGCCGCGTGATTCTGCGTGATAACTCGCACCACTGTGTCCGTAGAGCGATGCGCTGAGCAGGACGATCTTCTTGAGACGTGATGCACAAGCAACGGGCGGAGCAAGCTCCGCCCCTACAGGTTGCTGCTGAATCCCCTTGTGTGTCAGTAGACCACGTCCCTGGCGTCGGCTAGAAGGCGACGCCAGCTTCTTCCGCTAGCGTGACCTCACGCGGCGTGTCGCCGCCGACATCGAGGATGGTGGGCGGGACGCGTAGCAGTTCTTCGGTATCGTACAGGGCGCGCGCGCCATCGAAGGTGTCGTTATCGCCCCACGACACCGCCGCCGCGCGGTCGTAGAGCGATTCCATCGCGGGCGTGACGGCGTCCTGGGGGGCGGGCATCGCGCCCCAGCAGTCCCACGGCAACAGCTCCATTTTATTGAGCGCCGCCAGATCGCGGAGCAGGTTGCCCACAATAAACCACTGCCCCTTCATATCGAAGATGCCGAATTTCTCCGGGTCGGCGCGCTCGGTGCGGACGAGTTGCCAGCCGTGCCCGCCGGTGATGAAGCGATCGCGGGGCACGTTGAGCGGGTCGAAGTCGATCTTGAGCGTGTCGCGCTGGAGCGCGTCCAACTGCGCGTCGACCATCACCCAGCGGCCTTCGTCCGCGCGCCAGTATTCGCAAACCCAGTGATCTTCGTAGCGGCCCGGCGTGAAGTACGTCCCGAATCCGCAGCGAGCGCGCGCCGGGATGCCGTGATAGCGTAGCAGCGCGCAGAGCAGCACTGAAAAGTCACGGCAGTTGCCGACCAGGCGCGCTTCGGGCGGGCGGGGCGTGGTCAGCGGCGCGGGGTTAGCAGCGTGAATGCGGCGCAGCTTCTCGGCGGCGCTGCGAATCCCGACACCTTCACGCTGCTCGTCGGTGTGCGTGACGCCATAGGCTTCTGCCCAGAAGATGTGCAGCAGGTTCCCCTGCACTGCCCGGACCAATGCGGGGATGTCGGCGGGCAAGTCTTCGAGTAATGGGGCATACGTCTCATCCGCAGAGAGCGCGGTGAATGGCCCCGGCGCAGCGTAATAGATGAGTGGCTCGTGCGAGCGATCAACCATGGGTGTCTCCTCGTGTAGACGCGCGCAGTTTGCGTGTGCACGAACTTATGTGCTAATCGTACAACAAAAACCGCGCTGGGATCAAGCGATAAAGTATGCTCCCCCATCCCCTAGAGCGAGGCAAGAGGAGAAGATCGCCGCGCCCGTTCTGAGGATGCTCCAAATTTCCACGGGCGAAGCAAGCTCCGCCCCTGCGTCAATGCTGGGAGACTCCTCGCTGCCGAGCCAGCAGGACGAGCCTAGCCCTGCACGGCAGGGATGAGGAAGTCTTCGACCACGTTGAACTCGCGGATCATGCGGTTGTCGTTGAAGGTCTCCGGCGCGGTTTTCAGGTCGGCGGTCATCACGACACAGAGGTCGAGATCCGGCAGCGCGTAGATGAACTGCCCGCCATGGCCGACCGCCATAAAGCTGCCGAGACGCTGTTGCGGGCGCAGCCACCACAAATAGCCGTAGCAAACCGGCGGGCGCTTGCTGGCGTCTTGTGGGACGACGGTGATGTGCGGCTCGGTCGAGGCGCGGACCCAGTCCGCCGGGATGATCTCGCGATCGTCCCACTGGCCCAGGCTGAGATACAGCAGTCCGAGCTTCGCCATATCCCGCGCGCGGAGCGCCAGCTCTGACCCGCCGATCACGACGCCCTGGGGATCGTCTGGCCAGCGGCGCGCGGTGATGCCGAGTGGCTGAAAGAGGTAGAGATCGGCGTACTCGAGCAGCGTCATGCCGGTCGCCTGTTGGAGCGCGGCGGCGATCAGGTGCGTGTCGCCGGTGCTGTAGCTGAAGCGCTCGCCGGGCGGCTGCGCGAGCGGGCGCTCCAGCACAAAGCGCACCCAGTCCGGGCTGGCGGTCATCTGGATCGTCGTCCCGGACCACTCGTTCCACTCCAGACCAGAGCGCATGGTGAGCAGGTTTTCGAGCGTGATGGCGCGCTTGGCGCGGTCCGCAATCGAGGCGAAATGCCCCGCGAAGAAGCTGCCGATCGGCTCGTCGATCCCGGCCAGGTCACCGGTATCGAGCGCGATCCCGACCAGCGCGGAGAGTACGCTCTTGGTGACAGACTTGACGTTGTGTTCGTCATCGGGCGCGGCGCCGTTCTTATATTCCTCGTGCAGCAGATAGCCGTTGCGCACGACGAGCAGGCTGTCGAAGTGCGGGTATGCTTCGTCCAGGTGCGCGCTCAGCCGGGCGAGCGCGTCAGGATCGACGCCGTGATCGGCGGGCGCGGCGGTCTGCCAGCTCTCGGTCGGCCAATAGTCACGCGCGGGCGCAGATCGCGGAGAAGGGTCTGGGCAAGGAGAGTCCATCAATACGTCCTTTTGAGGCGAATCGGTCCACTACAGAGCATAGCGATCCCCGGCCAGCGCGCCCATAGCGCGCCGCCTGCGCCGCCAATTTGCCAAGCGCAGATCGGCTGCGGTATGCTGACCGTGCGCCACCACAGAGAGGAGCAATCATGACCGCTTCGACCGAGCGACCGCCCGACTGGCCAGCGACCGAGCAAAGCCGCTGGGCGCGGCCATTGATGAGCGTCGCGATCCGGCTGCTGATGCGGCTCGACGTGCAGGGAATGGAGCGCTTCCCCGAGCCGCCGATGCTGGTCACTGCCAACCACCTCAGCTACTTCGACGTGGCCGCCATGACGCCGTACCTGCCGCCGGGTGTGATTGGCATGGCGGCGGAGAAATATCGCGGCACGTGGATGGAGCCGATCTTTCGGGTGAACGCGCTGATCTGGGTCAAGCAGTTTTCGGCGGACCGCGAGGCGCTGCGCAAGGCGTTGGTCGTGCTGGAGCACGGGGCGACGCTGGCGATCGCGCCGGAAGGCACGCGCAGCAAGACCGGCGGGCTGATCGAAGGACGCGACGGCGCGGCGTTTCTGGCGACGCGGGCGAATGTGCCGATTGTTCCGGTGGCGGTGTGGGGCACGGAGAAGGTGCTCAAGCGCCCATGGCCGAAAGTGCATCTGCGGATTGGGCGGCCCTATCGCCTGCCGGAAGGGCGCGCCAAAGGCCCGCAGCTTTCGGAATACACCGAGCGGATCATGTGCGCGCTGGCGGCGCTGCTGCCGGAAGACTATCACGGCGTGTATCGAGGGAATCCGCTGATTGACGAGATGGCGGAGATCGTGCGGTAGAAGCATTGACGCCCAGAGAATATCCGGCGCCGGGTAGCGTAGCGGCGGAGCAAGCTCCGCCCGTGTGAATGTCTTTAGTTTGGTTGCTGGCGGGCGGCGCAAGCATCGCCCCTACAGGTCATACGATGAAGGCTTCCACCTTTGTATACGATGTTCTCGGAGCATTAGGGAACGAGAGCCAACCGCTATTCGCTAACGCTTAAGGGGGATCACATGGACGTGAGCGCAATTCAGATGATCGGTGTGATCGGCGCCGGGACGATGGGCAGCGGCATCGCCCAGGTCTGCGCGGCGAACGGCTACCAGGTACGGCTGATCGACGTGGATCAGGCGGCGCTCGATCGGGCGCTGGCGTCTATTCGCGGCAGCGTCGAGAAGCTGCACAGCAAAGAAAAGCTCACCGACGCGCAACGCGACGCCGCGCTGAGCCAGATCGCGACCGGGCTCGACCTGACGGACGTGGGCGACGCGCAGCTTGTGATCGAGGCGGTGAGCGAGTCGCTGGATGTCAAGCGGAGCGTGTTCCGGCGGCTGGACGAGCTGACCGCGCCGGACGCGATCCTCGCCAGCAATACCTCGTCGATCTCGATTACGGAGATCGCGGCGGCGACCGGGCGCCCTGACAAGGTGATCGGGCTGCATTTTATGAACCCGGTCCCCCTGATGCAGTTGATCGAGGTCATTCGCGGGCTGGCGACCAGCCAGGATACGCTCGACGCGATGATGACGTTCGGCGAGCGGCTCGGCAAGACGCCCATCGAGGCGGCGGATTATCCGGGTTTTATCGCGAACCGCATCCTGATGCCGATGCTCAACGAGGCGATCTATGCGCTGATGGAAGGCGTCGGTACGGCAGAGGCGATCGACACGGTGATGAAGCTCGGCATGAATCACCCGATGGGCCCGCTGACGCTGGCCGACTTCATCGGGCTGGACGTGGTACTGCACACGCTCGAAGTGCTGCATAGCGGCCTCGGCGACCCGAAGTACCGGCCCTGCCCATTGCTGCGCAAGATGGTTGCAGCAGGGCACCTGGGCCGCAAGACCGGGCGCGGCTTCTATGACTACCGCTAGCGAGGGGCAGACGCCGCTGTTCTTCACGCCGGAGCAGCGGCAGGCGGCGCTCGATGGCCTGCTGGCGGAATTGCAGACGGACCCCCGCATCGCAGGCGCGATCGTGGTTGGGTCGGCGTCCGAGGGGTTCGGCGACGCGTATTCGGACATCGATCTTGACGTGGTCATGCACCGGGCTGAGGACGTCGCGCCCGTCGTCGCGGATTGGACGGCACGCATCCGCGCGATGTTTGACGTGTGGGGCCAGTTCAGCGTCGACTACGCGCCGGACAGCTTTCTGCGCGGCTTTTTGCTAGAACGCTATCTGGAACTGGATATCGGGTTTATCCACCTGGGCAATCTGCAGGCGGGCAAACCGCGCTGGCGGGTGGCGTTCGACCGCTCCGGCCAGATCGAAGGTATCCAGCAGCGAACATGGGCAGCGCACCAGGGGCCGGATGTCCGCGCGGAGTACGCGCACGCGGTTGGCAGCATCTGGCATTATGTGCTGCATGTGGCGGTCGCCGCGCGGCGCGGGCAGGTGTGGCGGGCGCTGACCGATCTTGATACGGTGCGGCAGAGAGCGATCGCGATGGCCGGTCTGCGGCACGAGGTGAACGTTAAGCGGGCGCGCTACGCCGACGAGTTGCCTGCTGCGTTTCGCGCCGCGCTGGAGAAGTCATTGCCCGCGAAGGCGACGCCAGACGCGATTATGGACGCGCTGCGGGCGGCGACCGCGTGCTTCTTCGACGAGGCGCGGCCCGTCGCGCAGACGCTCGGCGTCGAGCCGCCGGACGCGCTTGCGGATCGGCTGTTTGCGCTGCTGGACGCGTGGCGCTGAGCGCGCGCTCCGCCACCTGTCCTAGCGCTGAACCCGCCGCCTGGTCCTTGTGAAGCGCAGGGCCGCGCCGCATAATAGCGTTCACCAGATGGGTGAGGTAAGGAGTGTGAAGGTGGCGAAGCCGTTTCTGGTGTATGGACGCCCGGATTGCGACGACACGCAGCGCGCGCGGGCCTTTTTGGACGAGCGCGGCGTGACGTACGAATATATCAACATCAACGAGGACTCTGAGGCGGAGCAGTTCGTCGTGCTGTACAACAGTGGCAACCGTAGCACGCCGACGATTGTGATGGGTCCCGACGACAACCGTATGATCCTGGTCGAGCCGAGCAATGAGGAACTGAGCGACGCGCTGGACGCGATTGGCTACGAAGACCCACGCCAGGGGGGACGGATTTAGCGCGAAGCAGGTAGCCGTTAGCGAGAGCAAAGAAGAAAGAGCGCCGGGAGATTGCCGCCAGGCGCTCTTTTTGCGTGAGGAGGCGGAGTTTCTATCTCGAGATTGCGTTGTAGGAACGCAGCTAGCTGCGCCCGCTGCAAAATAACGGATGATGACTACGGGGGGAGCAAGCTGCAAAATGGCGGATGATTACTGCGGGCGGAGCTTGCTCCGCCCCTACGGAGCGCGCTGCTTTTTGCTCTTGCTAATGGCTAATTGCTAACCGCTGCTCTTGACCTAGCTCACGCGCTTCCAGGTGCCGCTTGCCAGCCGCCAGAAGGCCGTCTCGGTTAGCGGCTCGCCCGCGCCGCTGTGCACCAGCTCGATCACCGCGAAGGTGTCCCCATTCTCGTCGCGGGTGATGCCGATGGCGGTCACTTGCGGCGCTTCCGACGCGGCGTAGGACGGGTCTTGCAGGCGCACGTTCGCGTTTGAGGCGGCATCGGCGCGGTCCAGGTCATAGAGCGCGAGGAAATGCTGGTTCGTGTCGGGCTGGGCGAGCAATTCACGCTCCAGCCGCACGCGCCACTGGAAGAAACCGCGCCAGTCAAGCTGGTTCAACTGCTCGACGCTCATCTGCGCCAGCGAGACGCCGCTCACGGCGTGGATGAACTGGTCGAGGGGCGGATCGCCGCTCAGTGAGCTGACCAGCGCCGGGATCGCGTCCGGCCCGTACTGCGCCACCAACTGTCCGACGAAGGTCGGGTCGGCGGCGGGCGTGGCGTGCCCGGCGATCAGCCGGTTGCCGAGCCAGCGCTCTAGCTCGCTGACCACCCACGCCGCGTCGCCCGGTGTGGCGGTCGCTTGATCCCCGGTGACGTGTTGCGTCAGGCGTGCGGCGACCAACCGGCGGATCGATTGTTCCAGATCAGTCGAGAGCGGGACATCCGCGCGGGCGCGCGAGACGAGCGGCGAAGGCACGATCAGCATCCACGCGTTATCCGGCTTCCACGCGACGGTGGCGGCTGGCTGGGCGACGATCTCCACGTGCAGGGCCGGGGGTGTGTTTGCGCAGCCGAGCAGAGCGCAGCCGCGCGTCCACCAGTCTTCGAGGCGCGGGCTGAGCGCCTGGGCGAGGTCTTCATCGAGCGCCTGATAGCGGATGCGCGTGTGCGTGGTGCGCAGCGTGCGCTCCTCGCCCCAAAACGCGAGGTTATCCGGCACGCGCCGCCAGCCCGAAGGCTCACCGGAACCATCCGGCTCGTAGTACCAGTAATACCAGACGACTTTGTACGGCACGCCGTCAATGATCTCCTCGACCACGACGCGCCCAGTCAGGTCGTCGATCGCGACGTCGAGCACGTTGGCGGTGAACTGCACGCGATGCGACTGTTTGAGTTGCTGGTACAGCTCAAACTCACGCTGCTGCTCGATGAGGAACGCGCTGCTACGGCTGCGCTGGATGCGCATAAACGCGTCGAGGTCGCCCACCTTCAAGGCGGCGATCTCGGCTTCAACCGTATCAACCAGGCTATCGCGGAACTGCTCGTCCACCTGCTGGAGCCGCCAAATTACCAGCGACACCGCGAGACAGAGCAGGCTGCCGATCGCGATGATCAGCATGATGAAGCGCCGTTGTGTGACACGCCGCCGCCGCTGCGCCTCGGGATCTTCCTGCGCGCGCAGCTCGGATTGTTCGGATTCAACTTGCCAGTCTAGTCGGATACCCATGTGTGCCAGCTCACCCGCCTGTGCCCCGCGCCGATTCTAGCGGATCGCTCCGGCGCGTCAAGCCGCGATCAGGCATCGGGCGACTCTACCAGGCCGACATCTGCCGCGAGAATGCGCCGCTGATCGCCATTATCCAGACGGACGATCAGCGCGCCGAGGTCGTCCACCGTTTCGGCCACGGCCTCGTACGACGCGCTGCCGTCGGTTTGCGGGTAGACGGTGACGCGGCGGCCTAGCGTCTTCAGCCAGCCGCGCCACACCTCGACCAGCGTCGGATCGTGGATGCGCTGGCTCCAGTGCAGCAGGTGGCCGACAAGGTTCGCCAGCAAGGCGTGCCGGTTGACGGGCTGGCCCAGCTCGGATTCGAGGCTGGTGGCATAGCCCGCGAGATCGGTGCGCGCGAAATCGACACGAACGTTCAGACCGATGCCGATCACGACCGGCCCCATGCGGTCGCCCTCCCAGACCGCTTCGGAGAGGATGCCGCAGAGCTTGCGCCCGCGCACCAGCACGTCATTCGGCCACTTGAGCGCGAGCGCGTCGCTCAGGAGCGGGCTGAGCGTGGCCGCGACCGCTACCCCGCCGAGCATCGTCACGCGGGGCAGTTGCTCCGGCACCAGGTGCGGGCGCAGAATCATGCTCAGCGCGAGCGCCTGACCGGGCGGCGTGCGCCATTCCCGCCGCTGGCGGCCCCGCCCGGCGGTTTGCTCTTCGGCGATGACCAGCGCCCCGGCGGGCAGCTCTGGCTCGGAGAGCGCCCAGTCGCGCGCGAGGTCTTGCGTGCTGGCGACACGCTCGTAAAAGCGAAACGGCTGCTGGCCGAGCGCCTGGCGGAGCGACTCGTACGTAAACAGATCAGACATGGCAGACCACCTTCGCGGACTGTGATACGCGATAACGGGTTGGCGTGTGTCTCCGATTGTGGCGCGAACCAGCGCCATCCGCCACCCGCTGTAACCACCGCGTAACTGCCGCCGCTTATGGTCTGGATGAACAGCCGCAGAACTGGCGCTGATGGTACAATCGGTACGGTACCGGCGGCGGTGCACAGGCCGCTCACCATCGCGCGAGGACGATCATGGACCCGATTCTCTATACGCCGTGGCGCATGCCCTACCTGCGCGGCGAAGACCGCGAAGACTATGACGGTTGCCTGTTTTGCATCAAGGGCGAGCACCCCGAACACGACGCGACGGAGTTTGTTGTCGCACGCGGGGAGTATGTCTATGCCACGCTGAACCGCTACCCCTACAACAACGGGCACCTGCTGATCGTCCCCTATGCGCATGTGGCGACGCCTGAAGCGCTGGGCAAGGACGCGCTGGCGGACCTGATGATGATGGTCAACCGGGCGCTGGCGGCGCTCCGCGCGGTCTACCGGCCCGATGCGTTCAACACCGGCGCGAACATCGGCGCGGGCGCGGGCGCCGGGATACCGGATCATTTTCATCTGCACGTTGTTCCGCGCTGGAACGCGGACACGAACTTCATGACGGTCATCGGCGGGTCGCGGGTCGTGCCGGACACGCTGGAGAACAGCTACGAGCAATTGCGCGCCGCCTGGACATAACGCCGGACCGGCGCGGTTACTTAGGCTCATTTGCCAGCTTGAAACAGGAGATTAGGCATGGCACAAAACGAAAAACACGCGCGTGAGGCCGTCATTCTCAGCGGCGCACGCCTGCCGCAAGGGAAGCTGCTCGGCGCGCTGACACCCTTTCCGGCAGCGCAGCTTGGGCAGTTCGTCGTGCGCGCAGCGGTGGAGCGCAGCGGTATCGATCCGGCGGAGCTGGACGAGGTGATCGTCGGGCAGGTGCTGGCGGCGGGGTCCGGCCAGGCGCTGCCACGACAGATCGCGCTGGGCGCAGGGATTCCGCCGCATGTGGGCGGGATGGTCGTCAACAAGGTGTGCGGCAGCAGCCTGAAAGCCGCGATGCTGGCCGCCAGCCAGATCCGCGCCGGGGACGGTGACGCATACATCGCCGCCGGGGTCGAGAGCATGACTAACGCGCCGTTCATGGATCTCAAGGGCCGCCAGGGGCACAAGTATGGCCATTTCGAGATGATCGACGCGATTATGTGGGACGGGCTGTGGGACCACGTCGAGAACTGGATTATGGGCGAGGCGGCGGAGCTGATCGCGCGCGAGTTCGGCATTACGCGCGCCGAGATGGACGCCTTCGCCGAGCGCAGTCACCGGCTGGCGCATCAGGCGACGGAGCAAGGCTGCTTCAAGGACGAGATCGTCCCGGTCGAACTGCGCGATCGTAAGGGGAACGTGACGCTGTTCGAGCGCGACGAGTCGATCCGCCCGGATACGTCGGTCGAGACACTCGCCAAGCTGCGCCCGGCGTTTATTGAGGACGGGCTGGTGACAGCTGGAAACTCGCCGGGGCTGAACGATGGCGCGGCGGCGGTGGTAATCACCAGCCGCGAATACGCCGAGCGCAAAGGCCACGCGCCGATCGCGCGGGTGGTGGGCTATGGGCAGGCGGCGGTCGAGCCGAAGTGGCTGTTCGCCGCGCCGATCCACGCCATTCCGAAGGCGCTAGAGCGCGCCGGGTGGACGATGGACGACGTCGATCTGGTCGAGCTGAACGAGGCGTTCGCCGCGCAAGTACTGGCGGACCTCAAGGGGCTGGAGCAGAACGGTTTCGGGATTCCGCTGGAGAAGCTGAATGTACACGGCGGCGCGATCGCGATCGGCCACCCAATTGGCGCGTCGGGCGCGCGCGTGCTGGCGACGCTGATCCACGCGCTGAAGCTGCGCGGGCAGCGGCGTGGGTTGGCGGCGCTGTGCCTGGGTGGCGGCGAGGCGGTCGCGATGGCGGTCGAGATCGAGTAATCTCCGCTGGTTTCAAGTGAGATGGTCACGCCCTGGCACGCGCCGGGGCGTTTTTGTATTGAGCGGTCAGCCGCCAGCAATTAGCGAGGGCGACGACGGTGAAAAAACCCGCTGCGCTGAGTGCGCAACCTGCTGCGGAGTGGTGCGTAATAGTGAGTGAGAGACGGCAACAGAACTGCTGATTGCAGAAATGGATGGGAACGATGACTCCCGATGATCGCAACAACCGCCCGGGGACGCCTCCCCGCAGCCGCAAGCTGAACGAGCAGCGCGTGCCGGGCTTCAACCTGCGCGAGCTGATTGAAGAACGTAACTGGACGGCGCTGGCCGGGCTGGGGCTGATCGGCATCGGCGTGCTGTACGTGATCGATAGCTGGCTGGGGCTGGACTTCCAGCTTTGGAGCCTGTTGCTGATTGTGCTCGGCGGCTTGCTGTTCATGGACGGCTGGCGCAGCTACGAGGCGGCGGGCCGCACCTGGCAAGAGCGCGCGCGTACTCGCGCGATGGCGGGTGGTGCGATTGTCGCGCTCGGCGTGTTCGGGCTGTTTGAGCTCAACACCTGGGCCTGGCTGCTGCTGATCATGGCGGGCTGGCTGGCGTATGACACCTGGCAGCGCTACGAGGCGAATGGCCGCGTCATGACTCAGATCGTGCGCAACCGCTGGATCGCCGCGGCGTTCCTGGCCGGGCTGGGGTTGCTAGGCTCGCTCAACTGGTGGAGCACCTGGCCGCTGATCTTGATCATCATCGGAATCGCGATGCTGGGCGGGTTTGTTGGTGGCCGTGGCTCGACCTCGCGCTAACTGATCGAATGCCTGTGTCCCAGGCGGCAGGCGGCGTTCCCCCCGCTTACCCTACCGGCGCTGCCTGCCCCTGTTAACCGGCTGGCGCGGTGCTCCTAGCCGCGCCAGTCGCGTAACATCCACGCGAAATCTCCCAGGTCGGTCGTTCCACGAATCCGCACGCGGGCAAGCTGCAAAGGGCGCTCGCTGACGTGCAGCGTGCCGCCATTGGTCGTCACCGCCGCGACGATGCCAACCTGCTCCAAAACGGTCATCACGTTGCCGTTGTAGCGGCCTGATGGATAGCAAAAGAAGCGCGGGCGCACGCCGATCTCCGCTTCGATCGTCTCTATGCTGCCGAGCACCTGATAGACCAGGCAATCGTAGTCGCAGCCCCGGCTGAGGTCCGGGTGGGTGCGGCTGTGGCTCTGGATCGACATTCCGGCGGCGGCCATCTCGCGCGCCTGCTCCCAGGTCATATATCCGGCGCGTCCCTCATCGATCCAGCCGCTCACCACGAAAAACGTCGCGGTCATGGCGTGCTTTTTCAGCAGCGGGAAGGCGTGCTCGTAGGCGTCGGCGTAGCCATCGTCGAAGGTCAGCACGACCGGGCGCGGCGGCAAGCGCGCCCCGGCGCGCAGCGCGAGCGTCACCTCGTCGAGCGAGACGACCGTATACCCGTTATCGCGCAGCCAGCGAAGCTGCGCGTCAAGCTGTTCGGGCGTGACGGACAGATCGCGCCGGTAGCGGTCGGCATCTTCGGGCGGCTCGCTGACGTAGTGATACATCAGGATCGGCACGCGCAGGCGGCGGCGCGTGTCGTCGGCGCGGGCCGGTTCGAGCGCGGCGGCGAGCCATAAAGCAATCAGCGCCAGCGCGATCAGGCGCCGGGCGCGGGCGTGTGAGATGGAAATTGCACGGTTCATAGTGACAACAGTAGCAGCACACATGGGTCGCTGCAACGAATCGGCGTTCAGTCCTGGTAGAGCGCGGCGCGCTCCCATTCGAGCGTCGCGGCGCTGCCCCGCCCGCCGCGCCACCACACGCCCCACGCGCCTGCCGGAGCGAGCGTGGTCACGCCGAGCCGCTCGCGGTTGAGCCACAGGCGAACCTGACCGGGCGCTTCGCGGTGCACGGCGAGGTGATTGGACTCGCCGGCTGGCTTGAGGCGCGGGTACGCGGCCCAACGCCACTCCGGGAGCGGGGAAGGGCAATCTTCGAGCGCGGGCGGCAGGTCACCGGGCGGGCAGCGGCGCGTGGTGAGATATCCCTCCCCGCTGAGCGCGTAGACGAGGCGCGCGCCATCGCTCGCTTCGAGCCACACGCCCCACGCCGCACCAGGATCGGAACCGTCCGCCAGGCGCGCGCGAACCTCCAGGGCGAAGGTGGCAGCGTCCGGCAGCGGGACTGGCGCCGTTTCCCAACCCGCCTCGCCGGGCGCGAGCGTGACAGCGCGCGCGGGCCAGCCGTCAGACGCCCACACGCGGCGATCCGCGCGCGGTGGATCGGTGGCGCCGAGCGCGATCATCAGCGCGCCGAGGAGCGTTCCGGCGCTCACCATCGCAGCGGCGACGAGCATTCCACGCCACAGCCAGGCGGGCGCTGATCGGTGTAGAATGTGAGCTTTGTCAGTATTTCTCATGCTATTAGAAAAATGGACTAATCCGTTGAGATGCGCCATAATTTTGTGTATCGGCAGAACGGCTGGCACACAATGGAGCCAAGGACATGGCAATGGCCGATTATCAACTGAATTATACCTGGGACGCATCCCACGCCGTGCCGCTCCTGGTCGCCACGATCAGCGGGCGGTTGTTAAACGACAGGCAGGCGTTGGGGCAGATTATCGACCAGACGCATGCTGTTGCCGAGCAGCACATCGATTACGAAGAGATTTTTGTCGCGTACGACCTGAGTCAGACCGAGCGGCGGCTGCCGCTGCATGCGCTGATGGGCCGCAGCCGGATTTCGCTGCGCGTCAAGCGCGTGTATGTGATCGGCGCGGGAAGCCGCAAAGACGAGATGGCTGTTTTGATTATGAGCGCAGCCAAACGCCTGCCATACGAAGTCCGGTTTTGCGGCTCGCTCGACGAGGTGCACAAGGCGCTCTCGACGCTTGACGCGCGAAGCTGAATCGCACGCATTCCCGGCAGCGATTAAGACGCCCAGGCGAACACCCCTGGGCGTCTTATTTTGTGGCGCATGGCCAGCGGGTTAGCCAGTTACTGTTGCGGGCCGCAACGTGCACCTTTTTCGGCGCGAAAATTCGCCTGAATGAGCCTGACGAGGTACAATTGGCAGGTCACAATGGCGGGGCAAGCAGCCTGCCTTATAGCAAGCAGGAACCGGGCCGGTGATGGCTTTTGGTGCCGAACGAAACGACAACCGGGCGACCCGAGCTTTGGTGATGGTCGCCCGACTGATTCAAGAGCGGTGGCGTAGAGCAGATGGATAATCAGCAAGAAACCCCCATGGAGATCGGAACCGTTCGTCAGATCAACATTGACGACGAAATGCGCGGCGCGTACCTCGACTACGCCATGAGCGTGATCGTGGCGCGCGCGCTGCCCGACGCCCGCGACGGGCTGAAGCCCGTGCACCGCCGCATCCTTTACGCGATGCATGATATGGGGATGCGGGCCAACTCGTCGTATAAGAAGTCGGCGCGCATCGTGGGCGAAGTGCTGGGCAAGTATCACCCGCACGGCGACAGCGCAGTGTACGATGCGATGGCGCGTATGGCGCAGGACTTCTCGCTGCGCTATCCGCTGGTCGACGGGCAGGGGAACTTCGGCAGCATCGACGGCGACAGCCCGGCAGCTATGCGCTACACCGAGGCGCGGTTGGCACGCATCGCCGAAGAAATTCTCCAAGACATCGACATGGAGACGGTTGATTTCGTCACCAACTTTGACGACAGCCTGCGCGAGCCGGAAGTGCTGCCCGCCAAGCTGCCGAACTTGCTGCTGAACGGCACCAGCGGCATCGCCGTCGGTATGGCGACCAACATCCCGCCGCACAACCTGCGCGAGCTTGCCTCCGCGATCACGTTTATGATCGAGCGGATGATCGCCTACGAGGGCGAGCCGGACGAGGCCGTCGCGGATATCACGGTTGACGAACTCATGCAGTACGTCACCGGGCCGGACTTTCCGACCGGCGCGCTGATCGTCGGCGGGGCAGAGCTGAAAGAAGCCTACGCGACCGGCAAAGGGCGCATTGTGATGCGCGCCCGCACCGAGGTCGAAGAACTGCCAGATGATCGCTTCCGCATTACCGTCACCGAGATCCCGTACCAGTTGAACAAGTCGCTGATTCTGGAGCGCATCGCCGAGTTGGTGCGCGATGGCCGCCTGGAGAGCATCGCCAACCTGCGCGACGCTTCGGACCGGCGCGGCATGGCGATCATGATCGACCTCAAGCGCGGGGCGCAGCCGCGTACCGTGCTCAACCGGCTGTTCAAGTACACGCACTTGCAGAGCACGTTCGGCGTGCAGATGCTGGCGCTGATCGATGGCGAGCCGCGCTTGTTGAGCCTGCGGCGCGCGCTGCATATTTACATCGAGCATCGCCGCGATGTGATCCGCCGCCGCAGCGAGTACGAGCTGGGCCGCGCCCGCGC
>Ga0123328_1002268_pt1 | contig 17486 bp, 11 predicted proteins | sample BioC12SIPDNA_2_FD_89702 | JGI IMG/M metagenome (GOLD analysis project Ga0123328, IMG submission 89702) | Anaerobic biogas reactor microbial communites from Washington, USA - Biogas_R1_A C12 SIP DNA | ecosystem: Engineered > Bioreactor > Anaerobic > Unclassified | place: Washington, USA...
CGCCCACCTGCACCACGTCCCAGAGCGCGGCGCTGCCGTGCTGCTGCTGCATGAAGGCTTCGCGCAGATGTTCGCAGAGGTTGTAGTAGCCCTTCCACACGCTGTTGAGGTAGAGCGAGACGAAGGTGCCGCGCGACCCCTTCTGACCGGTGCCGATGTAGATGCGGCGCATCAGCTCGTCCTTGATGAACGGGTTGGAGACGTCGTTTTTGCCGGCGCGCAGACGCATGTCCTCGAACAGCGTCACGCGGCTCTCCGGGAAGAAGGCGTAGTTCTGAGGCGACTCGCCCAGTTCGCCGCGGAAGTAGTAGTTGAACGAGGGCTTGTTCTTGAAATCGGTGGTCGAAAAGCTGGCAGCGGGGGCTGTGGTCAGCCGGTAGCGCGGCCGGGCATGACCACTGCCGGAGATACGCAGTCCGACCTCGGTACGCAGCGCCACGCCGTTGGTCGGGTAGTACTCGAAGCCGACCGGACGTTCGGCGTGCCGGCCGTTCTGCAGCGGCATGTTGAAGGCGTTCATGTCACCGAGATTGTTCCACATGTCGCCCACGTAGCTGCCGCCCTTGATGGCCATGATGCCCTCGCCGTTGGCGGGGCCGCCGCTCGCGTTCGGGCCGTAGAAAGTCAGTACGGGATCGCCGGCGACGCAGAGCGCCGGCAGGGTCTGGCGCGCTGAGGATTGCGCGACGAGGAATGAATGTGTGACGGTGTCCGACGGAATCTGCCAGGCCTTGAAGCAGCGGGCGCGCACGGTGGTCGCTGCCGTCAGCGTGATCGGCGCGCTGTAGACGGTGCCGACCGTTTCGCTGGGAACCCGGCCGTCGGTGGTGTAGCGGATGACGGCCGTCGGGTCGGGCGAGGCGAGCTGCAGCGGGAACGACGCGGCGTGGAAGCCGCCCAAGTGACTGAAGACCGGCGGCGGTGTGATGGCCGAGAAGGTCGCGCCGGCATTCGCCGCGCCGGGTGTGGCCGTGTCGCCGTACACATACGAGCCGAAGAGGGTCCGGACATAAACGTGAAACGCGTTTTGACGGGGATACGCCGGCGCGATCGCGCTGGCCACCGCGCCGCCGGCGTCAACCAGGCCGACGTATTCGCCCTCTTTGCCGAGCTTGAAGTTGGTGTGGAGGTAGGTCGCGCCGTCGGACGGGCCGATGTTGAAGCCGGTGGCCATCACGATCAGGTAGCCGCCGGCCGGGATGCTGCTGCCTGCCGGGAAATACCATTTGCGCGGCTTATCGGCGTCGTCTGTCAGCGACCAGCCAGTCAGATTGACAGGCTCGGCGCCGGTGTTGTACAGCTCGATCCAGTCGCTCTCCGAGTCCGGCGTGTCCTCGTCGAGGTCGGTCTCGTCCTCCTCGTCGCCGGCCGGGGCCTGGGGCTCGCGCGTGCCGACAAAGAAGCGGCCGGTGTCGGTGGGGCGCGCGAGCGTGCGCGGGGTCGCGCCGGTCGTGGCGAGCGTGGTGCGACCGATCAGGTCGGAGCTGGTCACGCCGCTGTTGTGGATCTGAAGGGCGAGCACATTGTCGCCGCCGGCCAGCAGGGTGTTGGCGGCGCCGAGGGTCACCACCTCCACGGCGCCGCCGTCCTCGCTGGCGCTGTGGCCGGCACTGGCCAGAGCGGTGCAAGGGGTGATCGTGTTCGCGGTACCCACATTGCGGCGGGCCACCTCGCGGCCGTTGAGATAGACGATGAGGCCATCGTCATAGTCCAGCATGAGCTGAAGCGGTTCGGCGGAGGCGGCCTCGGCTGGCGTGGCGCTGAACAGGGTTCGTACATAGAGCGAAGGCGTGATGCCGTACATCACACTCTGCAGGTTCGTGCCGAGCACCAGGCCGCCGGAGGTCGCGCGCTCATAGCCGAAGGCACCGTTGGCTTCGGGCCAGGAGGAGTCGTTATAGCCCAGCGTGGCCCAGGTGGCCGTCTGCGGCAGGCCGTTGATGAGGCCGTAGTCGATCAGTCCGCCCGTGGGTTCTGACACGCCGGCGAAGTAGCGCCAGACGGTCGTGTTCGTGACCAGGCTGACGACCGGCGTGCCGGCGATCCGCAGGTCCGCCATGGAGAGGGAGTCGCCGCTGGTCACGGCTTTGTTGTGGGTCTGGATGCAGAGTCGGTTCGTGCCGGAGAACAGGCGCGTGCTGGCGGGGCCCAGGTCGATGATCGTGGCCGGCGCGCCGGGGAAGTTGGTGTTGAACGCAGTCTGGTCGCGGTAGGCGTACATGCCGGCGTTGCCCATGTTGCGGCGGGCCACCTCCACACCGTTCAGGAAGGCGATGAACCCGTCGTTGAAGCGCGTGACCAGCTCGAGCCGTCCGGTGGAGGCCGCATGGCCGGCGGTGACGGGGAAGGCCTTGCGCAGGTAGAGCGACGGCACCTTGTTCTGCATCAGGCCCGACACGTTCAATCCCAAGGTGACGCCGCTGAACGAACCAAAGCCGAACGGTCCTTTCGACTCCTTCCACAGGCTGTCGTCAAACGCATCCGCATATCAGGGCGGCGTGGTGCCCGGCACGGGGTAAGCGCCCGCCGTCCGCTTCAACTGCCGGTCGGAGTTGGCGGCCGAGATCTCGTTGATCACGACTTGTCCGAAGAGCGGGTGCGCCGCACAGGCCAGCAGCGAGAAAAAAACCAAAGCGCGCACGTGAATGCGGAGTCCCGCTTCCACACCTGAACCGTCTCGACGTCGCTCTGAACAGTCGCTCATCGCCACCCCCGCACAACAACCGGTCCGGAAGAATGTTCCGCACCGAGAAACATCGTAGCCCGGTCCGTGCGTGCAAGTCAACTCAACAGTCAATTCAGCGTTTGGCGACGAAGCCGAGCACGCCGTCCATGATCATCTGCGCGGCCAGTGCGGCCAGCACGATACCGGTGAGCTTGCTGAGGATGTTCAGGCCGCGATGGCCGATGCCGCGTTCGATCGAGGTGCCCAGCAGCAGCATCAGGCCGAGGCTGCCGACCGCCGCCAGCAGGGCGAGGCAGCCGACGACCTTCTGCGGGATGCTGGCCAGCCCCGCCCCCATCACCAGCAGGGTACCGGTCGTGGCCGGCCCGACGATCACCGGCATGGCCAGCGGCACCACGGCGATGTCGGCTTCCTGATTGAGTTCCGGCGGGGCTTTGCGGCCCTGCACCAGGCTGACGGCCGACAGAAACAGCAGCGCGCCGACCCCCACGCGGAAGGCGTCGAGCGTGATGCCGAAAATCGCGAAAAGCCGGTTGCCCAGAAAGAGCAGGCCCACGCACAGCACGGCGACGGCCAGCGTGGTCATGACGGCCAGACGGCGACGCCGGCGCTCCGTGTACTCCCCGGTCATGCTCAGGAACATCGAGAGCGCGAAAAAGGGGGTGAACAGGAAAAAGAATTTCAGCCAGACGTTGAGGAATTCGTGAAGGTGCGCGTGCATGGGTCCACTGTATCCCGCCGACCCCCGGCTGTCAATCCGGACGGGGGAGCGGGCCAGGTGATGGCGGGGGGGGGCGCGGAGGGCATGCGCATCCGCTCAGACCGGGTTGGGCAGGGTCAGGCGCGGGATCGCGAGGTGCCGGACGCCCTCGCCTTTCAGGCGCGCGGCATAGCGCGGCGGGGCGGCGTCGCGCGCGTGGCGCGGTTTGAGGCGGCGGTCGAGCAGCGCGGCCGGCGCGACCGCGCCCTGTCCGTAGCGGCCGTTCAACGCATCGACCACCTCGGCCAGCCGCTCCCGCTGGCGGCGCTGCGGCGTCTCTTCGAAGAGGTCGCCCTGGCGCAGGTTCAGGGGCTCGAGGCCGCCCAGCCAAACCAGGGTGGCGCGGTAGGGTTGCCCCGGCGTGAAGAGCGCCTCGAAGAGCGCGCGCAGCACGGGCGCGGCCTCGCTGTCGCGGGCGGTCGGCGCGGGCAGCGGGGCCGACGCGGTGCGCGCGCTGTAGTCGGCGTGCCGCAGGCAGAGCCCCAGTTCACGCGCCAGGTGGCGGTGCCGGCGCAGCTTGGCGAAGACCGCCGCGAGGTTCGCCGCAGCCTCGGCGAAAACAAGCCGCGGGTCGCTGCTGGGCGGCGCGAAGGTGTGGCCCTTCATCATGCTGTCGTAACGGGTTTTGGGAGCCTGCTCGAGCCGGAACACGCGCCGCCCCTGCAGCTCGAGCCAGGTCTCATAGCCGGGCTTGTGCAGTAGGCGGTGCACGTCCGCCCCGGACATGGCCGTGAAGTCGAGGGCGCTCGCGATGCCCCGCGCCTGAAGCTTGGCGGCGCTGGCCGGCCCCACGCCCCAGACCTTCGCGACCGGCGTGCGGCGCAGCAGCAGCGCGAGATGGTCGCGCCGCAGGATCGTCTGGCCGTCGGGCTTGCGGAATTTCGAACAGAGCTTGGCCAAGGTCTTGGTGAGGCTGATGCCGACGCTGACGGTGAGCCCCAGTTCAGCGGCGACCGTGCGGCGCAGACGGGCGGCCACCTCTTCCAGCGGGAGCCCCAGGGCCGCGCCGCAGCCGGCAAGGTCCGCGAAGGCCTCGTCGATCGAATACTCCTCGACGTGCGGCGTGAAGCGCCGCAGGATCGCGAAAAGGCGCCGCGAATAGAGGCTGTAGGCCTCGTAGTCGGAGGGCAGCACCACCAGCTCCGGACAGCGCGCACGTGCCTCGTGGAGCTGGAGCCCGCGCGTGACGCCCAGCGCCTTGGCCTCGTAGCTGGCGGCGGCAATGATGCCGCGCTCCGCGCCGGTCACGACCGGACGGCCGCGCAGCGCGGGATTCAGCGCCTGTTCGACGCCGGCGAAGAAGCCGTCGGCGTCGACATGCAGGAGGGTGCAGTCACCATACATGATGGATGGGGGAGTTGGGAATGAGGAGTTAGGAGTTGGGATGCAGAGAGAGGAGAGAATGAAAAAAGCATAGCGGATTCCGGTTGCGCGGTATAGAACAAACGTTCTATACTGGCACCATGTCACCCCGATCCAGACTTCACGAACGGATTCCCGTTCTCAACGCATTCATCCGGCAGCATGGCCGCGCGCCGACTCTGGACGAGCTGTGCGCGCTCTTTCAGGTGCGTTCCAAAAACACCGCGTCGGTTATGGCCGGCCGTTTTGTCGAGGCCGGCGTGCTCGGGCGGACCGCGACCGGGCGGCTGGTCGCGCCGCGGCCGCAGGCGCCGCCGCCGTGCCGGCTGCGCCTGCTGGGGAGCGTGGCGGCCGGCTTTCCCTCGCCGGCCGAAGAGGCGCTGCTGGACACCCTGAGCCTGGACGAGTACCTGGTCAGCAACCCCGAGTCGACCTTCATGCTGCGCGTCGAGGGCGACTCGATGATCGAGGCCGGCATCCTGCCCGGCGACACGGTGCTGGTCGAGCGCGGGCGCGCGCCGCGCAACGGTGATATCGTGATCGCTTGCGTGGACGGCGAGTGGACCATGAAATATTTCTACAAGCAGGGCCGCGACGTGCGGCTCGAGCCGGCCAACGCGCGTTACGCCACCATCCGCCCCCGCCAGCGCCTGACGATCGAGGGCGTGGTCAGCGGCGTGGTCCGCAAGCTGGGCTGAAAAGTTGATCTTCCGGACGCAGTACGATAATATGAGAGTCAATTGAGTTGAGTGCGCGCAGGGAAGAAACGGGGTGAAGGCGCTTGACCGAAAAGGGGAGAAAGAGGACGCATGCAAATGGGGAAGATGCGGTTTGTGGCGTTTTTGGCGGCGGCACTAGGTCTGGATGCAACCGGGGTTTCGCTGTTGCCCTGGCCTGCGGGCGCATACGGTGAGGTCGATTCGGTGAAAGTGGTGGCTGGCGCGGACTCGGCGTTGAACCGCCTGCCGCAGGCCGACGACGTGGCCCGATTCAGGTCCGGCGGTATACACGCTGATGCGCGGCTCGTGATCGACAAGAATCTGCCGGCCGGCAATATCCTGCTGGAGAGCATGGAAGGCGACACGGTCTATCTGCAGAACGAGCTGCGCGATACGGCGGGCTGGTGGTTCTACTGGGCCTTCCGCGCCTGCGGCGCCGCCGGGCGCACCCTGACGTTCCGCTTCACCAACGGCGATCCGGTCTGCACGCGCGGACCGTGCGTCTCGCTCGACCAGGGCCGGACATGGCGCTACGCGGCGGACAGCTTCACCCCGCGCGCCTTCACCTACACCTTCCCGCCGGACGCGCAGGAGGTCTGGTTCGCCATGGGCATGGTCTACACGCAGCGTGACTGGGAGGCGTTCCTGGCACGGCACGCGGCGAGCGTCGCGTTTATCGAAACGGGCACGCTCTGTGCCTCGCCGAAAGGCCGCGCGGTGGAGCGGGCGCGCGTCGGCTGTATCAACCGCCCGCCCAAGTACCGTGTCTGGCTCTCGGCGCGCCACCATGCGGCGGAGATGATGGCCAGCTATGTGCTGGAGGGGATTCTGGACGCCGTGCTGGCCGAGACCGAGCTCGGGACCTGGCTGCGCGACAATGTCGAGTTCATGGTGGTGCCGTTCGTCGACAAAGACGGTGTCGAAGATGGCGATCAGGGAAAAAACCGCCGGCCGCATGACCACAACCGCGACTACACCGAGTTTCTGCATCCCGAGTGCGCGGCGATCACCAACTGGATCACGACGCACGCGCAGGGCAAGCTGGAGATCGTGCTCGACATCCACTGCCCGGGGATCCGCGGCACCTACCACGAGTGGCTGTACCAGGTTTACACCAAGGACAGCGAGAACGCGGCGGCGCAGCGGCGGCTGGGAGAACTCTTGCAAGAACATCAGCGCGGCGCGCTCGATTACCGGCTTGCCAACGACCTGCCCTTCGGACAAAGCTGGAACACTGAAGCGAACTACAGCGCGGGCCGCAGCTTTAAAATGTGGGTGCTGGACTGCGTGCCCGGCAACCGGGTCAACACGACCTACGAAGTGCCGTTCGCGACCGCCAACACGGCCACTGTCACGCGCGAGGCGTGCCGCGAATTCGGCGAAGACACGGCCAAGGTGTTTCGGATTTTCTTGCAGGAAACTGATCCGCAGTGAACCGGTATGGATCGGAGCTTTTTTGAGAGGATGACGTGTCTATGAAAAAATGGATCGGATGTGTCTGGGTTGCGAGTTGCATGAACGCGGCGCAGGCTGCTGATGCCTTGGCGACGGCAGGTGCGACGCTGGAACTCAGCGAGCCGAAATGCGAACTCGCCCCTCAGCTTTTTACGCCGGAGTGGCAAAGCCAGCGGGCCACAGGCCTGCTCGAACTCACGCCCGACGGCGCCTATCTCTTTACCCTTCAGGTCAAAGACCGCGGCGCGATCCGCGGTCAGGCGCGCTTTGAAGCCGCCCCTGATGGCGCGGTTCAGGCGCGCTACACCTTTACGCCCGAGCGCGACATCGCGCTGAACGCGCTGTATGTCGGGCTGACATTGCCAAGCGACGGCTGGGCCGGCGGTTCTTGGACAAGCGATGAGAAGCAGGGCACGCTGCCGCGCGAGCGCGACGCGCTTGTCGTCGTGTCACGCACCGCGCGCGCGCTGTCGGTCGCCTCCTCCGACGGCCGCGAGCGCCTCGCCTTCACCTTCCCTGAGCCGACCGCGGTGATGATTCAGGATGACCGCCAGTGGGGACCAACCTTCTCGGTGCGCATCGGCGGGCTTGCCCCGCGCACCTATAAGGCGGGCGAGCCGTTCGACGTGCGCTTCACACTGGCCGCTCACGTGCCGCAGCGCCTGATCTTCGATGAGCCGCTGACGATCCAAGCCGGACCGGAGTGGGTGCCGCTCACGCAGGAGGCCGACATCCTGGCCGGTTCGGCGCTGGACTTCACGCGCCTCGGGCTGGCCGACGCGCCGGCCGGCCGGCACGGCTGGGTGGTGGCCAAGGGCCCTCACTTCGAATTCGAGCGCAAGCCCGGTGTGCCGCAGCGCTTCTACGGCGTGAACCTCTGCTTCTCCGCCAACTATCTGGAGCCGGCGGACGCGGCGCGGCTGGCCGGGCGTCTGGCCCGGATCGGCTACAACGCCCTGCGCCTGCACCATCACGACGGCGGCCTCGTGGAGGGCGCGGCCGACGGCACCACGCTCAACCCGCAGAATCTGGCGCGCCTCGACGCGCTGATGGCGGCCTGCATCTCCAACGGCATCTATGTGACCACGGACCTCTACGTCTCGCGTTCGGTGCCCTGGCGCAGTGTGGGCATCGAGCGCGACGGCAAGATCGCGATGAACGCCTACAAGGTGCTGGTGCCGGTGCATGAGGGTGCTTTCCAGAATCTCACGCGCTTCTCCCGCCAGCTTTTGGAGCACGTCAACCCGCATACCGGCCGACGCTACGCGGACGAGCCAGCGCTGGCCGGGCTGGCGTTGATCAACGAGGGCAACTTCGGCAACTATCTGGATGAAATGCGCGAGATCCCCGAGTGGCAGCAGACTTGGGCGGCGTGGCTGGCCGGGCGTCAGGCACACGAGCCAGCCGCGTTTAAAGATCTGCCTGCCACGCTGCCGGAGAGCATCTACGTCGGCAACCGCCACACGGCCGCCTTTGTGCTCTTCCTCAAGGAGACGGAAGACCGGCTGGTGACAAGGCTCAAGGCCTTCCTGCGCGACGAGATGGGCTGCCGCGCGCTGGTGACCGACCGCAGCGCCTGGACCAACTTCGCCCCGGACCAGGTGCCGCGCAGCGAGCTGTTCGATTTCGTGGACGACCACTTTTATGTGGATCACCCGATCTTCATTGAGCAGCCGTGGCGTCTGCCCAGCCGCTGCGAAAATGCGAACCCGCTCAAAAACGACGCACTCGGCGCGCAGCGCGTGGTGTTCACGCGCCTGCTGGACAAGCCGTTCACGATCACTGAATACAACTACTCCGGCCCCGGCCGCTTCCGCGGCGTGGGCGGCATCGTGACCGGCACGATGGGCGCGCTGCAAGATTGGGGCGGGATCTGGCGTTTCACCTTTAGCCACAACCGCGAGGCCCTGACGAGTCGGGAAGGTGCCCCCATGGGCTATTTCGACATGGCGGACGATCCGCTTTCGCTGGCGGCGGAGCGGGCGTCGATCTGCCTCTTCCTGCGCGGCGACCTCGCGCCGCTCGCCCGCACCTATGCCATGGTGCTGCCTAAGGACGAGGTGCTGCGCATGCGCGACCGCATTCCGCAAAACTACACGGCCTGGCCGTGGCTGGGCTGGTATGCGCGCCTCGGCACGCTGGTGGCCGAGCGCGCGCCCGACGGCGCGACCTGGTCCGGCCGCTATCCGGAGGTCTATGACACCGGCAGCGCGGCGATCCGCTCGCTGCTGGCGCCCGAGGCCGGCGCACCGCTGCCGCCGGCCGGCGACGGCGCGGTGGCGCTCGACCGGGCGACCGGCCAGTTTGTGCTGAAGACGCCCCGCACCTGCGGCGGGTTTGCCGAACGCGGCATCATCGACGCCGGCGATCTGATCGCCGATGTCGGCGGGACCGCCGCCACGGTCTGGGTGAGCGCACTGGAGGGCGAGGCGGTGCGCGCGTCACGCCGTTTGCTGCTGACGCATTTGACCGACGTGCAGAACAGCGGCATCCGCTACGCGCAGCAGTCGCGCAAGACGCTGCTGGCGTGGGGCGGTCTGCCGCATCTGGCGCGCAACGGCAAGGCCGAGATCCGGCTGGCCGTCAAGCCTGCGGAGGCGTTCAAAGTGTATGCGCTGTCGACCGGCGGGCGGCGGGTGGCGGAGGTCCCCGCGCGCGTGGTCAAGGGCCGGCTCGCCTTTACGGCGGCGGTTGACGCCCGGCCGGAGTCGGCGACGCTGCTCTACGAAATCGTGCGCGACTGACGGGAGGTAGGCGTGAAAATTGGCGTGACAGGGGTGCTCATGGCGCTCTCGGCGTTGGCCGTGCGGGCGGACGTGGCGTTCGGCCCCGTTAAGAACTATCCGAACCTCGGCTTCATGATGCCCGGACTGGCGCGCGCCGTCTCCGAACCGCTGCCGATGCCGCGCGCCCGCGCTTTTCTGCTCACAGGCGGTGAGGCGTTGGCGCGCGAGGACCGTTTCGACCCGTACGAGTTGTGGTACGGCAGCCAGTGCTGCGGCCGCTGGCGTGATGCCGCCGGCAACCGCCTGATCCTCGGGCGCGTGGCGCAGCGCCTGCCGGTTTTCGACGATGATCTTGTGTCGCGCGCGAGCTTTGACCTGCGGTTGCGTGGTACGGCGTACGAGGTCGATCCGCGCGAACGTGCGCAGATCAATGAATGGGTGGCTACCTTCGCGGGCGTCCCGGTTTACCAGCCGGAGGCGCTCAAGATCAACCGGTTTGCGCTGGAAGAGGTGCTGGCCTATCCCTGCGGAGAGGCGGGCACGCTGGTCTACGCCTTCCGGCCGCGGCGGGTCGGCAATGCGCCGTCCCCCGGCTGGTTCGCGGCGGTGCTGCACGCCGCCGGCGCGCCGGACGCGGCGGTTTTGCGCGAAGCGTTCGAGGAGGGTTTCGTGGCGGCACTGGCCCTGCCGTCGCGGCTGGAAAAAGAGGAGGGCGTGGAGGCGACGGAGGTTTCAGTGATGCGCACCGGCGAGAAGGCGCCCGACCAGCCCAACCATCCGGTGCGTGTCGAGGCGCGCCGGAGCGTCGAGAATTACGATGACTGGTGGTTTGCCGAGACGGACGGTTACATCATCCTGTCGGATGTTCATACCGAAGTCGGCACGTCGCTGATCCGGGATTTGAAAGAGACGCTGCCGGCGTTGAGACGCGCCTACGAGCGGCTGGTGCCGCCGCTGACGCGCGAGCCGGAAGTGGCGTTGCTGCGGCTGTTCGCAGGGCGCGACGACTACGCGCGTTATGTCGGCGAGGCGCACGCCTGGTCGTCCGGCATGTGGATGCCGGCCCGCCGCGAACTCGTGCTCTACCAGCAGGCGAACCGGGAGGCGATGATGCAGATTGTCCGCCACGAGGCTTTTCACCAATATCTCTCCCACGCTACTTGCATGCTGGGGGCCGCGCCCTGGCTGAACGAGGGGCACGCCTGCCTGTTCGAGCATGCGCAGGTCGACGATAAAGGGCATGTGACGTTGCCTGAAGATCCCGAACGGGCGCCGGTGTTGCTGGAAAACCTCGAGACCGCCGTCGCGCTGCTGCCTTACCTGCTGCAAACCGATTACGAGGCGTTTTACGACGGCACGCAGGCTGGGCGGCGCCTGAAATACGCGATGGCATGGGGGCTGGCGTACTATCTGCACAAAGGTGTGCCGCTGGAGCGCGACCCGCCGCACGCGCGGGTGCTGGACGATTATCTGACGGCGCTGGGCGTGTCTCACGATCAGCATGCAGCCACGCAGCTTGCCTTCGCGGAGGTTGAGATGGAGGCCTTTCAGGCGGCGTTCCGCGACTTCTGGCTGCGGCGGCGTGACGAGGCGCAGCGGGTGGATCCGCTGGAGTAAAAGCTCAAAGAGCCGGTCACGCAGGCGCGCCTGTCGGTGATCTGGACAGACCGCGCCGTGGCGGAGGCCATGAAAAAGGCCGGCATGACCGAGATCCGGTATGCCGACCTTCAAACCTTTTCGCTGTTGAACAGTGTCTATGAGCGGCGCCGCCTGATATTCTACGGCGAGTGAGCCGTTCAGTTCGTCTTGCGGATCTTGAAGAACGCCTTTTCCGTGTTGCGCGGGATGCGCACGGTGGTCGTGGTGCCGGCTGCTGTGAAAGGCTCGGAACCGTAATCCCGCTCGCCGCCGGCGATCGGGAAGTAGACTGCGGTCGCGTTCCAGGTGGCGGCGCTGAGGCTCTCCGCGCTGATGACCTGATAGCTCTTGCCGGTCTCGGTGTTGAAGGTGACGACCATCACATCGGGCTCCATCACGACGCTCTCCATCTTGATCGATTGGATGGCAACCGGATCGGTCAGCTCATGCGGGTTGCCGATCTCGTCGATCACCTTGAAGGCGTAGGACTGGCCGACCTGCAGCAGGCCGGGGTAGGCAAGGAATTCGTAGTGGCCCGAGCCGTCGGCCTGGACTTTTCCGACTTCCACCCAGGTACCGTTTATGTTGGCGAACACTGTGAACCAACCGGAGCCCTGCTCGTCGACGGGGTCAAGGATGAACAGGATGCCGTCGGCCGTCGCATAGACGCTGAAGCCGATCGAGGCTGACAGCGGGCCGACCACGCCTGCGGCTGACGAGAAGGCCTCGAGTCCGCCGGCGCCCAGCAGGCTGACGCCGTCAATGCCATTTTCTTCTTCCATCGTCAAGCTGGTGACCACATCGGAGGCGACTTGGGTGGTCGGCGTGTCGCCGATAAAGACCTGATACCGGTTGGAGGTGTAGTTAAACACGAACGTGATGTAGTTGGTCGAGCCGTCGGTCACATCGAACGGTGTCACGCCGTCCGACCGGTAGAGCGGCACCCACTCCATCACGGTGTTGGTGGAGCCCCAGGCGTAAAACGTGCCGGTGGCGGATTCAGGGGCGTCGCGCAGCGCGGCGACCGCGCCCTGGGCGGTGCCGACCTCGTTCGAGGCGGGCAGTTCGTCGAAAAGCTTGATCTGGGTCAGCAACTGCAGGGATGCGAGCAGATAGCCGTTGGTGCCTGCCGTGGCGTCCACCGTGATGTCGGCGTCCAACTGGCCCTCGAAGACGATCATCGTCCCGTCCAGTTCGGCAGTCCCGAGAGTGTTGGTGAATGTGGTTACGCTCGAGTCGACACCGTTGGTCAGCACATACCCGCTCTGAGCCTGAACAGCCAAAGAACACAGCAACGCACCGGCTAAACAGATCCACCCTTTAACGTGCTTCATTAACACACCTCTCCTTCGAAAAAGACTTCGCAATTGCATTTGTATAATAGCAGAGGGGGCAGGGGGTGTATAGCGGAAAAACAAGAAATATCGCGTTGACACCCCCCCCGCATTTTTCTACCTTTCTAATTCCTGCAAGCGGAGTCATGACCCATCCCGTATAAAGGTGTTGAGAGGTGCCAGATTTTTTAGTTTTTGACCGTGTCACCAAGCGGTTCGGGGATCTGACGGCGGTCGACGCCGTATCGCTGAGCGTGCAGAAAGGCGAGTTTTTTTCGCTGCTCGGCCCGAGCGGGTGCGGCAAGACGACGCTTCTGCGTATGCTGGGCGGGTTCGAAACCCCGGACGCCGGACGCATCTTTCTGGACGGGCGCGACATCACCGGCCTTCCGCCCAACCTGCGGCGCGTCCACACCATCTTTCAGAATTACGCCCTGTTCCCGAACATGACGGTGTGGGACAACATCGCCTTCAGCCTGCAGGTCGCCCGTTATCCGCGGTCCGAAATCCGCAAGGCGGTCGAGGGCATGCTCGAACTGATCAAGATGGCCGACCACGCCTTTAAGTACCCCTCGCAGATCAGCGGCGGCCAGAAGCAGCGCGTGGCGATCGCGCGCGCCCTGGTGGACCGGCCCCAGGTGCTGCTGCTGGACGAGCCGCTGGCCGCGCTCGACCTCAAGCTGCGCCAGCACATGCTGCTGGAACTGGACATCATCCACGACCAGGTGGGCATCACCTTCGTCTACGTGACCCACGACCAGGGCGAGGCCATGAGCCTGAGCGACCGCATCGCCGTCATGAACCAGGGGCGCATCGAGCAGCTCGACCCGCCCGCCAAGATCTACGAGGCGCCCCGTTCCGGCTTCGTGGCGGCCTTCATCGGCGACACCAACTTCTTCGGCGGTACGGTGACCTCGGTCGAGGGCGATTACTGCACCCTCGCGGTCAACGGCTTTGCCGACATCCTCTGCTTTAATGACAAGGGGATCAGCGCCGGCAGCCCCGTTCACCTCAGCGTGCGCCCTGAAAAGATCCGCGTCACGCCGACGCCGCCCCCGCCGGAAAAGGGGTCGCGCATCAACGTCTTCCGCTGCAAGGTGACCGATGTGGTCTATCAGGGCATCTACACCAAGTTCTGGCTGACCTCCGGCGCGCACCGCCTCTCCGCGATCAAGCCCCACAGCCGTTTCCTGCTCGACCAGGCGACCATCACCTGGGGCGACGACGTGTACTGCTGGTGGCATCCGGATGACGGCTACATGCTGGAGCAGTTCACCGCCGCCGACGCGCATCTCGTGCAGATGCCGCCGGCCGGTTACTCGCTGCCGAAGCCCGCCGCCCCGAACGGCGAGCCCGCCCCTTAACCCCAAACCCTCTGAGCGGAACAAGCCGTGCCGACCCGTCAACGCAAATGGACCGAATGGGCGATGTCCGCCCCCTCTGTGCTGTGGCTCGCGATCTTCTTCGTGATCCCCACGCTGCTGGTCGCGGCCATTTCGTTCCATGCCGCCGCGCCTGACGGCGGCATCGGCCGCGAGTGGACGCTCGCGACGTGGCGTCACCTCTCCAACCCCAACTACCCAGCGATCATCTGGCGCACGCTCTGGATCAGCGCGGCGACCGCCGGTTGCTGCGTGGTCCTGGCGCTGCCCTGCGCCTTCGCCATCGCGCGCATGCAGAAAAAGTGGCGCGCCGTCATGGCCGGCCTGATCATGCTGCCCTTCTGGACCAGCTTCGTGGTGCGGGTCTTTGCCTGGCGCCTGCTGCTGCATCCCGAGGGGTTCCTCAAGCATCTGCTGGTCGCGGCGAAGCTGGCGCAGCCCGGCACGCAACTGCTCTATAACGCCGGGGCGATCCTGCTGGTCAGCGTCTACTCGTTCCTGCCGTTCGCGATCATGCCGATCTACGCCGCGGCGGAGAAGTTCGACTTCTCGCTGCTGGAGGCCGCGCGCGACCTCGGCGCGCGCAGCTTTTTCGCCTTCCGCCGCATCTTCATCCCGGGCATCCGGCGCGGCGTGATCTCCGCCGTCCTGATGGTCTTCATCCCTTCGGTCGGCTCCTACGTGATTCCGGATCTGGTGGGCGGCACCAGCAGCGAACTGATCGGCAACAAGATCTATCAGCGCACCTTCCCGGACCGCAACCTGCCCCACGCCAGCGCGCTTTCGGCGCTGATGGCGGTCGGCGTGTTGGTGCCGCTCGGCCTGGTGGCGGTATTCCTGCGCCGCCAGGACCGTCGCGAGGCGCTGCGCCTGACCGAGGCCGGCGGGCTCAAGCAGCGGGGAGGTGCCGCATGAAGCGCAATCCGTTCCCGCTGGTCGTGCTGGCGCTGGTGCTGCTCTTCCTCTACTTGCCGATCGGGGTGCTGACCGCCAATTCGTTCAACCTCTCGCGCTTCGGCGGCTCGTGGGAAGGCTTCACCCTCAAGTGGTACGGCCAGTTGCTCAACGACAACCAGGTCTGGTTCGCCTTTGCCAACAGCCTGCTGATCGCGGCTGGCGCGACGCTCGCCGCGTGCGTGCTGGGCACGACCGCCGCGCTGTCGCTGCACCGCTGGCGCTCGCGCCTGCAAGGGTTTCACTACGGCCTGATCTACATGCCGCTCGTGGTCCCGGAGATCCTGATGGGCATTAGCCTGCTGCTGAGCTTCACCGCCGTCGGCATGGACTGCGGCCTGCACACCATCCTGCTGGCACATATCACCTTCTGCGTGAGCTACGTGACCATGACGGTGCTCGCGCGCCTTCAGGATTTCGACGACAGCCTGACCGAAGCCGCGCGCGACCTCGGCGCGAATGCCTGGGTCTCGTTCATCCGCGTGCAGTTCCCGCTGCTGCTGCCCGGCATCATCTCCGGCGGTCTGCTGGCGTTCACCCTCTCGATCGACGATTTCGTGATCACCTTTTTCGTGGCCGGCCCCGGCTCCAGCACCCTGCCGCTCAAAGTCTACAGCATGATCAAACACAGCCCCAAGCTGCCGGTCATCAACTGCCTCTCGACGGTCATGCTGGCCCTCACGTTCGCGCTGGTGCTCGCCAGTCGCGCCTTCCAGAATCTCAGACAACCCAAAGCGCCCAACGGGCGTAAACACGGAGCCCTCGTATGAACACATCCCGCCTCATCGCCCTTCTCGGTCTCAGCGCCGCCCTCTTCGCCGGGTGCGGACCCAAACGCCCGACCCTCCACCTCTACACCTGGTCGGACTATCTGGATCCCGAACTGGTCAGTGCTTTCGAGCAGGCGCACGGCTGCCGCGTCAAGATCGACACCTTCGACTCGAACGAAACCATGTACGCCAAGGTGCTGGCCGGCAGCGGCGGCTATGACGTGATCTTCCCCAGCTCCTACCAGATCAGCCTGATGGCGCAGAACAACATGCTCCGCCCGCTCGACAAAGCCAAGCTGCCCAACGTCACGGCGAACTTCGATCCCGCCTACGCCGGCGTGATCCTGAATCCCGAAATGACCTACAACGTGCCGTACGCCGTGACCTTCACCGGCCTCGCCTACCGCAAGGATAAGACCGGCGGCGCGGCGGTCGACTCCTGGGCCAGCCTCGACAACCCCGTCTTCAAGGGCCGCATCTCGCTGCTTAACGACTTCCGCGAAACGCTCGGCGCGGCCCTCAAGTCGCTCGGCTACAGCCTCAACTCGACCGATCCCGCCGAGCTGAAGCAGGCGTGCGAGGTGGTGCTGCGCTGGAAAAAGAACATCGCCAAATTCGACAACGAGCAGTACAAGACCGGCATCGCCAGCGGCGAGTTCCTGCTGGGCCACGGGTACAGCGGCGACATCGCGCAGGTCATGCTGGAGGACGCCGCGAACATCGGCTTCGCCTTCCCCAAGGAGGGCTTCACCGCCGCCTGCGACGAGATGGTCATCCCGGCGAGCGCGCGCGAGGTCGAGCTGGCGCATGCCTTTATCAACTTCCTGTACGAGCCGGACAACGCCTGCAAGAACATCCAGTACATCTGCGCGCCGATGCCCAACAAGGCGGCGCTCGCCAAGCTGCCGGCGGAGTACCGCGACAATCCCGCCATCCTGCCGCCCGCCGAGGTGATGGGCAAGGCCGAGGTGCTGAAAGATCTGGGCGCAGCCAACAAGCTCTATTCCGAGGCCTGGGACACCGTCAAGGCGACGGAGTGAGGGGAACGCCGACCGTTGAACGCCGATCGTTGAACGAAGAACGTGGAAGGCCGGTGAGGGAATCATGCGACTGATTGAATTTGTGCCGCCGGTGCCGCACCGCCTCTGGGCGCTCTGCCGCCAGATGGGGATCACCGACGTGGTGGTCAAGGCCGCGCCCGAGCTGACCGGCCGTCCGCCGCCCTGGCAGCACGACGCGCTCGCCGGCGTGGTGGCGGATCTCGCCGCGGCCGGCCTGCGCGTCGTGGCGCTGGAGGGCGACCCCTTCGACCTTTCCGCCGTCAAGCTCGGCCTGCCCGGCCGCGACGAGGCGCTGGAGCGTTACCGCCTGCTGCTGGGCAACATGGCCGAGTTGGGCATCGGCCTGCTCTGCTACAACTTCATGGCCGGCACCGGCTGGCACCGTACCGGCGAGCGTCCCGGCCGCGGCGGCGCGCGCGCCACCTATTTCAGCCTGGCGGAAACGCCGCGCGCGATGTCCGGTCCGCTGCTGGAGGCGGAGCAGGTGTGGGACAACTACGCCACTTTCATCCGGGCGGTGATGCCCGAGGCCGAGCGGCTGGGCCTGCGCATGGGGCTGCACCCGGATGATCCGCCGCTGCCGTCGCTGGGCGGCATGGCGCGCGTGTTCGGCTCGCTGGAGGCGTTCGACCGCGCCTA